>Ga0068877_10005259_pt1 | contig 9973 bp, 20 predicted proteins | sample NOAtaG_FD_66437 | JGI IMG/M metagenome (GOLD analysis project Ga0068877, IMG submission 66437) | Freshwater lake microbial communities from Lake Erie, under a cyanobacterial bloom - NOAA_Erie_Diel6S_1000h metaG | ecosystem: Environmental > Aquatic > Freshwater > Lake | place: USA: Ohio, Lake... | reverse complement strand
TCGTCAGCCATCAGGCTTGCCGCCTTCTTTGCTGAGTCGAGTTGCTTCTCTGCGTCGGCCAATGCCGCGAGCGCCTGATCTCGATCTGCGCGTGCTTTCTGTGCCAAGCCTTCAGCTTCTTGTTTGGCCTGATCCAGAGACGCAATCTGCTCAAGCTCGTCGCCAAACTCGGCCAAGCCTTTAAGCATTCGTGTGAATTTCTTAATATCGTCGATGGCTGCAAATTGCTTACTCATTGTACTGGTCTCCGAATGAGGATGATGCAAGTGAGGCTTGTCGAGCCGTCGCCTGCGGTGATGCGTGGCCGAATGTATCGCGTGATCTCCATGATCGTTTCGATCTTCGCTGTCGTGAAGTCGAGCGCGTTGCCTTGCGGATCGGTGAGCGTTGCCCATGTGTTGCCGTCCATCGAACCTTCGATGCGCAGGTTTCCGCCAGTGCCAAACGTGCCAAACACTTGAACCGAGCGATCTGCCGAGCCTGGCATTTCGATCGGTGCGCCAGCGTCAGACCCAGTGTGAGTCATCGGCGTGAAGCTGTATGTGTGAACCCCTGTGTTTCCATACGATTGAAGATTCACAATCGTCGGTGTGATCGTTGCCATCTTGCCCCCTGTTACTGAACCATCTCAGGCGTCACCGCTGCCAGTGCCCCCGCCTGTGCGTTATCGACCATTCTGTTCAAAGCGTTATCGCCTTCCATCGGCGCGTTCGCCATGTCGCGAATCATGCTCGGTGCCTGTGCCATCAGCTGCATTTGCTGCTGAGCCTGCGCCTGCCGCTCGCGATCCGCACGAAGCTGAGCGACCTGATCGTCTGTTCTCACGATGCCAGGCGGCAGCGAGAGAATGTCAGCGTACACATCAAGCATCTGATCGGCGTCGACTTTGTCGAGCGCCTGTGGCTGGAATCCAGACACGCCCTGCACGAACTGAGTGAACCGCTCAACACTTGAGATGCCAACAAGTTTCTGCGCCTGAGCCATGATCGAGATGTACTCGACCTTAAGATCAATGCCCTTCAATTCTTCCGGTGGCTCAGGAATCAAACCCTGCCTGTCCATGATCTGATATGTGATGTCGATCAATGGGTCGAGAAGGTCTTGGTTGAGCTGCTCAAGAACAGGTCCAAGGGCCAAGAGCTTTTCCTCGTGTCGCTCGTCGATCTCGCGAGCAGTGATGTCGCGTCGGTCTGTGGTCGACAGCATAAGGAACAGGTCCTCAAAGAATGCGCGTCGGATGCGCTCTTGGTGGGCTTGTATGTCGAGAAGCAGCTCGTTGACCCTTGGATTCACTTCATGCGCAGGTCGGAAACCCTGCTGCCCTTCACGCACGTCAGTAAACGTCACGTCGCCAGGCAAGATCGAAACCTTTGCAGATCGAAGTGAAGTCGGGCCGACCATCGGTGGGTTGACCATCTTCTCGACTGCCTGAGCTTTACGCTTCTCCATGATCTGAAGCGCACGAATGTCTCCGAGCGCCGTCATGCCAGGGCAGTCAGTTCCGTACACATCTTCAGCAGATCGCTCCCATCGTGGCGCCAACACAGGGAAGTAATCGTAACCCGACTCACGCAGGTACTTCATCTTGTCGTTTGGCGTCAGGTAGTTTGAACCCTGCATCGTGGTCGATCCAGCTTCCCAGTAGCACGACTCGTATTTCTTGTACTTCGCCACAGGTTTGCGTGGGTCGTACTTGTTGTTCGGCTGAATCACATGCCGCACGTCGATCCATGCTTCTTTGTTGCCGTTCATCCATTGCGACTTCACATGGTCGCTGAAGTTTTCCCAGATGATTTCGTTGTTCTTATCGCGGCTTGCGAACTTCTCCACAAGTTGGCGCACAGTCAGTCGGAACTCGCGAGCGAACACGTTGACGCGGCCACGATGATCGTTGGCCACCATGTACGAGCCAATCGGAAAGACTGTCGTGTCGATCACCATGTCGAAGTCTTCTTCGATAATCATGCAGCCTGTCGCGAACGTGCCAACATCGCCGTAAACTACTGGCAAAGAATTGTAGAGGTTCGACTTTAAGAACACAGACGACATGCGATTCGTGACTTCGTGAAGCCACTGTCGCACTGATCCAATCTCCATGTACTCAGGCTCAGGTGTGACAAGACGAAACCACGGCCTCGCAGGGCTGGTGAGTCCGGACATCATGCCTGCCCTGAGCGTCCTTGCTGCGAGCGTGGCCGTGGAGTTGATGATCTTCTGATTCCGCCTGTCGCCGCGATTCGTCTCGGTCAACGTGAATCGTGGTCGACGCGGAAAGATGTGGTCTCCGAGATCGCGCCAGTGCGATGTGAATGAGTTGCGCTCAAGCTCAAGCTGCGACCAGAGGTGGTCGAGTTCGCGGCGCTTATCAAGGTATGAGTCAGGACTTTTATCTTTCATGTCACTGTCCAATGAGCGACTTGTTCGCTCGCGGCGTTGAGCCGATTGAAGTGAGAAGCGTTGGAGATCGGCGGCCACTCATCATTCCACGAGCGCGAGAAAGCTGCTGGTCTCTGGTGCGAGCAAGTTCATTCTGTGAGCGTGCCTCGTCGAGACGTGCCATGCCTTCGGCTGCCGCCTTCTCTTGGCGCTCAGCCTGCGCTCGAGCCTGAAACTGTGGGTCATCGACCAGCGCACGCTTCACATCGTAAAGCCCGGCAGTCGCAGCCGTGAGAAGTCCACGCTCGTTCATCGCCAAGAGATCACCGAGGTAACCGCCCTGGCTTCGACGCCACTTATCGGCCTTCTCGCCAGCCTGAGCCACCTCACGAACTGCGAGCATCGGCGCTTCAATCACGCTCTGCACACCCTGCTGAAGTCCACGCCCAACATTTGAGATCGCGCTCGAAGCACTGCCCATAATTAAAGCTCCATCAGAAAGTTTCGTTCTTTGTGTTTGAACCCCTTGCGAATCATGAACTCATCGCTAACAGGCGAGATCGTCTCGAGTCCGAAGATGATCCAGTTCGCGGCGATGTCTTTGCCGAATTGAACGAAGTCATCAAACAGCATGAGACCTGCCCGCGAGCCGCGATGCTCAGGCTTCACCCACCACAGAAGCTCAGTAAGAGTCTTGATCTGTGGATTAAACGGATGCCCTGTCACTGTCCCCGCCAGGAATCCAAGATGAACAGCGTCGCCATTGCCCACACGATCAGCAACGCGCAGGTAGTGATCTCGTCTGCACGCATCAAGCATACCCCTCACAAGTTGTTCGTCGCCGAGCAGCGGATACTTTGAGTCGAAGAACTTCGAGAAGGCTTGCAGCTCCACGATGATCCATTCAATGTCGTGCTCTGTTGCTTGCCTGATCTCGACGGCCATCGACCACAATCGTTTGTCACGATGCGTTCGTTGTCCAGCGCGAAGTCTGGGTCACGCTTAAAGTCGAGTTTCGTCGTATGGATTCCAGTCCGCTTCGATGCGCGGCTTCTTAATGAGCGAGCCGTATGGTCCCGCTGCTGGCATCTCAGGCTGCCCGAACGTGAGAGCAAGGGCATCGGCCAAGTCAGGCGAGAAGCCCAGTCGCTTCTTGATCTGCTCTTTCGGCTCGAGCTGGAACTTTCCGTTCTGAAAGAAGTACGTCGGCGCAGTCAGTTCTTTCGCTAGCTCTGGCATGTTCGGCAATGCCCCGCCGCGTCGCAGCCATTCGGCCATCTGAAACCACATCTCTGCTCGTTTGTTCAGGTATCGCGGATCGACCGCTTTGCCGGATGCTGAAACCTCGAAGGGTGCGTGGCCAGCCTGAAGAAGAGAGTCGATTACCCCTGCACCATAGCCGCCAGTGCCGTCGACGAGTTCCATCTCTGAGCCCCAGTTCGCCTTTGCCAGCGCGACTCGAGCGGCGATGTCTCCAGTTCGTGCGCCTCGCATGATGACAGGCTTAAATGCCACGAGTCCCTGACGCGGAAAGATCACAGTGCGGTCGTCGCCAAAGCGAGCCACGTCGATACCGAGGCGTCGCTGTTGATGCGCGATCTGGTCTTCAGCGTAGGCACGATTCATTGCCTTCTCGACTTCTTCAGGTCCGAGCAGTGTGTTGATCGAGCCAGGCGGGAATAGTCCGAGAATGAACGCCATGACCCACGGATTATCTCGGCCATAGGTTTGAATCTGCTGCCTTGCCCAGTCGATGTCGATGCGCGATGATCGGTTAGGGTCATCTGGATCGCCAGTGATTCGCACGATGAACCACAGATCGCGGAACTTCGTTGCCGCTGCGTACAAGATTCCAGTCTGCGAGGTGGGGTTTCCTGCCATCACGATCTTACCGAACTTCGGACCAGTCGAGAGCGCCTGCTCTGCCGCCTTCGCGACGGCGATCGGTACGTCACCTGATTCGTCGATCAGTGCGAGAACGTACTTTGAATGTAGACCTGAGAGTGTTCGACCCTGCTCCTGTTCGTCTGAGTTCTTCGACCATGAGCGAGCAGAGATGAACCATGTCTCAGGGTGATCGGTCGCGAAGATTCTTTCTTTCGTCCAGGTGAGAACATGTGAGCAGTACGATGATCGGCCTCGCCACTTCGCAAGCTCTGGCCACAAGTTGTCTTTCAAGTTGTCGCCTGTGATCGAGACCGCCGCACCCTTTGGGTGTTCGCCGGGTTCGCCGTAGCACGTCAGGAAGTTGAGACCACACCACGCGAGTACGGCTGACTTACCTGGACCAGCGCAGGCTTGCATACTTATGCGTGAGATCGAGGCGTCAGCGAATGCCTTAAGCGTCTGCTCTTGCCACGGATCAGGCGTGACGCCGAAGTTCTCGTACACGAAGAGACACGGATTATCGCGCCATTCCCTGATCTTCGCCGCTGTCCGATTCAAGGTGCTTTGATTCATGCTTCTCGTTCACCATCTTCTTCGTCTTGCGGTCCATGTATCGGTGCCTGAAGACGTATCGGTTTGTCGCAGGGTAGAACGCGAGCGAGTTCGGAATGCGACCGCAGACTGGACATCGTATTAGCTTGCCAGTCTTCGGGTCTCTCATCGTCCAAGCCGAGGCAACTTAATGAGTGTGGTCGGGTCTGCGTTCTTCGACTCTTGGCGGACAGCTTTGATGCACGTCATGGCGTAGCCGTGGGCGCTGGTCATCGTCTCGCCGCTCACGATCATGTTGGCCATCGTCTCAAACGAAGGCTCTGCGACGATCTTCACTTTGCCGTTCGGCGTGTCTTCAATCGTGATCGTTACCTTTGCCATCGTCCTGTCCCTTCTTTTCGTAGCTCTGTGCAATGGCCTGCTCGAGTGTGAGCTTGCCTTCGTGCTTGGTTACATCGGTCCACATCGAGAGGTACTTGCCGAGCATCTCGAGCGCCTTCGTCTTATCGGCGAACTTTACTTTCTTGATCCAGCCGACCTGCATTCGGTCCTGGCCTGAACCCTCGAAGTACTCTTTGATCTCAAGTCCGGCGATTGCGCGACGCACGTTGGGCGACATGTCTTGCAGCCGCTTGAGTGAGCCGTCGTCGTTGAATGCTTCAGCGATGTCAACAGTGGCAATGCGAGCGGCTTCAGCGAGAATGACATCGACCTGTATTTTGGATCGCATCAGAGCATTTCGACTCAGCTCAGCAATATAACGCGCTACATTATCATCATTTAACAAACGCGATGCTGTGGCGCTGAGCGTTGCAACGTCGCCAGAGTATCCGGCACGAGCTGCTGCGCGAGCGCCGCTGAAGTCCTTGATGTACTCTTCGCAGAACAGTTTACGCCTTGGCGAGACGAACTCCGGAACGATGGACCGCGCCTCTGTGGTTTCATCGAGATCGTGCTCTGGTTTAACGTCGTCGCTCATGCCTGGTCCTTCTTGGGCTTCTGTTTCTTTGCGTGTTTCTGTGCGACGAGTGTGGCTCGAATGCCGATTGCCCGCAAGACCTTCGACATCTTGCGCAAGTCTGCTTCATCACCGGATCGCTCAAAGACTTGGTATCGGTACACGGCCTCGAGCTTTGCGATCAGCGCGAGGATTTCACGAATGTTGTCGATGTGTGTTTCGGAGTTCTTGCCTTCGAGTTGAGCGATGATGGATGGAATGTCGCCGTATTTCAGGTCTGCCATGTGTGAAGGCTTGCAAAGCTGAGTGCGTGCGTCAACGTCTGAGAGTTCTCAGCTTCTTGATCCATGACGAAGGTATGGTCATCACCATGCTGGTCTTGTCGTTCTTGGTGTCGAGCTGCATGGCCACGGAGATCGTGGTCTTATCGTGCCTCAGCAGGTATCCGACTGTGGTGATGATCGGCAGCTCGTCGGCTGTGGCGTGTGCGACTGTTTGCCATTCATCGCTCGACTGAGCGTCGACCCATTGAACTTCGACGATCTTCATTTGCCCCTCGCCGGAATGAAACGTGGTCCATACTCGTCGAGGTAACCCCACCCCAAGGTCCAGTCGACGACTCGCTGTGACGTGTAGCTCAAACCTTTGGCTGTTGCATCGCCAGCAAGACCTGCGTTTAACTCCCAGATTATTTCGCCGCGAACCTGTCGATACACTACGCCGCCCCTGTGGGTGTGGCCACAGACCACATTCATCATTGTGTAATCGCGATGCGCTCCGAGGTTTGAGCGGTAGCCGTGGATGACGCAAATGTTGCCAGGTAAAATCAATTCCTGACGTGGGTCGGTGATCGACTCGACCCCATCAAACGTCATCATTTTCTCAACGATTTCGACAATCCAATCTTCCGCTTCTGGGTACACTTCGATAATTCGTTTAACCGGACGCACGCAATGGTTACCAGTGATTTGTACGCATCGAGCCTTCGGTGCTTTAAGGCGAAGTGTTTTCCAAAATAGCTCGGCCTTCTTTCGTGAGGTGCTGAACTCTTCGCGAGGCGTGAAGACATTGTGTGATCGCGGGAATTTAGCGTGTGAGTACATGTCGTAGAGATCACCAAGCTGCACGATGTTTTTTGGCTGATGCCTTTCAGCAAACTCATATATCTGCGCGAGGGTATCGGCATGTTCGAAAGGAAAGTGAACATCTGGAATGAACAATGTCGATTCGTAATCGTGAACATCCGGCAGCGTAATCGGCCTGTGTTGCTCGAGGTGACGCTCGATGTCGCGCTCAAACACTGAATTGTCGATGCGTCGAGCGTCGGCCAGACCTGCGGCTTGAAGCAGTGTGCGGTATGAGCCGAAATGTTTATCGACCATGCCGCGCCCGCCTTTAATGCGAGACACGAATTCGTCTCTCAGCGGTATGCGCTGGAGTTCTTGGGCGAGGCGGATCAGTTCGGCGACAAGATCGTGACTCGTCATCTGTCGAGATTGTTGACAGCTTTTGTATTGTTTCCAATACCACGCCTCAAAACTAGACTACGCGGCGCATATATTCGATTTGGCGTGGTGCTCGATCCGGATCGCTGGTGTTCTTTACTTACATGTAAGGATATGTAAGTATAAGTACATGATTATTTTAATAGTGTTAGCTCAGATCGGTCTGCTCTCCCTGCTCTTGTGTCTCTTAACCATTAAGAAGTGAGGTGGCGTATGAATTTAACCAATCGAAATAAGTCGATCATCATTAACCGCGAGGCGACCAGTGCTGCGATTGCCGACGCGATCGACGAGATTCAGTTTGAGTCCAGTGAAGATGAGGGTGCGGCTGAGTACATGGACGAGCTTTGCGATCTCCAAGAGCGATGCAAAGACCGCTCGGTTTCCGATGCGCAGCTTCTCGAGTTCGCTCAGTACATTGGTCTAGTTGATCTGCTCGTCAAAGAGAAGTCGGTATGATGCGAACGAATACAAAGACGAACTGCATAATTGATCGAGAAGCTACCGCAGAGAGAATCAACGACGACGAAAAAGACCTTATGGCGTACTACGGGTCAGACGACATCGAAGGCGTGGCTGAGACTCTTTCCATATTACATGCGTTGCGCCTGTCGCTAGATTCGCAAGACGAGCAAATGATTAAGGAAACTTTTGAATCCTTTAGGGTTTACGATCTTCTTGTTTTTAAGGATGTGACGTAATGCGTTCCAATCGCTTTAAGGTCGGGGTCAAGCCACCAGACGGCATGACCGACGAAGAGTTTCGCGATCTCGTGCGGGGTGTAGTGCCCCGCCGTCCTCGCATTAAGGCGCACATGGGCGAGGCTGCGGCTCGAGATTACTTTGCCTACTGCGTGGCCTGGTGCGCCGAGCATGGCGCTGGCCGCGCCTTTATGCAGGACATGTGGACTGCATTCGATACCCCAACGAAGAAGGTGGAACCATGAACTACGCGCTCGCATTGATCTCTCTGGCGTTGCTGTCTGCGTGCGGCGAGCAGCCGCGCGTGGACGCCTTGACTCAGTGTTGTGGTCCTGATGCTGTGAACTGCTACACGATGACTGAAGTGAGCCAGGACTCTTCGCGGTCCTGGACTTTATACTTGCGCAAAGACGGATCGAACGAGTGTTCGGTTCGCGTGCAGAATTGAGGGTGAACTATGAAGCTATATCCGACGACCGACGTTCAACGAAAGTACCGCCTGACTCACGCTGGCGGCGACCGCTATGTCGCGTTTGCGCCTGATGCGTTCACGGCCACAGGTAAAGCGTGTGTGTTCTGGCGCGTCGCGCCCGACAAGATCGTGCGTGTTGAGACCGAGTGTGCGTGTGGTGAGTTCTCGATGTATGCGTTCTGTTCGCGAGAGTGTGCTGGAAAGTATGGCGAGGTGAAGTCATGAGAAGCCCTGTGTCCGATTACATCTTGCGGTACTTCCTTCACGAGCTTGTGGTGTACGCGGTGGCGTGGCCGATCTTGGTAGCCTTGTCCGGCGTAAACTGGAGAACCGCGTTCTTCTGTGCGTTGACTGTGATTATCTTCCACGCGCTTGCGCTGATCGAGAATGCCCGTCGGCGCGAACGAAAAGCTCTGCGCCATATTGATGAGGTGCTCGACATCTTGGATCAGTGCGAAGAGTACATTCACGAAGATAATCCGAGAAGCCGAAGTCGAGTTGATTCCTACCTGTATGACGCGAGAGCAATCTTAAAATCACAGTGGAGAAACCCATGAAGAAGAAGCGAGTAACGCGATCAAAGTCCAAGGCACGCGCAGGGAAGCAGCTGCTTCAGGCGTGGGTTGATGTCGAGATCGTGAAAGAGCTGAAAGAGAAACGAGTAAACCTCAGTGCTGTCGTTCGTGACGCACTGATCGAACATGCGCAGAGAATGCGCTTAACCAAGTAAGAGGAGAGTTGGGTGGAACAGACATTCGATATTCCAGAGACAAGAACACAGGCGAAGAAGATCATCCGAGAAATGCGACGAGGTGGCTTGAAGTTTCGCGAGATTGCGGAGATCGCGAACAAGACATGGCCGCAGCTTACTCGCACAGGGCGATACACAGACGGCGGCATGTATAATCTTGGCGGGTATAAGAAGAACTCGGACGGAACGACACCACGCAGGCGTCGTCGCAAGGCGACCGCCGATATGCCAAAGGTGACTCGAGTCGAGCGCACTGGTCGCGAGCAAGACATCGCCGATCTGATCGTGCTCATCATGTCGTCTGACTTGGCAACAGAGAAGAAAGTTCGTCTAACATCGGTGCTTGTGAATGGGTAACGACGACGGATACATCGCGAAAGATCGTGTGTTTAAGATGTGCGACCAGGCTGAGAAGCATCTCGCGACTGGCGGTATGGTCGCGCACATTTATCTTAAGCACCCAGAGAACCGCAAGAACGCGGCGATGTGTCTGAGCGGGCGAGGGTATAACGTGGAGATCGACGGAGAGACTGTAATCGTCAAGCGCCGATCTCCACGTCGATGAAGATCAGTACTTCTTGCCGCCAGCTTTCTTGGTAGCTTTCTTAGTCATCTTCTTCTTTGCCATGTGGCCCCCTTTCATGTGTGAGAACACAGATTGCGGGGCCTATTACTTTGCGTCAAGACCTTCGTCGAAGTCTCGAATCATTCGCTCGACACCGCTGGTCTTACCGAGCGAGTTTGCAGCGCACAGCAAAGCGCCGTCGATCG
>Ga0068877_10005256_pt1 | contig 9976 bp, 7 predicted proteins | sample NOAtaG_FD_66437 | JGI IMG/M metagenome (GOLD analysis project Ga0068877, IMG submission 66437) | Freshwater lake microbial communities from Lake Erie, under a cyanobacterial bloom - NOAA_Erie_Diel6S_1000h metaG | ecosystem: Environmental > Aquatic > Freshwater > Lake | place: USA: Ohio, Lake Erie... | reverse complement strand
GCAGCTGGGCCTCAAGCTCTTCAATGAGCTTGGGGTCGATCTTAGGGACCAACCCCTCGGGATCCACGGTGAGCTTAAATCCATGGGAGAAGAGCCGTCGTAAGGCGGCCATGTCACCCTGGTAGAGCTCCTGGACCGCTGTATCCGCAGGATTAAGGCCGAAATACGCCAAAATTTTTGCGGATAGTCCTGGGACGTACGGAGCCAGCATCACACCGAGCACCAGGGTGTAGGCACTGGCAGTAGCGATGGTTTGCGCCGCCGCCGCCTGATCCGTCTTAAACTGAGTCCAGGGTGCTTTCTCCGTGATGAAGAGGTTCACCTTCGCGCCGAGTTCCATGATGTGGTCCTGGCCGCGCTTGATATGTACGCCGTCCAGCAGGGCGATCTGCTCGCGCGTGAACTCTTCGAGCTCCTTGTCCCGGCCCTCCGTCCAGAACGCCTCGAACGCGCTGGCGGGGATACCCTCAGGCCACTTGCTCTTGAGGAACTTCATCGCCCGGTTCACGAAGTTGCCCAGGTTGTTGGCCAGCTCGGAGTTGATCTTTAGCTCAAGGCCCTTCCACGTAAAGCTCGAGTCCGACGTCTCGGGGATGAGCGACGTGAGGTAGAAGCGCATGGCATCGGTGCCGAAGCGCTCGACCGCCTCGTCGGCATCCACGTACCAGCCCTTGGACTTGGAGAACTGCTTGCCCTCCAGATTCACGTACTGGTTGGCGGGCATCTCGTCCACCGGATTCACGAACCCGCTCGCCATGCTCATCACCGGGAAGATGATGCCGTGGAAGATGATGTTGTCCTTGCCGATGAAGTTGAAGATCTTGGTGTCGGCGTTCTTCCACCAGTCCTTGATATAGTCTTCCTTGGATCCCGTGGTGCGCAGCCACTCCTTGGTGTTGCTGACGTAGCCGATGGGGGCGTCGAACCACACGTAGAGTTTCTTGCCCTTCGCCTCCGGCAACGGCACGTCGATGCCCCAATCCAGATCCCGCGTGATCGCGCGATCGACCATCTCGTCCTTAGAGAGCGACTCCACGAACGGCACGACGGTCCTGCGCCAGTGGGCCTTGGTCTTAAACCAGTCTTTGAACTTGGCGTGGTACTTCGAGAGCATGAGGTACCACTGGTACGAGTCGACCGCCTGGACGTTTTTGGAGCTGCAGAACTTACAGACGGGGTTGATCAGCTTGAGCGGATCGATCCACGTGCCGCACTCGGGGCACTCGTCCCCGCGCGCTTCTTTATAACCGCAGCTGTAGCACTCCCCTTCGACGAAGCGGTCGGGGAGGAAGTTCTTGCAGTCCTGGCACTGGAGCTGCTTCTCCGCGCGCTTCTCGATCATGCCCTTGCCGTTGAGCTCGTTGAACCAACGCAGGGTCTCTTCCCGGTGGTAAGGCGCGGAAGTCTGGCCGAAGAAGTCGAACTTGATGTCATAGCGCTCAAAGAGCGCCTTGTGCGTCCGGTGCCACTCGTTGACGTAGTCCTGGTAGGGTCGGCCTGCCTTCTGCGCGTTCTGCATGATCGCCACGCCGTGCTCGTCGGAGCCGCTGATGTGGACCGCCCGCTCACCCTTGAGCTTCTTGTGACGGGTGAAGATGTCGGCGGGTAAATAAACTCCAGCGACATGCCCGAAATGGATCGGTCCGTTGGCGTAGGGAAGAGCAGAGGTAATGAGGTATTTCATGGCACTGATTTTACTCTATGACGCACTGAACTGTCCTGCGAAGTTTTTGACTGGCAGCCGCCGCTTCCCTAGACTCGCAAAGTGATTTCCCTCGATGGCCTGAACCCCGAACAACGTGACGCTGCCGCGACGGTGGATGGCCCCGTTTTGATCCTGGCCGGCGCCGGCTCGGGCAAGACCCGCACCATCACGTTTCGCGTCGCCCACATGCTGGAGAACCTCGGGATCCCGGGAAACCAAATCCTCGCGGTCAGCTTCACCAACAAGGCCGCCGCGGAAATGACCGAACGCGTGCGCAAGCTGGTGCCTGCGGCGAAGTCCCGCAAGGGCCTCACCATGTGCACCTTCCACAGCCTCGGCATTCGCATCCTGCGCGAGGACATCCACCACCTGGGCTACAACAACCTCTTCACCATCTACGACTCCGCCGACCAGATGAGCATCATCCGCGAGGCGCTCAAGAACTACCGCTCCAACAAGACGTTCGATCGCAGCATCGTCCAGTCGCGGCTGAGCTGGCTCAAAAACAAGGGCGTCGCCCCCGAGGAGTTCCCCTCGAGCGAACACTACGACTTCGAGAACCCCTACGACGGCGCCGTCGAGTACGTGTACCACTTCTACCAAGACAAGCTGAAGTTCTACAACGCGCTCGACTTCGACGACATCCTCTTCCTCGTCGTGAAGCTCTTCGACAAGAAGCCTGAGCTTGCCCAGAAATACTCCGAGCGCTGGCGCTACCTCATGGTCGACGAATACCAGGACACCAACGGCCTGCAGTTTCGCTTCATCCAGGGCCTCACCAGCACCCACAACAACATCTGCGTGGTGGGCGACGACGACCAGGCGATCTACAGCTTCCGCGGCGCCGACATCACCAACATCCTCAACTTCGAAAAGTGCTTCCCCGGCGCCAAGGTCATCAAGCTCGAGGAGAACTACCGCTCGTTTTTTCCCATCCTCGACCTCGCCAACCGCGTGATCAGCGAAAACAGCAACCGCAAGGACAAGGCGATGCGCACCTCGCGCGCCGGCGGCGAGAAGCCCTTCCTCTGGTCAGCTGCGGACGCCGATCACGAGGCGATGGTGGTGGTGGAGGACATCATCGAGCGCCAGCGCGACGGGGTCCACCTCGGCGAGTGCGCCATCCTCTACCGCAGCAACACGCAAATCCCCCCCTTCGAGGACCAGCTGCGCATCAACCAGGTCCCCTATAGCATCATCGGCGGCCAGAAGTTCTACGAGAAAAAAGAGATCAAGGATCTCATCGCCTACCTCAGCGTCATCATGAACCCGCGCGACGAGCTCGCCCTGCGGCGGATCCTCAACACGCCCCACCGGGGCATCGGCACGGTGACCCTCGACAAGTTCCTCGCGCGCGCCGAGGAGTCCAAGGTCCCCCTCTACAGCATCATCGAAGAGGAAGCCACCAGCGGCAAAAAACCCGAGCTCGCCGAGTTCGCCGGCATCATCTCCGACATGCGCGGCGTCTTCGAGCGCCAGGGCCTGGTCGCGGGCGTGAAGGCCATCATCGACCGCACCCACTACCTCGACTATGTCGACAAGTGCTACGACAACGCCAAGCTGGTGAAGCGCAAGCGCGACGATGTGGAGAACTTCATCCTCTCCGCCACCCGCTTCTCCGACCTCTACCGGGACGAGGCGACTTTACGTAACTACGTGGAGCGCCTTCTCTTGGCCGACGCCCACGACGCCCCCTCCGGCGGCGGCGACGAGCTTCGCCACGAAGTCACGCTCATGACCCTGCACTCCTCTAAGGGCCTGGAGTACGACTACGTCTACGTCGTCGGCATGGAGGAGGAACTCCTCCCCCACAAGAAAACCATCTCCGAGTCGAGTGACGCCTCCGAGGAGCGCCGCCTGTGCTACGTGGGCATCACCCGCGCACGCCGCCGCCTGGTGATGACCCACGCCAAGCAGCGCAAGCTCTATGGCCGCGACATCCCCCGCAATCCCTCGCGTTTCGTCGTGGGCCACGAGGAGGCCATGACCGTACAGGACCGCACGACCTTCGTTGGCATGTCCGAGGAAGAGATCGTCGAGCACAAGGCCGACTTCCTCTCGAACCTCATCAAGTCCCTGGGCGAGAGCTGACCCCAGGGCAAAAAAATGGGCCATCCTTGGCCCGAGGCATCCATCCTTGGAAGATCGTCTTCCTGACGGTCTGTTTTATTTGGTGACGGTGGGAACGTTGAGGCGCGAAGGTTCACCCTCGGTGAAACCGGTGATCGTCCAGCCGCGGGGCATGTAGATGCCCAGCGTGAGGAAGCTGATCAGGATGTCCTGGGGATTCTTCTGCTCGTAGATGATCGCCTTCGAAAGCGCGGGGTATCCCGCACTCTTCACTTCTTCGTCGACGAACACTTCGTGGTACTCGGGATTCAGTCCCCACCAGAAGAAGTCGCGGCGGCCTTCCACGAGGATTTCTTTCTGGTGAGCGCCGTTGCCTTCCAGCGTGACGGGAATGGAGTGATTCGACCGAAAGTGGATCGTGGCACACCCGGTGAACAGCAAGGTCGTAAAGATCGGCAAAAGGTTCATCGCATGACTCCCTGGTTTCATTGTTGGGGGCCACACAGAGGATGTCAAAAAATTTCTAGCCGACTTTCATTCGTGACGGAACACGCCAGCACGTTTCTCACTCATCTGTGACAGTGCTTCGAAGTGGTCCGACGAGCGCTGTGTGAGGCCCTGGAAGGCGGCCACCACGTCGAGATGTGCCCCCACGCCACTTTCGTAGGCGTGCGAGAGCGCTTTTTTGGTGAGTTGCAGGGCGATCGGCGGAAGTGCGGCGAGCTGCTCCGCCAACTCGGTCGTCCTTCGTACTAACTGGTCCGACGGAACTACTTCGTGCAGCAGGCCCATTCTTGACGCTTCTTCCGCACCGTAGCGCTTGCCCGTGAAGAACATTTCCGTCGCTTTCGCGTGCCCAACGGCGCGAATCAAAAACCAAGCGCCTCCGTCACCTGGAACCAATCCCACCTTCGCAAAGGTCTCCGCGAAGCTGGATTCGACGTTGCCGACGCGCAGATCGCACATCGCCACCAGATCACATCCTGCGCCCACCGCCGCACCTTGCACCATCGCGATGAGAGGCTTGCGCAGGCGCGAGATCGCCAGGGGGATACGTTGGATGCCCTCCATGTAGCGCTCGCGCAGTTCGTTCGGCCCTCCGGCGAACATGCCCGTCTGGTCTTTCATTGCCTTGACGTCACCGCCCGCGCAAAAAACTTTCCCGCGCGCGGCCAGCACCACCGCGCGGACTTCACGATCACGATCGAGCTCATCCATGAGGGCCGGCAAATCCCGCACCATGCTGTCGGAGTAGGCGTTGCTGGCATCTGGACGATTGAGCCACACCCAGGCGACGTGGCCCTGGCGCTCCAGCTGCAAGTGTTCGTAGGTCATATCTTCCCCGTGTTCAGATAGGCGCGCAGAAACTTCGACGGCGTCTCCTTACCGACCTTCGCCAGTATGAAGCTCGAGGCCTCCACCAGTTTGGCGAGGTCGACTCCGGTGGCGAGTCCCTGGGCATGGCAGAGGTACCACACGTCCTCCGTGGCCACGTTACCAGTCGCCCCCATGGCGTAGGGACAGCCCCCGAGCCCGCCCGCGGAAGAGTCGAAGGTGCGAATCCCGCTCTCAAGCGAGGTAAGGATGTTGGCGATCGCCATGCCCCTCGTATCATGGAAATGCATGGCAAGCTTGCTCGCACCGTGCGAGGCCACCAGCGCCCGCAACGCCTGCTGGACCTGCTTGGGTCGGGCCACACCGGTGGTGTCTCCCACCGAAACCTCGTAGACTCCCATCGCCAGGCAGTCCGCCACAACTTTCTCCAAGCGCGCCAGTGGAATCTCCCCTTCGTAGGGACAGCCAAACGCGGTGGAAACATAAGCGCGAACTTTTACACCGTCCCGGCGTGCCTGCTCGGCCAGTGGGCGCATGCGCGCAAAGGTCTCTTCCACCGAGGCATTCACGTTTTTCCGGGCGAAGGTGTCCGAGGTGGCCGTGAAAAGCGCGATCTCCCGCACACCCAGCGCCATAGCGTCGTCATAACCGTGCTGATTAGGCACGAGGCAGGGAAACCCCACACCGCTGGCCCCCAGCCGCTCACGAACCATAGTGTAGAGTTCAGTGGCATCCGCCATCTGCGGGATCGCTGGCGCCTTCACGAAGCTAGTGATCTCCACCGTCTTGAGACCGGCCTCGGCGAGACGACGAATGAATTCAAACTTGTCTTCGGTGGCGAGGATCGCCTTTTCGTTCTGGAGCCCGTCGCGGGGCCCGACCTCAACGATGCGAACGTGGTCGCTCACGGAACCTCCAACTGCACCAACGCTGCTCCGGCGGTGACTTGTTGGCCCTCGCTGAAGAGGACCTGTTTGATCTTACCGTCCTGGGGCGCCTTGATGGCGTGCTCCATCTTCATCGCCTCGAGCACCAGGAGCGTTTGCCCGGCCTTGACCTCGTCACCGGCGTTCACTAGCACGCGGAAGATCTTCCCGGGCATCGGCGCGGTCAGACCACCGCCGTGAACAGCGCCCTTACGAGCGATGGCCCCCGGAGCTGTGAACTCCGCGTCCCGCCCTTCACCAACCACCAGCTGCCCATTGGACCAGAGCCGATGCAGACGGCCTTCGCCGTCACGAAGGACGAGCTTCTCGCCCTCTTGCTGGAGGACTTCGAATCGATAACTCTTTCCCTGCCAGGTGAAGCTCACGGCGCCGCCGTCGCGCGGCAAGAGGTCGACCTCGACTTTGCTGCCGTTCAATGTGAGTTCGCGCTTCATGTCAGTTCCTAAATCCGCCGAGGGCGGTCCAGGGGGTTTGCGATGCGACAGCAGCGGTGGCCGTCTTGGTACGCCCCTCGCTCAAGAGCAACGCCGCCAAGTGCGGCGCCCACCCCGCGTCGGTGGCGGCCAGGGGCCGCAGCTCCGCCGCGTGGTCTGGGATGAAATGAGTGTGTGTCTTGCCCGCGCGAAACTTCGCGTGGCCCAGCAACCGTCGCAGGTAATCGCGGTTGGTCTTGATGCCCGCGAACACCACCTCGTCCAGCGACTGAAGCATTTTGGCGATCGCCTCAAGGCGATTAGGCGCCCAGGTGATGAGCTTGGCGAGCATGGGATCGTAGTTCACGTTCACCTTCGTCCCGTCGCTGTAACCAGCATCTAAGCGCGAACCCAGCGCCGTCGGCGAGCCAATCCGCTGCACGGTCCCGGTCGTGGGTAGGAATCCATTGTCCGGATCCTCCGCGCAGATACGGCACTCGATGGCATGGCCATTCTGCCGAATGTCCCCTTGGCCCAACGGAAGCTTCTCCCCCGCTGCCACAAGGATCTGCAAACGCACCAGGTCCAGCCCCGTCACCAACTCGGGCACGGGATGCTCCACCTGCAGACGAGTGTTCATCTCGAGGAAGTAGAACTTATGGTCCTGCCCCATGATGAACTCGACGGTGCCCGCGCCCCGGTAGTTGATGCCCTTGGCGATCGCAGCGGCGGTCTCGCAAACTGAGCGACGCACGTCATCGGGGAGACCCGGCGCGGGCGTCTCTTCGATGATCTTTTGATATCTCCGCTGGATCGAGCACTCGCGCTCAAACAGGTGCAGATGATTGCCGTGGGTGTCACTCATCACCTGCACTTCGATGTGCCGGGGCTGCGTGACGTACTTCTCAAGCAACACGGCATCGTTGCCAAAGGCGCGCGAAGCCTCGCTCTTGGCCCCCGCCAACGCCTCAGCGAACTCACCGTCGGCGTGCACGATCCGCATGCCCTTACCGCCGCCGCCGGCCGAGGCCTTGATGAGCACAGGGTAGCCGATGCGCCGGGCCTCGCCGGCCAAGAAGTCCCCCTCCTGGCGGCTGCCATGGTAGCCGGGAATCATGGGCACCTGGAATTTCTCCACCGCCACCTTCGAGCCGATCTTATCGCCCATCAGGCGAATGGCCTCAGCGGTGGGCCCAATGAAAACGATCCCCGCCTTCTCCACCGCCTCACAGAAAGCCGCGTTTTCTGAAAGGAACCCATAACCAGGGTGGATCGCATCCGCGCCACTCTTACGCGCAATCTCGAGGATCTTGCTCACGTTGAGGTAGGTCTCTCTTAGCGCCCCTTCCCCAAGGGAGTGAGCTTCGTCTGCCAAACGCGAGTGGGGCGACTCGCGATCGTCCTCCGCGTAAATCGCCACGGTATCAATACCCATGGTACGCGCGGTTTTGATAACCCGCACGGCGATCTCGCCCCGATTGGCGATAAGGATGCGTTTGATTTTCATGATTTCATCCAAGCAGGTTTGTCTTTCTCGAGCAAGGCACGCATGCCCTCCTGTCCCTCCGCCGCCACCCGCAGGCGGGCGATCCGTCGGCAGGTCTCGTCTTCGACGTCCTGAGAGAGGCGCACGCGCATGACCAGCGCCTTCGCTTCCCGCGCCGCCTGCGGGCCCGCCATCAGGAAGCGCTTCTGTGCCGCCTCGCTGGCTTCGTCGAGCGAACTGCCGGAGGCGAGTTCGTGCACCAGCCCCATCCGCTTGGCATCTTCTGCGCCGAAGCGTTCACCGGAGAGGAACCACGCGCGCGCGGCCGACTCGCCGATCTTGGCCATCACGAAGGGCGAGATCACGGCGGGGATCAGCCCCAGTCGGGCCTCGGTGAAGCCGAATTGCGCACGGTCGTTTGCCACGACATAGTCGCAGCACGCGACGAGACCCGCGCCCCCGCCGAGCGCGTGCCCGTTCACCTTACCGATGACGGGGCACGGAAGCTCGTTGAGGGCGCGGAACAGGCCCGCGAGTTTCTTCGCGTCCTGGTAGTTCTCTTCTTCGCTCCAGTCTTTCATGGAGCGCATCCAGTTCAGGTCAGCGCCGGCACAGAAGGAAGTCCCAGCGCCGGTCAAGACCACCAGCCGCGCACTCTGCAAACCGCGAAACAACTTCGTAGCCTCGGCGATCAGCTCCGCATTAAAAGCGTTATGCAACTCGGGCCGATCAAGCGTAACCGTGGCGACCCCGTCTTTCTCCTGCAACTGAATCATGGTCACATCCTGAAGACGCCAAAGCGCGTCTGGTTGAAGGGTCGGTTGTGCCCAGTCGAGAGACAAAGCCCCAAAGCATCGCGAGTTTGGGCGGGATCAATCACCCCATCGTCCCACAGCCGCGCCGAAGAGTAGTAGGCCGAGCCTTCCTTCTCATACTTATCGAGCGTAGGACGCTTGAACTCCTCCAGCTCCTTCTCCGTCATCGCCGTCTTGCCGCTCGCCTTCAGCCCGTCCTGCCGCACCGTCGCCAGCACGTTGGCCGCCTGCTCACCGCCCATGACGGAGATGCGGGCGTTAGGCCACATGAAGAGGAAGCGCGGCCCGTAGGCACGACCACACATGCCGTAGTTGCCGGCGCCGAACGAGCCACCGATGATGACGGTGTACTTGGGCACCTGCACAGTCGACACTGCAGTCACGAGCTTAGCGCCGTTCTTGGCGATGCCCTCGTTCTCATACTGGCGCCCGACCATGAAGCCGGTGATGTTTTGCAGGAAGACCAGCGGGATCTCCCGCTGCCCACACAGTTCTACGAAATGCGCGCCCTTCAACGACGACTCGGAGAAGAGGATACCGTTGTTGGCCACGATCCCCACGGGATAGCCATGGATCTTCGCAAAGCCACACACCAGCGTGTTGCCGTAGTTTTCCTTGAACTCATGAAACTCGGATCCATCCACCAAGCGTGCGATGATCTCGCGCACGTCGAAGGGCCGCCGGGTGTCCTTGGAGAGCACCCCATAAATTTCTTCCGCCGCATACAGCGGCGCTTTAACTTCCGCCGTGATGAACTTGCCCGGATGGGTGGGGCGGTAATTGAGGTTCTCGATGATGTCGCGGCACTTGGCGAGCGCCTCCTCTTCGTTCTCCGCAAAGTGGTCGGCCACGCCTGACTTCTGGGTGTGCACGAAGGCACCGCCCAGATCCTCCGCGCTCACTTCCTCCCCGGTCGCCGCCTTCACCAACGGCGGCCCGCCCAGAAAGATGGTGCCATTGCCCTTCACGATGATGGTCTCATCCGACATCGCCGGCACGTAGGCGCCGCCCGCGGTGCACGACCCCAGCACCACCGCGATCTGCGGGATGCCCTGGGCGGACATGTTGGCCTGGTTAAAGAAGATGCGCCCGAAGTGCTCCTTGTCCGGAAACACCTCGTCTTGCTTAGGCAAAAACGCGCCCCCGGAATCCACCAGGTACACGCAGGGTAAATGGTTCTCGCGCGCGATCTCCTGCGCCCGCAG
>Ga0068877_10005254_pt1 | contig 9977 bp, 8 predicted proteins | sample NOAtaG_FD_66437 | JGI IMG/M metagenome (GOLD analysis project Ga0068877, IMG submission 66437) | Freshwater lake microbial communities from Lake Erie, under a cyanobacterial bloom - NOAA_Erie_Diel6S_1000h metaG | ecosystem: Environmental > Aquatic > Freshwater > Lake | place: USA: Ohio, Lake Erie... | reverse complement strand
GACGCCCTGGCCGCCCTGGTGAAGGCGGAGACCACGCCCGGCGACCTGGTGGTCTGCCTGGGCGCCGGCGACATCACGGCCTGGGCCTACGCCCTGCCGGGCCAGCTTGAGGCCCTGTCCCCGTGACCTGGCGGGATCATCTGCCGGAGGTCCGCGGGCGGCTCCTGCGGGACGAGCCCCTGGCGCCCATCACCTGGCTTCGGGTTGGAGGGCCTGCCGACATCCTCTTCCTGCCGGCGGACGAGGCCGACCTCGCCGCCTTCCTGGCGGCGCTCGATCCGGCGGTTCCCGTTACGCCCCTGGGTGTGGGCTCCAACACCCTGGTGCGAGACGGCGGCGTCGAGGGGGTGGTGATCCGCCTCGCCGGCCGGGCCTTTTCCGGCATCGAAAGGGTGGGCGAACGGCGGATCCTGGCCGGCGCCGGCGCCCTCGACGCCCAGCTGGCCAGGGAGGCCGCCGCGGCCGGGCTGGCGGGGCTGGAGTTCTACCGGGGTGTGCCGGGTTCGGTGGGCGGGGCCTTGGTCATGAACGCCGGCTGCTACGGCGCCGAGACGGCGGATGTCCTGGTCGAAGCCCGGGCCGTGACCCGGGACGGCCGCATCGTCCAGGTCCCGGCTTCGGAGATGGGATTCAGCTACCGGCGGTGCGCCCGGGCGGCCGTCGGCGATCTGATTTTCACTGCGGGCCTCTTTGAGGGCCGGCCTGACGATCCCGCCGTTATCACCGCCCGGATGGACGAGATCACCGCCCGGCGCGAAGTCAGCCAGCCAATCCGCGAGAAGACGGGCGGGTCGACCTTCAAGAACCCCGAGGGCCACTCCGCCTGGAAGCTGGTGGACGCCGCCGGCTGGCGCGGCCGGGCCTTCGGCGGAGCCATGTTCTCGCCCCAGCACGCCAACTTCCTGATCAATGTGGGCGAGGCCACGGCCGCCGACCTGGAGGGACTGGGCGAGACGGTCCGGGCCGACGTCGAGGCGCAGACCGGCGTCCGGCTCGACTGGGAGATCCGGCGGATCGGCCGCCCCGCCGCCGCAGCTTGACAGGACCCGCCGTCCGCGCGAGGCCCGACCCCGCCTTTCGAGAGGAGCGCGCCCATGCCGGATGCTGATTCCCGCCCCCTGGCGGGGCGCCATGTCGCCGTCCTCCTGGGCGGCCTGTCTTCCGAACGGGAGGTGAGCCTTGTCTCCGGGGCCGCCTGCGCCGACGCCCTTGAGCGGCTCGGCGCGCAGGTCAGCCGGGTCGACGCCGGCCGCGACCTTGCGCAGGTCCTGTCCCGTCTGAAGCCTGACATCTGCTTCAACGCCCTGCACGGGTCGTGGGGCGAGGATGGGTGCGTTCAGGGCGTGCTGGAAACCCTGGGCCTGCCCTACACTCATTCCGGCGTGCTGGCCTCGGCCCTGGCCATGGACAAGACCCGCGCCAAGGCGGTGCTGGCGGCGGCGGGGGTTACGGTGCCCGGCGGCGGACTGTACGACCGGCGCGAGGCGGCTGCGGGCCACGTCCTGCCGCCGCCCTATGTGATCAAGCCCAACGCCGAAGGCTCCTCCGTCGGCGTGTTCATCGTCAAGGCCGGCGCCAATTCGCCCCCGGAAGCCATCGCCGCTGAGGACTGGGCCCTGGGCGACCAGGTCCTGATCGAACCCTACATTCCTGGCCTGGAACTCGCGATCGGAGTCATGGATGGGCGCGCCATGGGGGTCACCGAGATCGTCCCCGCGACCGGGTTCTTTGATTACACCGCCAAGTACGCCGAGGGGGGGTCGGTGCACATCCTGCCCGCCCGGATTCCCAACGCGACAACTGAGCGCGCGCTGCGAATGGCTGAGGCCGCGCACGACGCCCTGGGGTGTACTGGCGTGACCCGCTCCGACCTTCGTTATGACGACGTTAACGACATTCTGGTTCTTCTGGAGGTGAACACGCAGCCTGGCATGACGCCGACCTCCCTCGTCCCCGAGCAGGCCGCCGCGATGGGTGTGACGTTCGACCAGCTGGTGCTCTGGATGACGGAGGACGCCCATGCCCGCGGCCATGCGGGGAGGATCGTCGGCTAGGCCGACCGGACGGGGCGCGGCGACAGCTGCAGCCCGGGGCCGCTCGGCTGCGCCCTCCGGAGGGCTCTCCGCTCAGGCTATTCTCATCGCTGCCCTCGGCATGCTGCTCGCAGCCTTTGTGGCCATCTTCGCCACCGGCGAGCGGGGCGCGCGACTGGTTGCGACGGTTCAGCAAGACGTCAGTTCACGTCTTGCTGCGGCGGGCTTCAGGCTTGCCGTTGTCCGGGTCAAGGGCGCCTCTCCCCTGGCAACCGCCGACATCCTGAAATCCGCTGGCCTCTACAAGGACCAGCCCCTCGTGAGCCTTGATCTTGATGAGGTGCGCCGTCGGATCGAATCTGTCGGCTGGGTGCGCGATGTGCGGGTGGTGCGGCTTCTGCCCGACACCCTTCTGATCCAGGTGGTGGAGCGGAGGCAGCTTGCCGTCTGGCAGGTCGGCGGGCGTCGTCAGGTCATCGATGTTCGCGGCGCACCGATACCGGAGGCGGATCCCGATCAGTTTTCCAACCTGCCGCTCGTTGTGGGCGCCGGCGCCAATGTCGGCGCTGCAGACCTTCTCTTTGAACTGAGCCGTCGGCCGGCGGTCCTTTCCCAGGTTGAAGCCCTGGTCCGTGTAGACCAGCGCCGGTGGGACCTGAGACTAAAGTCCGGCGGCCTGATCCTTCTGCCCGCGGAGGACGCGGCGGCGGCTCTGCGCCGGCTTGATGATCTGGATCGGGCTTCCGGCTTGATGCGGATCGGATTTGAGCGGCTGGACCTCAGGGTTCCGGAGGTGGCGGCGGTTCGGCCGCGGCCTGGAGACGTGCAGCCTGCCCCGGCGCAACAATCCGCGGAAACGTCGTCAGAACAATGACTGGGGGTGTCTTTTGACCATGCTGGAAGCGAGTCGGGAGTCCCGCGACGGATTGAAGGTGGCCCTGGGCCGTCCGCAGGTGACCGCCGCCGTGGACCTCGGGGCCAGCAAGGTCGCCTGCTTCATCATGAAGCCCGACGGTGTGCGCCGGGTGGACCGCACCCTCACCACATCGGGGGTGGCCCACGTTCAGTCCCGGGGGGTCCGAAATGGGGCTGTGATCAACATCGATGAGGCCTCGGAGGCGGTAGCCCAGGCGGTGGAACGGGCCGAGAGCATGGCTGAGGTCCGGGTGCAGGGGGTGACGGTCACCACCTCGGGAGGCCATCTCGCTGGCCGACGGGTCACAGGGCGGGTATCCCTCGGCGCGCGTCCTATCTCAGACGAAGATCTGGCCCGTGCGATCCGCTCGGCTATGGCCCAGTTCAAGCTCCAGGACCGTAAGGCGATTCACATCCTGCCTATCTCGTGGGCGGTGGACGCCCAGTCCGGAATACGAGATCCCCGACAGATGTTTGGCCGCACCCTTGGCGTGGAGCTTCTGGTGGTGACTATCGCCGAGGCCGCTTATCGCGTGCTGGCCACCTGCGTGGAGCGCGCCCATCTGACTTTCGAGGGTATTGCTGCGGCGCCCTTCGTCTCCGCCCTTGCCGCCCTGGAGGAGGACGAGATGGACCTCGGGGCGGTGTGTATCGACATGGGAGGCGGTTCGACCTCGGCCGCGGTCTTCGCTGGGGGCAGTTTGGTACATGTCGAGACGGTGCCGGTGGGCGGCCAGCATGTGACCTCGGACATCGCCCGGGGCCTGTCGACTTCCTGGGCCGGCGCGGAGCGGATCAAGACCCTGCATGGATCGGCCATCGCTTCGGCCAACGAAGACCGGGAGATGATCGAGGCTCCGCCCCGTGGAGACGACCCCGGCGCGGGGCCTGTGATTGCACCCCGCTCCCTGCTCAAGGGCATCATCGCCCCCAGGGTTGAGGAGACGATGGAGCTCCTTCGCGACCACCTGAAGGCCTCCGGGGCGCCTGTGGAGCCTGGTGCAGGCCTCATCCTGACAGGCGGCGCCAGCCAGCTCGCGGGGGTCCGAGAAGTCGCGCTGCGGGTCTTCGACCGTCCCGTCCGCCTGGGACGCCCGCGTCGGGTGCCGCACCTGGCCGACGCTGCGTCGGGGCCAGCCTTCTGCGCCGCGGCGGGCGTTCTCCAGCGCGCCGCCTTCGGTCCGCGCGAGGCGGTTCCAGCCCGCGCCCTGGTCAACTTCGGCGTTCGCCGCGAGCCCCTCGACGCCCGGACGAATCCCGTAATCCGGGCGGCGGTCTGGCTGCGCGACAACCTTTGAACTGAAGTCGCCCGCCTTCCGCAGCTGAACCCCAGAATTTGTGCACAGGAAAGCAAGTCCAAGCCTCGACGAAGCTCCGACTCGCGCTACTCCATTAACCCCGAATTAAGGGCGTCAGGGTGACATGTTAACCTTGTCGTCAGGCTGGTTCTTCTGGGGTGTCCGGGAAAGTCAGTCAATCTGACGGAGGACGCGAGGGTCTCATGGCAATTGCACTTTCCGCGCCGCGCGCGACCGAACTCAAGCCGCGCATCGTCGTCTTCGGCGTGGGGGGCGCCGGCGGGAACGCTGTCAACAACATGATTGACGCTGGCCTTGAGGGCGTCGAATTCGTGGTCGCCAACACAGACGCACAGCAGCTGGCCTTCGCCAAGACTGACCGCCGCATTCAGCTGGGCGTGACCGTGACCCAAGGGCTGGGCGCCGGCGCCCACCCCGAGGTCGGCATGAGCGCCGCCGAAGAGTCTATCCCCGAGATCGGTGAGCACCTCGACGGCGCCCACATGGTCTTCATCACCGCCGGTATGGGCGGCGGCACCGGCACCGGCGCCGCGCCGATCATCGCCAAGGCGGCCCGTGAGCGCGGCATACTGACGGTAGGCGTCGTCACCAAGCCCTTCCACTTCGAGGGCCGGCACCGGATGCGCCTGGCCGACAGCGGCATCTCCGAGCTGCAGCGTTACGTCGACACGCTGATCGTCATCCCGAACCAGAACCTGTTCCGCGTCGCCAACGAGCGGACGACCTTCGCCGAGGCCTTCGGCATGGCTGACCAGGTGCTGCACTCTGGCGTCCGGTCCATCACCGACCTGATGGTCCTGCCCGGCCTTATCAATCTCGACTTCGCGGACGTCCGCACGGTCATGACCGAAATGGGCAAGGCGATGATGGGTACGGGCGAGGCCGAGGGCGAGGACCGCGCCCTGATGGCCGCCAACAACGCCATTCAGAACCCGCTGCTCGATGAAGTGTCCCTGCGTGGGGCCAAGGCCGTCCTGGTCAACGTCACCGGCGGTTTGGATATGACCCTGCTGGAGGTCGATGAAGCCGCCAACGCCATCTCCGAGCAGGTTGATCCGGAAGGCAACATCATCTTTGGCGCCGCGTTCGATCCAAGTCTCGATGGCCGTATCCGCGTTTCCGTTGTGGCCACGGGCATGGACGGCGCCTCGATGTCAGTGATCGAGCCCCGGTCCTCACGAACCACGGCGCAACCACCGCCCCTTCGCTTTGCGGATCCAGCTGTCGCCGAGCCCGTCCCAAACATGGCGCAGCCAGTCTCTGCCGGGCCTGGGTCCGCCCAGCCGGTTCTCGCCCCGACTCCGGCGGTCGAGATGCCGGCCGAGACGGCGATCTTCAATGATCTTTCCTCGGCGTCCCCAAACTTCCTGGCGCCAGAGCAAGGAGACCTGCTCACATCCTCCAGCGAGCCTGCGGCGCAGATCGAGGCGCTGGTTGAACCCTCGCCGGCTATCCGGCCATACGAGGCGCCCGTGAAGAAGATCGTCGACCCTAGCGTTGCGGGCGATGATGATGCGGACGCCATCTTCCCCAATCCAATCGCCGCCTCCCCGCCGCAGTCCCGTTCCTCGGGATTCCGGCTCTGGGGGCAGAAGCGTCCGACCAGGATGGATCCCCCTCCTGTCGTCGCCTCGCCACGCGCTGGCGGCGCCTTGCCGGTGGAGTCGCCTTCTGAGGCTCCGGCCCCGGAGGGCGACAATCTCGAGATTCCAACCTTCCTGCGCAGGCTGGCAAACTAGATCCTGTTCCGATAAGCGGGAACCGGTTATCGGATCGAAACATGATCTAACGTATTGAAATGAGAGCCTGTTTTGTCCTTTCAGACGGTCCGTCTGAAGGGAACAGGCTCTGGCGCCCCCGCCACTGCGGTGAGATCAAGAGCCCGTCGTTTTCTCCGGTGGGCTCTTATGTCTCGAAGTGGAATCTCGAACCATTCTCGTAGCTTAACCTGAGAAACATTGCGAAACGCAACGTGTTTTGCGGCGCCGCAGCAAGCTCCCTATCTCCACATTGGCGTCGTTGGCGCTCGTCCTGTGTGTCCCGGAGTCTGAAGCCTTGGCCGAATTTGCGTTCCAGCACACCGTCCGTAATCCGGTCCGGTTCTCGGGTGTTGGTGTTCACACTGGCGAACAGGCGCGGGTCACATTGCTGCCTGCGCCTGCCGATTTCGGCGTGGTCTTCGTGCGGACGGATGTCCGGGATCGGGATAACCGCATCGCCGTGAGCGGCGAAGCGGTCTGCAAGACCCAGCTGGGTACAGTGATCACGAATCTCGCTGGCGTTACTGTGTCGACCATCGAGCACCTCATGGCCGCCTTGGTCATGTCGGGTGTCGACAACGTCCGGGTGGAGATCGACGGACCTGAGATGCCGATTATGGATGGCTCGTCGATCGATTTCATCCGTGGCCTGGATCGCGCCGGCCTGCAGCCTCAGGGCGCTCTTCGCCGGTTTGTTGAGATCACGGATGTGGTCGAGGTGATCGAGGGCGACAAGCGCGCGACCCTTCGCCCCTCCGACGGTTTCGAGGTGGCCTTCGAGATTGCCTTCGCTTCCAAGGCCATTGGCCGGCAGGCCGTCGACCTCAAGATGGACGCCGAGGCCTTCCGCCGCGAACTCGCCGACTGCCGCACCTTCGGCTTCCTGCATGAAGTCGAGGCCCTTCGCGCCATGGGGCTGGCCCGGGGCGGCTCCATGGAGAACGTCGTGGTCATCGACGGCGATGAGATCATGAATCCCGAGGGACTTCGCCGTCCTGACGAGTTCGTGCGTCACAAGGCGCTCGACGCCATCGGCGACCTCTTCGTACTCGGCGCGCCCATGATCGGGCGGTTTGAGGGCGTTCTTGCCGGCCATGCCCTTAACAATGCTGTGGTCCGCGCCCTCCTGGCGACGCCACATGCCTGGCGCGTCCGCACCCTGGCCCCGGAGATGGCTGAGGCGGTCTGAGGTCTCTTCCGGCATGCGTGGCGTTTGCGCTGGCGGCGGCCTCGTGTAGAACCCTGATTGGTCAGGCGCGGGGGCGCGCTCGTGTCCTTTGAGGTGATGGTGTCCGTGTTTCGCAGATCCTGGACCACGCCGGCCCTTGCCGGCCTGGCCGCCGCCCTTTTCCTTGCCGGATGCGCCGCCCAGCCCTCCAGACCCCGTCTGGTTTACGAGGAGCGTCCCGTCGAACTTCTGTTCTCCACGGGAGCCGCCCGTCTAGACGCCCGGCAGTGGGGCCAGGCCATCGACTATTTCGCCGAGGTCGAGCGACAGCATCCGTACTCGGAGTGGTCCCGGCGGGCCATCCTCATGACCGCCTATGCCAACTATCAGTCTGGCAAGTACATCGACGCGATCGGAGATGCGGACCGGTTCTTGTCCCTCTACCCCGGCAATCCTTCGGCGGCCTACGCCCACTATCTGAAGGCCATCTGCTACTTCGAACAGATCGTCGACGTGGGCCGTGACCAGGCCGCCACAGGGCAGGCCCTCGCGGCCCTCCGAGATGTGGTCCAGCGTTTTCCCAAGACCGAGTACGCCGCAGACGCCCGGCTGAAGGTCGACATGGTCAACGATCAGCTGGCCGGCAAGGAGATGGCGGTGGGGCGCTACTATCTGCGGCAGGGCGACACCCTTGCCGCTATAGGCCGCTTCCAGACGGTCATTCAGCGTTATCAGACCACCACCCATGCGCCGGAAGCCCTCTATCGCCTTGTTGAGGCGAACCTGACCCTTGGCCTCGTGGAGGAGGCGCGGCGGAACGGCGCGGTGCTGGGCTTCAACTATCCCGGTGACTACTGGTACCGCGAAGCCTACGCTCTCTTGACTTCGAAGAGCCTCCAGCCGGCTGTGACCCCGCAAGGCAACGCCAGGCGTCGCCTGCCCCTACCTTTCATCCGGGATCCGTCGAGGACCTTGCCGCCCCAGTCCTCAGGCTTGAGCCCCGCTTCGGGTGAGGGCTGAGCGTCCGATCAGCGGACTGCCGGACTTCCGGTCAGGCCGATTCGCGGCGAACCTGTCCCCATGCTGACCGGCCTCTGGATTCGCGACGTGGTGCTGATAGAGAGTCTCGACCTCGCCGTAGGTCCGGGTCTCACTGCGTTGACAGGCGAGACTGGCGCTGGAAAGTCGATCCTCCTGGATTCTCTGGGTCTGGCGACCGGCGCCCGGGCGGAAGTCGGCCTCGTCCGCCGCGGGGCGGCGCAGGCCAGCGCGACAGCCGCCTTCTCCCCTTCGCCAGACCACTTGGTCTGGCGCCTTTTGGAGGCGAGAGGGCTTTCCGCCGCTCCCGGTGAGGATCTGATCCTGCGTCGGGTGCTTTCGGCGGATGGGCGCAGTCGCGCCTTCGTCAATGACCAGCCTTCAAGCGTTGGCGCGCTGAGGGAGATTGGCGCCCTGCTGGTAGAGATTCACGGGCAGCACGAGACAGTCGGCCTCCTGGACGCCCGCACACACAGAGACCTGCTTGACGCCTACGGCGACCATGGACCCCTGGTCCGCGCCGCCGCGGAGACCTGGCGGACCTGGAGAGAGGCCGACGCCGGTCTGGAGGCCCAGAGCCGGGATGCAGCGGCCATCGCCTCCGAAGCCGAAGAGGCGGGTCGCATCCTCGCGGAACTGGACCAGCTGGCGCCCCAGGCCGGCGAGGAAGCCGCCCTCGCCGAGACCCGGGCCATCCTCAGCGCCGCCGAGAAGGCGCTGGCGGATATCACTCAGGCGGCGGAGGCGATCGAAGGCCTGCCATCCCGCCTGGCTTCGGCCATCCGGGCTTTGGGCCAGGCCCGTAGCCGGGCGTTGCAGGCCGGGGCCGGCGCGGACGGGCCCGCCATCCGCCAGCTTGAGAAGGCGGAGGCCGCCCTCGACGCCGTATTCAGCGGGCTGCAGGAGGCCGAGGCTTCTGTGGAAGGCGCGGCTGTGGCCTTCGATTTTCGTCCCGATGATCTGGAGAAGGCTGAGGAACGCCTCTTTGCTCTGCGAGCCGCGGCGCGGAGGCTGGGATGCGCCGTTGAAGAGCTTCCTGTGCGTCGCCAGGCCCTGACGGATCGCCTGGCCCGTCTGGAGTCGGGTGAGGCCGATCTGGTCGCCGCCAGGCGCGCCGCCGCTGAGGCCGAAGCCCAGTTCATTGAGACCGCCGCGTCTCTCAGCGCCGCCCGAGCGGCGGCCGCAGTCGCCCTGTCGCTGGCCGTCGAGGCGGAGCTGCCGCCGCTGAAGCTGGAGCGCGCCCGGTTCCGGGTGACCCTGGAGACCCTTGCGCCGGACCGCGCCGGACCCGGCGGCTGCGACCGCGTCCTTTTCGAGGTGGCGACCAATCCGGGCGCGCCCTTCGGCGACCTGACCACGGTGGCGTCCGGGGGCGAACTCGCCCGTTTCGCCCTGGCCCTCAAGGCTTCGCTGGCCGGCCGGGGAGTGGAGCCGCCCCTGATGATCTTCGACGAGGTGGACCAGGGGGTGGGCGGGGCCGTGGCCGACGCCGTGGGCCTGCGCCTGCGCCGGCTGGCGCGGGAGGGTCAGGTCCTCGTGGTCACCCACTCGCCCCAGGTGGCGGCTCGGGCGGACGCCCACTGGCGGATCGCCAAGGCGGGAGATGACGAGGCTCTGCGCACCCGGGTCGAGGTCCTGGATGCGGCCGCCCGGGAGGAGGAGATCGCCCGCATGCTGGCCGGCGCCCAGGTCACCGACGAGGCGCGCGCCGCCGCCCGGGCCCTGATGCATGCCTGAGATCCCC
>Ga0068877_10005252_pt1 | contig 9983 bp, 7 predicted proteins | sample NOAtaG_FD_66437 | JGI IMG/M metagenome (GOLD analysis project Ga0068877, IMG submission 66437) | Freshwater lake microbial communities from Lake Erie, under a cyanobacterial bloom - NOAA_Erie_Diel6S_1000h metaG | ecosystem: Environmental > Aquatic > Freshwater > Lake | place: USA: Ohio, Lake Erie... | reverse complement strand
GGAATGGACACCAGCACGATCAGGGCGTTGCGCAGGCTGTGCAGAAACAGCAACATAACCAGCGCGACGAGCACGACGGCCATAATCAAGTCTTCAATGACCGCCTCCGTAGCCCGCCGGGTAAATTTGCTGCTGTTGGCCACGATCTGAAATTTCAGTCCCTCAGCGGCATAGTTCTGTTCCAGCGTCTGCAGTTTTTTCAACACCAGATCCGTCATTTGCACGGCGTTGGCGTCGCCCTGCTTGCGGATAAACAGGCCGACCGCCGGCATGCCGCCCGCGCGGCAGATCACTTCCGAGTCTTTTACGCCGTCTTCTACCTCCGCCACGTCTTTGAGAAAAATAGACGAGCCGAACTTGGTTTTTCCCACCACCAGGTTTCGGATGGCATCGAGGTCGTTGAATTTACCGGCCAGGCGGATCCGCATTTGTCCGGACTCCCCGGTGATCTTTCCCGTGGGAAATTCGAGGTTTGCCGCCTGCACCAGTTGGGCAATTTGCAACAGCGAAAGCCCGTACTGCTCCAGTCGGCTGCTGCTGATATTGATTTTTATTTCGCGCTCTTCGCCGCCGAGAATATCCACCTGGGCCACCCCTTTTACCTGGGCGATTTCCGGCGCTACGCGGTTTTTGACCAGATCGTAAAAATCCGTGCCGCTGATATTGCCGCTTACGCCGAGGCGCATGACCGGCAGCTCGTCCAGCGCAAATTTATTGATGATCGGCGCGCGCACCTCCTTCGGCAGGGTGGATTGTATTTGATTGACCTTGCGCTGGATTTCCTCCACCGCTTTGTCCAAATCTACCGCCTGATCCAACTCCACCGCCACAAACGACGCATTTTCATTCGAACTCACCTGGATTTGCTCGATGCCTTCAATAGACGACACCGCGTTTTCCACCGGTTTGCTCACCGTGTTTTCCACCTCCGAGGGCGATGCGCCGGGGTAGATCGTGGTGATGGTGATGACGGGCGGACTGAATTTGGGAACCAGTTCGATCGGCAGGTTCAGGTAGCTGGCCACGCCCAAAAAGGTGAGCATGGCAAATACCACGATGATCAGCGAGGGGCGACGGATGGATAGTGCGGTAATATTCACGGCAGGACGACAAAAATGGGAGTGAGCGGGCCTTTGTCGCAAAGATAGGCGATACCGTCGTTTTATTGAAAATCGGGCGCTTGCAAGCGCATTTTTTTAGCTACCTTCGCCACATGAATACGGTTCCATTCATCGCCCTTCTCCTGGCTGTCGCCTTTTTTATCAGCGCCTGCCAATCGCCGCCGCCCAGCCGGGAGGAAAAAATCGCCGGCGCCTACTGCGAGTGCATGACCCGCCTGGTGCAAATGAACAAAGATATGCAGGCAAAGGTGGGAAAAGACACCAGCGAGCAGGCCATCGCGCTGTTTCGCGCGCTGGAAGATGCCTACAATGAAGCCAAAGAATGCTCCGGCACCCTGATCGGGCAATTTGGCAAACTCAGACCGGAGGAACTGCCGGCCATTGAAAAAATTTTGGCTCAAAAATGCCCGGAACTCGCAGCGCAGCACGATCTGCTGCAGGAAATGCTCGGAGAATAGTAATTACAGGTAAAACTACATCAGTATGGGTTGGATCGCCCTCGAAGGGATACGCTTTCACGCCTTCCACGGTGTGTACGAAGCCGAAAAAATTTTGGGTACCGAGTACCTGCTGGACGTGTATGTGCGCACCCGCAACGAAGCGGCGGGCCTGACCGATCAGCTGGAGCAAACCATCAACTATGAAACGGTGTATCAAATCTGCCGGCTGGAGATGGAGTCCCCCAAATCGCTGATCGAAACGGTGCTCGCCGGGATTATGCGGCGGATGAAACACCAGTTTTCGAACATGGAATTTCTGCGCGTGCGCGTGCGCAAGATGCATCCGCCGCTCGGCGGCCGGGTGGATTCTGCCTGGGTGATGGAGGAGCAGGAATTCCTGCAGGAGTGCCCGCGTTGTAAGAGCCGGTTTATCAGCTACGACGGACAGGATTGCTGGGTGCGCTGGCCCAATTTGCACCAGGCAACCCGCGAAATGCTGGGCAAGCAATTTGGGCCAAGATGCCTGTGCGATTCGTGCCTGAAATTTTATGCCGGCTGACCTGCGCGTACGGCAGCCACGCTGTCCTCCTGCAGTTTGCTTAAAAAAACAGGCTGCACAGTATTCAGCAGGCCTTCCTGAAACGGGATTTCAATTTTCACATAATTATCCGTAAATCCGCTCAGGAGATTCGGATCCTTGTGCTGTTCGATCAGGGCCGGGCGCACCGTGCCCAGGTGTTCGCCATAGAAAGCGCGGCGTTTCATCTCCGAGAGCCCGCGCAGCGCCTGGTTGCGGCGGCGGCGTTCCTCCACCGGCACGGCGTCGGGCATGCTTGCCGCCGGGGTGTCGGCCCGTTCGGAATAGGTAAAGACGTGGAGATAAGACACTGCCAATTCCTGAATGAACCGGTAGGTTTCCAAAAAATCCGCTTCCGTTTCGCCCGGAAAACCCACAATCACATCACAGCCGATGCAGGCGTGCGGCATCTGTTTTTTGATATATTCCACCCGGCCGGCGTACAAATCGCGGCGGTAGCGCCGGCGCATGTCGCGGAGTTGCTTGTCGTTACCGCTCTGCAGCGGCACGTGGAAATGCGGCATAAAAAGCCGGGAACCGGCCACAAAATCAATAATTTCTTCCGTCAGCAGGTTGGGTTCGATGCTGCTGATACGAAAACGCAGGTCGGCGGGCAGATCATCCAGCGCGCGAACCAGATCGCTGAACAAAGCCTCCTTTTTGATTTTGGTTCCTTCGATGACCGCCGTGCCGTTGCCGAAATCCCCCAGGTTCACCCCGGTGAGCACAATTTCCCGAATACCTTTTTCCGCAATGCGCCAGGCATTCGCCACGGCATTTTCCACGGTATCCGATCGGCTGGCGCCGCGGGCGAGCGGAATGGTGCAAAACGAGCATTTGTAATCGCAGCCATCCTGCACTTTCAGAAAAGAGCGCGTGCGGTCGCCAAAGGAAAACGAAGCGTTAAACGTATTGACGTCCCGAATTTCCCCCGCTTGGATCATGCCCTTGCCCTGCGCCTTGGAGAGATCGTCCAGGTAGTGCAGGATGCGGAATTTTTCCCCGGCGCCCAGCACCAGATCCACACCCTCCATATTGGCGATTTCCTCCGGTTTGAGCTGCGCATAGCAACCGGTGATGACCACGAACGCGTTGGGTTGCTTGCGCAAGGCCGAGCGCACGATTTTTTTGCACTCCTTGTCCGCCTGTTCCGTAACCGAGCAGGTATTGATGACGTAAATATCCGCGCCCTGCTCAAATTGAACGGGCCAATAGCCGTTGTCCTCGAACAAGCGCGCTAAGGCGGAGGTCTCCGAGTAGTTCAGTTTGCATCCAAGCGTATGAAAAGCGACGGTACGGGGCGTCATGCGCAAAAAAATAAGGGCGCAAAGTTACGGTTTTTCTACGCATATTTGCAGAAAACGACCAACCTGTATGCACACACCATTCCGTACGCAAGGCCCCGACCATTCCGAGAACCCCTGGCAAACCCTCCGGACAGAAACCGTGTATGAAAACCCCTGGATCGAAGTGACGCACCGCGAGGTCATCAATCCCTCCGGCGGCCCCGGTATTTACGGCATGGTGCGTTTCAAAAACCTGGCGATCGGGATCGTGCCCCTGGATGCGGAAGGCTACACCTGGCTGGTTGGGCAATATCGGTACCCCCTGCAGCGTTATAGTTGGGAAATTCCGGAAGGCGGCAGTCCGATCGGGCAGTCGGCCTTGGATTCAGCGCGCCGGGAATTGGAAGAAGAAACCGGTCTGCAGGCGCGTATTTGGACGCCGATCCTGGAGATGCACCTCTCCAATTCGGTCACCGATGAGTTTGCAGCAGCGTTTGTAGCCCAGGATCTGACGCAGGGCCCGAGCCGGCCCGAGCCGACCGAGCGCTTGCAGTTGCGCCGCGTCCGGCTCGAGGAGGCGGTAGAGATGGTGATGCGCTGCGAGATCACCGATTCGATTTCGGTGGCCGCCCTGCTGAAAACCAGCGAATTAATCCGGCGGGGGGAACTGGTCTTATAAATTATAATCCTTCAAATACTATCTGCTTACACGGACTTGATTACTTTTGTTAAAAAGTACGCTTTTTGGCGCCCACACCCCGTTTATACGACGCTATCCTTCAGGCTTGGCAGCGGATAAAATCCGCTATGCCGACAAAACGCGGCATGGCTTTTATGGTCATGCTGACTGTTGCGTTGCTCAGCAGCCTCTTCTGGTCGGTGCAGGGGGGGTGCGGCAAAACCAGGAGCCTGCTAAAAGCGGTGCTTCGGGAAGATACGCCTGTCGGGGTGGACAGCAGCCTGTACGCGCACTCCACCGAGCGTCCGGTATCCGAGTTTCTCTTCCCGGAAATGCCGGACACCCTCCCGCCAATTGCCTTCGACCTGAACATGCTGAAAGCGCTGTTTGAACAGGAAACCTACCTGCGCCGGTCGGATGTCAAACGGTATCCCGTGCAGGGCATTAGCAAAGAAGAAATGCTGGAAGCCGTCAAGCGATTACAAGCCTTTCAGCTGCTTGATCCGCATACTTTGCTCAGCAATTTTGATTTTTACCGCGTAAAAACCGATTTAGAAAGCGATAAAATTCGGATCACGGGCTATTACACCCCGATCATCTATGCCGACCGACAGCAACGGGGCGCTTTCCGCTATCCGCTGTATAAAAAACCAAAAGGCCCCTGCCCGTCGCCGGCCGCTATCCAAAACGGCGCGCTGGCCGGCCGGGGACTGGAAGTGGCCTGGGTGACCAGCCGGCGAGAAGTGCGCGACGCCCAACTGCAAGGCTCCTGCCTGCTCGAATTCCCCGACGGGAAACGGCAGTTTTATGGCTATGACGGCGCCGTGCGCGGCGGCGGCGATAATTATGTGTTTTTTGACGTGGTGGACGATGTGGTGATCGGCGCCGGCAATTTTCCCGTGACCGCCGGTTACACCCTGGCCGTGGATACCCGCTTTATCCCGCTCGGCGCCATGCTGCTGGCCGAACTGCCCGATATCGAACCCGACGGACGGCAAATCGGCACAACCTACCGCATCCTGTTTGCACAAGATCGCGGCGGCGCTATTAAAACCACCAAAAGAGTAGACCTTTACAGCGGAATCGGACGAAATGGCCTTCAAGCAGCCCGCCGTATCAACCGTTTTGCCCGAATGTGGTTAATACTACCCAAAAAGAAATAAACTTTCGCCATGCCTGCATCTACGGCCAATGACGCCGCCCTTACCCCGGAAAACATCGCGCAGGACTTCATCGAAGTCGTCGGCGCCCGCGTCCATAACCTCAAAAACGTGGACGTCCGCATACCACGAAACAAACTCGTCGTACTCACCGGTATCAGCGGATCGGGAAAAAGCTCGCTCGCGTTCGATACCATCTATGCAGAGGGCCAACGGCGCTTTATGGAAACGCTGTCCTCCTATGCCCGCCAGTTTATCGGCGAAATGGAACGCCCGGACGTAGAGCAGATCACCGGCCTCAGCCCGGTCATCAGCATCGAACAAAAAACGACCGGCCGCAACCCGCGCTCCACCGTGGGCACCGTGACGGAAGTGTACGATTTCCTGCGCCTGCTCTACGCCCGCGCCGGCGAAGCGTATTCGTTCGTCACCGGCCAGAAAATGGTCAAGTTCACCGAAGAACAAATTATTGAAAAAATCGCCGAAGACTACGCCGGCAGCAAAATCGCCCTGCTCGCGCCCGTGGTGCGATCCCGAAAAGGCAACTACCGCGAACTCTTCGAGCAGGTGCGCAAACAAGGCTACACAAAGGTGCGCGTGGACGGCGAAATCCTCGACATCACGCCCGGCATGCAGGTGGATCGCTATAAAATCCACGATATCGAAATCGTGATTGACCGCGTCAAAGTGGGCGACGACCGCTCGGGCCGGCTCGCGGATTCCGTCCGGATCGCCCTGCGCATCGGCGACGGCATGCTGCTGGTGGCGCCTACGGAAAGCGACGGCGGACGTGTCGCCACCTTCTCCAAACGACTCATGTGCCCGGAATCGGGGATTTCTTACGAAGAACCCTCCCCCAACTCGTTTTCTTTTAACTCTCCCTACGGAATGTGCACGCGGTGCAAGGGCCTGGGGGAAGTGCACGAGCTGGATATAAAACGCGTGATCCCGGATGATTCCAAGAGCATCAACGAGCAGGGAATCGCGCCGCTGGGCGAAGTGCGCGACAATATGATGTTCAAACAACTGCGGGAAATCGCTAAAAAATACAAATTCACCCTGTCCACGCCCATCCGGGATATCCCCAAAGAAGCGCTGGATATCATCCTCTACGGCGGTAGCGAAAAATTCGAAATCAGCGTCTCCTGGGGTACCGGCGAATACAACTACAACCTCGCCGGCGAAGGCCTCACCAATATGCTCACACGCTGGTACGAGGACAGCAGCAGCGAAAAAATCCGCCAGTGGGCAGAAGATTTTATGACGGTGGCGGTATGCAGCGCGTGTAACGGGAAACGCCTGAAACAGGAAAGCCTCTGGTTCAAAATCGGCGAACGCAATATCGCCGAACTGGCCGATATGGATCTGCACGCACTCTACCAATTTGTTCAAAAAGAACTCGAAGAGCGTATGAGCGAGCGCCAACGCGCCATTGCGCGGGACGTACTCAAGGAAATCCGGTTCCGCCTGCACTTCCTGATGCAGGTCGGCCTCGAGTACCTGGCCCTCAACCGCCCCGCGCGCACACTCTCCGGCGGCGAAAGCCAGCGCATCCGGCTCGCCACCCAAATCGGCTCCCAACTCACGGGCATTACGTATATCCTCGACGAACCGAGCATCGGCCTGCACCAACGCGATAACCACCGCCTGATCGGCGCGCTCAAAAACCTCCGCGATATCGGCAATACCGTGCTCGTCGTGGAGCACGATAAGGATATTATGCTGGAGGCGGATTACCTGATAGACCTCGGCCCGGGCGCCGGTAAACTCGGCGGCCAAATCGTGGACATCGGCACGCCGGAGGCTTATATGCGCAACGCGACGATCACCTCCGACTATCTCGCCGGCCGCCGCCGAATCGAAACGCCCACACAACGACGCAAAGGCAACGGCGAATTCCTCGTCCTGAAACACGCCACCGGACACAACCTGAAGGACGTCACGCTCCGCCTCCCCCTCGGCATGTTCGTGTGCATCACCGGCGTGAGCGGCAGCGGTAAGTCCAGCCTGATCAATGAAACGCTCTACCCTATCCTCCAAAATCACTTCTACAACAGCCTGAAACGCCCGCTGCCGTATAAGCAGATCGAGGGACTGCACCTGGTGGACAAGGTGATCGAAATTGACCAAAGCCCGATCGGCCGAACCCCGCGCAGCAACCCGGCGACTTATACCAACGTGTTCACCGATATCCGAAAAATGTTCTCCGAAACGCCGGAAGCCAAAATCCGCGGCTACGCGCCGGGGCGCTTTTCCTTCAACGTCAAGGGCGGCCGCTGTGAAGTCTGCGAAGGCGGCGGTATGCGCGTCATCGAAATGAACTTTCTGCCCGATGTGTCGGTGCCCTGCGAACGCTGTCTGGGCCGGCGGTACAACCGCGAAACGCTGGAGGTGCTCTATAAAGGCAAAAGTATCAGCGATGTGCTGGACATGACCATCGCCGAGGCCGCTACCTTTTTCGAAGCCGTGCCGGCAATCTACCGGAAAATTAAAACCCTGCAAGACGTGGGACTGGGATACATCACCCTGGGGCAACAGGCCACCACGCTGTCGGGCGGCGAAGCACAACGCGTGAAACTGGCGGAGGAACTGTCCAAAAAAGACACAGGCCGCACGATCTATATCCTCGACGAGCCAACCACCGGCCTGCACTTCGAAGATATCCGGCAACTGCTGACCGTACTCAATAAATTGGCCGACAAAGGCAATACGGTCATCGTGATCGAACACAACCTGGATGTGATCCGCATGGCCGATTATATTGTGGATATCGGCCCCGAGGGCGGCAGCGGCGGCGGCGCAATAGTTTGCGAAGGCACGCCGGAAGAAGAGGCCAAGGTAGAAACAAGCTGGACCGGCAAATACCTAAAACTGGAACTCTAATCCGAAATCCGAAATCCCCAATCCGCAATCCTCAATATTGTTTTATCGCCGTCACATAATACATATCCATCAGCCCCTTGTTTTTCGCAGCGATTTTCCCGCGAAACTCCCACTCAAACTCGTATTTGGCAAGCCAGTATGCATCCTCGCTGACGTTTACGCGGCCGGTATCGCAGGCCTCCTCCATACGCGCCGCCGTATTGACCGTATCGCCCCAGATGTCGTAGGCAAATTTCTTTTCACCCACCACGCCGGCCACCACCGGGCCGGTATGGATACCCACGCGGGCCTCGAAGAAGGGCAGGTTTTTATCCATGCGGGCAGCCCGGGTATGGAGCAGAAAATCCTGGATTTCCAGCGCGGCGCGCACCATATCCGAGGGGCTTGCGTTTTTGTCGGACAAGCCGCTGGCGCAGATATAGGCATCACCTACCGTTTTAATTTTTTCGATATTGTAGCGGCTGATGATGCGATCAAAATTGGTGAAACAGTAATCGAGCAGTTCTACCAATCCTTCCGGACTTAAGTTTTCGGCCACTTTGGTAAATCCTTTAAAATCAATAAACATCACCGTCGCTTTGGGATATTGGCGGGCGGCCACTTTATTGCGGGCTTTGAGTTCGTTGGCGATAGCCGGCGGGAGGATATTGAGCAGCAGAGCGTCAATTTTCTGTTGCTCGGCTTCGATAATTACATTTTTTTCCGCCAGTGCATTGGCGGTGCGGCGTTTTGCGCGGAAGCGGAAGTAAAAAAGCAGGGCGAGCAGGAGTACAATGCCGGACAGCAGGGCGAGCACATTGCGCATGTTTTCGCTTTTTTGCCGGGCCACTTCCGATTCTGCCACCTTGGCTTTTTCCGTTTGAACCGCCTCTGCCAGTTGAGACTGCACCAGTTTGGCGGCGATCTGTTCCTTCGTGAGGCTGGCCACCAGTCTGTCTTTGACGCGCGCCAGCGAGTCCACCTGATCTTTTTCCTGTTTAATTTTGGAAATTTCTTCATCGCGGCGCACCATTTCCTCCTGCGACTTTTCCTGTATTTCTTTGATTTGCGCTTCGGTTTCTTGGCGTACGTTTGTTTCCAGGGTTTGGCTTTGTCCAGTCAGGCCGGCGATTTCCTCGCGCAGGCGGCGGTTTTCGGCTTCCAGTTCGGCGAGGCGCGTTTCCAGTTTTCGGGAGGCGTCCGTTCCTGCGACTGCGCGGCCGCCGGTACCTTTAAGGTAGCTGACCGTTTCGCGGCTCCACTTCAGGGCTTCGGCGGTATTGCCTTCCCGGGTAGCCACCTCTTCCAGTTTGCCGACGGCGTCGAGCGCAACATCGCGCAAGCCGTAATTGCGCGCCATATTCCAAGCCTCCAGCGCTTTAGCGGAAGCGTTTTTATTATCGCGCTTGCGGTAATACGCATCCGCTGCCAGGCAGGTGGCCTCCGCGGCGGTGCGTTTTTCGCCCAATTGCACTGCGAGATCAGAGGCTTTGATCGCGTAGTCCGCCGCTTTGGCTGCGTTGGAACCGACTATTTTTTTTGAAATTTCAAAATACAAATTCATCTGCTCGCTCTTGGCGCTTGCTTTTCGGAGGCGCGCCTCCAATTCGGCCACCGACTGCGCGTGCAGCGCGCCGGAAAGCGGCAGTGCGGATAACAAAACAACAAAGACAAAATGATGCGTCATGTGATGGATTAGCCGGCAGGCCCGATTGGTTAAAGCATGTATAAAATTATATTCTCTGCTAATATGAAAAGGTTTTTTTAGCCAGAGAAGGCGCTTTTTGTAGGCGTAATGGGACTAATTACGGCGAAAAAAAGGAACGAAGGTTGGCTGAAAAAGACTTTCATATTATAG
>Ga0068877_10005250_pt1 | contig 9983 bp, 8 predicted proteins | sample NOAtaG_FD_66437 | JGI IMG/M metagenome (GOLD analysis project Ga0068877, IMG submission 66437) | Freshwater lake microbial communities from Lake Erie, under a cyanobacterial bloom - NOAA_Erie_Diel6S_1000h metaG | ecosystem: Environmental > Aquatic > Freshwater > Lake | place: USA: Ohio, Lake Erie... | reverse complement strand
GTGTGCAGGCTGGGCGTGACGTTCCACACCACCATGTAGCCGACGAAGCAGGCCAGCACGAAGACGGTGAAGTGCTGCAGGAAGCTGGCCGGTGCGTAGGCGCCGACGAACCAGAACAGCACGGCGCCGACGGCAAACACGATGGCCAGGGTCTTGGCCGACATCGGCTCCACCGAGCCGTGGCCATGGCCTTTGGGTGCGGCGGCCGCGGCGGCGGCCTTGGGTTTGGGGGGCGCAGCCGGCAGCTTGGGCGGCGGCGCGGGCCAGGTGATCTCGCCTTGCTTGATGACGGTGAGGCCGCGGATGGCGTCGTCTTCGAAGTTGACGTTGACTTGGCCGTCCTTGGTCTTGCAGAGCTCTTCGGTCAGGCGCAGCAGGTTGTTGGCATAGAGCGTGCTGCTTTGTTTGGCCAGGCGGCTGGCGAGATCGGTGTAGCCGACGATGGTGACGCCGTGGCGCACGACGGCTTCGCCGGGCACGGTGAGTTCGCAGTTGCCGCCCTGCTCGGCCGCCATGTCGACGATGACGCTGCCGGGCTTCATCGTGGCCACCATCTCGGCGGTGATGAGCTTCGGGGCCGGCTTGCCGGGGATCAGGGCCGTCGTGATGATGATGTCGACTTCGCGCGCCTGCTTGGCGTACATCTCGCGCTGGGCCTTCTGGAAGCCTTCGCTCATGACCTTGGCGTAGCCGCCGCCGCCGGAGCCTTCTTCCTCGTAGTCGACCTTGACGAATTCGCCGCCGAGCGAGACGACCTGGTCGGCCACCTCCGCACGGGTGTCGTTGGCGCGCACGATGGCGCCCAGGTTGGCTGCCGTGCCGATGGCCGCGAGGCCCGCCACGCCAGCGCCGGCGATGAAGACCTTGGCGGGCGGCACTTTGCCGGCGGCGGTGATCTGGCCGTTGAAGAAGCGGCCGAAGGCGTTGGCCGCCTCGATGACGGCGCGGTAGCCGCTGACGCCGGCCTGCGAGGTGAGCGCGTCCATCTTCTGGGCGCGGGAGAGTTGCCGCGGCAGCGCGTCGATGGCGAGGACCGTGGCCTTCCTGGCGGCCAGTTGCTCCATCAGCGCCGGGTTCTGCGCCGGCCAGACGAAGCCGATCAGCATGCCGCCTTCGCGCATCAGCGCCACTTCGGCGGATGAGGGCGCGCGCACCTTGAAGACGATGTCGGCTTGGGCCCACAGCGTGGGCGCATCGGGCAGCACCTCGGCACCGACGGCACGGTAGGCCTCGTCGCTGCAGTTCGCAGCATCACCCGCGCCGCTCTCGATGGCCACCGAGAAGCCCAGCTTGATGAGCTTTTCCACCGCCTCGGGCACGGTGGCGACGCGTTTTTCGCCCGGTGCAGTTTCCTTGGGGACGCCGATCAGCAATGCCATGCACGCACTCCTCATGTTTTTTGGCGCAAGCCAACGAAGCTAACACAAGCTTCCCGACACCCCGACCCGGATCTGCACGCCCCTTCGCTAGCATCGGGCGATGAATGCCCGCTGGAGCCCGAGCGTCACCGTTGCCGCCATCGTCTGCGACCGCGGCGCCGCCGACGGCGTGGCGCGCTGGCTGCTGGTGGAAGAGCACACGCCCGAGGGCCTGAAGCTGAACAACCCGGCCGGCCACCTGGATGCCGCCGAGGGCCCGCTGCAAGGCGTGGTGCGCGAGGCGCTGGAGGAAACCGGCCGCGTCTTCACGCCCGAGGCGCTGCTCGGGGTGTACCTGTCGCGCTTCGTGCGGCCGGCCACGGGGGAAGACGTGACCTACCTGCGCTTCGCCTACACCGGCACGGTGGGCGAGCCCATCGAGGGCTGGGCGCTGGACGACGGCATCGTGCGCACGCTCTGGCTCACGCTGCCCGAGGTGCGCGCCGCGCAGGGCCGCCTGCGCAGCCCGCTGGTGCTGCGCTGCATCGAAGACGACGCCGCCGGCGTGCGCCACCCTCTGGGGCTGGTGCAGGTGGACGGCAGCGTGATGCGGCCGGACATCAAGCGCTGAATCCAACCCGTTCGCGCTGAGCCGTCATCCGTTCGCGCTGAGCCTGTCGAAGCGCCCGAGTCCACAGGCGCCCCCTACACGCTCCCAAGCCAGGCCAACAGCAGCGCATTCACCCGCGCCGGCTGCTCCCAGCTGAGCATGTGACCCGCCCCCGGCAGCACTTCAAGGCGAGCGCCCGGCACCGCGGCGGCGATCTCCCGCGCGTGCTCGGGCGGCGTCAGCTGATCAGCCTCGCCCACCATCACCAGCACCGGGCAGGCGATGCCCGGCAACTGCGCGCGCAGATCCGGCCGTGCCATCACCGCCTCGTTCTGGCGGATCAGCGCCTCGGCCCCGGCGCGCCGCACCATCGCCAGGTAGCGCGCCACCAGGCCCGGATCGCGGGCGCTGTTCGGATGAAAGGCAAACGCCACGTTGGCGCGCAGCACCTCGTCCATGCGGCCGGCCGCGAACAGGCTGCAGGCCTGCCGGCGAAGCGCCACGAGCTCGGGCGTGTCGGCGCGCGCCGTGCTGCCGAGCAAGGCGATGCCACGCACGCGCGCCGGTTCCTGCAAGGCCGCGTGCAGCGCCAGCATGCCGCCCATCGAGGCACCCACCAGCACCAGCGGGCCGGGCACCTCGGCGCGCAGCCGCTCGGCCATCGCGGGCAGCGTGAGGCCGTGGAAGTGCGCCAAGCTGGTGTGCACGGCATGGCCGGCACGGCCCAGCGCGGCGGCCTGCGGCGCCAGCAGTTCAGCGTCGCAGGCCAGGCCGGGAATGAGCATGACAGTGGGCACAGCCTCAGGCATGGCGGCAGTGTGTCACGGGGTTGCGCAGGCGCCAGGGCCGGGCCCGCGCGTATGCTCGAACGCATGAACGCCGCACCGTCTTCCATCGCCCCCTTCCACCTGGCCTTTCCGGTCGACAACCTGCCCGCCGCGCGCGCCTTCTACGGCGGCCTGCTCGGCTGCCCCGAGGGCCGCAGCAGCGCCGAGTGGATCGACTTCGACTTCTTCGGCCACCAGATCGTGGCCCACCTCTCGCCGCCCCAGCCGGGCAGCGACCACCACAACCCAGTCGACGGCCACGCGGTGCCGGTGCCGCACTTCGGCGTCGTGCTCGACTGGGACGCCTTCCACGCGCTGGCCGAGCGGCTGCGCGCGGGCGGCATGAAGTTCGTCATCGAGCCCTACATCCGCTTCGCCGGCCAGGTGGGCGAGCAGGCGACGATGTTCTTCCGCGATCCGGCCGGCAACGCGCTGGAGTTCAAGAGCTTCCGCGATCGCAGCCAGCTTTTCGCCAAGTGACGTTCGCCAAATGACGTTCGCGAAGTGACCGAACTCATCGTCATCCGCCACGGCGAGACCGACTGGAACCGCCAGCAGCGCTTCCAGGGCCAGATCGACGTGCCGCTCAACGCCCAGGGCCACGCGCAGGCGGCGGCACTGGCCGAGCGCCGGGCGGCCGACGCGGCGCTGCAGGCCGATGTCTTCATCAGCAGCGATCTGCAGCGGGCGCGCCAGACGGCCGCGCCCCTGGGCCAGGCCTGGCAGCGCGAGCCGCAGCTGATGGCCGGGCTGCGCGAGCAGGGCTTTGGTGATTGGGAAGGGCTGGACGCGCCCACCATCCGCGAGCGCTGGCCCGAACTCTGGCCGCGCTGGCTGGAGCACCGCGCCGACGAGGCCGCGCCGGGCGGCGAGACGCCGCGGCAGTTCCACACCCGCGTGCTCGCCGCGATGCGCGAGATCGTCGAGGCCGCCGGGCCGGCGGCGCGGGTGCTCGTCGTCACGCACGGCGGCGTGCTCGACATGCTCTGGCGCACCGCCCACGGCGAGCCGCTCGACGGGCTGCGCCGCTGCGACATCCCCAACACCGGCATCAACCGGCTGCGCTGGGTGCGCGGCACGATCGAGATCGACAGCTGGGCCGACGCCAGCCACCTGGAAGGCCTGCCGCCCCCGCTGCGGCCTTGACCGAGGCCGCCCCGGCGCGGGGCTGGATTTCTGCCGCCCACGCTCCTAGGGCTTGACGGGCTGCAGCGTCGCCACCGGCTCCGGCACCAGCAGCGTGCCGTCGCGCAGCCCGCGCAGCGTGGCCAGCACCAGCGCCGCCACCAGCAGCGAGCTCAGGGCCAGCAGCGCCAGCGCCAGCAGGCCGAAGGCGCTGCCCGACGGGGCCAGGCGCAGGCTCAGCGCCGTCAGCGCCGCCAGCGGAAACGACATCGCCCAGTGCGGCAGCCCGAAGGGCAGTGCCGCCATCGCCCGCGCCTGCGTGGCCGCCCACAGCAGCCCGAACAGCGCCAGGCCCCAGCAGCCCCAGGCCAGCAGCACCGGCGCGCCGAACTGCAGCAGCGCCAGACCCACCACCGCCGGCGGCGCGATGACGATGAACACCGACGGCCGCAGCCGCTCGGGCCAGCTGCCCTGCACCGCCACACGCACGGCGATCAGCACCAGCACCACCGGCCAGAACAGCAGCCCGATGCCGAACTGCGCCGCCGACCAGGCCTCGAAGCCCAGCGGCACGCCGGCCAGCGGCACCAGCACGTTGCCCACCACGGGGATGAAGAGCACCGGCGTCAGCCCGGCCCATTGCAGCCCGCCGGCCTGGTTGCCGCGCCACCAGCGCGACAGCACCCACACCGTGGTCGCCAGCTGCGCCAGGCTGGCCAGCCACCAGACGCCACCGGCCAGCCGCCCGGGGCCGAGCAGCGCCACGGCCAGCGTGGCCAGCAGCAGCAGCGAGATCGGGATGGCGGCGACGAAGGGGTGGCGCACCGGGTGGCGCAGGTCTTCGGCCCAGGCCTCGGGGTGGCGCCGTGCGCGCAGCAGCGCCGCCAGTGCCAGCGCCACGAACACCGCGCCGGCTGCCAGGCCCAGCACGACGGCCACGGCGCCAGCGGCGTCGCCCAGCACGGGGCTGCCACGGTGCCAGGCCAGCGCCAGGCCCGACAAGCCCATGACGATGGCAAACCAGGCCGGCGTCAGGTGGCGCAGCGGGGCCGGTGGGGCCGGTGAGGCAGGAGCGCTCATCGCCTGGCTCCGGCCGGCCGCCGGCGGTGGCTCAGCGCACCTTGCTCAGCAGGTCTTGCATGCCTGACAGCAGCGCCTCGATCTGCTCGTCCTGCGCCGGCTGCGTCGCCAGCCTCGAACGCAGCTCCTGCTGCACGAAGCACACCGTCATGCGCACATAGGTGCTGTCGAGCGCCTTGCGCACCGCCGCCATCTGCGTGGCGATGTCCATGCAGTCCTGGCCCTCTTCCAGCATGCGCTGGATGCCACGCAGCTGCCCTTCGGCGCGCTTGAGACGGTTGAGCAGGTCGGTTCGGCTTTCCACATCGGTGAGCACGGACATCGGGCAAGCCTCCACGGCCTTGGCTGTCGAAAGCGGCATTGTCACTGTCCTTGCCATGCCGTGGGGCCGGCCGTGGGTGGAGAGCCATAGGGGGGCGAACGCCTCAGCCGCGGCTGGCAGCCGGTGCATCGCAGGTGGCCGGCACGCCCATCTTGCCCAGCACCCAACCCAGCGGGCAGACGTTGGTAAAGCCGAACTGCAGCAGGTTCGCCCCGACGAAGGCCGTGAAGGCCAGGAACCAGGCGCTGACGAACAGCGGGCTGGCCTCGACGCCGAGCGCCAGGCTGATGAGGATGAAGCTGCCGGCGAAGATGCGGATCAGGCGGTCGATGGTCATGGAAGGCTCCTTCAAGCGATGGGTGGGGTGGTGGAAGCGGGTTGCAGGGCTTCGAAACGGCGGCGGTTGAACACCACGTGCAGCACCGGGATGACGACCAGCGTGAGCAGCGTGCTCACGCCGATGCCGAACAGCAGCGAGATGGCCAGGCCGTTGAAGATGGGGTCGTCGAGGATGAAGACCGCGCCCGTCATCGCCGCCAGCGCGGTGAGTGCGATGGGCTGCGCGCGCACGGCGGCGGCGTTGACCACGGCCTCGCGCCAGGGCTTGCCCTCGGCGACCTGCAGCTCGATGAAGTCGACGAGCAGGATCGAGTTGCGCACGATGATGCCGGCCAGCGCGATCATGCCGATCATGCTGGTGGCGGTGAAGCTGGCACCCAGCAGCGCGTGGCCCGGCATCACGCCCACCAGCGTCAGCGGGATCGGCGCCATGATGACCAGCGGCGCCACGTAGCTGCGGAACTGCGCGACCACCAGGATGTAGATCAGGATCAGGCCCACGCCATAGGCGGCGCCCATGTCGCGGAAGGTCTCGTAGGTGATCTGCGATTCGCCGTCCCACTTCACGGCGTAGGCGTCGTAGGGGTTCTTCGGCGCCGAGATCCAGTACTCGCCGAGCGTGCCCGTGCCGGGCAGCGCCGCGGCGGGCAGCTGGCTGCGGATGCCGAAGAGGCCGTACAGCGGCGAGTCGGGCGTCTTGCCGCCGGCGCCGACATCGGCCATCACGTAGCTCACGCCGAGCCCGTTCTTGGTGAAGAGCGGCTTGTCGATGACGCCGCGCTCCACGCGCACCAGCTCCGACAGCGGCACCAGGCCACCGGCCGCCGTGCGCATCGGCAGCGCCAGCAGCGCATCGAGCCCGGCCTGCGCCTCGCGCGGCAGCTGCAGCCGCACGGGCACGGCGTGCTGGCTGGCGCCGTCGTGCAGGTGCGTGGCGTCCAGGCCCGAGAGCGCGCCCGCCACCGTCTCGGCGATGGCCGTGGCGCTGACGCCCAGGGTGTCGGCGCGCTGGCGGTGGATGCGCAGCACGGCGCGCGGCGCGTCGGCGGCCAGCGTGCTGTCGATGCCGGTGATGTCGGGCGTGGCGTGGAAGGCGGCTTCCAGGCGCGCGGCCAGCTGCTGGCGGCCGGCTTCGTCGGGGCCGTAGACCTCGGCGACGATGGGGCTCAGCACCGGCGGGCCGGGCGGCACTTCGACGAGCTTCATCTTCGCGCCATGGCGCAGCGCGATCGTCTCGAGCGCGGGCCGCAGGCGCTGGGCCAGGTCGTGGCTCTGGCCCTTGCGCTGGCTCTTGTGCACGAGGTTGACCTGCAGCTCGCCCTGGTGCGGATCGCCGCGCAGGAAGTACTGGCGCACGAGGCCGTTGAAGGTGATGGGGCTGGCGGTGCCGGCATAACCCTGCAGGTGCAGCACCTCGGGCTGCTTCGTGAGGTAGCTGCCCAGCTCGTGCATCGCCGCGGCGGTGTCTTCCACCGCGGTGCCGGCGGGCATGTCGATCACCAACGCGAACTCGCTCTTGTTGTCGAAGGGCAGCATCTTCAGCACGACCCCCAGGCGGGAAGAGGGCACCGCGGCCATGCCCACCGACAGCGCCATCGCCACCAGGATGCCGGCCAGCAGCAGCCAGCGCTTGCGGGCGCTGTCGAGCAGCGGCGTCAGCAGGCGGGCGAAGAAGCGCTGCAGCCAGCCGGCGAGGCGGCTTTCGCCATGGCCGGCGGCCCCGTGGCCAGAGGCCTCGGCGCCGCTCTTCATCAGCTTGAGCGCCAGCCACGGCGTCACCGTGAAGGCGATCAGCAGCGAGATCGCCATGCCGAGGCTGGAGTTGATCGGGATCGGGCTCATGTACGGCCCCATCAGCCCGCTCACAAACGCCATCGGCAGCAGCGCCGCGATCACCGTGAAGGTGGCCAGGATGGTGGGGCTGCCGACTTCGTCCACCGCCGCCGGGATGATCTGCGCCAGCGGCTTGCCGGGCTCGAGCGCTCGGTGGCGGTGGATGTTCTCCACCACCACGATGGCGTCGTCGACCAGGATGCCGATGCTGAAGATGAGCGCAAAGAGGCTCACGCGGTTGAGCGTGAAGCCCCAGGCCCAGCTGGCAAACAGCGTCGCCGAGAGCGTGAGCACCACCGCCGCGCCGACGATGACGGCCTCGCGTCGGCCGAGCGCCAGGCCGACGAGCAGGATGACGCTGCCGGTGGCGAACACCAGCTTCGTGATCAGCTGGTTGGCCTTCTCGGCGGCGGTGGCGCCGTAGTCGCGCACCACCGTGAGCTCCACGCCCTCGGGCACGAGCGCGGAGCGCAGGCTGTCCAGGCGCGCACGCGCGGCCTCGGCCACCTCGACGGCGTTGGCGCCGGGCTTCTTGGTCAGCGTCAGCGTCACGGCCGGGTGGCCGGCGCTGCCCGACTCTGGCGTACCGCCGCCGGGCGTGAACCACACCTGCGCCGTGGGCTGCGCCGGGCCGTCTTCGACCGTGGCCACCTCGCGCAGATACACCGGGCGGCCCTGGTGCACACCCACCACCAGCTGCGCCACGTCGTCGGCGCTGCGCAGCATCTCGCCGGTGTCCACCGCCAGCAAGCCGCCGCGGCTGGCGGCCTGGCCGACATCGGCCACCTGGCCCGCCGGCAGCGCGCGGTTGGCGCCGGCCAGGGCTTGCGCCAGGCCGAGCACGTCGATGCCGCGTTCGCGCAGACGCGCCGGGTTCAGCCGCACCTGCACGGCGCGGCCGGGGCCGCCGATGGTGGCCACCTCGCGCACGCCGGGCACCCGCTGCAGTTCGGCCTCGAGCGAGCGCGCCACGCGCTCCAGTTCGAAGGCCGAGGTCTCGGCCTTGCTCCACAGGCTGACGGCCAGCACCGGCACGTCGTCGATGCCCTTGGGCTTGACGAGCGGCGGCAGCACGCCCAGGTTGCGCGGCAGCCAGTCGGCGTTGGCGTTGATCACGTCGTAGAGCTTGACCAGCGCCTCCTGGCGCGGCACGCCCACCTTGAACTGCACCGTCAGCACCGCCAGGCCCGGGCGCGACACGGAGTAGGTGTGCTCGATGCCGGCCATCTGCGACAGCACCTGCTCGGCGGGGCGCGCCACCAGCGTCTGCACGTCGGCCGCGGCCGCGCCCGGAAAGGCGATCAGCACGTTGGCCATGGTCACGTCGATCTGCGGCTCTTCTTCGCGCGGCGTGACCATCACCGCGAACAAGCCCAGCAGCAGCGCCACCAGCGTCAGCAGCGGCGTCAGCGCGTGCTGCTGGAAGGTGGCGGCCAGGCGGCCGGACAGGCCGAGGGGAGCGTCTTGGGGCTTCATCGCGGCGCCTGGCTTCAGTTCGCCGGGCGGGCGCCGGCCAGGCCCGCCTTCACGGCGTCGGCCGCGATGCGTTCACCGGTCTTCAGGCCCGCCAGCACCGGCAACTGGCCGGCCACCGGCGCGCCGGTGCGCACGGCCTTGAGGACGAAGCGGCCCTCGGCCACGGCGTACACCGCCGTGAGTTCGCCGCGGCGCAGCAGCGCGGCGGCGGGGATGCTCAGCGGCGCTGTGGCTGCCGGCGCGCCAGAAGCCGCGGCGGCGGCGCCGACGAAGCGCACGCGCACCGGCTGGCCAGGCATCAGCGCCTCGGCTGCCGTGGCCGTTGCAGCCGGCGGCGCCAGATCGAGCCGCCACTCCACCGTCTGCGACATCGCATCGGCGCCCGGCAGCTCGGTGCGGCGCTGCGGCACGAGCACGCGGCCGTCGGCCAGCAGCACCTGCACCTCGCGCGCGCCGCGGGCATCGGCCGCCCGCGACAGCGGCAGCATCACGCTGGCGCGCAGCCGGCCCGGGGCGTACAGCGTGAGCAGCGGCTTGCCCGGCGCGGCCAGCTCGCCGGCCTCGGCGTGCGTGGCACGCACGATGCCGTCGAAGGGCGCGGTGATGCTGCTGTGGCCGCGCGCCAGCGCCGCCTGCTGGCGGCCGGCCTGCGCCGCGGCGAGCGCGGCCTCGGAGGCGTCGAGCTGGGCCTGGGCGGTGTCCAGCGCGGCGGCGGCGACGAAGCCCTGCGCGCGCAACTCGCGGGTGCGCTGGGCGTTCTGGCGTGCCTGGGCGAGTGCGGCCTGGGCTTGCGCCACGCCGGCGTCGCCGGCGGCCACGCCGGCAGCGAGCTCGCGCTCGTCGATGCGCGCCAGCAATTGGCCGGCCTTGACGCGATCACCCGCCTTCGCGGCCAGCAGGCGCAGCACGCCGGGCACCTGGGCGGCCAGCACGCTCTGCTGCTGCGGCTCGAGCGTGCCTTCGAACTCGAAGCCGGCGGCCGCCGCGCCGCTGCCCACCTGGAGCGTGGGCAC
>Ga0068877_10005246_pt1 | contig 9987 bp, 7 predicted proteins | sample NOAtaG_FD_66437 | JGI IMG/M metagenome (GOLD analysis project Ga0068877, IMG submission 66437) | Freshwater lake microbial communities from Lake Erie, under a cyanobacterial bloom - NOAA_Erie_Diel6S_1000h metaG | ecosystem: Environmental > Aquatic > Freshwater > Lake | place: USA: Ohio, Lake Erie... | reverse complement strand
GCCGCGGTGGTCGATCACCGCGGTGGCGCCGGTGTTGGTGGAGCGCAGCATCGGCCGCTGCAGCTCCAGCGTGCGCAGCCGCGAGATGTTCAGGTGCTGCACCACCGCGATGGTGTCGCCGAACCAGCCGATGTTGCTGAGGTTCACCAGCGCGGTGGGCGCCGTGGCGGCGTTCGTGAAGCGGCGCGCCAGCTCTTCGCCGAACAGGTCTTCGTAGCAGATGTTCGGTCCCCAGCGCTGGCCCAGCGCCTCGAAGGGCGGCGGGTGCGTCACGCCGCGCGCAAAGTCGCCGAGCGGGATGTTCATCAGGTTCGTGAACCAGCGAAAGCCCGTCGGGATGAACTCGCCGAAGGGCACCAGGTGCCATTTGTCGTAGCGGTAGGGCGCGGCAAAGCTCTGGGCCGACAGGCCGATGACGCTGTTGGTGTAGTCGCCCTCAAGCTGACCCAGCGGCACGCCCACCAATGCTGCGCGGCCGGGCACCGCGAAGTGGGCCTGCAGCTGTTCCCAGTAGCCAGGCGCGAACTCCTTGAGCTGATCGGGCAGCAGCGGCACCGCCGTCTCGGGCGCCACCACCAGCGGCGCGGTGGCGCGCTGCAGCTCGCCGTGCACCCACAGCAGGTTGGCCGGCAGGTGCTCGGCGGCGAACTTCTCGTCCTGCGCCACGTTGGTCTGCAGCAGCGCCACCTCCACCGTGCCGGTCGATGTCGTGAAGGCCGCCGGCGCCAGGCCCGCCAGCACCACGGCACCGGCCGCCAGCGCCGCGGCCCCGAACTGCCGGCCGCGGCTGCGCAGCAGCTGCACGGCGCCCGCGGCCGCCAGCGCCATCACCGCGCCGATGCCGTACACGCCGAGCCAGGGCGCCAGCGCGGCCAGTGGTGAATCGACCTGCGAGTAACCCGCCGCCACCCACGGGAAGCCCGTGAACAGCACCCCCCGCGCCAGCTCGGCCAGCAGCCACAGCGCGGCGAACAGGCCGGCATCGAAGGCGCGCCCGCGGCGCCAGCGCGCATACAAGCCCGCGGCCAGCGCCAGGTACAACGAAAGCGCCGCCGACAGCGCCGCCACGGCCGCCACCGCCAGCGGCGCGGGCAGGCCGCCGTAGCGGTGCATGCTGATGAAGAGCCACCAGGTGCCGGCCGCCAGCCAGGCCGTGCCGTACAGCCAGCCCAGCAGCGCCGCGCGGCGAGGCGTGGCGCCGTCGAGCCGCCACACCAGCAGCGCCAGCGTGGCCATCGGCAGCGCCCAGGCGGCGGTGTGCACGAAGGCCAGCGTCTGCAGCGCGCCCAGGCCGGCGGCCAGCAGCGCATCCAGGCCGCGCGGCCAGGGCCGCGCCGGCTCAGTCGACGTCACCGCCTTCGACCGAGGGCGAATCGGGCGCGCGTGCGACGCGGAACCAGCGCACGGCACCGCCGCGCGCGATCATCACCGTGAAGGCCAGGCCGCCCACGGGCACGGTCTCGCCACGGCGCGGCACGCGGCCGTGCTCCTGCGCCACGTAGCCGCCGATGGTGTCGAAGCCGTCTTCGGGCAGCGTGGTGCCGAAGGCGTTGTTCACCGCCTCGATGCCCACGTCGCCGGCCACGCGGTGCGTGCCGTCGGCCAGCGTGTAGATGCCGTTTTCCTGCTCCTGCTCGTCGAACTCGTCTTCGATCTCGCCGACGATCTCTTCGAGCACGTCTTCGATGGTGATGAGCCCGGCGGTGTTGCCGAACTCGTCGATGACGACGGCCAGGTGGTTGCGGTTGGAGCGGAAGTCGCGCAGCAGCTCGTTGAGCCGTTTGCTCTCGGGCACGAAGACCGCCGGCCGCAGCAGCGTGCGCAGGTTCAGCTCGGGCGCGCGGTGCAGCTTGAGCAGGTCTTTGGCCAGCAGGATGCCGATGATGTTCTCGCGCGCGCCCTCGTACACCGGGAAGCGCGAGTGCGCGGTGTCGATGACGTTGCCGATGATGTCGTCGACCGGCGCGTCGATGGACAGCAGGTCCATGCGCGTGGCCGGCACCATCACGTCGCCGGCGGTGAGATCGGCCATGCGCAGCACGCCTTCGAGCATCAGGCGCGACTCGGGCTCGATCAGCTCGCGGTGCTCGGCATCGGCGAGCGTTCGGATGAGCTCGTCCTTGCTGTCGGGGCCGGGCGAGACGAATTCGACGAGTCGTTCAAACAGGCCGCGCTTGTCGCGCAGCTCTGGGGCGCCGCGGTCAGGGCCGCGGTCGCGCCGGGTAGGGGCAGGGTCGGACACGGGCTGTGCCGGCAGTCAGGAGGGTCGCAAGAATACCCCAGCCCTCGCCTGCAACACGCTTGCGGCGACAATGCGGGCCCCCTTTCGCCGCCACGCTGCTGTGACCCCAACCCCGCTTCGAGACACGCTCCTGCGCCTCGCCCTGCCCGTGGGCGCGATGGCCGCCGTGATCGTGCTGTCGAACTTCCTGGTGCAGCACGCCATCAACGACTGGCTTACCTGGGGCGCCTTCAGCTACCCGCTGGTGTTCCTGGTGACCGACCTCACCAACCGCGCGCTCGGGCCGCAGGCGGCGCGGCGCGTGGCCTTCATCGGCTTTGCGATCGCGGTGGTGGTGTCGCTGGCGCTGGCGCCCTGGCGCATCGCCGTGGCCTCGGGCGCGGCGTTCCTGTTCGCGCAACTGATGGACGTGGCCGTGTTCAACCGCTGGCGCCAGGCCAGCTGGTGGAAGGCGCCGCTCCTGGGCTCGCTGGTGGCCAGCGTCGTGGACACCGCGGTGTTCTTCTTCCTGGCCTTTGCCGGCACCGACATGAACTGGCTCATGCTCGCCACCGGCGACCTGGCCGTGAAGGCCGCCATGGCGGCCCTGCTGCTGGCGCCTTACCGCCTGCTGCTGCCGCATCTGCAGACCTGGGCCGCACCGCCTTCGGGGCTGGCCCGCTGAACCGCACACCGAGAGCACACATGACCCAAGGCCTGATCCCCGCGACCATCCTGACCGGCTTCCTCGGCTCGGGCAAGACCACCCTGCTCAAGCGCATCCTCACCGAGGCCCACGGCCAGAAGATCGCCGTCATCGAAAACGAGTTCGGCGAGGAAAACATCGACCACGAGATCCTCTCGGTCAACACCGAGGAGCAGATCATCCAGATGAGCAACGGCTGCATCTGCTGCACCATCCGCGAAGACCTGCGCGGCGCGCTGGCCTCACTGGCCGAAAAGCGCCGCAAGGGCGAACTGCAGTTCGACCGCGTCGTCATCGAAACCACCGGCCTGGCCGATCCCGGCCCCGTGGCGCAGACCTTCTTCATGGACGACGAGATCGCCGAGAGCTACCTGCTCGACTCGATCCTCACGCTCGTCGACGCCAAGCACGCCGGCCAGCAGCTCGACACGCGCCAGGAAGCGCGCCGCCAGGTCGGCTTTGCCGACCAGATCTTCCTGAGCAAGACCGATCTCGTGCCCGCGGCCGAGGTCGAGGCGCTGAGCCACCGCATCAAGCACATGAACCCGCGCGCGCCGCACCACAAGGCGCACTTCGGCGAGGTGGCCATCGCCGATGTGTTCGACCTGAAGGGCTTCAACCTCAACGCCAAGCTCGACATCGACCCTGACTTCCTCAAGGATGACGGGCATGGTCATGAGCACCACGATCACGATCACCACGATCACGATCACCAACACGGCGAGCACTGCGACCACCCGTCGCACCAGAAGGACCACGCCCACGGCCACGCCAGTCATCACGCCCACGACGACGACGTGAAGAGCTTCGTCTTCCGCAGCGAGCGTGCCTTCAACCCGGCCAAGCTCGAAGACTTCCTCGGCGCCATCGTGCAGGTCTATGGCCCCAAGATGCTGCGCTACAAGGGCGTGCTCTACATGAAGGGCTCCGACCGCAAGGTGGTGTTCCAGGGCGTGCACCAGCTGATGGGCTCCGATCTCGGCCCCAAGTGGGCGCCGGGCGAGAAGAAGCTCAGCAAGATGGTGTTCATCGGCATCGACCTGCCCCGCGACGTGCTGTTGCAGGGTCTGGAGCAGTGTCTGGCCTGAACCCCTCGCCCCGCCGTTGGCTCGGCCGCCCGCACCGGGTTTCCACCGCCCTCGTGGGCGGGGCCTGGTGAGCCGGGATCGCGTGGCTACAATCCGCGCGCCTTGAAGGGGGCAGCCCATGTGGCAGCCCCTCCCGAACCAGCGATTCCAGGACGTTCCCGAAAGGGGAGGAGGTCCCCGTGAGCAAGCCACCAGCCAAGGCAGCGGCCGCCAGCAAGACAGGCCCTGCCGCCAAGGCCCCCGCATCGGCCCCCGCGGCCACCAAGGCCGCAGCGGCCGTGAAGACGGCCGCGACGCCCGAACCCGCCGCCAAGGCAGCACCCGCGAAGGCCGCTGCCCCGCGGGCTGCCGGCAAGTCAGGCTCGTCCAAGGCCGAGCCCAAGATCGCTGCCAAGGACGTGCCACCCGCCTTCTCGCCGATCCCCGGCGCCAAACACGGCTTCGCCGAGCGCTTCGGCCCGGCCGCCAAGACGTCATCCCGAACGATGCCCGAAACGGCCGATTTCAAAGCTGCCCCCAAAGATCCGAAACTGGTCAACGCCTGGAAGTCCAAGGCGGGCCGTGCGCTCTCCGAGGCCGAACTGCTGGCCATGCCGGAAACGGAGTACATGAACGACAAGCAGCTCGACTTCTTCCGCGCCCGCCTGGAGCAGCAGAAGGCCGACCTGCTGTCGAGCGCCGGCGAGACGACCGAGCACCTGCGCGAGGACACCTCCATCGTGCCGGACCCGGTGGACCGCGCCACGATCGAGGAAGAGCACGCGCTGGAGCTGCGCACGCGCGACCGTGAGCGCAAGCTGCTGAAGAAGATCGCGCAGGCCCTGGCCCGCCTCGACAACGGCGACTACGGCTTCTGCGACGAGACCGGCGAGCCCATCGGCCTGCAACGCCTGATGGCGCGGCCGACGGCCACGCTCTCGCTCGAGGCGCAGCAGCGCCGCGAGATGAAGCAGAAGATGTTCGGCGACTGAATCCCGGCGCTGGAGTCGGCCCGCGGGGCCGATTCCTTCACGCCCGGGGCGTCTCGGGCGCGGGGTACGATCACTGCACCATGGCCGATCAAGAGAAGAACGAGAGCTTCTTCCGCAAGGTGGTGAGGTTCGTCGCGAACCCCGCCACGGATTGGTCCGACCTCAGCACGCGCCAGGAAGACACCAAGGAACTCGAGCTCGAGAAGAGCGAGCTCAAGGCCATGATCGAGCGCAAGCGGCGCAACGACTTCGTGCGCAAGCGCGAGTTCGACATGCTGCGCAAGGTGCGCCGCGAAGGCCTGTCGCCCGAGCAACTGGCGACGCTGGGCACCTCGTCGCGCCTCGACGACTCCGAGGCCCGGCAGTCCGAGGCGGCGCCGCGCCCCGACGGCGTCAAGGCCAAGATCGACGAGATCGAGCAGCAGATGGTGGGCGAGGGCGGCCTCTCGAGCTCATCGCGACGCGGTCCGCTCGAAGGTACCGGCCGCGCCAGCGCCTACCCACCTGCGGCACCCGCGCCGACGCCACTGGCGCCGATGGCGCCGATGGCCTTCGACGGCGCGCCGGCGCCCGCGCGGCCGAATGCGACCTCCCCCTCGCGGCCCGCCCGCGACGAGTTCCGCAGCCCCGCGCCGGCACCGCTGGGGCGCGAGCCGGCGGCCCAGGGCCTGCCGTCGTCACCGAACATGCTGCCCGATGTCCATCTGCCGCCGGCCTCGGCGCCGGCACCGGTGCAGATGGTGTCGGGTCTGCCCCCGCTGGCGCCCTTGTCGACGGTGAGCTTCGACACCCCGCCCACCCCCGCGCAGACCACGGAGCGCGCCGGGCGCGCCGCCGAGCGGGCCGAGGCCTCCGGGCGCGGCGAGCGCGCCGACGCCGACGCCAACGGCGCGCTGGCGGCCCCGGCCACGGACTTCGGCAGCCCATTTGCCGTCGAGGTGAGCGAGGTCATGCACGACCCCGACCTCGACGAGGCCGTGATCGCCTTCGCCAATGCCGACTTTGCCCAGTGCGAAGAGGCCTTGCAGCGGCTCACCGGCGGCTCGGGCGCGCGCTCGCAGCACGCCGAGACCTGGCTCGTGCTGTTCGACCTGTACCGCGCCACCGGCCAGCAGCACCGCTTCGAGAGCCTTGCGCTCGACTACGCGCAGCAGTTCGGCTGGAGCGCGCCGCAGTGGTACAGCCTGCCCAAGCTGGTGGCCGACAAGCTGGCCGACGAGCCGCTGCTGCCCTCGTCGTCGGGCGCCAACAGCGTGCTGGGCGGTGACATCGGCTGGGTCTGCCCCGAGTTGCTCGACATCGAGGCCGTGGCGCGGCTGCGCTCGCAGACGCTGCAGATGCCGCTGCCCTGGGTGTTCGACTGGACCGCGCTGCGCATCATCGACGCCGAGGCGGCGATGCAGCTGTCGACGATCTTCCGCCTGTGGGCCGGCCAGCAGCTCGAGATGCGCTGGCTCGGTGGTGACACGCTGTTCCAGGTGCTGGCCGAATCGGCCCCCACTGGCGTGCGCGATGCCGATCCGGCCTTCTGGCTGACGCGCCTGGACGCGCTGCGCCTGGCCAACCGTGCCGACCAGTTCGACGAGGCCGCCATCGACTACTGCGTCACCTACGAGGTGAGCCCGCCGTCGTGGGAGCCCACGCGTTGCACGGTGCACATCAGCGGCAGCGCGACGAGCACGCGCAACCCGCCGATGTCGATGATCAGCGACGTCTCGACCAGCTTCCACGAGTCGGGCCTGGCCGACGACGCCGCCGGCGGCATCGAGGTCGCGCACGTCGAGCTTTCGGGCCAGCTCATCGGCGACATCAGCGCCACGCTGGGCAAGCTGCAGGGCGAGGTCGGCCTGGCCCCGGTGGTGAGCGTGTCGTGCGCGCGCCTGATCCGCGTCGACTTCATCGCCGCCGGCGACCTGCTGAACTGGGTGCTGGCGCGCCGGGGCGAATCGCGCAGCGTGCACTTCGTCGACGCGCACCGCCTGCTGGCCCTCTTCTTCGGCGCCATGGGCATCAACGAGCACGCCAAGGTGCAGGTGCGCAAGGTCTGATCGAGGTTTCCCCGTGTTGAACACCCGCCTGGCGGCCCTCTCGGCCGCCGTTTTTTTGTCGGCTTGCGGTGGCGGCGGTGGCGACAGCCCTGCGCCGCCCCCGGCGGCCATCACACCCACCGAGGCACTGCGCAGCACCGCGCAGGCCGTCATGGACGTGGCGGAACTGGCCTGGGCGCTGTCGAGCGACCTGCAGCTCACGGCGACGACGGCGCCCTTCGAGACCGCGCGTACGCTCAGCTGTGCCCAGGGCGGCAGCAACGTGCTCACGCGGCCGCGGCCCGATCTGCTGCGCATCGAGCACCAGAACTGCCGCATCGGCGGCGTCTCGTTCGGCGGCGTCGTGGAGGCCGATGGCGCCATGGCCAGCACCGAGGCCGGCGTCACCACCTGGTCGGGCACGGTGCGCTGGACGGGCTACCGCGCCGACCTGGGCAGCAGCGTGCAGACCGTCAGCGGCACGGCCAGCGGCTCGGGCCGCATCCTCAGCGCCAGCGTGCAGCAGCCGATGTCGATGGAGCTGCGCGGCCTGGTGGCCACCCGCACGCCCGACGCGCTGGGCCGCGGCGCCACGCTGGGCAGCAGCTTGCTGCGCGTGGAGCGCATCCCGGCCAGCCCCCTGGATCTGTACGCGCTCGAGGGCTGCGTCAGCCTCGCTGCCACCGGCCTGGCGGGCGAGCTGTGCATCGACGCCGGCAGCCGCATCGCGCTGGTGCAGAACATCGGCAGCGAGCAGCTCACCGGCCGCCTGCGCTGGAACGCCGGCACGCCCGGGGGCTTCGACGCCCGGCTGCGCATCTCGCCCGCCGGTGCCGCAGGCAGCTCGGCGCTGCGCGTCGAGCTCGATCTCGACAGCAACGGCAGCTTCGAAACCAGCGCCACACTCGACCGCTACACCGACATCGGCTTTCGGATCTAGTCTCGCCCGTTCGGGCTGAGCCCCCAACCTCCGTTCGGGCTGAGCCCCCAACCTCCGTTCGGGCTGAGCCTGTCGAAGCCCTTGCCCCGCACCCCAGGCGGTCGCCGCTCGCGCGGGCTATCCTGCCGCCCATGGACACTTACCACGGCACCACCATCCTCAGCGTGCGCCGCGGCCCGCTCGTCGCGCTCGGCGGCGACGGCCAGGTCACGCTGGGCCACATCGTCGTCAAGGCCAGCGCGCGCAAGGTGCGCCGGCTCTACAAGGAGCAGGTGCTCGCCGGCTTCGCGGGCGCCACGGCCGACGCCTTCACCTTGTTCGAGCGCTTCGAGGCCAAGCTCGAAAAGCACCAGGGCCAGCTGCAGCGCGCCGCCATCGAGCTGACGAAGGACTGGCGCACCGACCGCGTGCTGCGCCGCCTGGAAGCCATGCTCGCCGTGGCCGACCGCACCGGCAGCTTCATCATCACCGGCAACGGCGACGTGCTCGAGCCCGAGTACGGGATCGTCGCCATCGGCTCCGGCGGCGCCTATGCGCAGGCCGCGGCGCGCGCGCTGGTGGAGCACACCGATCTGGCGCCGGCCGACATCGTGAAGAAGAGCCTCACGATCGCCGGCGACCTGTGCATCTACACCAACCAGAACCACACCATCGAGACGCTGGGCGAGCCGGGAGAAGGCGCATGACGGCTGAGTCGGAGCGCCCGCCGCTGGGCATGACGCCGCAGGAGATCGTCTCCGAGCTCGACCGCCACATCGTCGGCCAGCCCGGTGCCAAGCGCGCGGTGGCGATCGCGCTGCGCAACCGCTGGCGGCGCCAGCAGGTGCCGGGCGCGATGCGCGTCGAGATCACGCCGAAGAACATCCTGATGATCGGCCCCACCGGCGTGGGCAAGACCGAGATCGCGCGCCGCCTGGCGCGGCTGGCCGACGCGCCCTTCATCAAGGTGGAAGCGACCAAGTTCACCGAGGTGGGCTATGTCGGCAAGGACGTCGACACCATCGTGCGCGACCTCGTGGACGTGGCCGTGAAGCAGGAGCGCGAACGGCAGATCAAGCTGCACCGCGCACGCGCCGAAGACGCGGCCGAGGAGCGCATCCTCGACGCGCTGGTGCCGCCGCCGCGCACGCCAGCGAGCATCGGCTTCGATGCCGCACCGCCGCCACCGGCAGCCGACAACACCGCGCGCCAGGTGCTGAGGAAGCGCTTGCGCGAGGGCACGCTCGCCGACAAGGAGATCGAGATCGATGTCGCCGATGCGCGGCCCGCGCTCGAGGTGCTCGGCCCGCAAGGCATGCCCGGCATGGACGAGATGGCCGAGCAGCTCAAGGGCCTGTTCTCGCAGATGGGTGCGGCCAAGCGCACGAAGCGCAAGATGAAGATCGGCGAGGCACTGCCCAAACTGGTGGAGGAAGAAGCCGCCAAGCTCGTCAACGAAGACGAGATCCGCACCGCCGCGCTGGCCAATGCCGAGGGCAATGGCATCGTCTTCATCGACGAGATCGACAAGGTGGCCTCGCGCGGCGAGCACGGCGGCGCCGAGGTCTCGCGCCAGGGCGTGCAGCGCGACCTGCTGCCACTGGTGGAAGGCACCACTGTGAGCACCAAGTACGGGCCGGTGAAGACCGACCACATGCTGTTCATCGCCAGCGGCGCCTTCCACCTGGCGCGGCCCAGCGACCTGATCCCCGAGCTGCAGGGCCGGCTGCCGATCCGCGTGGAGCTGTCGCCGCTGAGCGTGGACGACTTCGAGGCCATCCTCACCAGCACGCAGGCCAGCCTGGTGAAGCAGTACGCCGCGCTGCTGGCCACCGAGGGCGTGACGCTGGTGTTCACGCCCGAGGCCATCCGCCGCATCGCGCAGATCGCCTTCGAGGTGAACGAGCGCACCGAGAACATCGGCGCGCGCCGCCTGGCCACCGTGATGGAGCGGCTGCTCGACGACGTGAGCTTCGACGCGCCCAAGCTGAGCGGCCAGACCGTGACGCTGGACGCGGCCGACGTGAACCGCCGCCTGGGCGAACTGGCGGCCAA
>Ga0068877_10005245_pt1 | contig 9989 bp, 9 predicted proteins | sample NOAtaG_FD_66437 | JGI IMG/M metagenome (GOLD analysis project Ga0068877, IMG submission 66437) | Freshwater lake microbial communities from Lake Erie, under a cyanobacterial bloom - NOAA_Erie_Diel6S_1000h metaG | ecosystem: Environmental > Aquatic > Freshwater > Lake | place: USA: Ohio, Lake Erie... | reverse complement strand
CAGGAACGTGGACAGCATGGGAGCCGGCCTGAGGCCCGGCGGGAAACCGCCGGAATCGCCACCGTGACCCTAAACTGTCAGGCGCACTGCACTTCTATCCCGACCCTCAGAGAACCGACCCTTCGCGGGCTTCAGCAATGTTCTGGATGCGCCTTCTCGAGCCTCTCTCCGAAACTTGTGGTCTCGCTCAGCCAAAGGAGTCATCATGATTTCGCTTGTCCGCATCGTTGCCGTAGTTCTCACGACAGCTTTCTCAGGGCCTGTGTTCTCTCAGAGTGCGCCCATGGGTTGGCAGCAGCGTATCTTCAGCATCTCTAATGGCGTTCGAGTCGCCGTGCAAGCAGATGGTGGGGACATTGCGCAGGGGATCAGAGTCATCCTGAATGGCAACTGTGGCCGCTCGAAGGCAGACGGAGAAGAGCGTGGCCGGCGTTTGGCGCGCTACTACCGCGAGCTGGTGGAGTCCGTGGTCAACCAAGATCCTGTAGCAATTTACGAACGTTCCGTTCGGCTGCACGAATGGTCGCAGTCGCGTAGCTCCATGTACACCAGCTGCTGGAACACCATGGTCGCTAGTTCGCGTCGCGCTGGAGAGGTTGCGCAGATGGCGTTCGATGTCATGTCTGCCGGCGGCCCTCCAAGCAGGTGACGCGACAGTAACTGAGGCCTCGTAGCTCTGTTCTCCTTTCGCGGCCCGCTCGTCCGGAAGATTGACAGAATTACTCGCGCTGGAAAAGACGGCATTTCCTTTGGGAGACCGCAGGATCCTGAGCCCCCCAAGAGCGAACAGATCTCTCTCGAAGAACTAATGAAACAGCCGATATCCGCGACCGTACTCGAACGAGAGAAGCTGATAACCGGACGAATCGCCGAGCTACACCTCAAAACCGATGGCGAGTGCATATCTCTACTGGAGCGTGCCGTCGCCTCCGTAAACATTGACCTTGAGTACACCCGCATTGCTCACATTGTTTTTGGCAGCCAACTCAACTTCCTGGTGCAACTTGCGGGTACGCGTAGTGGGCTCCCAGCATTTCCGGTGTCGCATTTCCGGCATTGAACGCAGCCGACCGCATGGGGACTGGCCGGAGCGACAGATCGCGGTTGAGCGTGCGCTGCGAAACGACGAGCTGCGCGGCGTCTTGATTGTGGCTAGCGGACAGTAGAAGCAGGTTCTATCCCTTGCTCTGCTTGTTGCAAGAAGCACACCGCTCGCCGCGTCAGCGAGTCAGTATGAGCTTGCCAGTATGCTTGTCCCGAGCCCACTCCTCGGGAGAAGGCAACGACTTGATGAACTTGCTCCAGTGGTCAGGATGGATCGTCAGGCAGCCCTCAGAGTCCTTGTAGTCTCTGGAGGGGCGTCCATCATGCACGTTGATGCCATTGGCCATCTTCCGCTGACCCTGGGCGTTGTTCTTATTCAAGGTCCTAATGAACCCCCCGACCACGGTTGCTTCCGATTTCGGCACTGCAGGATCGAACGGCCTTTCCTCTGCTCCGCCCAGAAGCCTGACGGCGTACGGCCTTCCGTGCGGCCCGCTGTTGTTCCTGTGCAATCCGGTGACGAAGCGGTACTCGCCGCTCGGTATCGCGGGGATGCGATTCAGGACATCCATGATGTCCGCAATATCCGCCAAAGGCGTGTTTCCGAGCTTTGTGCCGCTCTCGCGGTAACGCTTGGTCTGCTCCTCGAAGTGATCGAACATCGCGATGATCTCTGCATCTTTGGGAGGCGACGTCCTTTTCAGCTCGACGTTCCAGCGGACATAGAACATCCAGGCATCAGGCAGGGTCGAAGCGCGGATATCGCTCGCCACGACCTTGCCGTCCTTCTTGACGGTCACGCTGGCAAGGTACTTGTTGTCCTTGTCCGAGGGCTTCGAGTTGGGGTCGAACTTGTGCGCCCCTTCCTTTACGTCGATTTCGTAGACCGCTGCGAGGATTGGCCAAGAAATTAGCAGGCAGGTCAACAGGGCAAAACGACAGAGGCTGCGGACTAGCACGTCTGTTCCCTCTTCTATCCAAGATCTTTGCCGCGGATGGGTTGAGCAATGACGACACTACAGATCCTGCTGCGCCGAAAGGGCCTTGTCATCGTCCACTGCGCAGCGAGGTTGCATGTGGTCAGGGTTGACGAGACTCGCTTGGCGTTTGCAAGAAGCAGCTAGCGTGCCTTCGCCGCGCTGGAATTGCAAGCTCTGAGGTCTCAACAACAACTCTCGGTAGGGGCGCGCACCTGCTGCCGAACTCTCTCACGCTCAAGAGTCGATAACGCCGGAATGGCCAAGGAGCAGGGGACTGCCGCACGTCTTGACGGCACCGCCTGGACAATGCACTCGGCAGCCGATAACCGTGATGCACGTTGGGTTTTGTGCGGCACAACTGACCGTGTGGCGGGGGCTTGAACATCCGGCTCCGGTATGCAAGCGTTACGCTAAAGAGGGTGTCAAGTGAGCGAGTTAGCGCCACGGCGCACGGAGGAGAGTCATGGCACCAGTCGAGGAACACGTTGGCGCGATTGGCGCAGCAACTGGCGAGACCGCCGGCCCCCCCGCCGCGACGCCTCCGCCTGCACAGTCAGAGACCGTAAGCACGGTTGGCGCTGCATCTAGCGCGACCGACGTGCACTCCGGTGTGACAGCTGCGCCTCCACCGCCAGAGCCCAAGGAGACACCTTTTGCACGCCAGGGCATCGCCTGCGCGAAGCAGGCGATGACCGAGTTGCTCGCCGGGCCCCTCGCTCAGGCGTGGCCTGCCGCGCGCTCGATGGGGACTTTGAATCCAGAGCTTGCAAGCAAAGACCACTACGTCCGCGAGACCATCGTCGTGTCGGACGAGTCCGTCAGTCGCGAGACGCTTGTCGATGGCAAGCCAACCGTGCCGCAGCCGGACTGGGCGATCGTAGAAGACTGCGCGGCACCGCGCGGCGTCGTCGTCCACATCGCCGTGAAGGGTTTTGCCGGCGAGGAGGTCGCCCAGCTTGCGGCCTTTGGGGATCGACGAGGCGCGCTCGAGCGCGAGCTGAAGGGCGTGGCTGCGGCGTACGTGAATGATCAGGGCGGCAGTCCATACGCCACAACACTGGTTAGCGACCTGATCCTCGGCCTTGGATTGCAGCTGCTCGAGCTCCCCAAGACCCGGGGTCCGCTGAAGGACGAGGAGAAGAAGGGCCTAGCTTACGCAGCTGGCGTGGTGCGTGGCTACCGATGCTTTCTTCCCATCATCCGTCGCCAGATCGACCGCGCAAAGCTCGCGGCAAAGCGCGATATCACCGACGCCGGCTTCGCGATGGAAGTGCACGCCCGCCGCAAGCCAGACGACTACGAACGCGTGATGGGGCAGATCGAAGCGCGCTGCCGGGACGAGCTCCGACGGTTCCTAGAGCACGTTCAGCGCGAGTTGCGGCGCGGTCTCGCTCGCGCACTGGAGGCGGTAGAAGCTTACGTGCGCGACGCGAGCGTGAAGCAGCTTCTGGAGAGCGTGCAGCGCGACCACAAGCGTAACGGCGAGAAAAAGGAAGAGGCCGTGGAGCTCATGCAGGTGCGGCCGGGGTTCCTCACGGTAGTGCTCACGAAGCCGACCGCGATTATCCAAGCCCTTGAAGTGCTCACGACAAAGGACGGCGGAGAACAGACGGTAGAAAGTGGACTCACGGCAGAGATCGCGAAGGCCGCGCGCAGCTTCAGGGACGAGCGGCTAATGGAGGTAATCCACGGGATCCTGCAGGGCACATCGCTCACCCGCGACGTCGGGCTCGAGGCGGCGTGGAGCCGCATCGAGGGCGAGAAGTTCCATGCGCCCATGCCCCCGGAGGCCACCAAGCAGGTCCTGGAAAACACGCTCGGGACCTTCCCGAAGAAGGCGAGCGAGGAAATGCCCGAGAACGAGGTGCCAGCCCCTTTCGCCATTTCGCAGCTTGGGGCGCAGCTGATGCTCCCGATGCGCAGATTCCAGCAGCGCTACTCCGGCCTTCTCGCACTTCTAATGCTGGGCGGGGTCGGTATCACTGCCCTCCTGAAAGGTTTGTTTGAGTTGGCCCTGTTGAAGCACTGGGGCTGGGCTTTACTGCTCGCACTAGTGTTCGTTTTCCTAATGGCGATTGCCGCGCGGTATCTGTCGGGGCGCATGCGCCAGGAGGAGCTATTCAAGGCAACCATCGCCGCCCGCGAGGCCGTCGTCAAGACCTACAGCCGAGCACAAGACGAGTTTGCTGCAGAGTGGATGCGCGCCTTCACGACCAACGCTACGAATGAACTCGAGGATCTGCTGCGCCGCGTGCGAACCGACGTCGAGACCCCCTGGGCGCGTATGGTCACCGCATGGGAAAACGAACGCGCGTTGATCGAGCGTCGCCGGAGGACGTTCGAGGAGCACGCTAAGGGCCTGGAAAAGCTTCCGAAGCAGGTAGCCGACGTGGAGCGGCAGCTCGGGAAGCTTTCCGATGAGCTCGCCCGCGAGTTGATGAAGCCGACCGCTAGCAGCTAGGAGGCATCGCAGATGCATAACCTCAGCATGAACCTCGATTCAGTCGTTTGTCGCGTCGCCACGGCGGCAGACGGAGAAGTAATGCATCTCATGAGCAGCGCCGTGCTGCTGAGCGACGGCTGGGTCTTCTCCATTCCGGAGCACTGGCACGAACTGGAAGAGACGTTGGGCGCGGGCCGGCCCGACCGCGTGGTCACCCTCGAGCAGGCCATCGCGCGTCCCGGCCATGCAAAGACCAAGGAGACGCCGCCCGGCGTTCCCCCCGAGTTCAACCGGATCGACTACCTAGCCGCCTTGTTCGGAGCGGCGGCGGACTTAGCGTTGGAGGCGGTGCCGAGGTCGGCGGTGAACCTGATGGTTGCCGCGCCCGGCACGATCATCTGCGCGGATCCGGAGAATCGGCAGGAAGTGAAGCGACCTCGCACTACCTCCCCTGCGACCAACGGATCCGCGCGGCTTTATGCCTTTGATCCGCAAGAGCGGTCCCTTTTCGCGGACATCCGCCGAGCGGCAGCACGCGCAGGCTTCGGCCGCAGCCACGTCTCAGCGGCGGCGCTCGAAGGCGCGCGCCACCTCGTGCTGTCGACCACGCCGCAGGCGACTGGAGTCCGGAAAAAGCTGGAGGAGTCCGATACCTACTTGGCATGCGCCGTCGAGCTGGGCGCACAGGGTATTGCACTGACTCCAATTAAGCTCGTTTCGGAACCGACGACTGCGAGCGTGGATTTCGGTGCGCAGTGCCTGTTCTTGCAGCTCGACTGGCAGCAGCTTCTTCGCGACGCCGTCGATGAAAAGATCGGCCGGCAGACGCCGAAGCTCGCCGAAGCCGTATGGAGTCACGTCGCCTTAGCCTCGGTGACAGGCAAACTGCCCGCACCGCTTATCGATGGCAGCCGGCGCTACTCCTTTCCATCCTTGGATCTCGATATCAGGTGGGATAACGCGGCGTCCAGCATCGCCAGGGCCATTCTGGCCGGCGAGGGTATCCAGCCCGGCAAGTTCGTCTCGTGGCTCGCCTTGCCGCCGGGCAACGAGAACCACCCAATCGTGCACTTCTTCGTCCAGGGCCTCGGAAGCGCTCTGCCGCCACTTAGAGCCGCGATCGAGGGCGTCTTCGCCGGCAAACCGAAGGAGGCCCGCGACAGGCGCGACCGCAGCATCTATGGACTGCTCGACACGGAAGGGCTCGACATGCAGGCCGCGCCGCAGCCGATCGAGTCGAATGGGAACGCCGCGGCGACGGGGCTCCACCTTGAGTACAGCGCATCAAACGCCTCGCAGCCCACTCCGGCGGATACTGCGGTTTACAAGTCAGTCAGCGTCCAGCCCAGTTCGGTGACAAGAGATGCAGTGAATCTCGACATGAACCTACTGATGTCGGCGCGGCCTGCGCTGAATCGCTCGAGCTTCCTTGACCGCGATGCCGTACGGTCCTTTGCGCTGGCTCTCGTGAAGACCTCCGGCGATGTCCACCAGGCGACGGTCGTCTTCAAGCCCCAGCCGTGGGAGACCAATTACCGCCTCGAGGTGGAAGTGCGCGCCGACAATGGCGATCGACTCACTGTACAAACCCGTATCGGTGGACGGCGCGTCGCTGTGGAGTTTGAAAAGCCGAAGGAGGACGGGGTCAAGGCAGTCCTGTGCAAGTGCATCGGCCTGGGCACTTACGAGATCGCTGCGGACGAAGCAAGCCGCGAGCTCGCCAACGTGATGAGCACCGAGCAGGTGCGCGCCGCCGCCAAGTACCAGGTGTTCAAGCCGGAGTCCGTCGATGCCTGAAGAGGCGCTCGACTTGCAGCTGAAAGCCCTCGAGTCGCTGCTGGGTGACCTGCGCGGCAAGCGCGTCTCCGCCGAAAGCTACCTCGAAGCGCTGGAGGCCGCGGCCGACCGCATCGACCAGCGTGCACAGGAGCTTGCCGCACTCGCCGCACTGCTGAGCACTCCGCCCGCGGCGGCAACAACGCTCGCTCAGGCGGTGGACGAAGGCCTAGCTCCACTGCGAGACGCGATGGCAGATCTGGTGAAGGAGGTCAACGACCCCCAACCTGCGGCCTTGCTGGCTGACGTTCAGGACGCATCATTGAAAGCGTCCGCCGCCTTCGAATCCTTGTCCAAAGCTATCAAGGTTGGGGACGCGGCAATCCAACAGGGAAGCAGCACTGTGCGCAAGGCCCTGCAAGGAAGTGTCGAAGGCTTAGTGTCCTCGTCGAACACGCTTGCGGGTTCTATCGAGGGGTCCATCGCTCCGGTCATCCAGGAAATCCACGACGCTAGCGATGCTTTGCTGGCTCTATTGGAAGGTTTTCGTAACGGTCTCTCGCAGCGCGCGAACGAGGTCGAGGAGGATACGGCGACGCAGCTCGACGCCGCCACGGGAGCTATCCGTCGCGAGGGCGAGCGCCTGATCGCGGGCGTGGCGGACATGTCATCGCAATGCGTCGCGGGGCTGGACGAGATCCGCGCCGGTGTGTCGCGCGTCACGGATCAGCTGCAGGCCATTCTGCGCCTGATCGAGCCGATCAAGCCGGTGCTGGATGCCGCCTCCAGGATGGCGTAGCCATGGCAGAAGCCCTCGCAGACGAAGTCAAGGCGATGGTCGGACGGCTGGAGCAGGCCGTCTCAACCGGCCATGCCGCCGCTGGGCTGCTCGATGAGATCAAGCAGGTCCAGATCAGCCTGGCCTCCCCTGAACGCATGATCCACGACTACGTGCTCGAGGCGAGGAGCGGGATGCCCGCGCCCGACACGTACTTGTCCAAGGCCGCCGTTTCGGTCATCGATGACATCCTGCGATCCGTGGAACAAAGCCGTGCCTCCGTGTCCGTTTTGCAGGAGCGTGCGCCGAATGTACTGCTGCTCGCTCGCGAGCTCGAACCGTCCTTCAACGAGTTGAAGGAGCGCATCGAGACGCAGGGAGTCGATTGGGACGACCGGCTCGGAACGTGCATCGGGGATTTGCAGGCCGGCGCTGTCGCGCGGTGCGACCAGGGCATCAAGGAGATAGAGGGGGCCGTGAACTCGATGGTTGTGCGGCTGCAGGAGGCTATCGAAACGCACCTGCAGCTTGAGCCGCACCAGTTCATCGAAGCTCAGCTGGATGATCTTCTTGCGGTCCATGAGCGCACGGCCGCTGCTCTCGAGCAGGAGGTCCGCCGCCTGGCCGAAGATCTCGTAGGCAGCGTGGAAGACGCTACCGAGATCGCCGCCGTGAAGCTGCGGCAGCGGGCTGAGCAGGCGGTGCGCAGCGCACTGCAGGAAGCCGTCGAAGGCATGCTGCGCGACGCGTTCGAGAGCACTGCGTTGAGCCAGATCGGGGTGTCCATTACCTCGTCGCTGAGCCCCGTCCTGCCACAACTCATGGCCGCCAAGGCGTTGCTGTCGGCCATCCGCAGCGCCCTCGAAGCGTTGCGCCTGGGACTCTAGCCATGGACCTCGAGCTCGAAATCCGCAGCATGCTCGAGGACTGCGAAGGCTTGCTCGCATCGCACGATGCCGTGGGAGTTCACCTCACCGACGCGTCGGCGCGTCTGCGCCGGCTTGCCGCGGCGCGTGACGGCCTTCTGGAGCAGGCCGCACGCCTCGGACCACCCCAGGCCGCTTCGGTCGCCAACCCCGAAACTGAGCAGCTCCTCCAGGACTTGAACAAGTGGCTCGCCGGATTCCAGGCCGGTGTCGATGCGGCGAGGGACCACCTGAACGAAGTCGAAGCCACCGTCGAGGTACGGCTTACCGAGACCAGCGCGCTTATTGACAGCATTGAGGAAAGAATCGGCGAGTCGCTCGCGGCGGTGGAGGAGAGGGCGAAGACCGTCGGCGGCCAGTTCGACGTGGCCGTGCAGAAGGCGAGCGAAGCGTGGAAGGAGGTTGCCGGCCGGGCCGAGGACCAAATCGCCGAGAGCGTGAGCCGCCTGGAGTCCGAGCTGTCCGCGCCACTCAACGTGCTCGCCCGGTCCGTCGACGAAGCTACTGAGAAGCTCATCGACGGCGTGCGCGGCGAGTGGTCGCCGGAGGCGTTGCGCGAAGTGACGCAAGCCGTCCTCGCGCCGCTAGTGGCCGAGCTGGAAAAAGCGATCGACACCTTGTGCGAGGGCATCGAGGGCCTTTGCGGCTCCGCACGCGACTCCGGCCGCCAGGGCGACGCTACCCGCGCGGAACTGGACAACGCCGTCGACACGATCAAGGCTGCGATCGATCCGCTCATGAACGAGTTGCAGCGGCTTCGCGATCTCGCCGGCAGCGTCGGCATCTCGATCTAGGCTTCCCATGACGCCCGAGGAACCCGTCACCGAACTCCGCGCGCTCGTTACCGGGGAGATGAAAAACTGGCGGGCGCTGCAGAATCGGGCGCAAGCCCTCTTGCAGCGCTTAGACGATGCGGCAGCCGATATCGAGAGTGCCAGCAGGCAGATCGCGGCGCTTCCGGACCGCAACGCGAAATTTGCCGACGCATTGCTCGACGAGGCGCGCGGAGCGTTCGCGGCGGCAGTCGCGACCATGATGGACCAGAACGACTGGTCTGCGGCTCTGACGGCGATCGAGAACGCACGAGTCAAGTCGGAGGAGGAGATGAATGCGCTCGGTGTTGCCGTCACGAGCGCTCACAGCGAGGCCGAAGGCATCCGCGACAACCTGTCCCGCCTCCTCGGCGACGACTTGACGGGAGAGCTGGACGATCATTGCACGACCATCGATGACCGCTTAGCGGAGCTCAACGAGAAGCTTTGCGAGGACCTCCGAGATGCCGTGATCGCCGCTTACGCACAGTGCCTGGACGCGGTCGAAGAAGCCTCGGGGGACTGCATCGAAGATCTGAACGCGGCGACCGAACAATTTGTCGGAGCCATTGGCACGCAGCTGGAAGCTACCTATTCGACTCTCGCGTCACTGGGAGGCGATTGGCGTCGGTACGCGACCGACGTCTCGTCCTCCGTGGAGAACCTGGCTCGTGACCTGGATAGGCTGCGCCGCGACGTCGAGTCGATCCAGGAGCTGGTGGCGCATGGAATGAAGGGTAGCGGTGTCGGTATGCACGCCGCCGGCGGCGCGCTCAACGACCTCAAGGCAATATTCTCGGAAGTGTCGTGAGGAGACTTTGAGTTGAGAGACGGGCTGCGTCAGCGGCCGTGTAGCGGCGCGCAAACGCCTGCTTTGGTGCTCCGGTCAATTTAATATGACGGAAGCCCGGCAGGCAGCAGAGCATGTTGACCGCTTTGCTGGCGCCGCCTTCAGTCGCCTTGCCGACTTTGGCAGCACCTCAATCTGGAAGCCATTCCGGTGCGCGGATCACGCCCATAACTCGGCACCTGCACGACGCGGCGAACACAGCGCTGCGTGGTGCGCAGCGCCTGCCCATGGGCATAAGGGCGGCAAACCGTTGTCTTTCACTGAGAGGGTGTAAACGAATTCAACACCCCGTGCGTTGCGTCTTGATCGAGGCAATTCAGCCGGGGGTGAGGGATGGCGAAGAGCACTGCAACCGAGCGAGCCGGCCGGCCCGGCCGCAA
>Ga0068877_10005244_pt1 | contig 9990 bp, 5 predicted proteins | sample NOAtaG_FD_66437 | JGI IMG/M metagenome (GOLD analysis project Ga0068877, IMG submission 66437) | Freshwater lake microbial communities from Lake Erie, under a cyanobacterial bloom - NOAA_Erie_Diel6S_1000h metaG | ecosystem: Environmental > Aquatic > Freshwater > Lake | place: USA: Ohio, Lake Erie... | reverse complement strand
CGCGCGCCGAAGGTGTCGCACAGCTCGGCCAGGCGGTCCCAGCCTCCCCGGGAGGCGAGCATGCCCGAGACCAGGCGATCCATCGCCGTGAGGGTCTCGGCCGGAAGCGCGGCAGCCGGGGCAGGTGGCCGCCCGGCATCTGCCGATGGCGCGGCCGCCGCCGCGGCGATCGGCCGCCAGCGGAGTTGGCGCAGGGCGGCGGTGGTGCTCCACGAGGCGACGCCGAGGGGCTTGCTGCGCTCGATCTCGCCCTCGCGCAGCGACAGGCGCTTCCCGCGCGTGTCGAGGTCGATGATGCGGCGCTCGTCGAGCCACACGGACACGTTGGTGGACACCACCCGCAGCCTCAGCGCGTACCAGCGGCCGCTCTCGAAACGCTCGAGCGACGTGGTGGCGTTCTGGTTGGCGGAGTCTCCGTCGATGTTCGAAAGGCCGACGACACTGCCGCCCCAGCCCCCGACGATGAGCGTCAGGTGGTCGGGACCGACCGGGAAGGTGAGCCCGCAGAAGAAGTCGATGCCGAGCACGCGCTGGGCCTCGAGCGACAGCTCGTAGTCGACCGTGGGGAACTCGTTGGTCCAGTGGACGCCGGTGAGGATGCCCTGGTTCAGCACCAGGGTGCCGTCGCGCACCTCGACCTCGCCCGCGCCGGCGAAGGGGGTGGCCGCCCAACCCGCCTGGGTCTTGCCATCGAAGAGGGACCTCCAGGGAGCTTCAGCGGCCCGGACGCCACCACCAACCAGCCATGCACCGAGGACCAGGGCCCGCAACATCCAGAGCTTCATGGGCGCACCATGCCCCGGGCCGGTGCGCCACACAAAGCAGAAGGCGCCGGATCGACCGCAGGCGACGGCGACGCTCCGCGGGTCCGGCCCGCGTGCGGGCCGGCATGACACCGGGCCGGCCCCTGCGCTGGCGCACCGGTGGTCTTTCCGGGCGCGGGGTCTCCTGTTATGGTGCCGGCCTCGTGACCGACCCGGCCGCCCCCCGAACACCCAAACTTCCCGAACTGCTGGCCCCCGCCGGCGACTGGGACTGCGCCCGGGCCGCCGTCGAGAACGGGGCCGACGCGATCTACTTCGGGCTCGACCGGTTCAACGCCCGGATGCGGGCCCGGAACTTCACCGAGGCCGACCTTCCCGCCTTGATGGAGTTCCTGCACCGGCGCGGCGTGCGCGGGTATGTGACCTTCAACACCCTGGTCTTCACCGAGGAGCTGGCCGACGCGGAGGACTACCTGCGCTCGGTCATCGCCGCGGGCGTCGATGCGGCCATCGTGCAGGATGTCGGCATCTGCCGCCTCATCCGCCGCATCTCCCCCGACTTCCCCATCCACGGCTCCACGCAGCTCACCGTGACCAGCCCGGCCGGGGTCGAGTTCGCCCGGTCCCTCGGGTGCGAGCTGGTGGTGCTCGCCCGGGAGAACTCCATCCGCGAGATCGAGGCCATCCAGGCGGCGCAGCGTGAACCGGCAGCCCCGGGTTCGCCGGCCGGCCCCGACGGGGAGGGTGCGACGGCAACCCCGCGTCCGGAGCCGTTGCCCCTGGAGGTCTTCGTGCACGGGGCCCTGTGCGTCGCCTACTCGGGGCAGTGCCTCACGAGCGAGTCGCTCGGGGGACGCAGCGCCAACCGGGGCGAGTGCGCCCAGGCCTGCCGGATGCCCTACGAGCTGGTGTCCGACGGGAAGACCGTCGACCTCGGGGATCGCCGCTACCTGCTCTCGCCGCAGGACCTCTCCGGGCTCGAGGTCCTCCCCGACCTCGTGCGGGCCGGGGTGCATTCCCTGAAGATCGAAGGCCGGCTCAAATCCCCGGAATACGTGGCCAGCATCACGCGGGTGTACCGCAAGGCGCTGGACCAGCTCGCCGCCGGGCCAAACCCCGCCGACGGAGAGCCACGAGCGACCGCAGCGGCGCGGCCGGACCCGACCGGCTCGGCCCATCCGACCCCGCCGGCCGACCGGGCCGACCGCTACGAGCTGGAAATGGCCTTCAGCCGGGGACTCCACACGGGCTGGTTCCGGGGCATCGACAACCAGGCCCTCGCCCATGCCCGCTTCGGCAAGAAGCGCGGGGTGTACCTGGGCGAGGTGTCCGCCGTGGGGCCCAACGCCGTGCGGCTGCGGCTCGAGGGACCGCTGAAGCCGGGGGACGGCGTGGGCTTCGACGCCGGTCGGCCCGATCTGCCGGAGGAGGGCGGCCGGGTGTACGGCGTGCGGTCCCTGCGCGACGGCATGGTCGAGGTGAGCTTCGGCGGCGGCGCGGTGGACTTCCGGCGCATCGAACCGGGCCACCGGCTCTGGAAGACCGACGACCCCGAGCTGGGCCGCGACCTCCGGAGGAGCTTCGAGGGCGAGGCGCCCCGGCATACCCGGCCGCTGCGCTTCGAGGTGCATGGCGTGGCGGGAAGTCCGCTCACGCTGATCGCCCGGGACGGCGAGGGGCACGTGGCGGAGGCGGCCTCGGCGATGCCCCTCGTGACGGCCGAGAAGCGGCCATTGACGCCGGAATCCCTGGGCGAGTCCCTGGGGCGCCTGGGCGGCACCCCGTTCCACCTGGGCGGGGTCGAGGCACGGCTGGCGGCGGGTCTGATCCTGCCGGTGAGCGAACTCAACCGGCTGCGGCGTGAGGTGGTGGCGCGCGTCGAGGCGCTGCGGGCCGCCCCACGTCGGTGGACGCTCCTGCCGGAGGCGGCCCGGACGGAAACCATCGCCGGCACCGTCGGCACCGTCGACACCACTCCCGAGCTCATCGTGCTCGTGCGTTCCATGGGCCAGCTCGAGGCCGCCCTGCGCTGCGGCGTCGCCACGGTCTACTGCGATTTCGAGGATCCGAAGCGCTACCGACAGGCCGTGGCCGCCTTCCACACGGCGCGCGGCTGCTCGGCACTCCCGGACCCTGCGGGGTCCTCCGGCATCTGGGTGGCACCGCCGCGCATCTTCAAGCCGGGCGAGGAGTGGATCCTGCGACAGGTGCTCTCGAGCGACGCCGACGGCTACCTGGTGCGAAACCCGGAGCACCTGCGCTTCTTCGCCGGGAAACGCCGTCGGGGAGACTTCTCCCTCAACGTGGCCAACCCGCTGTCGGCCGAGTGGTTCATCACCCGGCACGGGCTCGAGCGGGTCACCGTCAGCTACGACCTGAACGCCGGGCAGGTGGCCTCGCTGCTGCGCGCGGCGCCGCCGGCATGGTTCGAGTTGACCCTGCACCAGCACATGCCCCTCTTCCACATGGAGCATTGCGTGTTCTGCGCCTTCCTGTCGAAGGGCACCGACTACACCAACTGCGGGCGCCCCTGCGACCATCACGTGGTGAAGCTGCGCGACCGCACGGGCGCCGAGCATCCGCTCAAGGCCGACAGCGGCTGCCGGAACACGGTCTTCAACGCCAAGGCGCAGACCGGGGCCGAGTCGCTGGGTCGCTTCGTGGAACTCGGCGCCCGGGCCTTCCGGGTGGAGTTCGTCGACGAGACCCCCGACCAGGTGGCCACGGTGATCGGCCGCTATCGGGCCCTGCTGCGCGGCGAGATCACGGGCCAAGCCCTGTGGCAGGAGCTCAAGCTTTCCAGTCAACTGGGCGTGACGCGGGGCCAGTTCGAAACCAGCGAGGCGCGGAAGGTGTTCCCCCGCGCCTCGTAGAGCGTGTCCAAAAACTGCCGGAAACCGGACCAGATGGACGAGACGGACCAGTCGGACCAGATCGACTCCGGTCCCCGAAACCTGAAGCCGATCAGTTCAGCGGCTTCCAGTTCACATAACGGTAGCGGTCCCAGACCCAGCGGAAGTCGGGGTTCTTCGAGGTGCCACCCGACCAGTAGAAGCTGTCCTTGCCCGCGCCGGAATCCCGGGCGGCCTTGATGGTGGCGCCGTCCAGCCACTTGTGGCTCTCCGAGTGGCCATCCTGGAAGCCGAAGGTGCTCACCTGGCCGTGGAAGATGGTGAACGGATCGACCCAGCCCGGCGGCGCCGTGTTGATGACCCAGGTGCCCATGTTGTAACCGCGCGAATCCGCCTCCTCGACAAACACCATGCTCTCGGAGGGATTGGAGACCTCGGACTCCTTCTTGTAGGGGATGGAGGCATCCCACTGGCCGCCGTTCATGCCGTTGGCCTTGGAGTAGCTGTCGAAGGCCCAGCCGCGGCCGGGCGCCAGCTTCATGCGGGTGTCGCCCGGGCAGTGGTACACCTGGTAGCCGGGGCAGTACTGCTGGAGCGGGGCGTTGCTCATGCCGTTGTAGACCCGGCGCAGCGCCTCGGCCTGGGTGATGCCCGCGGCCAGGCCCGGCATCGGACTGCGCCAGTAGCCGCCGCCCACCAGGTCCACGAGCGCATTGTTCATGCGGACCTGGATCGGCATCAGGTCCGACTGGTTGTCGTTGGAGTAGAGGATCCATCCCAGCACCAGTTGCTTCTGGTTGCTGACGCAGTTGGCGCCGGTGGCCTTGAGCCGCGCGCGTCCCAGCGCCGGCAGCAGCATGCCCGCAAGGATCGCGATGATCGCGATCACCACGAGCAGCTCGATCAACGTGAAACCGGCACGCCGACGCGTCCCGGGAGCCGATGGAAAAATTTTCATGGGATGTGGTTTTATCCTTCAACGGTCCCTCGGCCACGCAAGCAAAAACCAAAGGGGTCGGTCCTCACTATTGACACAACTTCGCCCAGGCCGGCAGCCTCTCCCGCATGCCCCGTCCCCTGCGCATCGAGTACGAAGGCGCGGTCTACCACGTCATGAACCGCGGTGACCGGCGCGAACCCATCTTCCGCGACGACGCCGACCGGTTGCGCTTCCTCGACACGCTGGCGGAGGCATGCGCCAAGACCGGCTGGCAGGTCCATGCGCTCTGCCTCATGCCGAACCACTTCCACCTCGTCGTCGAGACACCGCGCCGCAACCTCGTCGCGGGCATGAAGTGGTTCCTCGGCACCTACACCGCGCGGTTCAACCGGCGTCACGGACTGGCGGGACACCTCTTCGGCGGTCGTTACAAGGCGCTGCTGGTCGACTCGACCGCCCCGGGATACTTCCGCGCCGTCTGCGACTACGTGCACCTGAACCCGGCCCGGGCGAACCTGATCCCGGCGGACCAACCGTTGCGCGAGTATCGCTGGAGCAGCCACGCCGAGTACCTCAAGGCGCCGACCCGGCGCTGGCCCTGGCTGCAGGTGGACCGCCTGCTGGGCGAGATGCGTCTCCCCAAGGAGGGCCCGGTCGTGCGCCGGGAGTTCGAGCGGGTGATGGAAGACCGGCGCCGACAGGAGGGCGACGGCAGCCAATGGGCGCCCATCCGCCGCGGCTGGTTCTTCGGCGACAAGGCGCTCAAGGAGGAACTGCTGGCCAAGGCCTCGGAACAGGTGGGGGCGCAGCACCATGCGACCCAACGTCAGGAGACCGAGGAGGCCAAGGCCGAGCGGCTGGTCCGCGAGGAGCTGGCCACGCTTGGCTGGGACGAAGGCGAGCTGTCCCGTCGACGCAAAGGCGACCCGGAGAAGGTGCGGATCGCGCGCCGGCTGCGCCAGGAGACGACCATGACCCTGGCATGGATCGCCCGTCGGCTAGGCATGGGTGTGTGGACCTACGTCTCCAACCTCCTGGGGGCGAAACCGTCGAACCGAGTGAAGTCGGGGAGCTGAAGCGGGATTCCTGTCCATCGTGAGGGGAGAGCCCTCTGGACTTCAGCGGAGGCGGAAGAACCGGGGGCCGGGGGTGTCGATCGGGATGCGGACTTCGCGGGAGTCGCCGGCGAGGACGGGCTCGATCGGCACGGGTCGCCAGTCGGGCAACATGAGGGAGGGCGAGCTCTCCAGGATCGACGGCACGGTGGCGGGCCAGCGCAGGCGCAGGACACCCTCCAGCCCGTCGAGGATGGGCTCGAGGCGCACCGCGGTCTCCGCACCGCCTCCCAGCAGGATCACCGCCGATTGCGCGTCGCCCGCGAGATCCACGGCCACCAAAAGCCGGTCGAAGATTCCGGGGCGCCAGCTGGCCGAGTTGAACCGGGTGATCGTGGCCGTGCGCAGTCCGTCGGATGTGGCCACCGGGAAGGTGTCGCCGGCCGACAGGAGCACCCGGTAGGCGTTGGGCAGGCCCGGGGTGACCTCGTACAACACCTCGCGCCGCCGGCCGCCGGCCAATTCGACCTCGGCGGCGAACACCACGGTGCCATCGGGCCTGGCCGCGAGCACGGGGAAACGGAACTGCACCACCCGGGTCACACCGGCCGGCTCGGGCAGCGGATCGGATTGGCGCGCCAGCAGCCAGGTGCCGGTGTCCGAAGCCAGGAGCAGCGCCTGCGTGGAGAAGGGCCGGGTGCCGCCGGTGATCGTCTGGTACACGGCCGCGAGCGAGGTCGTCGGCGCATCGACGGCGCCCAGCGACACCCCGTCGACACGGGTGCCGGGCGCGGTGCCGTCCACAATCTCCCGGGCGAAGGCCATCAGGCGCAGCGTGGTGCCGTCATGCATCAGCAGGGCGGACCGGCCGGACAGGTCGCCGGCTGCCGCGGCGTAGGTGGCCTCGGCGATCACCCCGGCGCCACCGGCGGCCAGCGCCACGGGGCCGATCCGGGCCACGGGGGTGGCGGGCGACGGCACGGCTCCGCGGGCGGGCGGTGCCGCCATGCCGGGCTCGAGCAGGGCCGACCACGCACCGGGCTCGCCCCGGAGCACGGAAGTCCCGTCCGTGCCGCCGGCCTCCCACAGCAGGTTCTTGTCGGGGAGGACGCCCATCAGGCGAAGGAACGGCCAACGGCCGCCCGGCAGGCTGCCGAGGCCCATGCCCGAGGCGGCCGCGACGAGTTGCACGACCCCGTGTCGCTCGGAGATCACCGGCGCGAAGGGCATCCGCGCCCGCCACACCACCGCCCCGCCCCGCCCTCCTGCCGTCGTGGGATACACCCCGTTCACGAAGATCTGCACCGGTCCCCCTGGACCTCGCGGATGATGGCGTCGGACAGGGTCGGGCGCGTGAAGCGGACGGCCCCGTCGACGTGGTCCTCCAGGTCGTTGACCACGAAGATCGTCGGGTCCGCGGTGCCCACGGGATGATCCACCCAGAGGGCCTGGTTTTCCGGGATGAGCGGCAGCGCGGTGGCCACCCGGCTCTGGAAAGCCCAGTAGTTGGCGGGAGGCCGGTAGCCGCCGAGGCGCGGTTGGATCCGGGGAACGGAGATCGGAATGACCGGGCCCACCACCGGGCCGGAGGTGTAGGGCACGCTGTCGCCGTCGGTGTAGAGCTCGGTGGCCGAGGCCGGGCCGGACCACACCCAGATCGCGTTGCGACCCACCGGGGAGGGCGGCGAAGGCCGGTAGCGCCCGGAGAGGAGCACCCGACCCGCCTCGTCCCAAAGGCCCCCGTCGAGTTCGCCCACCCGCGCCATGCCCGCATCGCGCGGGGTCTGCCCGGTGGCGAGCACAACCTCGACGGGAGGCGTGGCCGCCCGGGCCAGCGTGGCGACACACAACACACCTGGCAGCCAGTTTCGAAGGCTCATGGGGCGGGGAAGCATCGAGGTTTCGTCGGGGTCTGGATCGGCCGGGCCGTTGGATCGCCCTAAGGACTTGAGGGGCCCCTCAGGACCGACCACCGACCACGCTGCATCATCCAGCCGTCCCCGACCGCTCCTGTCAAACCCCGGCTGGATGAAGGCAGCCCCGGGGCGCCCGCCCTCGGTCCCGGACCGCTGCGGGTCGGCTCCCTCTTCGCGCCGCGCGCCCTGCCGTCCAACCGTTTCCTCGAGAAGACAGGACCCTTCCTGAGGCCCTGGCCAGCTCTCAGGGATTCAGGAGGAAGGGGATCGGGTAGACCTCAAGGGCCTTCTCGGCGCCACCCGGACCCAGCGCCCGGTCGAGGCGTTCGCGAAGTTCCCGGGGATAGGGGTCCCCGGGGGGCAGGCGGGTTCCACCACGGAAGCTTCGGTTCTCGGCCTCGACGATGGCATCCAGCGAGGCATCCAATGCCTCGGGGGGCAACTTCAACCGCTCCACCAGGCGGGCCATGTTGCGGTAGGCGGGCTGCTCGGTGCGCAAGTAGGCCTTGAAGCGATCGGGACCCAACGCCGACTTCAACTCCACGCCCACGGAATGGATCCCGGAGACGAGGGCGATGTCGTCCTGACGACTCTCATCGGTGAGGGTCGGCAGTGCCACCGGTCCGCCGGGGCCCTTGGCGGTGAAGATCGCGCGGAACTCCTTCTCGTTCGGCTGGAAGTAACGCATCTCGTGGGCCAGCGATCGGGAGCGGATCGAATGGCGGAGCTCGAATTCCGCCAACTCTTCCTTGGGAACCTCCCGGGCGGCGGCCTCGAAGAACTCGCGCTCGGCGGCCTCGATCGCCAACTCCCATTCCCGCGGCCGCGCCGGGTCGAACGGGATGGACTGGTGCAGCACCTGCAGTCGCTCGTCCAAGGCCGAAAGCAGCCCGCCTGCGGACACCGATTCCTCTTTCCAACCGATCTCCGCCAACAAGGCCGTGGTGATTTCTTGGCGCTCCCGTTCCAGAGCCTCTGGCGCCAAATACCCTGGGTCCGATGGGCGGAGCGCCTTGCGGGCGTCGAAGCTGGCGTGGATGTCGGCCAGGAGGATGTTGCGGATCGTCCGGGGCGGGCACCCGACCTCCCGGAGGTTCCGGAGATAGGTCGGGTAGTTCGTGGAGTGGATGCGGCTCCAGTCCAAGGCGGCCGGCACCGATCCCTGCGGTGACACGGCCAGCTCACGGGGAGAGGAGAGCCGGGTCGCCACCAGTTGGTCGACCGCGGTCAGCGAGCGGGACTTGCCGAGCGCCTCGCGGGTCGGCGGACCGAGGCGGAAGCCGATCAGCGCGAAGGCCAGGATCCACACGACCCAGCCGGCCGAGACGGGGATGGAGGAAGTGCTCACGGGTTCAGGGGGGAAGACTTGCGGGAATCTTGGGCGGGGCTGGAGGGTGGTTCGTCTCAGTGTCTGCCGAACATCCCGGGAGGCATCAGCCAGCCGTACCGCTGGACATAGGTCGGGTAGCCCGGACCGAGGATCTGCTGCAATCGGGCCTGGATATCGGCGATGAACCGGGTGTCATAACCACCCGACGAGGAGTGGATGCGCCCGGGGTTGGCATTCACCTCGCGCTGCAGCTTGAAATAGGCGGCGATGGATTCCGAGGGCAGCGAGAACTCGTCGACCAACGACACGATGCCCGAGTAGCCGGGTTCCCGGGTCATGCGGTATTCCTCGTATCGCACTGGGCCCAGGGCCTCGGCCAGCGGGATCGGGCGGGAGTCGGGCCCGGGCACGAGCGGATCCTTGCCTGCGGACTTCGGTTGATCCACCGAGGCGAAGATGGCCCGGAATTCGGCGTCGGTCGGGCTGAAGCGACGCAACTGCTCTCGGAGTTGTCGGGCGGCGATGGAATGCTTCAGGCGGTAGTCCAGGATTCCCTCGGCGTCGAGGTGTCGCGAGAGGGCCTCCAGGGTTTCCTTTTCCAGGTCCTCGGTCAGATCCCGGGCCTGGGCCCCATCGCGGCAATCGCGCACGAGGTGCCGGGCGAGGATGGCGTGGGTCTCCAAGATGCCCTCGACACTGTCTGTCGGTTGAAATCGCGCAAGATCCCGGCCCTCGACATGGGCGAAAAGAAACGCGATCAGCTCGGCCTTCTTGAGCACCACATCCCGCCGGGCCCGCACCGAGTGGGACCAATAGGGCCCGCTGGCCGCAGCGAGTTGGGGTCGGTAGAGGTCCTCGACGTCGCCCTCGATGATGTCCTTGAGGGTCCGCACCGGGCAGCCGATGCGCTTCAGTTCGGTGAGGTATTTGAGGTAGTCGTCATCGCTGAGCGAGGCCCAGCGGATGGAGGCAGGAGCGGTAGAAGGTGCCGAGGCTCCCGTCCGCGACCGAAACGCGTTAATGCGGCCGTCCAATTGCCGAAGCCCCGCCGCCGGCGATCCCGCCCCGCCCGCCCGCGACACCGGCCGATTCAGCCAAACCCCCAAGACAGCCCCCAACAAGAGCGAGGCCAG
>Ga0068877_10005240_pt1 | contig 9995 bp, 4 predicted proteins | sample NOAtaG_FD_66437 | JGI IMG/M metagenome (GOLD analysis project Ga0068877, IMG submission 66437) | Freshwater lake microbial communities from Lake Erie, under a cyanobacterial bloom - NOAA_Erie_Diel6S_1000h metaG | ecosystem: Environmental > Aquatic > Freshwater > Lake | place: USA: Ohio, Lake Erie... | reverse complement strand
GTTCGATACCTGCACCAGAAAATGGGTTTTAACGTGCTGGCGTTTGAATCTGATTTCTATAGCACCAACATGCTCTGGGACAAACACCAACGCGGCGACTCCGCCCTGCTGGCCGTATGGGACGTATGGCGCGAAACCGAAGAGTTCCAGGATATGTCGCAATACATCACCCAGCAGTCCAAAGGAAAAAATCCGCTGGCGATAACGGGGTTCGACTGCCAGGTCTTCTATAAACCCGGGGCACTCAACTTCATGTATCGGGCTGAATCCCTGCTCGAAGCGCTGGGGTACGACAAACCTACTGCGCAGAATTATATCCACACCCTGATGAAGGCCAACGACTACGATAGCACCAAGCGCATGCCCGATTCAGCGATCCATTTCCTGTATCGAAATACGGAGCGCGCCATGGCCGGGCTGAAAGCCAGACCTGATCTCGACCCTTCAGGCATGTGGTCCCAAAGCTTCTCCAGCATGATGGGCAATGCCTCGAACTGCTGGCTCAACCGCAAAGTGCCCGTAGGCTACAACTTCCTCAAGATCGTGATGGACGGTACGATGCACGAAAAACAAATGGCCAGCAACTTGCACTGGCTGGCCACCCGCAAATACAAGGACCAGAAGATCATCGTTTGGTCAACCAACCAGCACATCACAAAGAATAATGACCTGCTGCAGGTAGAGATCTCCAACTACCGGAAAAAGAATAACACCACCATGGGGCATGAGATCTATAGCCTTATGAAAGACGATGTGTTTATCCTCGGATTCACCTCGGCCGATGGCACCTCGGGCTCACCCTACCAGCGCAATGGACAACCCTTTAAGATCGCGCCCATGTCTCGGCACGACTGGTACACGGGCGCCCTCAGCTCCGCGAACCTCAACTACGCCTTCACCAATTTCAAGGCCATCCGCAGTTATCCCGCAGCGGGCAAAGAGTTCACCATGCGCGGCTGGGGCTATGAATACGATATGATCGGCCAGTGGTTCAATGTATTCGACGGCATGTTCTTCATCAAAACAAATCGCGCCGCCACACCCACCGGCGAATACTACTATGAAGAAGAAGAGGAAGAAGAACCCGCGCCAACCAAGCCTAAAAAGAAATAGGATTGTTGCTTTTCCCAACTTGCTGCAGTATTTTAATGGATGCCTATGCCATCCACAACCACACCAAAAGAACCGCAACCACTTAAGGGCTTTTTCGCGGACCTGTTCAGGGCCATCTATATCTTTTCGCCCAGCATCATCTTCCAGATCATTTATTACTACATCATTGTAGGCTTTTCCATTGGCCAGGACATCCTCATGCAGTCTGTTGAAGCGCCGATCCGGGCCTTCGCCACAGGGCTAAGCATAGCGCTGTGGATGATCTTCTCGTGGTTCAGCTCCCGTAATGTGGAGAAAGTTTATACCCAACGGGTTCCAGTCAGCAAAACCAGCGTGTACAGCCACCTACCGCGACTGCTGGGCTACAACGTGGCAGTAGGCATACAGATCGCTGCCCTCAATTTGCCTACCATCGGCGCATTCAACTTCTGGCAACTGTTAATGGTATTCGCCTTTCATAACCTGTTCTATTTCGTGTTGAACCGGGTATTCACTGACCGTACAAAATTATCCATCGGCATAGCCTTAGCCATGGGCATAGGTTACCTGTTATTCATCGTACTTCAATATACCCAAAACGGTATACAACACCTGCCACACAAATTCACATGGTTCTGGATCTCTATACTCTTCTTCTTTGCGCAGATGGGTTTTGTATGGTTCGTGATCTGGCGGAGAAAATGGATCCAGACACGCAACACATTCAATTTCGAAAGATGTTATGACATCCTCGCGGTTGCTACGGCATTCTTGTTCGCCCTCATTGCATTGAACCCGCGCTTCGCAGCGCAGTTCGGCTCCTTCGGCGTAGTACTGCTGGGCTTCGGCCTCTGGGTAGGCGCCATCTATTTCCTGCGATACCGGGCGATGATCTGGAAGGTTCGGTTCGGCCTCATCATCTTACTAATGGCTATCCTGTTCGGCATCTGGTTCAAATCTCCATACCAGGTACAGTTCCTGCCCAGCACAGAAACCAGGCCCACGAGGATGCCCATCGACCAGTATATTGAAAAATGGTTTGCACGCAGGAAGCCCATGATTGAGCAGGCAGGACCAGAGAAAAAATACAGGGTTTACCTCGTGACGGCCGATGGCGGGGCTTCCAAATCCGGATACTGGGTTTCTTCGATACTGGCAAAAGCGCAGGATAGCAGCATGGGTACGGGAGATCTATTCTCCGATCATATCCTCAGCCTGGCAGGAGCCTCGGGCGGCTCCGTCGGCAATGCCGCTTTCTACACCACCATTCAGGATGGCAGCATAAAAAACCATCGTGACGAAGTATTCCGGTTTTTCTCCGGCGATTTTCTTACCTATAGCCTGGCCCGCTTCCTGAGCTTTGATATCCTCAGACACCTGGTGCCCATCTTCCCGGTGCCAGACCGCACCGCGGCCCTGGAAGAATCGATGGAAAAACTTTCCACAAGCCAAACCATCGGTAAGGCGTTTTCAAAAAGTTTTCATGCGCTCGTAGATACCAGCGCCCGCATGCCCATGCTCTTCATCAATACCACCAACCTGGAAACCGGGACGCCCGGTATACTCAGCACCGTCAACATCAGGACACTGGACTCCAACCGCATCGATGTGATGTCCCTGGCCGAAAAAAAACAGGACGTCGTCATGAAGTTGAGCACCGCCGTAGTGCTGGGCGCCAGATTCCCCTACATCTCCCCCGCCGGCGAGATCGATGGCAAGTATTTTGTTGATGGTGGGTATTTCGACAATAGCGGCGCAGGCATCACGCTGGAGATACTACAATACCTGGAGAAAGCCCTGAACGATTCCACGCACAAACTGCATGGATATCGAGACCATGTGGAGTTTCAGCTGATCTATATCTCGAATGGAAATGCATCGTCCACCTTCAAAACCCTTCATCCCCTGGTGAACGACCTGGCAGCACCACTGCTCACCATACTCAATACCTACGGTATGCAAACCACCTTCGCCAATATTAAACTGGAGGAATACCAGAGAAAAAATCAGTACCGAAGCAGCATACCCGTTGAGGCATTCAACCTGCCCATTGACCCCAACGACAAGATCCCTTATCCCATGAACTGGGTGATTTCTCAGTATAACATCAATCGGATGGATAAAAATGTGGATAGCGTTAAACTCGACCGTATCAAATGAGCCAATGAGCCAATGAGCCAATGTTATTTAAACGAATTTCCCCACCTTGGATCGGTATAAACTTTGGTGCCCGATAGGGTTCTTAAAAATGCAATCGTAGCATTCACCTCCTGGGCATTCAGGTTCAGTCGTTGCCCAAATCCGTTGGGTGTTAACCTCGGATCCAGGTTCGTATTGCCCGCCGCCCTGTTGATGGCGCCATAATGCCCGGTTTATTGCAGTACCGTAACTTCCTTTCCCAACGGCCCCTACCTGAACACCATCCCCGTATTGAACATCACAAAACTCCAGATGTCTGCCGCTTCATCCAATACTTTGCTGATGGGTTTCCCTGCGCCATGACCTGCTTTGGTCTCGATCCTGATCAATACCGGCTTCTCACAGCCCTGTGCAGCCTGTAAAGCCGCGGTATACTTGAACGAATGAGCCGGCACCACACGGTCGTCATGATCTGCAGTAGTGACGAGTGTGGCCGGATAACAAGTACCTGATTTAATGTTATGCAGTGGTGAGTAAGCATAGAGATTCCTGAACTCCGCCTCTGACTTATCCGCATTCCCGTACTCCGTTGCCCAGGCATAACCGATGGTGAACCGATGATACCTCAGCATATCCATCACACCCACCTGCGGTATGGAAACGGCAAATAGGTCCGGCCGCTGGTTCACCACCGCGCCTACCAATAGCCCGCCATTACTCCCACCTCGCACCGCCAGACGTGAAGGCTTGCTGTATTTATTCGCCACCATCCATTCCGCCGCGGCGATCATATCGTTGAATACGTTCTGCTTGTTCATCAGCATGCCCGCTTTATGCCATGCTTCCCCATACTCGTTCCCACCCCTGAGATTAACGGCTACATAGATGCCGCCCTGCTCCAGGAAAAAGATATTCGATACACTGAACGCCGGCGTCAGCGGCGAGTTGAAGCCACCATAGCCATACAAGAGCGCCGTATTGTTTCCATCGAGTTTCAAGCCCTTCTTATAGGTGATAAACATCGGGACCTTCGCCCCATCTTTCGACGTAAAGAATTCCTGCTTCACTTCATAGGCTGTTGGATCGAATTTCACTTCAGGTCTCCTAAATTCCGTTGACTTGCCCGATTTAATATCGTACCTGAAAATCGTAGGCGGATAGTTGAAGGATGTATAGGTATAGAACAGTTCTGTATCGGTCTTCTGCCCTGAAAATCCGGATGCCGTGCCAATACCCGGCAACGTGATCGTGCGGATCAATTTCCCTGAATAGTCGTACTGCTTCACCAGCGAATACGCATCTTTCAGGTATTCTGCAAAAAGAAAGCCGCCGGCAGTACCCACTGACAGCAATACTTCTTTCTGTTCAGGAATAACATCTTTCCATTTGCCTGAAGGATTTTTTGGGTCGATGAGTACCAACCGGAAATTAGGTGCGTTTACATTGGTCATGACCAGCAGTTGATCACCAATATTGTCAATAAAGCCATGTTGATGTTCAAAGCCCGGTAACAACACTTTGAACGTTCTTTGTGAAGGATCTTTAAGGTCGCGGTACAAGATCTCGGACCCACTGGTTCCCTCCGAGCTGGATATGATCAGAAAGCGTTGATCCTCGGTAATGCCGGCACTGAAAAATCTCTTTGGGTGGGCAGGATCCTCATAGATCAGTTGATCCTTCTCCTGCGGATCGCCCAGCTTATGGAAATACACTTTCATGTGCTCGTTCTGGTTGGTCAGCTTCTTGGACTCGTCCGGCTTCGGGTAGCGGCTATAGTAAAAACCTTCTTCGCCCTTCCAATCCAGACCGGTGAATTTCAGGTCTACCAAATGATCATCCAGCAATTTCCCGTCGGCCACATGCATCACATGCGCTTCCTGCCAGTCGCTCCCCGACCGGGAGATGGTATAACCCATGTACTTGCCCGACAGCGGAAAGCTGACTCCCGCCAATGCAACGGTACCGTCAGCTGACAAGGCATTGGGATCCAACAAGAGTTCAGGTTCGCCTGTCAGGCCTTTTTGGCGATACAACACGGATTGGTTCTGCAACCCATTGTTCTTACTGAAAACATAAAACGATCCTCTTTTCGAAGGCGCACTGTACTTCGGGTAATTAAATAATTCCTCCAGTCTTTTCCTGATGGCCTTTCTATAGGGAATGGCAGACAGGAACTTTTCAGTAACCGCATTCTCTTCGCCGATCCACGACTTCAGGGTATCGCTGTTCTCATTCTCCATCCAGCGGTAGGGGTCGCTGACGCGGGTTCCAAAATAAGTATCCACCTGGTCCACTTTCAGCGCTTTGGGATACTGGGCATTTGCATTCAATCCAATCAGTGATGCTGCTGTGAGCATAATTAGAAATGGTTTATTCATATTGTCAGTATACATATTCTTACTCCATACATCCTATCGGCGCGCCCGGAGGGATCGCCGCATGTATCGTGGGCTTGGCCTTCTCGGGCGCCTTCATGCGCTCCAGGGCCAGCGCATAATGGCCTGCCAACTGGTCATCGGCAACGGCTTTTTTCTGCGCTTCCATATAGTTCTTCAGGTCATCCAGCGTTTTACGCATCGCGGCTTTAGCCGCAAATGATGATTTCTCATCGATCGACGCCGCCAACAGGTAAGTCAGCAGCACCTGTTCGGTCTGTTGCTGTACGAGGGCGGCAAAGCCCTTGCGTCGGGGCGACTGCCAGGTGGCCCGAACGATCTGCCGGTTCATCTCGCTCAACTTCATGCCCACGCCCGTATCCTGCGCCATGCGGCTCAGCCTTTCAGGATGATATAAAAATGAGAGCGGAAGATCTGCGGCTGTTTCCGCTGGCGCCAGCGGATCGAACGACAATCCGGTATGCTTCCGGAACAACTCGTTCCCGTAGGAATATCCGGCCGGACGAGGCGGGATAAGTTTTACTATGTGATCAGGTATTTTCAAAAACTCGGGTTCCAGTGTTTTCAACACCACCTCCAACGCCTGCTGCTGCGTTTGTAGTGGCAGGGGCGAAATGTTCTTGAAGCTCTTTCCATTCAATGCATAAGTATAATCCAATCCGCCCACCAACTTGCAGGCCGCTTCCACCTGGTACCGATGGTAAAAATAAACGGGCACCAGCACATCTTCCAACATGGCCATCGGCATGCCGGGCCTCAGGTTCTTCGTTCCGAACTGCTCAAGGGCTTTCTGCCTCACCCTGATCACTTCTTTCAACTCCGATACGGGCTCTTTACCATTGTCCCACAAATGCGCCGTGGGATGCATGCCACCTGCCGCACGCGCATCGTTGTCGCTGATGAACTGCATACCCTTGGCCGTGGCATCATCTAAAATTTTATCCAATCCTGCGGCCTCTTCAGCGGCAGAAGCAAACTGCCTGTAGCCCCAGTTGATGGCGATCTTATCCCAGGCGCCGATATTGTAATCATAGACCTTGCTCATGTCAATGGTTCCATCGGCGGCCAGTCTTACCAGGGGATGCGGGTAATCCATCACACTGGCCCTGTCATTCACGCTCGACGCATAATTGTGCATCAAGCCCAGGGTATGTCCAACTTCATGGGCCGATAATTGCTTCAATCGATCCAGCGCCATCTTCAGCATTTTGTTGTCTGCGGGAAGGCCGTTCTCGAAAGGCGCGAGCAGGCCCTGCGCGATCAGGTAATCCTGCCGGACGCGCAGCGAACCCAGACTCACCTGGCCTTTGATGATCTCGCCTGTGCGCGGATCTTCGATACTGGCGCCATAGCTCCACCCCCTGGTGGAACGGTGCACCCAATTGATCATGTTGTAACGGATATCCATGGGATCAGCCGTATCCGGCAATACCTTCACCTGGAAGGCATTGATATAACCCGCCGCTTCAAAGGCCTGGTTCCACCAGCTGGCCCCTTCGAGCAGTGCGGAGCGAATGGGCTCGGGTGTGCCATTGTCGAGATAATAGATGATCGGCTTCACGGCCTCAGATCTTTCTGCGTTGGGATCTTTTTTCTGCAGCCTGTGGCGCCTGATCAGAAATTTTTCTATCGGCTCCGTGACCGGCGTGCTGTAATCGTAATAGCTGAGCGGGATGAAGCTGGAGCGGGGATCAAAAGTCCTCGGCTTATAGCCGTCATCAGGCAGTTGCACCATGGAATGATGCATGCGCAGTGTGATTGAAGCAGGCGTTGGCGTAACGGACCGCACAAAATTCCCAACTACACCATCGTTGTTGGCCAGGGTAATGGTGGCCTCTATTTCCGTGTTCAGCGGAAAATTCCGGGTGTTGGGCAGATAGATGGCCGACCTCGAGCTGTCTGTCATGAAATTGCCCTGCTGCACCCTGCGGATGTCTTGCACGGCGCCCACGGCATCGCGCAGGAAGAAGGCGGTGGCATCCACCAGCACGCGGTTGCCCGATTCTGCCAATGCGGTGAAGCCCCAGAGTGTCGACTTGGCGAAGGATTCCTCCACGGCTTCTTTCTCCATCGCATTATTGGTCAGGGCCCGGTAATCGTAATTGGGTTGTACCAGGAAGACCTTCTTCCCCACCTTGTTGAAGCTGACGATGATGCTTCCATTGGTTCGGCCCCGGTCCAGCCCGATATCATTGGATCCTAAGCCTCCGGGCAGAGATGTAGCGTATAAAAACTCATGGTTCCATTTATCGATCTCAAGATAGATCCGCCCATTCACATCGTCCCAATAGAGATTGAAATAACCCGGCATTTTTTTCATTCCAGTCATACGATCCTCTATGGACGAAAGTTTCTGCGCCTGCAGGTCAAAAAAACTGATCACAAGGATCAACGCGAATGCAAGAGATCTCCAATTCTTCATGTTATAATTTTCTAGAGTGAATGGTACCGTTACCTATCGCCTGGCAGAGCCGTTCAAGTTCTTATAGATGCTGATAAAATGCGTCCTGATCCTGTCGGGCATCAGGCTTTCCTTACCATTCACATCCAGCCTGATCTTGTTGGAAGAAAGTACAGGCATGTGGCAATCAATGCATTTGTTCTCCAGCACCAGGCCGGCTTCGGGCTTGAGGCTGCAATGCACCTGGTCTTTCCCGCCATGGCAGGTCATGCATTTTGCATTGAATATTTTTGGCTTATTGAACTCGTCCCGGTGCACATTATGGCAGGAAGAACAGTCCATTTCGGCTGATTTAATGTAACATTTACTCGCTGCCATTAACCCGAACTGGTTGCCATGCACATCAAGCGTATCGGCTTTATCAGAAATCGGATTCCCTTCAGAAAACTTACTCAATGTATCACCGAACTGGAACGTGAACGGCGGTTCAATGCTTTTTCGGATACCCGAATGGCAAAGCGCACAGCCATCTACCCTGATCCCACGCTCCATATGGGCAGTGTTCACAATATATCTTCCCACCGTATCCTTTGTATTGGCCAAATGATAATTCACGTGTTTGCCTCCGCCACCATGACATCTCTCGCAATCAATGCCCAACACCAACGCCGCTTTATCATACACATCATCGTTTCCTGCCTTGCCAGTGGATTTCGCATAGGTAGAATGACATTCCAAACAGGCCAGGTTAATGCCCCTGTCAAACTTGAACATCTTCGGAAAACCGGGACTATTACACCAGCTGTTGGTTTCAGCATAGTAAGAAATAGGTAGCTGGTATAAGCTGTTATCCATCCACGACAAATAACTCTGGCCCTTTCTGCCGGACCCGATGACGATATCGAAATAGGCGCGCTGCACTTCCGTGCCACTCACCTGGGCCGACTGTACAAATCGCTTCCCTTCCTTCAACATCATCACATTCATGAACGGATTGTAGTTGAATACATTCTTCCCATCCTGAAAACTCCCCTTGATGAATTTGGCTTCCGCCGGCCGCGAATCCCTGTAATGGGCCGTTTCAGTATGGGATTTATAGATATCGGCGTGGCAAGACTGGCAGGCCTTGGACCCAACCATATTGGTCCCGTATGGCCCGGGCGGATCCGGCTTTTTTGTGAAGAAAAGATTACTGCATACGATGGCCCCCAGGATCGAAGCCATCACCAACAGTTGCTTGTACTTTATCGAGATAAAAAGATTCACTACCCTAAATTAACTCAAAAAATCTTCACTGATCACCATCTCCGGCAGATACCAGTCCTGTAGTTATTTACCCGTTCAGCCATCGGCTTACTCTACCAATTAAACTTCTGTTCGTTGGAGTAATCGTTCTTCTTATTCAGTCCCCATCTGAAACCTGCATATGATGTTGCAGTTACAGGCCCGGAATTCACACTCTGCGCTTGTGAATTTCTGATCACTACTTCCTCGCCTGCTTTCATGTCCAAAACGATCCTGGTTCTGCCATGGTATGCAGAAGCTTTCGCCTTCATGCCCATATCAACAGCCGAAACGGGGATGTCTGTTTCAAGAGTCACCTTTCCCCCCTTCTCACTGATCAGGCGGATCATGGATGTTTGTCCTCCCGCACGAACCGCATTCACCCTGAACGCCCCTTCGGCCCTGAGATTCCTGAAGCTGGCATTGGACCATGATGCGGGCATGGCCGGGAAAACGGATACCACGCCGTTGTGGCTCTGCAACAGCATTTCGGCGAATGCTGTCACCCAAGACTGTGGAGATTCGAAGCAGGGACCAGCTTCTTTATACAAACCGTTGATCTCACCATGACGACTCAAAAACCGGTCGAGCTGATTCCTCGCCGAATCTCCTTTTCGCATGTAGGCATACATGGATGCCGATCCCGTATAAGAATATCCGGCAAGCGCCGAAGGCATGGACAA
>Ga0068877_10005239_pt1 | contig 9997 bp, 7 predicted proteins | sample NOAtaG_FD_66437 | JGI IMG/M metagenome (GOLD analysis project Ga0068877, IMG submission 66437) | Freshwater lake microbial communities from Lake Erie, under a cyanobacterial bloom - NOAA_Erie_Diel6S_1000h metaG | ecosystem: Environmental > Aquatic > Freshwater > Lake | place: USA: Ohio, Lake Erie... | reverse complement strand
TGTTGTTTCTGGTTTCGTAAATCCGCACCCGGTCGAGTTCGACAGGGGACTTGGCAAAGTGCCGGCTCCAGCCTTGCTTCAACCAAGAAGTGAAGACAAAAGCGACATTCTCGGTGGTAGGGACCAGTTGGCCGAATTCCGCCACCTGCTCATTAAGATTCACATGGCGGACGCGGGACAGAATTTCTTCTTCGACCAGGCGGTCGAGTTGATCGCGGTCGCAGAGAAGACCGCTGAGCGTGTCGGGGGATCCGGCGAGCGTAACCTCGAGGGAGTAGTTGTGCCCATGGCCGTGCTGATTGTTGCAGCGGCCATAAGTATCCCAGTTCTGCTGTTCGGAGAGTTCGTGGGAGTGCAACCGGTGTGAGGCTGAAAACATGTAACGGGAAGTCAGTTTCACTCGCCGCTGTACTCCACGTAGAGAGATTCCGTTTCGTATAGGCGCACTTGCCGCAACTGTACATCGTCGCTGTTGAAGTGAGGGTGGAGGCGTCGCCAGATTTCACGGGCAATGTTCTCCGCCGTTGGCACAATCGTGTCAAAGGGGGGTACTTCCGCATTGAGGTAGCGGTGATCCATCTGATCAACCACCTCGCGATTGAGGATGGTCTTAACATCCTTGAGATCGACAATCATTCCGGTAATTGGATCGACTTTGCCGCCGAGCGTCACCTCGAGAACATAGTTGTGGCCGTGACCGAAGGGATTGGCATCAGGACCAAAAACGGAGCGATTCTTTTCCTCGGACCAGCCAGGGACCGCGCATCGGTGCGAGGCGGAGAATTCAACTCTGCGTGTGATCAGCATGCTTTTCTTTTTCTTGGATGTCTGACGTGGCGGCGCCGATTCCATAAAATGGAATCACATGGCCCGAGCGCATCCGTCTTCCCGCCTCTATTTCGTTGGCATCGCGATCACCCTCGCCGCACTGTTTTACGTCCTGGCCGATTCGCTGACGGAACGTATCGTCAACCAAGGGGACCAGGCGACGGCATTCCAAGTCAAGACCGATCAGGGCAGGGCGATTTCGATCGCGGAATTTCCTGGCAAGGTGCTCGTGCTGAACTTCTGGGCATCCTGGTGCAAGCCTTGCGTGGATGAAATGCCTTCTCTCAATGAGTTTTCGAAGCGCATGGAAAAGGAAGGCGTCACCGTGCTTGGCATCTCGGTTGACCATGATGAGGCGCGCTATCGGAAGTTTCTCAAGGACGCCAATATCGCCTTCCAGACCTACCGCGACGAAAAGGCCGATATTGCTGCCTCCTACGGCACCTACAAGTACCCGGAAACTTATATCATCGATAAGCAGGGCAAGGTGGTCGAAAAGATCATCGGCGAAGAATTCTGGCTCAATCCCAATGTCGTTAACCGCATCCGCCGTCTCCTCTAAAAAAGTGTTTCCGCCGCAAGCGCGGCAAGAGTTGGTCCAACTGCTCGGGACGCGTGCCGTCCTCGATCGCAAGGAAGACCTCACGTTGTATGAATACGACGGAGGAGTTGATAAACACCGTCCGGACCTCGTAGTATTTCCCCGCACAGCCGAGCAGGTGAAGCAAATCGTCGACCTCGCGCAGCGCTATGGCTTACAGTTTGTCGGCCGCGGCGCGGGCACCGGGTTGTCCGGTGGCGTGATTCCGCGCTGTGGTGGGCTGATGGTGAGCTTTGCGCGCATGAATCAGATCGAGAAGATCGATCTAGACAACGAGCGTGTTCAGGTACAAGCCGGCGTGGTGAATCTGGAGGTGACGCTGGCGGTTCAGCGCGATGGCTACTTCTTCGCCCCTGACCCGAGTTCGCAGAAGGCATGCACGATTGGCGGCAATGTGGCCGAAAATGCCGGCGGGCCGCACACGCTGGCCTACGGGGTGACGACGAATCACGTGCTAGGCCTAGATGTGATTCTGCCCGATGGCACTGCGTTTTCGACAGGCGGCTTTGAGCCGGATTTGCCCGGCTACGACCTGGCCGGGATCATCACGGGCTCGGAAGGTACGATGGCTCTGGTAACGCGGGCCCGCTTGCGCCTGATGCGGCAGCCGGAACTGGTCAAGACGGTACTCGCCATCTACAACTCCACCAAGGACGCGGCCGACACGGTCTCCGAGATCACGGCCCGTTCCATCACACCCGTTGCTGTTGAAATGCTGGATGGCGAGATGTTGCGCATGGTCGAGGAAGCCACGCACGCCGGCTATCCGCTCGACGCGCAAGCCGTATTGCTCATTGAGATGGAGGGTCTTAAGGAAGCTGTCGAAGAACAGGTGGAGCAAGTGCGGCTGGCCTGCGAGGCCTGTCACTGCCGTGAATTTAGAATTGCCAAGGACGCAGCCGAACGCGACCTGCTGTGGAAGGGCCGCAAGAACGCTTTCGGCGCCGTGGGCCGGCTGAGCCCGTTTTATTACGTGCAGGATGGAGTCGTGCCGCGGACGCGGATTACCGATACGCTGCTCGAAATTTACCGGATCGGCGAGAAGTATGGCCTGAAGATCTCCAACATCTTTCATGCTGGGGATGGCAATATGCATCCGATCATCCTGTTCGATGCCCGCGTACCGGGACAACTGCGGGCGGCGCAACTGGCCGGGGACGAGATCCTCGCCTATTGTGTCTCCGTCGGTGGCTCCATCACTGGCGAACACGGGGTTGGCATGGAGAAGATGGAGCTGATGTCCAGGCAGTTCAGCGACGACACGCTTGAGACCATCAAGGATTTCAAGAATCTCTTCGATCCCCACTGCCAGTTGAATCCCGGCAAGCTTCTCCCGCTCGGCAAGTGTTGCGGCGAGATTCATCAGCCGCCGGGAACGGAATACTAGCCGCCCGGCGGCTGTGCCACCACCCCTTTAACGGTAGAAGGGCTTCCAGTTGAGCCAGCGCGGTCCGTAATGCGGGGCGGGCTTGCCGAGTTCGAGCGCGCCCAGATCCGGAGCGCGGCCGGTGAAGTCGTCGTTGATGGTCGGCAAGACCAGGCCGGCATCGACCGCTTTCGAACCTGCCTTCAGATCGAAGTTCAGATCCATGGCGTGATAGACGGCGAATTCGTTCTTCGGGTCCGGGGGAGAGAGCTTGGCGAAGATATCGAAGTCGACCTCAATGGAATGCTTCTCCTGACCGGTGGCTTGAGCCAGCGCGGCAAGCGTCGGGTAAGACTTCCACTGCGCCTGCGTGGGTTCGTAAACAGGCTTGGCGTCGGGCGGAACAAAAAACCAGTATTGGTCTTTCACACTTTTGTTCGGCCGGTAGCCGTTGTAGTCGGTCGTGTTCCAACTCGTGGCATTGCCGAGGCGCAGGATGCCGCGATCGGGCGTATCGCGGCCGAGGAATAGGTTGTTGCGGAAGTGCATGTTCGAGGAAGGATCGCCAACGAGATGTTCGCCAATGATCGTGTTGTGGAACACGTATAGCCCGGCGGGCTTGGCGGAAAACTTAAAGGCAACTCCGGTCGGCACATGATACAGAATATTGCGGTAGAAATACGCCGGTCCGCCGAAGACGGGCTGAGACGAATAGCCGCCCTTGGAGGCGTTGACGCCGCGGTTGTTGAAGACCCGGATATTATGCACGCCGCCATCGGTCTCGACGAAATCGTCGTTGAACAGGTGCATGTCGTTGTTGTAAATGTCGATCGAGGAGGCCCGCAGGTCAGGATCTTTCTCCGGTGTGCCGTAAGTCGAAATGGAGATCGCGTCGTGGAAGTAAGCAATGGCGTTATGAGCAATCACGTGACCCTGGCCATAGACCTTGACGGCGTAGTAGCTCGTAAGCCGGTGTGAGCCGTATAGCGACTCCGGCCACTGGTTGCCGCCGGGCTGCCGCTGCCGGCCACCCCAGCCGTTGAGCCGGAAGCGGTCTTCGCGGCCGAGAAAGAGGTTGTCGGCAATGTAGAAGTCCGAGGATCCGGCATACTCCGTCCAGACGCCGAACCCAACTCCTTCAAAACGGCAATTGCGCACCGTGAGGCCAACGGCGCCGAGCACTTCTTTCTGTCCGGCAAAGAAGGCGATATCGGTATTGCGGATGGTCAGGCCCTCGAAGATGTGATGACGCGAGGCCATCACGTCGAAGAAACGGTGGTTGCCATCGCCATCGAAAACCACCTCGCCGTCTCCAGCCGCCTTGATGGTGATCGGCTTTTCGGGCGTCCCCTTGAGCGTCAGCGACATCGAGGCGTCAAAAGGAGTCATCATCGGGTCGACATAGTTGTACTTCTCGGGGCGATAGAGGCCGGCGTGGACCAGCAGGGTGTCTCCTGGTTGCACGCGGCGCTCCCAGACAACAGACCAATCACCTAGTCCGGCGCCGTAATAGGCCTGCAGGATGCCCGTAAAGCTCGGCTCCTGGCGGGGCCCGAAGTAATCGGGCGGATAGACGTGAAGGACGCGGCCACCGGTGTAGGGCTTGGGCTCCGTGCGGGTTTTCACCTGGACGGATTGCGTGGCTTGGCCACTCACGCCATCAGGGTCGGTCATGGTGAACTCGCACTCATATTCCGTGCCCGGCTCGAGGTTGAGGATGGAGCCGGCAAAACCGTCCGGCACGAAGTAATCCAGGTTTTCCCGGCGCCGATAAACATTCTCGCCGCCAATGCGCGACAAGGGCAGGGCATTGCGCCATGCCGTTGTGCCGGTCTTGCGAAAGCGGACCGCGACGCTGGCATTGCGATTGGTGTCGCCTTCGATAGACCACTCGAAGCCGAGGTTCAGCAGTGTAGGATGCTCGACATGGAAGCGGCCAGCCTTGACGGAATTCGACTGTGCCGATAGAGCCGCTAATCCCAAGAGAAACGAAAGAACAAAGCGCATGGTGTTGTTATATCAGCAAGGTTAGAATTCAGAAGTGTTCCGAAGAGAGTTTTTCGCGAATTTCGCCGCCGCTGGCCTGGCCCGCCCAGCGGCTGCCAAGCCCAATGTCGTCCTGATTTATGCCGACGATATCGGCTACGGCGATCTGAGTTGCTATGGCGCCAAGGCGGTCAAGACACCCAATCTGGACCGTATCGCCCAGCGCGGCGTGCGCTTTACCGACGCACACAGCTCAAGTGCGACCTGCACGCCCAGCCGCTTCTCGATGCTGACGGGTGAGTACGCTTGGCGCCGCGCCGGTACGAGCGTTTTGCCCGGGGATGCCCGTTTGATCCTCGACCCCGCACGGCTCACCTGGCCCGCCATGATGAAGCGCGCTGGCTACCGCACGGGCGTCGTAGGCAAGTGGCATTTGGGTTTGGGGGCCGGAGAACTCGATTGGAACCGTGAGATCAAACCGGGGCCGCTCGAAGTCGGCTTCGACAGCGCCTTTCTCATGCCGGCCACCGGAGACCGCGTCCCTTGCGTTTATGTCAAGGACCGTTATGTGGTCGGGCTCGACCCCCGCGATCCAATCCGCGTGGATTACCGTAAGCCGATCGGTGAGGAGCCCACGGGCAAGAAGAACCCTGAGTTGTTGCGCATGAAACCGAGCTTCGGGCACGACATGGCGATCGTCAATGGAGTCAGCCGGATCGGCTACATGACCGGGGGCAAGAGTGCGCTCTGGGATGACGAGAAGATGGCGGCACGCTTTGCCGCCGAAGCCGGCCGATTCATCGAGGAAAGCCGCACAGAGCCATTCTTTCTCTACTTCGCCACCCACGATATCCATGTACCCCGGTTGCCGAACAAGCGCTTTACCGGCAAGACGGCCATGGGCCCGCGGGGAGACGCCATTGTGGAACTGGATTGGACGGTCGGCGAAATCCTCAAGAAACTCGACCGGCTGCGATTGACGGACAACACGATCCTGATGTTCTCGAGCGACAATGGGCCGGTGATCGACGACGGCTACCGCGACGACGCCGTCGCGAAGCTGGGATCGCACCGTCCGTCCGGTCCGCTGCGCGGCGGCAAGTACAGCAATTTCGAGGCCGGCACGAGGGTACCGCTGCTGCTGAGCTGGCCGGCTCGCGTCAAGCCCGGCCGCGTGAGTGACGCGCTCGTGGGGCAGGTGGATTTCTTCCGTTCGTTCTCGCGGCTGGCAGGTGTCGATCTGAAGGCCGGGGAGGCTCCGGATAGCCAGGATATGATGCCCGCGCTGCTCGGTGAACAACCAACCGGCCGGAAATGGCTGGTGGAGCATGCGCGCGCCTTGTCCTTGCGGACCGGCCCCTACAAGCTGATCGAGGCCAACCCAGGACCTAAACTAATCGTCAATTCGAATACCGAACTGGGATCGGCCACGCTGCCCCAACTGTATGATGTCAGCTCCGACCCAGGCGAAACCCAGGATCTGGCTGCGCAGATGCCGGCGAAAGTGAAGGAGATGACTGCCCTTTTGGGCCAGGTGAAGAATGGGGCGGCCCCTCTTTGAGGGCCGCCTAGCTGAGGATCGGGAAGGGCTTGATGCCGGGGCTGGTCGGTTTGACCAGATTCGGCATGGGCTTGGCGCGGAAAATCCAGACCAGCGGCAGCGTAAGCCACTTGGCCCAGTTATTGGCGCTCTTGCGCCGGGCGCTATCGGTGGCGATGCCGGTGTTGGCGTACATCTGACGGTAAAGCTTGGAAATCAGGAAAAAGGCGAGTTTCGCCTTCAAACTTTTCACGCAAGAAGCCCGCCGCCAGATAGCCCCATTGTCGTAGAACTGATCCCAAACGCCTTGCGTGCGCTGACGGATTTCTTCTGGGCTCATCGTCGGATGCGGCGTGTACAGCTTCGGGCGCTTGTCGGCCGGAATCAGCCAGTAGCGCGACACCGGTATCCCGTCCACCTTCTGGATGCTGTCGCCTTGGTCCTTCTCCCACTTCTGGAAGTCCACCGTACCGGGAAAGGGTGTCATCATGACAAACTGCGCGAACGTGATGTCGGCCTCAAGAGCCAACTTAGCCGTGGCGGCGAAGGTGTCGGCACGGTCTGTCGACAGCCCAAAAATGAAGGAGCCAAGCACATGAACGTTGTGTTTCTTGAATTCCTTCAGGCGGGCAACGAGGTTTTCGCCAGCAAGATTGAAGTCTTTGTAAACCGCCTTCAGACCCTCTTCGGTAACCGCTTCAATGCCAACCAGCGCGCCCTTGATCCGCGCCCGGCTCATCGCATCGAGAAACGCGGTATCCTCGGCTGCTTCCATCGTGATCTGGGTGAAGAACACCATGTCGGAGGGCAACCGCGACATCGCTTCCATCAACTCGAATCGCTCCTCGCGCAAGCCCCTCAACTCGGCTACGCGCGCGGCGTTTCCCTGCCGCTCGGCCAGTTGGATATCGGTCAGCGTGACGGGGTAAAAGTTATCGTCCGACAAAACCAGGAATCGGTAGCCAAGACGCCGCAAGGCTACGATTTCATTGATCACCGTGTCGGTCGAGCGCTGGCGCGGCTTCTGGCCGTCCGTGCGCCAGACGCTGCAGAAGGAGCAGTGTTTCGGACAACCGCGCACCGTCTGCACGGATGCCCACATATAGCCCTTCTCGGGTAGCAGGTCCCAACGCGCCTCAAGAAAGCGGTCTGAACCAACCCGTCCACCCTCATAAAGTTCTTTGGGCTCACCGGCGGCGCAGTCGGCGATCACCTGCGACCAGATGTCGTCCCCGTCCCCTTTTACGGCGGAGTGGGCTCCGCCGAGTTCCTTGCATTCCTCCGGGTAGAGCGTCGCGTGAATCCCGCCGAAGACCACCCAAGCACCGAGTTCTCGGGCTTTGCGGCCGACTTCGTATCCGCGCAACACGTTTGCCGTATGGATGCCGATACCGACAACATCACCCGGTTTGAGCTGCGAAAAATCGAACTGGCTGAGCGTTTCGTCCGTTAAAATCGGGTCGCCATACTTCCGCGGCGTCGCGGCAGCCAAAACATAAAGCCAACGCGGGGTAATGACCCCCCGTCCAAAAGAGATATCGCTGGGATTGATGAGATGAATGCGCAATTTACATGGAGTCTAACAGAGAATTAGGTCTTTCCGTAACAATTAGATAGGTTTATTAAATTCAGTCACACTAAACGTCGCAGATTTGAACACCTTGTTCGAGTGAGGCCAGCGCGTCTGGCCGCTTAGGAATGAATTCCTGGGCGATAAACCCTTTGAATCCAGTGGCGACGATGGCGCGGACAATAGCCGGATAGTGCAGTTCCTGGGAATCATCGATCTCATTTCGCCCGGGAACGCCGCCCGTGTGGTAGTGAGCGAAGTAGGGATGGTATTGCCGGATCGTGGCGATGACATCGCCCTCCATAATCTGCATGTGATAGATGTCGTAGAGCAGCTTCATTCGCTCGGACCCTACGCGCCGGCACAGTTCGACCCCCCAGGCTGTGTGATCGCACATGTAGTCCTTGTGGTTGACCTTGGAGTTGAGCAACTCCATCACAAGATTCACCTTGTGCTTCTCCGCCAGGCTCATCAAGCGCTTCAGGCCGGTGACGCAATGCTCAAGGCCTTTTTCGTCGTCAAGGCCGGCGCGATTCCCGGAAAAGCAAATCAGGTTAGTGATGCCAGCCGCTGCCGCCTTGGGAATCCAATCGGAATAGACCTGCACGAGCTTGTCGTGGTGCTCAAGCCGGTTGAAAGATTTCGCAATGCCGCCCAGACCGTCAATATCGGGCGCCGTGGTCATGGCGCAAGTCAGGCCGTGCTTGGTGAGTGTGGGCCAATCGTTCGGGCCAAGCAACTCGATCGACCTCAGCCCAATCTTCCTGGCCGCGATGCAAAGATCCTCAAGTGAAATCCTCGGGTAGCACCATTTGCAAACGGAGTGCTGGATCTGGCCCTTCAGCGGAGCAGCCGCAAGAGACTGTTCAAGCGCGAGAGCGGCGCCAGCCTGGAGCAGGAAACGACGCGATGTCATGCCGACATCGTATCGCGCCGGCCGCTACCGCGTGAAGCCAAGCTTGCGCATCAGCGCCTGTGGATCCGGTTCCCGCCCGCGGAAGGCCCGGTACAGCTCCATCGGATCCTTGCTGCCGCCGGCTGAATAGATGTTGTCATGCAGGCGCTTCGCCGTGGCGGGATCAAAGGGATTACCGGCCTGTTGGAAAGCCTCCCAGGCATCGGCGTCGAGCACTTGGGCCCACAGATAGGAGTAATAGCCGGCCGCGTAGTCATTTGTGAAGATGTGTGTGAAGTGCGGAGAGCGGTGCCGCATGATGATTTCACGCGGCATGCCGAGTTCCTTGAGCCAACTCTGCTCCTGCTCGCGAACATCGATCGCGGAAACATCATTGAGCAGATGCCACTTCATGTCGATGATGCCGGAGGAGAGAAACTCAACCATGGCAAAGCCCTGGTTAAAGTTCTTTGCTTTCTCGATGCGGGCAATCAGCGCTTCGGGTATTGGTTCGTTGGTCTGATGATGGCGGGCAAAGCGGCTGAGAATCGATTTCTCACTGCACCAGTACTCGAACAGCTGGCTCGGGAGCTCGACAAAGTCCCGGGCGACGCTCGTCCCAGAGAAAAAGGGATAGTAAACCTTGCTGAGCAAACCGTGCAGCCCATGGCCGAATTCATGAAACAGCGTCTTGGCATCGTCGAAGCTGAGCAGGCAGGGTTGGCCGGCGGCGGGCTTGTTGAAATTCAGGTTGTTGATGACGACGGGCAGCACCTCGCCACCAAACAATTGCTGTTCGCGGAAGGCGCTCATCCAGGCGCCAGAATTCTTGTTCGGCTTGGCGAAGTAGTCACCGTAGAAGATGCCGATCGTCTTGCCGGAAGAATTCTTCACCTCCCAGGCGCGGACATCGGGCTCATAGCGCGGCAGATCTTTGCGCTCGGTGAACTGAATGCCAAACAGGCGCGTGGCGCAATGGAAAGCTGCCTCGATCATTCGCTCCAGCGTGAAAAAAGGCTTGATCTGTTCCTCGTTTAGATCGAATTGAGCCAGGCGTACTTTTTCGGAGTAGTATCGCCAGTCCCAGGGCTCGAGCGGGCCCGTGATGCCATCTTTGCGCATCGCTTCGGCGAGCAGGTCTGCCTCCCGGCGGGCTGTCTCAATAGCGGGCTTCCATACTTTCATCATCAGAGCCATGGCGGCGTCGGGCG
>Ga0068877_10005235_pt1 | contig 10001 bp, 5 predicted proteins | sample NOAtaG_FD_66437 | JGI IMG/M metagenome (GOLD analysis project Ga0068877, IMG submission 66437) | Freshwater lake microbial communities from Lake Erie, under a cyanobacterial bloom - NOAA_Erie_Diel6S_1000h metaG | ecosystem: Environmental > Aquatic > Freshwater > Lake | place: USA: Ohio, Lake... | reverse complement strand
CCCCATCGAGGGAGATATCTGACTCAGAAAAGGCGTGTTACCTATGTGCAACAAATCCCGAAGGCGAAATGAATTCAAGCGATGGATTCAGTTCTCGCTTACCATTGCTAGTGCGTCCATGATGGCTTTCCCAACAGGCTGCAATCGAGCACATTATCGGAATCGAGCCGACCAAGAAGTGGGGCTGCTTGTCTCTGAGAAGGTTGGGGACTCTTGCTTACCTGCCATTCCGGACATTCAAATGCGTTCCGAATCGCGAATGTTCGATCCGTTTAATCCAGATCGCCCACCGATGCCTGAAGATGATCAGGTTTCCCATCAATATATGAAGGTATTGAACGGGAAAAAGCACTATCCTCTTTGGGACGTCAATGGAAAAACGAATACTGCGGAAAATCCCGTCTGGTGGCAGTACTTGCCACTCGACGAGCGTGGCGTGTTGGTGCTCGACGCAGATACTGCTGTTCGAACCGCAGTCCTTCACAGCACGCTTTACCAGGCTGAAGTAGAAACCCTTTATCTCTCAGCGCTGGACGTAAGTACCGAGCGGTTCTTTTTAGGCAATCAGTTATTCGCCGGCTACAGCGCGGCTTACACGGCAGACGGCAAGCTTCGTCGTGGTAGTGGTGGCGACAGTCGTTCTACACTGACCAATGGAGCATTCTCGCGAGGCCAACGCGGAGTAGCATTGCAACGGCAATTTACGAATGGTGCTGATCTGGTGATCGGATTGGCGAACTCGTTAACTTGGCAATTGGCGGGGCCAGATTCACAAACGGCATCGACCGTGATTGACTTTAGCTTTATTCAACCGTTGTTGCGCGGCGGCGGACGCGACGTCATCATGGAACGGCTCACACTTGCCGAGCGGACTTTGTTGTACAACGTTCGTTCCTTTGAACGATACAGAACTGGATTCTATCTCAACGTTACCGTTGGCCGACAAGCCGAAGCGGGACCTACACGTCGGGGTGGTTTGTTCGGAGGGGCCGGTTTGCAAGGGTTCACCGGTCTTGGCGGTGGGTTCGGAACCGTAGGTAACGTTCAAACAGGTGGCGGCGGTGGTGGGGCTGGTTTCGGTGGCGGCGGCGCGGTTCCTCAAGTAGGTGGATTCCTCGGCCTTGTACAGAATCAACTTCAAATCCGGAACGCAGAAGAAAACGTAGCAAGACTGCAAGACAACCTACTGAGATTTGAAGATACTCTTCGAGAACAGTTGACCATCATTCCTGCGTCCCAAGACGCGATTCCCGGCCAACAGTTGCAAGTTGCGCAAGCCCGCCAAGCGTTGATTTCCTCGCAAGCGACTTTGCTACAGTTGCGGTTCAGTTACGAACAGACGTTGGACGCTTTCAAGGGAACTCTCGGGCTTCCGCCCTATGTATGTGTTGAAGTCAAAGATCCAATTCTCGACCAATTCAATCTAATCAGCAAAAATCTTAGGGAACGTCGTGCTCAAGTAGCTGATCTTCGCGATGCGATCGGTGATAGCAACTCTACTATCCTTGAGACGAGCATCATAAGAACCGATGAGGCGACTGGCGGTAAATATCGTACTCTCGATTGGACTCCTGAGACGGCAAAATCCGTCAGCGAGATTCGTCAACGCATCGAGCGATTGCAAAGTCTTCGAAACAAAATTTTGAATGAAGACATCACCGAGATAAAGGCTGACATAGCAAAGCTACGTACCGTGCTGCCACAACGTGAAAGTAATCTAAACCGATTGCGTTCCATTTACGAAAGCGAACGCGACATGGTTTGTGCATTGCTGCCGACAGAATCGCTTGACGTCGCTTTGCTAGACTCAAAGGAACTCAGCGGTCTCCCTGACACCCTGACAGTAGAACTCGAGAAAATTGAACGCAAGTTTATTGATCGAGATGAAACTCTTAGCAAGATTGATAGTGATTTGCAGAAGGTCTTGAGCGAAGGTAAGAATGGGGATACTCGCAAACAATACGAGACGCTGCGAGACGAGGCAATTCTTCCTAGTCAGTCTGTGCTCGCAGAATTTGCAGAAGATGTTCTTGCGTTGCAAGTGCTTCAGGCAAGGGCTCGAGTCGAGAGTGTTCTTTTGCCTGAGGTTGATATCTCTCCGGAGGAAGCGATCAATATCGCTATGGAGAACCGACTTGACTGGATGAATAGCCGCGCGTCATTGGTCGATTCGTGGCGAGCCATCGAAGTGGTCGCAGACAATCTGGAAAGCTCTCTGGATGTAGTTTTTAGTGGCGATATCCAAAACGCCACCAGCAACCCACTTTCGTTACGTGGAAAAACAGGCAGACTCCGAGCTGGGTTGCAATGGGATTCACCATTGACTCGAATGCAAGAGCGCAACCAGTACCGACAAGTTCTAATCGAGTATCAGCAAGCCAAACGAAACTACTATCGATTCGAAGATGCGGTATGGCAGACGCTTCGATCGCAACTTCGAAACTTGCGATACAACAGTTATAACTTTGAACTGCAACGCTACGCCGTAAGAATGGCCGCACAGCAGATCATGATTAACGAAGATTTGCGTCAGATCCAGGAGAGCCTTAGTCTAAACTCGCGGCCCACAGCAGCTCGCGATAGCGTGACCGCACTTCAGGATCTGCTCAATACGCAGAACACATTCCTGGGTGTATGGGTGTTTTACGAGGCACAACGACGTAACCTGGATCAAGATCTAGGAACGATCCGCGTCGATAATGAGAATATCTGGTGCGATCCAGGTCCTATCACTTCGGCTGCTTTTGGCCTGTCGCAAAGTTCAGCCCAGGAAATAATCAACCAAAGTGTAGATCCTGGAACTCCATGGGGCGGAGCGTCCGCCGCCGAGTCGCAGTTTCCGGCAGAAGTGCAAGTGGCTCCCGGTATAAGACTCCAACAATAACAGTTCTCGTCGCACCTCGCGGCTGCTAGAATCCACTACAATTTGCTAGTTTGCATCAACAATGGCTTTGCCAAAGTATTCCTCTAGCAGCATGGTGGTCCGATGTTACCCAAGAAGAGAACTCGAAGGGCATTCGTTCAAACGAGTGCCGTGTTGACGGCTGTCGGCGTTCTACATGCCAACGGTAGTTCGCCACTCGCGAATGAAAGATTTCCCAAGTTTCGCGTCGGTATCATCGGGCGGACTGGCAAAGGCGATTACGGTCATGGCGTTGATGTTGCATTTACGAAACTCCCCAATGTTGAAATCGTAGCATTGGCTGATGAGAACGAATCAGGACGTCTAGCAGCGGCGAATCGAACGAACCCCAAAACGACGTACGCAGACTATCGAGAGATGCTCTCTCAAGAAAAGTTGGATGTAGTTGCGATTTGTCCTCGATGGATCGACCAACATCATGAGATGATACTCGCTGCCGCCGATGCTGGTTGCCACGTATACATGGAGAAGCCGTTCTGTCCAACCCTCGCAGATTGTGACTCTGCCATCCAAGCTCTCGAGAAGAAGAACCTCAAACTAGGGATCGCTCACATAAGTCAATACTCTCCAGTGTTGCATATGGCAAAGTCTCTGATCGAGGCGGGAGAGATTGGGGATCTGCTCGAGCTGCGAGCTCGTGGCAAAGAAGATCGCCGAGGAGGGGGAGAAGATCTATGGGTTCTCGGGTCCCATGTTTTTGGCATGATGAGAAGCTTCGCCGGTGGTGATGCTTCCTCGTGCTCTGCAGTTGTTACTCAGGAAGGGCAATCTCTTTCAAAAAAGCACGTTGCCCAGGGAGCAGAAGGAATCGGCCTCTTGGCTGGAGACCATGTTCAGGCTCGATATGCATTTGCCAATGGTGTGTACGGCCACTTTGCCTCGAGAAAGAATATGGCCGGGAACCCAACTCGCTTTGCGATTCAAGTGTTCGGCTCCAAAGGAATGCTCGAATTGGAAAGCGGCTATTTGGCGCAAGGCCAAATACTGAGAGACAGCAGTTGGTCTCCAGGCAGGTCGAACAAATCCTGGGAAGCTTTTTCATCCGCAGGTATTGGAAAGCCTGAGCCACGAAAGGACGGTTCGTACCAAGGAGGGCATATCGCTGCTATCACTGATCTTTTTGATTGCATCCAGAACGATCGTAAACCCATATGTTCTGCAACGGACTGTCGCTCGATTATTGAGATGATTGCAGCAGTATTCGAATCGCACCGACTCGGGGCTCCTGTGGAACTCCCGTTGAAGAATCGCGGGAACCCGCTCTCGTTACTTTGAGCAAATCGTTCGATCGCCAAATAAAAAAGCCCACGGTGCTAATAAACACCGCGGACTCCTTATTGATCTCATGCAACACATCACAACCTACTGAATGCTGTGTTACCAATTAAACGCGATCGATTAGAGCAGCTTTGCCAATCGTGCGCAAAGGTCTGCGGTTCGGCAGGAGTAGCCCCATTCGTTGTCGTACCACGACACGATCTTCGCGAGCTTGCCTTTGTCCCCGAGAACTTGGGTAAAGTCGGCTGCGAAAATGCTGCTGTGCGGATCGTCAATAATGTCGCTGGAAACGATTGGATCTTCGGTGTAGCAAAGTATGCCCTTGAGGGGGCCTTCTGCTGCGACCTTCATCGCCGCATTGATCTCAGCGACGGTCGCATCTTTCTTCAAATTGACGGTTAGGTCAACGACAGAGCCAGTTGCGACAGGAACTCGCATCGCGATCCCGGTGAGCTTGCCCTTGAGTTCAGGAATAACCAAACCAACTGCCGAAGCTGCCCCAGTCGTCGTAGGGATGATGTTCAGTGCGGCGGCGCGAGCTCGGTAAGCGTCGGCATGCGGCATATCCTGAACTCGTTGGTCGTTCGTGTAAGCATGCACCGTTGTCATCAATCCGCTCTCGATGCCGAAGGTTTCGTTGAGTACCTTGGCTACGGGGGCGAGACAGTTGGTCGTGCAGGATGCGTTGGAGATACACTTGAGATCCTTGGTTAATTTGTCATCGTTCACGCCGAGAACACAGGTTAGGTCAGCGCCGTCTTTCGCAGGTGCGCTGAGCACAACCCGCTTTGCACCAGCAGTTAAGTGTGAGTCGTATCCAGGCTTTCCGTCCTTTGCTCGGCCAGTGAAGAAGCCTGTACTTTCGATCACGATATCCACCTTGTGGTCACCCCAAGGAAGTTTGGCAGGGTCCTTTTCCGCGAGCGCCAGAATCTTCTTACCATTGACGATCAAATGTTTGTCGTCATGGCCAACCGTTCCGTCATACCGGCCGTGAATACTGTCATACTTGAGCAACGTGGCCAGCATGGCGTTGTCGGTCAAATCGTTGACGGCCACAACTTCAAATTCGCTCGTACGGCTCATCAAGTTGCGGAACGTCAATCGTCCGATACGACCAAACCCGTTAATTGCGATTCGAACTGTCACCGCTTGTTGTCTCCCAACATCTACAGAGGATTCAAAAAGGGATAAGCCGCACGCGTCCCATCGACTGCAATTGCGATTACTTTGCCCCTACCGCCGAAAGATCTTCCCTCAACGATGCGATGAATATACAAGCGGCGAGAAACATCATCAATCACAAAGAAATACCGCTGCTCAAACCAATTTCTTGCCTACAATGGCATCAGCCCGTTTAATACGTCCGATTCTCGGCGTTCTTTTTGGTTTGAACAGAGTCATCGCATGTCCTCATTACTTCCCATTATCGATCCAACCGTGCCCGCTATGGCGGTCAATTCATCCTGTGACGCCGGCGAAGGGAAGAACGGCAGCATTGTATCTCGGTATTTGGACAATTTGGGGGATCCCCGAGGGGAAAGACAGCCGCATGGCCCCCTCGCCCGACACCCGCTCCCGATGTCGATGGAAGAAGCGAAATCGCGTGGCTGGGATGAACTCGACGTCGTTTTCGTAACCGGTGACGCTTATATCGATCACCCAAGTTTTGCGATGTCGATTCTCGGACGAGTGCTGGAAGCAGCCGGCTACCGGGTCGGAATCATCAGTCAACCCGATTGGCAATCCTGCGAGCCCTGGAAACGATTCGGCCGTCCCCGCCTGTTTTTTGCGATTAGCGCCGGAAACATGGACAGCATGATCAACCACTACACGGCCAACAAAAAAGTACGCAACGACGACGCTTACTCACCAGGTGGCCGTATCGGACTTCGACCAGATCGCGCCACGCTCGCATATTGTCAACGTGCTCGCGAAGCGTTCAAAGGAGTTCCCGTTATTGCGGGTGGCGTAGAAGCATCCCTGCGTCGATTCGGCCACTATGACTACTGGAGTGATAAAGTTCGCAAAAGCATCTTGCTCGATAGCAAAGCGGACTTGGTCGCATTCGGTATGGGGGAAAACTCGATTGTAGAAATGGCCCGCCGATTGGAAGCGGGCGAACCAGTAAAGAATCTGCGCGACATGCGCGGAGTTGCTTTTGCTCTTGGAGCCTCCGAACCTGTTCCCGAAGATGCGATCGAGCTTCCTTCGTATGAAGCGATTGTCGCCGACAAAATCGAGTTCTCGAAAGCAACGCGCATCATCCATAATGAAACAAACCCGCTGAACGCTCGCAAGCTCATGCAACGTCATGGCACACAGGTCATCGTGGCCAATCCACCGCAGTTGCCCATCAGCCAAGAAGCTATGGACAGAATCTATGGCCTGCCTTACACGCGAAAGGCGCACCCCGAATACAAGGAACCAATTCCCGCCTTTAACATGATCAAGAACTCGGTCACGATCATGCGAGGATGCTTCGGTGGTTGTACCTTCTGTTCCATCACGGCCCATCAAGGTCGAATCATTCAGTCACGCTCCAAAGAGTCAGTCTTGAATGAGATCAAGAACATGACCGAAGACAAAGACTTTAAGGGAATTGTGAGCGACATCGGTGGTCCCACTGCCAACATGTATCACATGCGTTGTACGAAACCTGAAGTCGAGGCAAAGTGTCGTCGCCAATCGTGTGTGCATCCCAAGATTTGTAAACTGCTCGGAGTCGATCACCAACCTGTCATCGAGCTGATGCGCGAAGCCCGTGAACTGCCTGGTATCAAGAAAGTGCTAGTAGCCAGCGGTATTAGAATGGACTTGGCTCGCCAATCTCCAGAATACATTGAGGAGCTAACGCAGCACCATGTGGGTGGACATTTGAAGGTAGCGCCAGAACACGTCGATCCGGACGTACTCTTCAAGATGCGGAAACCTGCCAACGATGATTTTGAGTTCTTTACCGAGAAGTTTAAAGAAGCGTCCGAAGATGCAGGTAAGAAGCAATACTTGATTCCTTACTTTATTGCCTCCCATCCTGGCAGTTCCATCGAGTCGATGATCGAGCTTGCTTTGTTTCTGAAGCGCAACGGATACAAACCCGATCAAGTGCAGGACTTTATCCCAGCGCCGCTCGATGTTGCTACCAGCATGTATTACACTGGCCTAGATCCATTCTCGCTGAAGCCCGTCTTTATTGCGAAAGCACTGCGTGACCGCAAATCACAGCGGGCCCTCATGCAATTCTTTAAGCCGGAAAACTACTTCGAAGTCCGCGATGCATTGCGAGAGGCTAATCGTAGCGAATTAATTGGAGATGGCTGCGATTGCTTGATTCCGTCCAAGCCACCGAGGGAAGCGATCGAACGCCGTCGCGAAGACGCGAACAAACGATTCCGAGGAGAATATGTTCATACGATTCCCAACGAAGGAACGAACCCATCCGTCAATAAATCGACAAACTCATCCAATAGCGAGAGTGAAGTAGGATATGGTTTCGCATCCAATCCATCGAGCAAACGGAAGGGACCGCGCAAACAACAACGCGATCCATCCAAAGCAGGTGGCAAAAAGCCCGGCACCGGCTACCGCCCCGGCAGACGGGTCTGACGCGAGAGTCCTGAAGGGACGACTGCAGCTAGAGCAAAGCCATAACTGATATAGCGACTTGTTGAGTAAATGAGTTACACGTTGCGTTAATGCAAGGAGGAATGAAACGCGTGCATATTCTATGGACTTGCGTCAACGAGTGATTGACGCATGGGATTCTGGGCTCGCCGCCCATTCGGTGCAGGGGAGGTGCAGTTCCCAGATTTGCCATGCATCTTGAACGTTCTTCCATTGCTACTTTGAAGCATTAGGGTAAGAATGAATTTTAATGCGGCTCGCGCCGCCGAATGGTTTCTCGCTCCGACGGTGTTGGGGATAAGTGATGATTAAGCGTTGCGTAACAGTCTTGGTCATTTGCAGCGTCGCAATCATTGCGGCAGTTGGATCGCTGAATGCGTGGCAGAAAAACAGAGCGATTTTGGATCGAGGGATGGCCCAGAAACATCGCGATCGTCAGAAACAGTGGATTGCATCTGAGATGATTTCGCTAAAGCAGGGTCTGACATCGTCAATAAAATTCTACTCTGTTTCGAACACAGCTGAATTACTACGAGAATTTAGTGGGATGCGTGAAATCAAGAAATTGGTTTTCAACTCGAGTGAAGTCACTGATGATTGTATGGAACTTGTGGCAGGTCTACCTGAACTTCAAGAATTAGTTCTATATTGCTCTTCTCCCCGCGTCAGCAACCGAGGGCTGGGCTTTTTGAAGGAGCATCCGACACTCACCGTGCTTCGGCTCAGTAACACTGGAGTTACTGACGATGGACTTGAAGCTCTAGAGTCTATTCCACAATTGGAGTATCTGGTTCTTTATCAATTTAATCATGCGAACCGAACCGTTCCGTTGACCGATTCAGCGGTAGTCCAGCTCAAAAAGCTTCATTTGTTGAAACGCCTAACAATTGGGGGTGGATGGTTATCGAAAACCTCAATCGAGGACCTCAATAACACCATGAACTGTCGCATTTTTGAAAAGAACGATTCTGACGACGATGAGTGGTAAGGCGGGGGATATCCAGAAGATCCTTGGACGTACGCCCCAGCCATTGAAAAGAACGTTTGCGTGAATCCTCTGAGGGTTCTAATGCATAATACTCAATATCTCCCACGCTTTCCGGTGGTATCGCTAACTCCCAACCAATTGCTACAGGATTGATTTAGCCTAGTTTCAGCTATCCATTTGCTCTATTTGCCTGAAACCATCTTTTGGACTTCTTGAAGCGATGTACTGCCCAGTGCGCATGCCAAGATTCCTTCTTCTTGAAACCCTAGATGATTGTGTTGTTTTGCGAACTTTCGCATCTCATCTGGATTGTTTCCGTACTTCAAAATCGCTTGTCTCATCGTGTCGTCGACCGTTAGCAATTCGAAGATAGACATCCGCCCATAGTAGCCACGTCCATTGCAACGTTTGCAGATCTCAATTTCAATTGGGTTGCCTTTTGCATCCACGCGCTGTTCTGGTGGTGGAGGAATCGTTGGGTTGTAAAGCTTTTGAACACGCCCCGGTGGGATACCAAGCTTCTGTAGCAACTGCGGATTGGGTTGATACGGTTGTTTGCATTTCTCGCATAGTCGACGAATCAACCGCTGGTTGATCACGCCTGTCAGGGCCTTTGCAATGTTTTTGGCTTGAGATGGATACATGGCAAAGAGTTTTGCTATCGCATCAAACGAATCAGTGGCAACCACTCGTGTGATCGCATGTTTATCTTGCTTCAGCACTTGATCCATGACGCTCTCTGCCACATCGATATCAAGCATTGAGGGCATCACCAGAACATCTGGTTGTTTTAGCAAAAGCTTCGCAAAGAACGATAGGGGGGGAGCGCTTCCTGGCTCATAAAATGTCTGCGTGATGTTGATCATTTCCGGGTCCGCATCCGGCTTGGACTCGAGCGACACAAAGTCTCTTACAAACTTGTCTGCATTCTCGAGCGCGACTCGCCACAGTGTAGGCAGTCCATGCGTGGGTGGAGCGCTGATGACGACAAGACCATTGTTGCCATTGAGCATCGCTTTGAAGGATTGCGCCATCGGGTCGCGCATGCCCAAATCTGACAACGTTTTCAAAGTTGGCTTCTTCGTATCGATCGAGAAGAGCACGCGTTCTCCATTAGGAACGCCAGCGCTCATAAAGGAAACCACCCAATCCGTATCTTTGAAGTTGGTCGCGAACTTCGCTTCTTGT
>Ga0068877_10005234_pt1 | contig 10001 bp, 10 predicted proteins | sample NOAtaG_FD_66437 | JGI IMG/M metagenome (GOLD analysis project Ga0068877, IMG submission 66437) | Freshwater lake microbial communities from Lake Erie, under a cyanobacterial bloom - NOAA_Erie_Diel6S_1000h metaG | ecosystem: Environmental > Aquatic > Freshwater > Lake | place: USA: Ohio, Lake... | reverse complement strand
GACGGAGCGAGATCGAGCGCGGAGAAGGTCAGGTCAGAAAGGTGGTTGTCAGACATTGATATCCATCGATTAAAAACCAGGGGGATGCTTGCAAATGCCGAGGGAATTGGCTACAAAAGCGTCCCAGTAGGGCGTTCTGCCCCCCATATTTCGGCACCGCCCCCCCACAAAACCCCAAATCCCAAGACGGTCTAGTGTAACCGTTTGACGGCCCCCTCGGACACCGGCGTTCAGCCCCGGGGCGCGCAAACCCCCACTCCCAACGATTTTTTTGTCATGTCCTGTACCACTCCAACCGGAGGTTTACCCGCGTGAGCAGCCCTCACATCATCAACACCAGCGACGCTTCGTTCGCACAAGACGTTCTCAAATCCGACAAGCCCGTTCTCCTCGATTTTTGGGCGGAGTGGTGCGGTCCCTGCAAAATGATCGCGCCCATCCTCGATGAGCTCGCCGGCGTCTACGCCGATCGCGTGCGCATCGCCAAACTCAATATCGACGAAAACCCGCAGACGCCGCCGAAGTTCGGCATCAGGGGTATCCCGACGCTGATCCTGTTCAAAAACGGGACGGTCGAGGCGCAGAAAGTGGGCGCGGTATCGCGTTCGCAACTGGCCGCATTTTTGGATAGCCACCTGTGAGAGGCGGGTACCTGGGGGGTCAGGGCGGCGGCGGCCGTCAGCGTCAGGGTGGCAAGGGGCCGCGTCACGGCAATCGCGATCCGAATCGCGGACCACGCCACGGCAACGTCGGCGGCCCGATGCACGACGAAATGCCGATGGACCATGCGCCGTTCATCGATTCGGGTGAGGACGCGGAAATCATCTCGCCCGCGGAGTTAGCAGCTTCGCGAAACTCGATGAATCTCACGACGCTGAAGGCTATGCCGATCAGCAAGCTCGTTGAGATGGCCGCCGCGCTCGGCGTCGAGAACATGGCGCGCTCGCGCAAGCAGGACATCATCTTCAGTCTGCTGAAGGCGCACGCCCGCAAGGGTGAAGACATCTACGGCGATGGCGTGCTCGAGATCCTGCAGGATGGTTTCGGTTTCCTGCGCTCGGCCGATGGCTCCTACCTCGCCGGACCGGACGACATCTACATCAGCCCCGCGCAGATCCGACGGTTCAACCTGCGCACGGGCGACACCATCTCCGGCCTCATCCGCCCGCCGAAGGACGGCGAGCGGTATTTCGCGCTGCTGAAGGTGGGCGAGATCAACTTCGACTCGCCTGAGAACGCGCGCAGCAAGGTGCTGTTCGAGAACCTCACGCCGCTGCATCCGACCAAGCGGCTGAAGCTCGAGCGCGGCAACGGCTCCACCGAAGATCTGACGGCCCGTGCCATCGATCTGTGCGCGCCGATCGGCAAGGGTCAGCGTGGCCTCATCGTCTCGCCGCCCAAGGCCGGCAAGACCATGCTGCTGCAGAACATCGCCACCGCGATCACCGCCAATCATCCCGAGGTCTACCTCATCGTGCTGCTCATCGATGAGCGGCCGGAGGAAGTCACGGAGATGCAGCGCACGGTGAAGGGCGAAGTCGTGTCCTCGACGTTCGATGAACCGGCCGCCCGTCACGTGCAAGTGGCGGAGATGGTCATCGAGAAGGCCAAGCGTCTCGTCGAGCACAAGAAGGACGTGGTGATCCTGCTCGACTCGATCACGCGTCTGGCACGCGCCTACAACACGGTGGTGCCGAGCTCGGGCAAGGTGCTCACCGGTGGTGTGGATGCCAACGCCCTGCAGCGTCCGAAGCGTTTCTTCGGTGCAGCACGCAACATCGAGGAAGGTGGTTCGCTGACCATCCTCGCCACGGCGCTGATCGACACCGGCTCGAAGATGGACGATGTGATCTACGAGGAATTCAAGGGCACCGGCAACAGCGAAATCCACCTGGATCGTCGCATCGCCGAGAAGCGTGTGTTCCCGGCGATCAACATCAACCGCTCGGGCACCCGCAAGGAAGAACTCATCACCGATTCGGGTGAGTTGGCCAAGATGTGGATCTTGCGCAAGTTGCTGCACCCGATGGATGAGCTCGCCGCGATCGAGTTCCTGCTCGACAAGATGAAGGACACGAAGACGAACTCGGACTTCTTCGAGGCGATGAAGCGCTGACGCGCGGGACGTGACGGCGCGTCAGCCCGCTTAGGCGGGCTGTTCGCGCGCGATGGCGCGATAGCCGATGTCGCGACGGCAGCGCAGACCGGGCCAGCGGATGCAGTCGACGAGGGCGTATGCGGCGCGTTGCGCTTCGCTCACGCTGTCGCCGAGACCCACCGCGCAAAGCACTCGCCCACCGTTCGTTACCACGGCATCGCCACGCAGGGCGGTGCCGGCGTGGAACACCTTGCCAGGCAGGCGGGCGGCGGCCTCCAGTCCCTCGATGACATCACCCTTGCGGATGGCGTCCGGGTAGGCCTCAGCTGCCAGCACGACGCCGAGTGCTGCGCGCGGATCCCAGTCCATGTCGACGGTATCGAGACGGCCGTCGAGCGCGGCGTCGCACAGCACGGTCAGGTCCGATCGCAGCCGCGCCATGATCGGTTGGGTTTCCGGATCGCCGAAGCGACAGTTGAACTCCAGCACGTTGGGCGTGCCGTCCGGCGCGATCATGATGCCGGCGTAGAGAAAGCCCGTGTACGGCATGCCATCAGCCGCGAGTCCGCGGATGGTCGGCCAGATCACCTCGCGCATGATGCGCTCGTGCAGGGCCGGCGTGACGACAGGCGCGGGCGAATAGGCGCCCATGCCCCCGGTATTCGGGCCCGTGTCGCCGTCGCCAATGCGCTTGTGGTCCTGCGAGGTGGCAAACGGCAGCACGTGCTCGCCGTCCGCCATGACGATGAAGCTCGCCTCTTCGCCCGGCAGGAATTCTTCGATCACGACCTCGACGCCCGCATCGCCGAACTGCCCGTCAAACATGGCGCGTGCGGCGCTGATCGCTTCTTCGGCGGTGTCGACGATCAACACCCCTTTGCCCGCGGCAAGGCCGCTCGCCTTGACCACGATCGGCGTACGTTGCCGCCGTACCCAGTCAGCGTCGAAGGTTTCGCGTGTGAAGGTGGCATAGGCCGCCGTGGGGATGCCGTGCCGCCGCAGGAATTCTTTGGTGAAGGCCTTGGAGCCCTCAAGTTGCGCCGGCGCTTTGCGCGGCCCAAAGCAGCGCAGTCCGGCCGCCTCGAAAGCGTCGACGACGCCGAGTACGAGCGGCGCTTCCGGTCCGATGATGGTGAGGCCGACGTTCTCGCGCCGCGCAAGCTCGACGAGCCCGGGTACATCGTCCGCAGCAACGTCGACGTTGCGCAGCTTCGGCTCGTGGGCCGTGCCTGCATTGCCCGGTGCCACCAGCACTTCGGCGACGCGCGGCGACTGCGCACACTTCCACGCGAGCGCGTGCTCGCGACCGCCGCCACCGACGATGAGGACCTTGAGAGATGCGCTCACGCTGCGTTTGCCTTGATGCTCAGTGTCGAAAGTGACGCATACCGGTGAAGACCATGGCCATCCCGTGCTCGTCTGCCGCTGCGATGACTTCGGCATCGCGCAGGCTGCCTCCCGGCTGGATCACGGCCCCGATACCGTACTCGGCCGCCACGTCGAGACCATCGCGAAACGGCAGGAAGGCGTCGGAGGCCATCACGGCGCCGCGCACCTCGATCTTTTCGTCGGCGGCCTTCATGGCGGCGATGCGGCTCGAGTAGACGCGGCTCATCTGCCCCGCACCGATGCCGACGGTACCGCGCTCGCGCGCGTAGACAATGGCGTTGGATTTGACGAACTTGCAGACCTGCCAGGCGAACAGCAGATCGTCGAGTTCAGACGCGGTCGGCTGGCGACGACTGACGACTTTCAGTTGCTCGCGACCCACCATGCCAAGGTCTCGTGTCTGGGCGAGCAAGCCTCCCGATACCGAACGGAACTCGAGTTCGGCGCCGTGATCGACGGGCAAATCACCGAGCACGAGTACGCGCACGTTGGGTTTGGTGGCGAGCACTGCGCGCGCCTCCGGCAGGATGGCGGGCGCCGCCAGCACTTCGACGAACTGACGCTCGAGAATTTTGCCCACGGTGATCGCATCGAGCGGTCGGTTGAAGGCCAGGATGCCGCCGTAGGCCGAGGTCGGGTCGGTGCGGTAGGCGCGCTCATAGGCGGCCAGCGCATCGGTCGCGACCGCTACGCCGCAGGGGTTCGCGTGCTTGACGATCACGCAGGCCGGCGTCGCGAACTGGCGCACGCACTCGATGGCGGTGTCGGCGTCGGCAATATTGTTGAAGGACAATTCCTTGCCCTGTAACAGTTGTGCGGTCGACACCGAGGGGCCGCGTGGCGCGACGTCGCGATAGAACGCGGCCTGTTGATGAGGGTTTTCACCGTAACGCAGATCCTGCACCTTCTCGTAGACGAGCGGCAGCGATTGCGGAAACGTGGAGCCGGGTGCGGGATTACGCCCTTGGAGGTAACTCGCGACCATCGTGTCGTAGCGCGCGGTGTGTGCAAACGCCTTGGCTGCAAGCCACGCACGCAGTTGCGGCGTCGTGGCTCCCTCGTGCTGCTCGAGTTCGCCGAGCAGTGCACCGTAGTCCGCCGGGTCGACCAGCACGGTTACGGCATCATGGTTCTTGGCCGCAGCGCGCACCATGGCCGGGCCGCCGATATCGATGTTCTCGATGGCTTCGGAGTAGGTGCAGGCGGGACGCGCCACGGTCTCGGCGAAGGGATAGAGATTGACGACCAGCAGGTCGATGCGCTCGATGCCATGCAGGCTCATCACGCTTTCGTCGACACCGCGACGACCCAGCAGGCCCCCATGGATTCGTGGATGCAGCGTCTTGACGCGCCCGTCCATGATTTCGGGAAAGCCCGTGTGCTTCGACACCTCGGTGACCGTGACGCCTTGCTCTGCGAGCAGGCGGGCGGTGCCACCGGTCGAGAGGATGGCGACGCCGCGCTGCTCAAGCGCGCGCGCGAGTTCCACCACGCCAGTCTTGTCGGATACCGAAATCAGTGCGCGACGCAGCGTCACCGGCATGGGTTAGCCCTCCGTCAGGCCGAATTCGCGCAGTTTGCGCCGCAGCGTCGCGCGGTTGATACCGAGGATGTCTGCCGCGCGCGTCTGGTTGCCGGCGGCGTGTTTCAGCACGACGCGAAACAAAGGCTCTTCCACCTCGCGCATGACCAGGTCGTACAGCCCGCCCGTTTCGTGGCCGTTGAGGTGCGTGAGGTATTGCTCGAACGCGCGTTCGGCATGGTTGCGCAGCGGCAACTCAGGATTGCTCGATTGGTCTGCCGCCATCGCCCGCTCCCACCCATGCGTCAAAGTATTCGCTGGCACACGCGAACTGCAGGGATGTCGACTCTGCGGCCATCAGACGAGGCCGCGCCTGCGGCGCCGACTCGAGCAGCCTCGAATACCAACCGAGATGTTTGCGTGCGATCCGCAGTCCGGACTCTTCACCGTGAAAGGCGTAGATGGCCTGCAAATGCCCAAGAACTATATCACGCAGTTCCGCCCGGGGCAGCGGCGGCGGCACCCGGCCTGTCGTCAACAGACCATTGATGTCGCGAAAAATCCAGGGTGCTCCATGGGAGGCCCGGCCCACCATGACGCCGGCCGTACCGGTGAACTGCATCACGTCGCGGGCCTTGTCGGCATGGGTGATGTCGCCGTTGGCGATGACCGGGATGGAGACCGCGGCGCGAATATCGCGGATGGTGTCGTACTCGGCCTCGCCCTCATAGAAGTCCGCCCGTGTGCGGCCGTGGATGGCGAGGGCGGCGATGCCACTGGCCTCGGCGATGCGGGCAACGCGCACGCCGTTGCGGTGCTCGCGGTTCCAGCCGGTGCGGGTTTTGAGCGTCACGGGTACTCCCGAGGGCTCGGCCGCCTTGACCACCGCTTCGAGGATGCGACCGACCAGGGCTTCGTCCTGCAGCAGCGCCGAGCCGCACAGTCGGTTGCAGACTTTCTTTGCCGGGCAACCCATGTTGATGTCGATGATCTGTGCGCCGAGTTCCACATTACGCCGCGCAGCCTCTGCGAGTGCCTCCGGTTCGGCACCGGCCAGCTGCACCACGCGCGGTTCGCTCTCGCCTTCGTGGTTCATGCGCTGACGCGACTTGCGCGAGTTCCACAGCCGTGTGTCCGAGGTGATCATTTCTGAGGCGGCGAGTGCCGCCCCGAGGCGCCGCGCGAGCATGCGAAAGGGCCGATCGGTGACGCCCGCCATCGGCGCGAGCACCGCAGGCGCGGGGATGTCCCAACGACCGATCCGAAACGCCGCGCTCATGCCGGGTCGCCCGCGGCCGTGCGCGTGCCGGCGAGGCACACCCAGCCGTCGATCGATCGCCAGGGTCGCAGCGTGATCCACGGTCTGTAGGCGGCGACGACTTCGTCCGCTTGTTCCTCGAGCAGGCCGGCGAGCACGAGTTCGCCGCCGGGTTTGAGCAACGCCGCAAGTCGCGGTGCGAGTTCGCAGAGCGGGCCCGAGAGAATGTTCGCGAGCAATAGCTCCGCGGCGAGCGGCGCTTGCGGCGCTTCGTGCGCGAGGGTCAGTTGCTGCGCGACATCGTTGGCCAAGGCGTTGTCGAGCGTGGAAGTGAGTGCCTGCGGATCGATGTCATAGGCGATGGCGCGTTGAGCGCCGAGGCGCAGCGCCGCGATGGCGAGCACGCCAGAGCCACAGCCGTAGTCGATCACGAGCGACGTGTCGCGCCCGGCTCGTGCATCGCTCGCAGACCGGGCATCGCGTGCAGACCGGGCATCGAGATATTCGAGGCACAAGCGCGTGGTCGGATGCGTGCCGGTACCGAAGGCCAAGCCGGGATCGAGTTTGATCACGACTGCGTTCGCGTCGTCCACGGAAGCATGCGAGGGACAGATCCACAACCGCTCGCCGAATCGCATGGGCCGGAAATCGCGCAGCCACTCGCGCTCCCACACACGGTCGGCGACCTCGCTGAGCTGTAGCCGTGACGGCGCGCAGCCGATGTGCAGGGCCAGCGCCGCCACATCGGTTTCGGTCAGCGGCTCGGTGAAGAGCGCCTGCAGGCGCGTCGCCGGCCACAAACGCACCTCGCCGGGCGCAGGTTCGAGGATGGCGTCATCGCGGCAGTCGGTGAGTACCACCGACACGGCACCGGCTGCGAAGCAGACCTGCTCCACGTGTTCGGCATCGAGCTCGTCGAGCTCGAGAGTGATGGCCTGCTGCGGCACGGCGTTCGGGGCGCGCGCGGGCTACTTGAGCCCGAGTCGACGCTCGAGGTAGTGGATATCGAGCCCGCCCTGTTGGAACGCGGCGTGGGCGAGAATCTCCTGGTGCAGCGCGGCGTTGGTCTTGATGCCTTCGACGACCATTTCGGCCAGCGCATTACGCATACGAGCGATGGCCGTGTCACGCGTATCGCCATATGAAATGAGCTTGGCGATGAGCGAGTCGTAGTGCGGCGGCACGTTATAGCCCGAGTACATGTGGCTGTCGACGCGGATGCCCGGACCGCCCGGGGCGTGCCACAGACGCACGGGGCCAGGCGAGGGCATGAAGGTCTTGGCATCTTCGGCATTGATGCGGCACTCGAGCGCGTGGCCGCGCAGCACCACATCGGACTGACGCCAGGGCAAGGGTTCGCCTGCGGCGATCATCAATTGCGTCTTGACGAGATCGATGCCAGTGATCAGCTCAGTGACCGGATGCTCGACCTGGATGCGGGTGTTCATTTCAATGAAATAGAACTCGCCGTCCTGATACAGGAACTCAAGCGTACCAGCGCTGCGATAGCCCACGGCGCGGCAGGCCTCGACCACCCGCGCGCCCATTTTCTCGCGCTGCTCGGGCGTGATGCCGGGTGCCGGTGCCTCTTCGATGACCTTCTGGTGTCGGCGCTGCATCGAGCAGTCGCGCTCACCGAGATGAATGACGTTGCCATGATGGTCGGCCAGGATCTGGAACTCGATGTGCCGCGGCTTCTCGAGAAACTTCTCCATGTAGACCTGGCCGTTGCCGAAGGCAGCCTGCGCTTCCGAGCGGGTGACGTTGATCGAGTGCAGCAACGCCGCAGGGTTGTGCACGACTCGCATACCGCGGCCGCCGCCGCCGCCCGAGGCCTTGATGATCACGGGATAGCCGATGTCGCGAGCGATGCGCAGGTTCTCGTCATTATCGTCGCCGAGGGGTGCTCCCGAGCCTGGCACGCAGGGCACGCCGTGCGACTTCATCACTTTGATGGCCGACACCTTGTCGCCCATCATGCGGATCGTGTCGGCCTTCGGGCCGATGAACACGAAGCCGCTCTTTTCCACACGTTCGGCAAAGTCAGCGTTTTCGGAGAGGAACCCATAGCCTGGATGGATCGCCGCCGCATCCGTCAGTTCGGCTGCAGCGATGATCGAGGGCATGTTGAGGTAACTCTTTGCCGAGGGCGGCGGGCCGATGCACACCGACTCGTCGGCCAGCAGCACGTGCTTCAGATTGGCGTCTGCAGTCGAGTGGACGGCCACCGTCTTGATACCGAGCTCGCGGCAGGCGCGCAGCACCCGCAGTGCGATTTCGCCGCGGTTGGCGATGATGACCTTGTCGATCATTGCCGCAGGGTCACTGGATCGCGAACAGGGGTTGGCCGAACTCGACCGGGTCGCCGTTCTGCACGAGCACCGAGGTGATCTTGCCGGCGCGGTCCGATTCGATCTGATTCATCATCTTCATCGCCTCGATGATGCAGAGCACCTGGCCGACCTTCACTTCATCGCCGATCTGCACGAACGCCTTGGCGCCCGGCGCTGGCGATGCGTAGAAGGTGCCGACCATCGGCGCAGGCACCATATGATCGACTGACGTCGGGGCGGGTGCGGCCGGAGCCGCGGCCACAGCAGCCGGCGCGCTCGCCATAGGTAGCGGCGGCGGAGCAAACATCTGCGGCTGAGCGACCACCGTGCCGCTCGTCATGCGGCTGATGCGCACGGACTCTTCGCCTTCCTTGATTTCGATTTCGGCGATGCCCGACTCTTCGAGCAGTTCGATCAGCTTTTTGACTTTGCGGATATCCATAAATCCCCCGATTAGGCAGCAGAATGTACCCTATTCGCCGCAAGATCGGCGAAAAAGGCGACATTTGTGCGCTACGGGGTCGTTCAGGTCGCGGCGGCGGCGGGGCGGGCAGCCTCGAGACGACGTAATTCGTCGCGGATCAGGGTCCGCGCGGTCTCGACCGCCAGCGTGCCGGCATTGATCTTCTGCACGTGATCGAGAATGAAGGCCGCCTCGTCCGCGTGGAGCTCGCCGATCTTGACCGCCACGATGCGCCGTTCGGCATCCGAGAACACGGTGAACGGGAACACGGGGTTGATGCCGAAGGCGTCGGCAGCGGCGAGACCGTCTTCCTCGCCGATCAGCAGCGGGTAGTCGAGCCCGATGTCGTTGGCGTACTTGACGACGTCTTCGCGGAAGTCGACGGCGACCCCCACCACCTCGACGCCCTGTGCAGCACGCTCGGTGCGCAGCTGTCGCAGCAGCGGGATCTCGCGCCGGCAGGGCGCGCACCAGGTGGCCCAGAAATTCACGATCAGCGAGGGCTGGGTGAAGCTCGACAAGGCGCGCGGTGGACCCTCGAGCGTGGCGAGGGTGAAGTCCGGGAGGACCTCGGGAATCTTGCGGGTATCGAGCGTCGCTGCACTGGGCGGAGCGGGCGGCGCAGTGGGCTTGTGCGAGAGGAACGAACTGATGCCAAACCACGCGATGATGCCGGCGACGCCGGCAACGGTGACGAAAATCAGGGTGTCTTTCTTCATGGCTTCCTTGCCTGCGCGCCGGTGGCTTCGGCGGCGACCTGCGCGAACTGCGCCGCAGGCATGAAGCCTACCACGCGGTAATTTTTTTGCTCGACCCCATCGGCGCGCCAGAACGCGATCGTCGGCGGTCCAAAAATACCGAAGCGTTGCAGCAGCGCCTGATCGTCGGCATCGTTGGCCGTCACGTCAGCCTTCAGCAGCACGGCGTTGGTCAGCGCC
>Ga0068877_10005230_pt1 | contig 10010 bp, 8 predicted proteins | sample NOAtaG_FD_66437 | JGI IMG/M metagenome (GOLD analysis project Ga0068877, IMG submission 66437) | Freshwater lake microbial communities from Lake Erie, under a cyanobacterial bloom - NOAA_Erie_Diel6S_1000h metaG | ecosystem: Environmental > Aquatic > Freshwater > Lake | place: USA: Ohio, Lake... | reverse complement strand
GCTGTCCACCTGCACCGCAGGCAAGTGAGCAAATGAGGCCCTAAGCCATTCCATCCGCTGCTCGAGTCCAAACATAGTTTGCTTGGTGGTATTGTGCCCGAGGGCAACAATGACCTCATCGAACAGGGTACAGGCCCGCTCCACAACATGGCAGTGCCCGCGGGTAACGGGATCGAAGGACCCAGGAAATACGGCGATCCGCTTCATGTCTGCGAATGTCGGAAGAAACTGAATACGACCTGACCGTAGCGCCGCTCGCGCTCAAATCCGGGCTGACCTTCGAACGACAGTTTGTCGGAATGTTCCAGTATGATAAGTGCCCCTGGGAGCAGCCCGGGAAGCGTCAGGATCTTACCGGGTAATGCTTCCAGCTTTTCCATAGCAAACGGTGGGTCGGCAAACACGAGGTCATAGGATCCTGTGGCTTGCTTAAGCCACTGTATGACCTCGGCCCGGATAACTTCCGACTGATGAAAGCCGAATTGGTCAAAGTTCTCCCGGATGGCCTTCACATGGGGCACGGCTAACTCCACTGCAGTGGCCTTTTCGGCCCCGCGTGACAGGCATTCGAGAGAGAAAGCTCCTGTACCAGCAAACAGATCAAGTACACGGCAACCTTCGGGAAGTTGCTGTGAGCGCAGGATATTAAACAGGCCTTCCCTGGCGAAGTCGGTGGTAGGTCTCCCGCGGAAATGGCGCGGCACCCTGATCTGCCGGCCACGCAGTGTTCCGCCTATAATGCGCATATAGGGTGAATGAGGGTGGAGAAATGCCGGACGGCCTCAATTGTTTCGGGTGTATGAATTCCTGCAGGCGCAGTCCAAAGCTCGATGTGCCGGCTGTAGGTGGCCAGCAATGCGGTTAGGGATCGGGTAATGCCCTGCCCATAGAGCCGGATGCGGGCATGCTCAAGATCCGCCCCGAGCCGGATAGCCGCATGAGATAGATAGTAAAGGATATCTTCTTCCGTCTGTGCCGGAAAGTGATTGGTCATCTTATGCTCACCTTTCAGAATGGCTGTAAGCAGTAAATAACCTGGCTGCACGACCAGATGAAATTCATCGGTCTGTCGGTCGTGATGGCTCATGGCATACCGGAGTGCAAGCGAGGAGGATGGCAGGATTCGGGCCCCTTGCAGATGTCTGGAAAGCTCAATAATGGCCCCGGGAACGCGATATACCACTGTAGCCGCCAACTCATGCAACGCCATCGTGCGCACGGGGTCCGGAGATGAGCTTCGGTGGAAGGTGAGGAGATCGCCCTCATGACCTTCGCGCACAAGTCCTGTCGGCACCAGCGTAAAATCGGGTGTGTCAAAGGTGAGCGTCATCACCCGAAAGACCTGCCTGCTCCACGGCTGGGACTTCAGGAGGTCGCATACATCTCGGAAAGGCTCAGGGTGGATGACATCGGCAGTGGCCTCGCCAATCCAGGGAAAGGTGCCTTCTCCGGGATCAAACACGGCCACGTAGTACCCACCGGGATGAAGGTGCAGCGCCAGATGATAGCCCTGAGCCTCCTGCAGGATTTCAGGAGGTATAGCGGATGTGGGCTGGTCAATAGGCATCGGAGGTCTTTATATCCGCGAAACTAAAGAAATCCAGCTGGCTGCTGTTCATTTGCAGGGATGTCGCACTCCATCTCACAGGAAGTCTTTGAATCACGGCTTGTTCATCACTTCGGGCTTATTCCGACGGACGGACAGGCCCGGCTCTTCCATGTGTTTACGCGTTTCGCTTTTTCTGCTAAACCGAAATGTGCATTGCTGGTGAAGGGCTATGCCGGAACCGGAAAGACGACCTCGGTCAAGGCCATGGTGCGCACCCTGGAGGAATGTGGACTTGGTGTAGGCCTTCTGGCGCCCACCGGAAGAGCTGCAAAGGTGCTCGCATCGTACAGTGGCAAGCCGGCCTATACCATTCACAAGCAGATCTACATGCGGAAGATGGACCGGTCAGGCCGTATGTGGTTCGACCTGCTGGAATGCCCGCTGAAGAATACGGTTTTCTTCGTGGATGAAGCTTCTATGATCGGAAACGAAATGCAGGATAAGGGAGAGGATATCGTCGGTGGCGAATTGCTCGAAGATCTGCTGGCCTACGTTTTTTCGGGTGAAAATTGCAGGGTTGTCTTCATCGGTGACAGCGCTCAGCTTCCTCCGGTCGGTTGTGCGTTGAGTCCTGCCCTTGACCTGGATCTCCTGCGCGATCGTTATGACCTGAATATTGCGGAGGTCGAACTGACCGAGGTGATGCGCCAGCAGCAGGGCTCGTGGATCCTCGATAATGCTACCGCAATACGCCGCGCAATCGCCCACGGCTCAGCCGAAACGCCTCTGCTCATTACCGAGCCGGGGGGAGAGATGGAGGCTGTCACAGGGGATGTTCAACCCTATGTGGAAGATGCGCTTCGGGTATTCGGCGTGGACGATCTCATCATCCTCACCAGGTCTAATAAGCGGGCGAACCTGTTTAATCAGCAGATGCGCGTCAGGGTGCTCGGACACGAGGAGGAGATTAACTCCGGCGACCGGATGATGGTGGTGCGCAATAATTATTTCTGGCTTGAAGGTCAGGCACTCGAACAGGCGGGATTCATGGCTAACGGGGATATAATCGAGGTGCTCAGGGTGCGCCATTTTATCGACCGCGGAGCTTTCCGCTTTTGTAAAGCTGTGGTACGGATGGTGGATTACCCTGATCTGCCCGAGATGGAGGTGCTGCTCTGGTGTGATGCAATCAACGCCGAAACGGCCAACCTCGGCATGGGTAAAATCAGGGCTCTCAACGAGGAAATTGCCTTGGATTACGCAGACCTGGATTCACCCGCTGCAAAGCGAAAGGCCATCCGTCAGGATCCTTTCTATAATGCCTTGCAGGTCAAGTTCGCATACGCGGTTACCGTACACAAGGCGCAGGGCGGACAATGGCCATGCGTATTTGTGGACCGTGGATTTGTGACACCCGAAATGCTCGGTCCGGAATTCAACAGGTGGCTGTATACAGCCATAACCCGTGCGCAGGAAAAGGTTCTTCTCGTGGGATTTGATCCCGAATTCCTCAGGGAGCCAGCTCATCCCGAATCGCTCGTGCCCGATCAGGATAATCTGTGATGATGTTCTTCACCCCGAGGTGAATCATATGGCGCAGGTCTTCTTCCGCATTCACCGTCCAAACCACTAATTCAATGCCCTGCCGGCGGCATGCCGCCACGAGGGCCGGCGTGACCATGCTGAAATGCGGGCTATATGCCGAAGGACTGAACCCCAGCTCACGTATGAGATCATCAAGCGTATGGTCGGTGCTCTCGGACAGGGCCGCCAGGGGTAAGTCCGGACGATGGCGATGGAGCTCCCGAAGGATACGCATGTCAAATGACTGAACCATGCAGTTTAAACCGCTTCGCTCAAGCTCACGCAGGAAAATAGCTACATAGCGCTCTGGAGAGGGGTGGTAGACGGAATCCCATTCCGGCCGGCTCTTGATTTCGATGTTGTAGCGAATGCCCGCTCGGGATGGTGATTGGAAATTGGGTTGGATAGAATCAGCCAGCCCGACGAGATCAGGTATCGATTGCTCCACCTGCTTTTGCTCCGGAAATCTCCGGTGCCGGAGGGTTCCCAACTTGTAGCTCCGCAGTGAATCGAGCGTCATCCGGTAGATATTCAGTCCGGCTTCTTCTTCCGGACGTATCGGAGTGCCATCGGGATGTGCCCAGATTTCATGATTCAGAAAGGGATCATGGGTGATAACGATTCGTTCATCCGCCGTGCATACCACATCCAATTCGAGTATATCGGCGCCTTCTGTTAACGCCGCCCGGAAGCCTGCAATGGTATTTTCCGGCCAGAGTCCGCGAAATCCCCGGTGACCCTGGATGATGATATATTCCGAAGTGGTATTCATGCATGAGCAGGAAAGGACGAAGGCCATGATGGCACATCGTAACCTCATCCCAGATTGGCTTTGAGGAATGCCTGAACCTCGCGGATTCCCTTCGGCTTCAGCACTATGGTGCCCTTCTGATCAAGCAGGAAGAAGCCGGGTGTCCGGGAAATCCGGTAGTCACGAGCACTTTTTGAATCCCAGAGGTTAAGGCCGCACAGGTTGGGAAACTCAAAAACCCTTTCTGCGACGGCATTTCTCCATGCCACATCAACCTGATCGACAGAGTACCCCACAATTTCAAAACCTTTGTCTTTGTATAGGTTATAGCATGTAGTGATCTCAGGTGCTTCACCCTTGCAGTGTTCGCACCAGCTGCTCCAGAACATCACAAGGGTAAATTTCTTACTCGCGGCAATCTTCATCAGATCGATCGCTTTACCGTCGATTCCTTTGCCCGTGATATTGGGCGGGATCTTGCCTACACCCAGCCGCGCGATGCTTTCAGCGGTGTTCTGAATAACGCTCGAGAACTGAGCATCGCCACATGCATCGCCATGAACGTAATTATCAATCAGGTAGGTACTGATATTCTCCATGCCGCTCTCATAGAAGCCTGTGAGCATCTGGTTCAGTGCAAACTCCAGAACTACTTCATTGGCCTTGGCCTTCTCAGCCACTATGGCAATGCAGTCGATAAAGCCACCTTCCTCTCCCCGGCTGAACGCCCGCATGAAGTTCTGGATACGATCTGTGAGCACCGTGCAGCGAATGATGCTTTCATCCGTGAAGTCGATATTATCCCAGTATTTCATCTTATCATCTTTCACGGGCTCTTGCTTCCACGTGAGCAGTTTGGCCAGGTACGTGTTGGGATAGCGTTGAATGAGGTCACCCTGCAGCTTGGTGAGTTCTGATTCTTTCTGAACGGCTTGTTTCTCAAATTCTCCAGGCATCGAGCTCTTGCGCGCTTTGCCGCGGAGCTCGCGAATTTGACGCAGCAGATTGGTTTCATTGGGGAAATAGGCAAACCAGCCCTGATTTTCCGGTGAGTTCTGCGCTTCCATGCCTGCATCGGCCTTGGCGTTCTGGAAGCGGATGTTTACCTCACCCTCGGCAGGATTGAGAATGACCGGGCAGAGGTTATTATCTGCGGGTCCTACCATGTAAATGCCGGTCTCGACTTCGATCGGAGGAAACGCAAATGCTCCGTTGCGAACATCGGCGGAGTCGATGCGGGTATTGATACGTCCGTATGTGGCATACAGGTAAATTCTGGCCCAGGGGGCATGAGCCACTGTGCCGGCAAGGGTTACTGCACCCCGCCTGTTGCCTTTATTCTGCTCGGTAATGCCGTTGACATAGTCGTTTTCCGGGGCAGCCACCGCTTCGGCCTGCCCGGCAGGTGTCCGGTTTTCAGTGCAGCCGGTCAAGTGCAGTGCGGTCAGGAGGATAAGTCCGGAGATGCTCATGGTATATCTCATTGGTGCTTGAAGCATGTGGCAAATATACTTTCGCACCGGGGCCTCATGAGGTCAAGAACTATACCGTATGAATCCCGAAGAAGCGCGCAACCTGCTGGGTATTCGTCCTGATCAGCCCGAGGAGGAATGGGATGAAGTGCTGGAGGCACTGGTGTTCCGGCATCGCCGCGAGGCATTGAGCCACGGGGGTATACCGGCCTGGATTACGCATCGCCTGGCGCGGCTGCAAACCCTCCAGCTCGCGGCGCAAACCTTGGGTCTGGCAGCTGATTCATCCGCTGCAGAAAAGGTGCTTCTGCGTCTTTCTTCCCGGGATCCGTTGGAGTTCCTGCGCTCCTACGAGCGCGCCTCCAGCGATGCCCGTCTGGGGGTGAGCAACGCATGTGATATTTCAGCACTCATGATGGCCCTGAAGGTCTGGCAGGATTTGCTTTTTACCTATGCGGAGTTATTTCCGCGCATTATGGCCTCCTGGATTGGGCAGGAGGTTTCATTACCTGCTCAGCGACAGGCGCTGGACACAGCTGCGGTGATTCATGCGTTTCAGTCCGGTGAGCCCGATGCCAGAACCGGCGGGATGATTTGTCGCGAGGCCACTCGCATCGCTTCATGGACCAGGCCTACTCATGGCGAAGCGCCTCGATAGGATCAAGTCCTGCCGCCCGCGAAGCGGGGTAATATCCTGAGGTTACACTGACGAAGAAACAGATGGTTGTTCCGAGGAAAATCCACAGCCAGGGTATGGTGAAGGGAGTTCCAATGATGAACGAGACGGTATTTCCTCCGAGGATGCCCAGAAAAATGCCCAGAACGCCTCCCAGTTGCCCGATGACAATGGATTCAATCAGGAACTGCTGACGTATGGTAGCGCTGCTCGCACCAAGCGACTTCCGGATACCGATTTCGCGCGTGCGTTCGGTCACGGATACAAGCATGATATTCATGAGTCCGATGCCGGCGCTGAGAAGGGTGATAACACTGATCAGCAAGCCCCCCAAGGTGATGCTGCTCATCAGTCCGAGCAACTCTTCCACCAAGGCATTACTCATCCGGATATGGAAGGTGGGATCGGCATTGAGCTTGTCGTGCCGGATAGCGCGCATGAGTCCCATAGCTTCTGTTCCTGCTTCTGTCAGGCGCCCGGGATCATCTACGTGTATGTTGATGGTATAATCCGTGAGAGAGGTTGCAAATTGCTTTCGCACATTGGTCACGGGTATCAGGCATTGGTTGTCTCCTGCAAATCCGAATGTATTGCCTTTGGACTTCAGCACACCGATAATCCGGAACTGGTGTGCCCCTACAAAAACTTCCCGGTCCGCTACCGAGCTGATGTTTGGAAAGAGCTTTTCCACAACATCAGCTCCAAGGATAATGACATTGGCTCCGGTGCTCATTTCATTGGGAGAAAAGGTCCGGCCCTCAGCGAGTTCATAAGCCGATAAGGTGAGGTAGTTCTCATCCGCTCCGAGCAAGGAGACATTCGGATTGGTCTTTGCGCTGCCGTGGCGGATGGTGGAAGTCCCCATGGCAAGCGCCGAAACCGATACCTGCGCCGGGATATTGAACTCACGGCGGAAGCGCTCGGCTTGCTCAAAGGAAATGGGCTTACTCTCCTTGAGCACCTGACCTCTGCTGCCACCATCCATCGGTGATCCGGATCGGATGGTGAATGTGTTGCTCCCCAGGCGGGAAAACTCACTTTTGAGCTTATTCTCAAAGGCCTTGATCGCGGTAATCATGGCCACAAGAGCCATGATGCCAACGGCAATGATGCTCATGGTCAGGACGGCCCTGAGCACCTGGCTCCGGATGGCCTGAAAGGCAATGCGGATATTTTCCCTGATGGTGGCGGGGATCAGTTTCATCGGGCGAAAGGTAATCCCGGGGTTCCGAGAACTGCACGATTGCTGTGACCAGCGGCATATCACGCCCTGCGAGCGGCAGCATGATGTCCCGTGGAGGCAACCCGTAGCGTATATTCGCGCCACTTTCGAAACGTCCGAAAATCCATGAGCAAAGTATTCGATCTGGACATGATCCAGGCGGTGTACAACCGCATCCCAGGGCGCATCGCTGCTGCCCGCGAGGTAGTCAACAGACCCCTGACCCTCTCCGAGAAAATCCTGTACAGCCACCTCTGGGAACCGGAGAAGGTGAGCGCATTCGGACGCGGAAAATCCTACGTTGATTTCGCTCCCGACCGCGTGGCTATGCAGGACGCTACAGCGCAGATGGCCCTCCTCCAGTTTATGCAGGCCGGCCGACCCCAGGTGGCCGTGCCCTCCACAGTGCACTGCGATCACCTCATTCAGGCTAAGGTGGGCTCTGACACCGACCTTCAGGAGGCTTTGAATAAGAACAATGAAGTATTCAACTTCCTTTCTTCCATTTCCAATAAATACGGTATCGGTTTCTGGAAACCGGGCGCCGGGATCATTCACCAGGTAGTGCTTGAGAATTATGCATTCCCCGGCGGTATGATGATCGGTACCGATTCGCATACGGTGAATGCCGGTGGTCTTGGCATGATCGCCATCGGTGTGGGTGGTGCAGATGCGATGGACGTAATGGCCGGTATGGCTTGGGAACTCAAGTGGCCCAAGCTCATCGGGATCAAACTGACCGGGAAACTCAACGGATGGGCATCCGCAAAGGATGTCATCCTGAAAGTGGCTGGCATTCTGACCGTGAAGGGAGGAACCGGAGCCATTGTGGAATATTTCGGCGAAGGGGCGGAGTCGCTCTCATGCACAGGCAAAGGAACCATCTGCAACATGGGCGCTGAAATCGGAGCCACCACCTCTACGTTTGGCTATGATGACAGCATGGAGCGCTACCTGCGGGCCACCGGACGTGCTGTTGTGGCTGATCTGGCCAACGGTATCCGCGAGCATCTTACCGGCGATCCGGAAGTATATGCCAATCCTGAGGCGTATTTTGATCAAGTCATTGAAATCAACCTGAGCGAGCTGGAGCCGCACCTCAACGGTCCGTTTACCCCGGATCTCGCTACTCCGATTTCCAAAATGAAAGAGGAAGCTGCGAAAAACAACTGGCCTACGAAGGTGGAAGTCGGACTCATCGGCTCATGCACCAACTCATCCTATGAGGATATCGCACGGTCAGCCTCTCTTGCTCAACAGGCTGTAGCCAAAGGGCTCAAGCCAAAGGCAGAGTTTTCTATCACTCCAGGTTCTGAGCAGGTGCGCTTTACCATTGAGCGCGACGGGTTCATCGCCACATTTGATAAGATCGGAGCCAAAGTTTTCGCCAACGCATGCGGCCCTTGCATCGGAATGTGGGCGCGCGTGGGTGCGGAGAAGAAGGAGCGCAATACGATTGTGCACTCGTTTAACCGCAACTTCCAAAGTCGTAACGATGGAAATCCGAATACCCTCGCTTTTGTCGCGTCGCCTGAACTGACCACCGCACTGGCAATCGCCGGTGATCTCACGTTCAATCCGATCACCGATACATTGGTGAATGAAAAAGGAGAACATGTAAAACTTGATGCTCCGAGCGGCGATGAACTACCGACAAAGGGCTTTGATGTGGATGAGCCGGGTTATCAGGCTCCGGCAGCTGACGGCAGCGGCATTCAGGTGGCTGTGGCACCGGACAGCGAGCGTCTTCAGTTGCTGGCTCCTTTCCCCGAATGGGATGGCCGAAACATTGAAGGAGCGCGCGTGCTCATTAAAGCAAAGGGCAAGTGTACCACCGACCATATTTCCATGGCCGGTCCGTGGCTCCGTTACCGCGGTCATCTCGATAACATTGCCAACAACACCTTGATTGGCGCGACCAATTTCTTCAATGGAGAAATCAACAAGGTAAAGAACCAGCTTACCGGGGAATATGATGAAGTACCGAAGGTGCAGCGCGCATACAAGGCCGCTGCTGTGCCGACCATCGTGGTGGGTGACTCCAACTACGGGGAAGGCTCATCCCGCGAGCATGCCGCCATGCAGCCCCGGTTCCTCGGAGTGCGTGCGATTCTCGTGAAGTCGTTTGCGCGTATCCACGAAACAAACCTGAAGAAGCAGGGTATGCTGGCACTGACTTTTGCCAACGAGTCGGATTACGATAAGATTCAGGAAAATGACCTGATTCATTTCACAGATCTGACTTCCTTCGCTCCCGAGAAACAACTCCATCTCGAATTGGCACATGAAGATGGATCGAAGGATGTGATTGCGGTGAATCACAGTTACAATGCCCAGCAGATTGAATGGTTCAAAGCCGGCGGGGCGCTGAACCTGATTCGCCGGAGCCTGACGAATTGAGTTCTGCAGTTCACAAAAGAAAAGGCCGCTATCGTGCGGCCTTTTGCTTGTTATCCCAATGGAATTTACTTTCGTAGAGTGTAGGACAGATATACCTGAATCAGGTTCCAGTTGGAAACGACCATATCGGTATCTTCTTCATTGATGGAGGTCAGTCCGCGCTGATAGCGGGCGCCGAATCCGAGACCACTCTCCAGGTTGAAACCTGCCCCGAGCACAACGCCAAGGTCCAATCCGCGCATCCCTTCGGTGAATTCACTGCCGGTAATTTCTTCCGTTTCGGTTTCCGAATTACCACCAAAGGTGGTGGTGACTTCAGTCTTGGTCTTTCCGCCCAGCAGCAGGTTGACTGAAGG
>Ga0068877_10005228_pt1 | contig 10012 bp, 5 predicted proteins | sample NOAtaG_FD_66437 | JGI IMG/M metagenome (GOLD analysis project Ga0068877, IMG submission 66437) | Freshwater lake microbial communities from Lake Erie, under a cyanobacterial bloom - NOAA_Erie_Diel6S_1000h metaG | ecosystem: Environmental > Aquatic > Freshwater > Lake | place: USA: Ohio, Lake... | reverse complement strand
CTGTTGGAAAAGATAGGACTATCGGTAGGACTTTTAACCGGGTCGACCAAGGCTAAGGAACGAAAACAGTTGCTTGCGCAATTGAAAGAGGGCTCTCTCTCGCTCGTCATTGGAACTCATGCACTCATCGAAGAAACGGTAGCATTCAAAAAATTGGGACTCGTTATCATCGACGAGCAGCATCGCTTCGGTGTGGCACAGCGGGCGCAGCTTTGGAAAAAGTCGTCGCCTCCTCCGCACATGCTGGTCATGACGGCCACGCCTATTCCTCGTACGTTGGCCATGACCGCTTATGGTGATCTCGACTACAGTATTATCGATGAATTGCCACCCGGTAGACAGCCCATCAAAACGGTGCATCGTTTCGAAAAAGACCGGGCCAGAGTGATGGATTTTATCAAACAGGAAATTGAGCTAGGCCGCCAGATCTATATCATCTACCCTTTGATCGAAGAAAGTGCCAAGCTCGATTATGAAAACCTCATGAAAGGATATGAGGAAGTAAAGGCGTTTTTTCCGGAGCCTCGTTACTGGATCAGCATGGTACATGGCCGCCAACCGGCTGAACAAAAAGAGATCAACATGAAGCGATTTGTGGAGGGAGATACACAAATAATGGTCGCTACCACCGTTATCGAAGTAGGGGTGAACGTACCCAATGCGTCGGTGATGGTCATTGAGAGTGCAGAGAAATTTGGACTTTCTCAATTACACCAGTTAAGAGGAAGGGTAGGCAGAGGTTCCGAAAAAAGTTATTGTGTCTTGATGACAGGACCTAAGTTGGGGGTCGATGCTCGTGAGCGGATGCGCATTATGGCCCAGACCGGTAACGGTTTTGAGATCGCCGAAAAGGACCTGAGCCTGCGCGGCCCGGGGGAGATCGAGGGGACCCGCCAAAGTGGAGCCTTGGCCTTTAAGCTGGCTTCGCTGATCACAGATCGTTCGTTGCTCGAGGTGGCTCGCGAAAAAGCCGCCGGATTGCTCGACAGGGACCCTGGTTTGGAACAGGCCGGTCACAGACCCCTGCGGGAATTTATGAAAATCCGTAAGGGGGCCCTATCCTGGAGCAAAATATCCTGATCACAAACACGTTATATAGTAAACCCAAGTGTCAGTCTCTTGTCAAATTGGGGTTATCTGCCCAGTCTTAACAGTTTTTTCGAACTCCTCGAGAGAGAATTTTGTTACCTTAAAAGAAATTGGCTGGTTGAAAAAAATTGTCATCATAGCGGGTTTGATCGGCATGTCGTTGCTACTTAGGGCACAGGCAGCCATTGAGTTCGTGCAGAATAAGGGGCAGTGGAACGATCAGGTCAAATACCGTGGACAGGTTACTAACGGCTATTTTTTTATTCGCGAAAAGGGGTTCACCATTTTGCAGCAACATCCCGAGGATGTGGCAAGAATGCAAAAGGTCAAACATGGTGACACCGCCGGATTCTATATTCGTTCTCACGCCTGGAATGTCGATTTTATCGACGCCAAAAAACAGCTGGTATCTTCCGATCCTTTGCTATCCGGCGAAAGTCCTTTACCCACGTACGAAAATTATTTTTTGGGAAATGATGCTACTCGTTGGGCTTCGGCCTGCTCTGTCTATCAGGTCATCACGGTCAAGGATATATATCCCAATATCGATCTTCGCTATTATTCCGATGGCGGCACGCTCAAATACGATTTGATCGTGCGTCCCGGGGGTGACCCCGCAAGCATTGCACTGCGTTACGAGGGCGTTGACGGGCTTTCTATCAAGAGTCGGGAGTTAGTGGTGACTACATCCCTTGGATCGTTTCGGGAATCGTCGCCCTACACGTACCAACCATCACAGCAGGGTAGAAAAGAGGTGAGTTGTCGCTACCAACTTAAGGACAACTTACTTCGCTTCGATCTGGGTCCTTACGATCCTGCCAGCACGCTTGTCATCGATCCTTCTTTTGTTTTTTGTTCTTTTTCGGGAAGTACGGCCGACAACTGGGGATTTACGGCCACCTATGGCCCGGATGGCAGTATGTATGCGGGGGGTATCGTTTTTAACGAAGGCGGTAGCTTTCCGTCAAGTCCGGGAGCTTTTCAATCAAGCTTTAGAGGTGGTACCATGGATATGGGTCTGATAAGACTGAGTGCTGATGGAACCAGAAGAATCTGGGCTACCTATTTAGGTGGAGCCGGCGATGAGCAACCACATAGCCTGGTGGTAGACGCACAGCAAAATCTGTATGTAACAGGACGTACCAATTCTCCCAATGGAGCCAATGGATATCCGGTGATCGGTAACGGTACCCTGGCTGGTGATGGGTTTGATATTGTCGTATCCAAGATAAATGCTACAGGAACGGTGTTGATGGGATCTCGCAAGATAGGAGGTAGTGGTCCCGATGCTGTCAATATTGCCACGGCCCGTGCGCTTAACTCGTTACAACGTAATTATGGGGATGATGGCCGAGGAGAAATTATTCTCGATGCAATGGGCAATGTGCTGGTTACTTCGCATACGCAGTCGTCTGCCACGGGTACCGGTCGCTTTCCGACTACGAGCGGTGCTTTTCAAACCAATTTTGGAGGAGGCACGCAAGATGCGGTCCTGTTAAAATTATCTGCTGACCTGAGTAATTTGATCTTTGCCAGTTTTCTCGGTGGCACCGGTAACGATGCCGGATACGTACTCGCCGTTCAGCCCGGTAGTGGAAATATTTATGTGGCCGGAGGAACAGAAAGCACCAACTTGATCCCTGCCTCACAAACGGGTACTGTAGTAGGCCCTGCTTTGGGTGGAACCATCGATGGGTATGTAGCCATCATCAGCCCCGACGGAACGCAGCGCATTCGCACCAGTTACATCGGAACAGCCGCGATCGATCAGGTGTTTGGTGTGCAATTCGATATTAACGGATTTCCGTACGTGATGGGACAAACCACCGGCAACTGGCCCATTTCGAATGCTGTATTCAATAACCCCGCCGGTAAACAATTTATAGCAAAATTGCAACCCGATCTCTCGGCGTACATCTACTCTACTGCATTTGGTTCGGGAGCCTCGGTGCCCAATATTTCGCCCATCGCTTTTTTGGTGGACCGTTGCGAAAATGTATACATGTCGGGTTGGGGTGGCACCGGATTTGGTTCCGGTTTTACCAGTGCGGGTACGGCCGGACTTCCATTGACGCCCGATGCTTTTAAGTCGGTGACCGATGGTAAGGATTTTTATTTTATTGTACTGCGAAAAGATGCGGCTGGCATTTTATTCGGAAGTTTTTTTGGAGAGGATAATAACCAGAATGGCGGAAACGACCATGTTGATGGAGGCACCAGCCGCTTTGATAGTCGCGGCACGATCTATCAGGCCATGTGCGGAAACTGCAGTGTAGGCACGGTTCCTCGTCCTAATTTTCCGGTAACGGCCGGATCGTGGTCTACCTCCAATAACTCAAGTGGTGCCGGTTGTAGCATCACCATGGTGAAGATCGCCATGAATTTATCGGGCGTTCAAAGCGCTATTCGCTCCAGCATTAACAACGTGGCGGGCGATACATTAGGGTGCGTGCCCCTTACCGTTGCTTTTACCGATACAGTCGGCAATGCACAATCTTACGTTTGGAACTTTGGAGACGGATCGCCGGAGGAGACCACCACAACGGCCAATAATACACATCAATATACCGCTGTGGGTACGTACACCGTTCGTTTGATCGCTGTTGACCCCACGACCTGCAATGGAAGGGATACATCGTATATACGCATCAGGGTAGGCAATATCGAGGCCGATCTCGATTTTAATCCTGTAAAGTTGCCTCCTTGTACGGCCTTCAATTACAGGTTTGATAATTTATCTACTACCTTACCCGGCTATCCCTTTAAGCCCACTTCTTTCGTGTGGAATTTTGGGGATGGTACTCCTTCGGTGGTAGCGGGGCCGGGTCCGGTCAATCATGCCTTTGCCGCTCCGGGCACTTATAATGTGCGTCTCTTTTTGCAGGATACGACCTATTGCAATGCCCCCGATTCGCTCATTCTTCCCGTGAGTGTGGCCGAGAATGTAAGATCCGGGTTTACTACAGCTGCCCGCGGATGTATTCCTTATCAGCCAGTGTTTACCAATACATCGTTGGCAGCGCAGACCTATTGGTGGAATTTCGGAGATGGGAATACCTCTACAGTAGCTTCTCCTTCTTACACCTATACGATACCTGGCACTTATACTGTTACACTGGCTGCCAACAATCCCAACACCTGTAATCTTACCGATACGTCTCGCTTCGTAGTGCAGGTGCTCGATGCGCCGATCACCAATTTTAGTTTTTTGCCCGCTACCGTACAGCCTAATACGCCCTATACATTTACCAATTTGGCTTCGGCAGATGCGGTGCGTTTTAAATGGAACTTTGGGGATGGGGACAGCCTTTTTACCACTTCGCGTGCTCCTGTGGTGCATCAGTACAGGGCTACCGGAACCTTCTCTGTTTGCTTAACGGCCTATAACTCGCTAGATTGCCCTCGCACCTTTTGCAGAAGCGTACAAGCTAATGTGCTTCCCCTTGTGGATCTGCCCAACGCCTTTACTCCGCTGAGTGGGGATGTCAATTCGGTACTAAAAGTAAAAGGTTTCGGGATCGGTAAAATGAAATTAGAGATCTGGAATCGGTGGGGCCAGAAAGTATTTGAGACCGCTGACCAGGAACAAGGATGGAATGGTACCTATCAAGGGGTCGTCCAACCTATGGATGTATATATGTATACGCTGTCGGTCGAATTTTTCGATGGCAGCAAACTGAGCAGAAAAGGAGACATTACCTTAATTCGGTAAATCGACGAACGTAAACCATGTTGAAGCGAAGTAACTTTTTGTTTTTCTTGTTGATGACGGCCAATGGCCTTACTTCGCTATTGTCGGCACAAGACCTGCACTTCTCTCAGTTCATGCAGACGCCCTTGCTAGTCAATCCCGCGCATACCGGTTTTATCCCCGACGGTGATTACCGCGTGGGATTCAACTACCGCAATCAGTGGGCATCGGTTAGCGCCTTTCCGTATAAGACGATGAGCGCATTTGGCGATGTACAACTCTTGCAAAATAGTGAGCAAACCGGTTGGCTGGGCGTGGGTGGATTATTACTGCGCGATGTGGCTGGTACCAGCGCCCTCACCTCTACAAAGGTCTATGGATCGGTAGCCTACCATCAAATGATCGGAAACGGCAGTTTACTGGGGCTTGGCTTTAATGTCGGCTGGGCTAACAAGAGTATCAACACAAGCGGGCTCACGTTTCCTTCGCAATGGAATGGACAATTCTTCGATATTCACCAATCCAATGGCGCCCCGGTATTGGCTGCCAATAATATCAATTATTTCGATATGCAAGTGGGGCTCAATTATGCCTACTTCCCTACCTCCTCCACTTTCGTGAATGCGGGTTTATCGGCCATGCATCTGAACCGACCTCAGGAGAGTTTTTTTATAACGGCCAATGGAGTAGATAACCGGATCGCCGTTCGCTACAATGGTTTTCTGAATGCCAGCTTTAAGCTCAATGATCTGGTGATCGTGAGCCCGCACATGTATGTTTCCTTACAAGCCGCCGCTTCGGAGTGGGTCGGAGGTGTTCAAGCGCAGTATAATCTTTCGGGAGATGGTGACTACACCGTCTCAGGGGGGCTATATTACCGTTTAAACGAATCGCTGATTCCCATGGTAGGGCTGGGAATTAAGGAGATGGTCCTTCAGTTCAGCTACGATGCTACTATGTCCTCACTCAAGAATTTCAATAGTCGCAGAGGTGCGTTCGAGTTTTCGCTGGTCAAGCAAGGGCTATCGGATGCGTACAGGGGCAATCGCCGGGAATCGATGTGTCCTTCTTTTCGCTACTAGGCTTTTTCGGTTGCTTATTTATACCGATTTTTGAACTCCCAACCCCTCTTTTCGCATGTCAAAAAAAGGTACCCTGCAAGCCGCGCATCTCGATCGCTTTCGAAGCATCGTAGGCGCCGATCATGTTTACGTCGACAAAGAAACGCTCGATCATTACGCGCATGACGAGACCGAGAATCTCCATTTTTTACCCGAAGTGGTCATCAAACCCAGAACGGCTCAAGAGATCAGTGCCATCCTTGCCATCTGTAATGCCGATCTAATTCCCGTAACGCCTCGCGGTGCCGGAACGGGTTTAAGTGGCGGAGCTCTTCCTCATTTGGGGGGCGTCTTGCTCAGCACCGAGCGTATGAATAGTATTTTGTCTATCGATGAACGCAATTTACAGGTGACCACAGAACCCGGTGTGATCACCGAAGTACTGCAACAAGCGGTCAAAGAAAAAAAATTATTCTATCCTCCCGATCCAAGCAGCAGGGGATCTTGTTTCATCGGGGGTAATATCGCAGAGAACAGCGGTGGACCCAAGGCGGTCAAATACGGTGTGGTCAAGGACTATGTGCTCAATCTCGAGTTGGTGTTACCTACTGGTGAAATTATCTGGACAGGGTCTAATGTGCTTAAGAACGTAACCGGTTATAATCTTACGCAGTTGGTCGTTGGCAGCGAGGGTACGCTTGGCATCGTCACCAAGATCGTTTTAAAGCTCATTCCCTTGCCCACGCAGGATCTACTCATGCTGGTGCCATTTAGAAAATTAGAAGAGGCGGGTGAAGCGGTGAGTGCGATATTTCGGGCCGGCTTTACGCCCAGTGCCCTTGAGCTGATGGAGATCGATGCGCTCAAGATCGTGAGCGAGTTGGTAGGAAGCGCCGCGGTTCCCATTACCGAAGACACGGCCGCTCATCTTATTATTGAGGTGGATGGAAATAATATGGAGGTATTGATGGGCGAGATGGAGGCCATCGGATCGCTACTATCTCAATTTGATATTGGTGAGATCTACTTTGCCGAGGATGCCAGCCAAAAAGACCAATTGTGGAAACTCCGCCGTCGTGCGGCAGAGGCAGCCAAGCTGGTGGGGTATACGATCGAGGAAGATACGGTCGTACCTCGCGCTGAACTGCCTGCGCTTATCAAAGGAGTAAAGGCCATGGGTAAGCAATACGATTTTGATGTGATCTGTTATGGCCATGCAGGGGATGGTAACTTGCATATTCGTATCCGCAAAGAAGGCGTGCCCAATAGTTTTGGTCACGAGCCCATGCAAGCCATCATTGCCGAACTTTTTAAGCTCGTTCATGGTCTGGGAGGTACGATCAGTGCGGAGCATGGGATCGGCCTGATTCAAAAAAGCTTTATGCCGATCGTTTTCGAAGAGACCTCTCTGCGATTAATGCGCGATATCAAACGATCGTTCGACCCCAATGGAATATTAAATGCAGATAAGATCTTCTAAAGAAGTCGTATGAAGAAAATAATTTCGGTGATGTTCTTTCGGCTATCAGTCCTTCGATCGTTCGTATCGGTAGCGCTCATAGTAGTCACGATAGCGATGTCGACACTCCCATTGCAGGCTCAAGACGAAAAAGAACCTGGCGCTTGGAAGAAGAATCTTTTTACTGGCGGATCGGTCTCTTTCGGCATATTTAATAATACCTTTTTGATTGGGGCCAATCCGGTCTTTGGCTATAGCATCACCGATTATGTCGATGCGGCGCTGGTGGTCAATTACACGTATAACTCTATTCGCGATTACAATGGCATCTTCAACAATAAGCTGCGTCAATCTACGTATGGAGGTGGGGGGTTAGTGCGGATCTACCCGATGCGCAGTATTTTTTTTCAGGGCCAGTTAGAGCATAATTTTATTCGGCAACGGAGTATTCCGGTGCTGGGCCCTCCCGAAGTACGTACTATCGATGCAGGAAGTGTGCTGGTAGGAGGGGGCTACACCACAGGTCGCTTTGGTAAGGGCGGCGCTCCCTTTTATTACCTGTCGATCCTTTTTGACGTGTCTGGCAATTTGTATTCTCCTTATACGGATGCCTTTGGTCGTTCCGTGCCCTTATTTAGAGGAGGAGTACAAATTCCGTTGTTTCAGGAGAATAGTGGCCGGGGCCGATTCTTTCGGTAGTAGTCCAGCTCCTCTACATTCCTAATTATTTGCAGCCTGTCTATTGCGTCTTGGTAGAGGAAACCCTCTTTTTTCATTTGCTCGATATGTTGGAGGAGCGCATCATAGAATCCGTCGCTATTGAGAATAAAGATGGGCTTATCGTGTATGGTCAATTGATTCCAGGTGATGATCTCGAAGAGTTCATCGAGTGTACCGAATCCGCCAGGTAAGACCAGCGCTGCATCGCAGCGACTGTACAATTCTTTTTTGCGCTGGTGCATATCCTCTGCGATGATCAGTTCGGTGAGTGCACGGTGCTGTACTTCCCATTCCAGCAGCAACGAGGGAATAATGCCAGTTACACGACCTCCTTTTTCCAGCGCAGCATCAGCAACGATACCCATGAGACCTGCACTGCCTCCCCCATAGACAAGCGTGATATGTTGCTCGGCCAACCAGTGGCCCAAGGCTGCGGCATCAGCGGCAAATACAGGATTTGATCCGGTCTTGGAGCCGCAAAAAACCGCAAGTGAATCAAAACCGTTAGCAGTGTGCATGTCACAAAGGGAGCTTATTTTTGTTTAACTTCAAAATTCGTTTGTACCTAATTACTGCCGCTTATGTCACCACTTGTTTTGTTCACGTTCGTGATCGGTTATTTCTTGTTATTGCTGGGAGTTGCGTGGTATACCTCACGCAATGCCGATAATGATTCTTTTTTTATCGGTAACAGAAACAGCAACTGGATGCTGGTGGCCTTTGGTATGGTGGGAACCACGTTATCGGGTGTTACGTTCGTGAGCGTACCCGGAAATGTGGGTAGCATTAACTTCTACTATTTTCAATTGGTACTTGGCTATGTGCTGGGGTATCTGGTCATCTCGTTTGTTTTGCTGCCGTTGTATTATCGAATGAATTTGACGAGTATCTATACGTATCTCGAAACTCGTTTTGGCGTTAATGCGCACCGGGCGGGTGCTTTCTTTTTTATATTATCCAGAACGGTTGGGGCTACGGCTCGCCTCTATTTGGTGATCAATATCCTTCAGTTGTTCATTCTTGACAGGTTGGGTATACCGTTTATCGCCACCTCGCTGGTGATCTTGTTGTTGATCTTGCTGTACACGGCCGAGGGAGGTGTTAAGACCATCATTTTTACTGATACCTTGCAAACATCGGGTATGTTGATCGGCCTAGTGGTTTGTTTGGTCGTATTGGTCAAGGCACTGGGGGTGGGTTGGTCCGGGGCCTGGGAGCTGATAACCGCAAAGGGGTACACGCAGGTGTTCAATACCGATATCAACAGTCCGCTCAATTTCTGGAAGCAATTACTGGGCGGTATGTTCATTGCCATCACCATGACCGGACTCGATCAAGAGATGATGCAAAAGAATATCAGCGTACGCACCCTGAATGATTCTCAAAAGAACATCATGACCATGAGCACGATCTTGGTCTTGGTCAATGCGCTATTCTTGATTCTAGGCGCTGTATTGCATCTCTATGCGGCCAACACCGGTCTGACCGCAAAGGGCGATGATCTGTTTCCGGCCATTGCGCTCAGTGATGCTTTTTCGGGTACGATCGGTGTCATTTTTATCATTGCCCTGATATCGGCATTGTTTCCGAGCGTAGATGGAGCCATCACTTCACTTACTTCCAGTTTTTGCATAGACATGTTGGATTTTAATAACCTAACCGGGTCCGAGAAGGCCAAACGCCGAAAAAGATTGACCGTACATCTTGGCTTCGCCCTGGTTTTTTTGGCGATGGTCCTTTTGTATAAATTGGTCGACGATAAATCGATCATTCAATTCATTATCAAATTTGCGGGTATTACCTATGGCCCGTTGCTGGGTTTATTTGCCTTTGGTATATTGACCAAGCGTCAGTTACGCAGCGGGCTGATCTGGACAATCTGTATAGCCGGCCCTTTGCTGGCCCTCACACTCGATCTTCTTTGCAATCCTGCTTACTATAACGGGTTATTGCATACCGATCTGGGTCTGGCCGAACTGTCGGATCGCTTAT
>Ga0068877_10005227_pt1 | contig 10014 bp, 7 predicted proteins | sample NOAtaG_FD_66437 | JGI IMG/M metagenome (GOLD analysis project Ga0068877, IMG submission 66437) | Freshwater lake microbial communities from Lake Erie, under a cyanobacterial bloom - NOAA_Erie_Diel6S_1000h metaG | ecosystem: Environmental > Aquatic > Freshwater > Lake | place: USA: Ohio, Lake... | reverse complement strand
AGACGAGGTTCTGGATGCTGATCAAGAGAACGAAAAGGAGGATCGACTCCGGCGGCAGGCCGATTATGAGCACGCCAATTGACTCGATCATCAGGGTAACCAGGGATTCGGATATGTGGAAGCGATAGCCTGTGGACCAGTCGAAATCCTCATCGTTGTGATGGATGGAATGGAAACTCCAGAGCCATGAGGAGTGGTGGTACAGGAAGTGGGAGGCGTAGTGAATCAGGTCGAGCAGGAGAATTCCGAGTATGCAGCGAATGCCAAGGGGGAGGGAAGTAAGGCTAAAGAGGCCGATTTGATGGGAGGTCGCCCAAGCGGCAAGAGCGTGGCCGGAGATGGCACGCAGTGGATTTAAGCACAACTGGATCAGGATCGTGAGAAAAACATGAGCAGACCAGCGTTGCCAGACCGGCAGCAGGAGCGGTTGGGCTTCACGGAAAACCTCGAGAATGCCCACGATGATGAGGACCGTTAGGGTGACAGACCAGAAGTGGCTGGTTGACCAGAGTGCCCAGCCAGTCCAGTCCCAATTCAGGGTCACGATCAGGGGTTACTTTTTACGGAACTTCTTTAGAGCCAGAAGGCCAAGCCGGCTGTGCCGATCATCAGCCAAATGGAGGGTTCGGGAACTGGGTTATCTGGCAAGGTGCCAGCGAAAACAAACGAGGCAAATACAGAGAGCAATAACGCAATGCGAGCCGAATGCATAGTACAAGGTACTAGCACCAGTGCTCAAGGAATGCGAGTACTGGGCTAGAGAATGGGACTGATCTTGGCAGCGAGTTGGTCGGCCGTCATTTTGCCGGGGTTGTAGAGGCGGACAATGCCGGATTTATCGATGAGAACGAGGGTAGGCGTCGTGGAGGAGCCGTAGACACGGAAGTTTTCTTCGCTTAAGGGAGCGGCCATGCCGGGGATGTTGGTGTAGGACTTTTCGAAGACCGAGGCAATCCAGGCTTTTTCGGCGGCGGGGGAGGCTGATTCTTCGGTTGGAGTGTAGCCGTAGCGCTGGGTGGGGCCGACGATAACGAGGCCGCGGTTGGCGTAGCGGGCAGCCAATTCAGCGAGGAACATGCCCTGGGCTTTGCAATCGGGGCACCAGTGAGCCCAGAAGAAGAGCAGGACGGTTTTGCCCTTGAGGTGTGAGAGCGGGTGTGGGGTATGAGGGCCGATAGAATCCTTGAGCTCGAGGGTGGGTGCGGGTTTGCCTTCGAGGGAAAGAAGGTTGAGGTTCTTCTGGATGCGGGTGCGGATGGAGGTGGAGAACCAGGCTTTGCGTTCGCGCTGGAGAAAGGCGACGGCTTCGGCGAGTTGGCCCTTGCCAGCCAGGGATTGGCCCTCGACTTCGATCGAGGCGCCGAGGCCAATGGGGAGGCGCTTTTCGTCATCCAGCTTACGGGTCTTAAGGGCAGCGAGGGCGAGCTTGCGGGTTTCGGCGGAATAAGCGAGAGCCTGATCGTACTGCTTGGCGGCGAGGGCGCCGCGGCCGAGCCAGGAGTGGGCCTCGATGAGTTCGGGAGTCCAGGGGCCGTTTGCGCGCTGGGTAGAGATGAGTTTCTCGGCCGCGGCGAAGTCCTGCTTGGCGAGCAGGGCGCGGACTTCGGGGACGATGGCGGCGGGCAGCGAAATGGCTGTGAGAAGAAGGAGAAAGAGTTTCATGCGAGGAGTTTCTGAGTGTATTCGATGCTGAGTTCGAGGTCGCGGCGTTCTTTTGCGAGAGCGACTTCTTTTTCGAGTTTTGGCGGGTCGGCCTGAGGGGAACCCTTTTCCGCGATGGCGAGGAAGCGGGCAAATTCCCAGGCGGGGGTGTTGCGGTAGGCGTCCCAGAATTTACGGCTGAGAGTTTCGAATTTACGGGCGCCGGTGACGATGATTTCCATGGACAAGGCTTTGCCGGGGCAGAGTTCGCGGTAGCGGCGGACCCAGGCGGCGATATCAACGTTGCCTTCGCCCATGCGGGTCCACTGGACGGCGATGCCTTCGGGGGTCTTCCAGAGATAGGAGTCGCGGACGTGGCTGGTGAGGATGTAGGGGGCGAGGATTTCGAGGGTGAGGTGGGGATCCTCGAGCGCCCAGACGGGGTTGCCAGAATCGATGACGGCGCCGACGAATTCTTTGCCCGCCAGTTCGATGAGGCTTTTGAGTTCGCGGGCCTGCATGTCGCCAGCGTGGTTTTCAACGGCGATTTTGACGTTGTGATCCTGGGCGAAGGAGCGGCAGGCACGGAGAGTTTTGGCGGTGTTGGCGATGTGGTCTTCGAGGGGAATCGCAGTTTGACGATCGGCCATGGAGCCGAGGAAGCAGCGCACGAGGCGGGAGCCAGCGAGGTGGGCGGCATGGATGACGCGGCGGAGTTGTTCCTCGGCCGTGCCCTGCTTGGGGTCAAAGAGAGTGGAGGTAGGGCAAACAGAGCGCATGCCGATCTCGAGCGTGATGCCAAGTTTCTGGGCATGGGCGGCGACCTTCCGTACATGGTCGTCTTCGAGGGAGCCGAGGAAGCGGATTTCCGAGAAGTGGACCACTTTGGCGCCATGGCGGGCGGCAAAATCAAGATGCTCGAAGGGGGACCAGCCCTGGGAGCGGACGCTGAATAGGTCGATGCCGAGCAGGACATCATTGGCGGCGAGCGCGGAGTGGAGAAGAGGCATGGCGGTAAAGAGGCGGCGAGTCATCTAAAGGATCTTTCTGCGGGCCAGGAACTCGAAGATGGCGGAAAAGATTTCGGAATACTGAGCGGGAGTGAAATTGCCATGGTCGCCCTGGTGAATGGGTAGCAGTTCCGCACTATTGCCATGTTTCATGAGTTCCTTGGTGATGTCAACGCCGTGCTCATAGGGGACAACGGGGTCGGCGTCGCCGTGGATGGTGAGCACAGGTGGCAGCTTCTTACGGACCCAGGTATAAGGCGAGACGCGGCGGGCGATTTCCTGCTGGTCGGCAAGAGAGGAAGGGACCCAGGTGGTGGCGTAAGAACGCATGTGTTCGCCTTCGAGTTGGTCCTGGACGTCGGTAATGCCATAGAAGTTGATGACGGCGGCGAGCTTGGCGGGGGGGCCGAGTTTGGCTTGTTTGGGAGTGAGGCCAACCATGAGCGCAAGATGGCCGCCGGCGGAGTCACCGGTGACGACGATGCGGCGGCGATCGACGTTGTAGCGGGAAGCATTGTTGTGAACCCAGCGGGCCGCCAAGAGCACATCCTCCACCGCGGCCGGGGCCAGCGCGGCGGCGGCAAGCCGGTATTCGACGTTGAAAACGACGAAGCCTTTCTCGAGATAAGGCAAGCAATGGCGGTTGAACATATTCTCCTTCTTGCCGCCTACCCAGCCGCCACCGTGGATGACGATTACTGCGGGACGGCGCACCGCTGATGAGGGACGGCGGGACTGATAAACGTCGAGAACCGTCTGGGGGTGGGTGGAATAGGCAACATTGGACTCGACGCTGACCCAATCGGGCACAGCGGGTTGAGCGACGGACAAAAGGGGAACTAGGATCAAAAGAAGCCGGAACTTCATAGATCTCAATATATATTGGGATAAATGATAAGACTGACATGGATGATGATGGCCGCCGCGGTGGTTTTGAGCGGCGAAGCGCTGAAAGTGAAGCAGGCGGCGCGCGATGTGGCGCCGAGCGCAGACCCGAAGTCGGCATTCTGGCGCGATGTGACGCCGGTTTTCGCGACGGCGGACAATCTGGGAAAAGAATTGCCAGACAACCGCACGGAGATCCGTGTGCGCTGGACGGAGCGCAACTTTTACGTGTTGATGGTGTGCCCGTACAAGGAAATGTACGTACTGCCGAACCCGAAGGTGAAGGAAGAAACGAACAAGTTGTGGGAGCGGGATGTAGCCGAAGTATTTCTGGGGGCGGACTTTGAAAAGATCCACCAATACAAGGAGTATCAGTTGAGCCCGCAGGGCGAATGGGTGGACCTGGATATTGACAACAAGCAGCCGCTGCCCGAGGGGGGATGGAAATGGAATAGCGGCATGGTGACGAAGGCGCGTGTTGATTCCGCGGCCAAGGTCTGGTACGGAGAATTTCGGATTCCGTTGGCCGGGGTGACGGCGAAGAAGGTGGAGGCGGGAATGAAGTTGCGGGGGAATTTTTACCGGTTTCAAGGCGGCCCGAATCCGCGGCAAATGGTGGCATGGCGCCCGACGGGGCGAATCAGCAACCATACGCCGGAGAAGTTCGGCGAATTGGAACTGGTGAAGTAGGACGGGATGTCGAGTTCGCTGCGCATCAGCACCGTGGGGGTGAGAGGGGTGGTGGGGCCGGGGTTGAAGGCGCATCATGCGCTGGAGTTCGCAGCGGCGTTCAGCGTCTTTCTAGGCCGGCCGGATCCGGTATTGATTGCGCGGGATCCGCGAGCCTCAAGTGTAATGCTGCGCGAGGGAATCGTCGCGTCGCTGCTTGCGAGCGGGCGGGATGTGATCGATCTCGGGTTGGTATCGACGCCGGTGCTGCAGCATGCGATTCAGCGCTCGAATGCTGCTGGGGGTATTTCGATCGGGGCCTCGCACAACAACGCCGATTGGAATGCACTGAAGTTTCTCGGGCCGAATGGGACTTATCTGTCGAGCGGCGAGGCTTCGGAGTTGCTCGACATTTACCACTTGAGAAAGTTTGAGTTCCGCGACTGGACGAGCGTCGGGATGCTGCATTACGATGACGAGGCCCTCGACCGGTATATGGAAGAATTGGAGCAAGTGTTTGATCTGGAGGCGCTGAAGGGCTTGCGGATCGTGGCGGATTGCTCCTCGGGGTTATCGAGCATGATTCTGAAGCGAGTCAAGCAGCGGCATAATGTCGACATCACCATGATCAACGCCACGCTCGAGCCCAAGGCTTTTGCGCATACGCCGAACACCAACGCGCGGACGGTGGGGCTGCAGTTGGCGCCGGTGGTGCAGGCGATTGGAGCGGACCTTGGTGTACTTTTTGATATGGACAGCGACCGGATCGCGGTGTGCTGCGGAGACGGTGACGTGGTGAGCGAGGAGATGATCCTGCCTTTGCTGGCCGAGTATCAGTTGAAGCGCATGCCTGGAAGAATGGTGATCACGAACTTGTCGGCGACCTCGGTGGTGGAGCATGTAGCGGGCAAGTATGGAGCATCGGTACTTCGGGTTCCGGTGGGGCGGCAGCATGCGATGGATGCAATGGCGATGTATCCGGCTGACCGGATCGCGATCGCCGGGGAGGGAACGGGAGCGGTGATGCTGCCGGAGTTCCGGTTTGTCTATGACGGCATGGCGAGCCTGCTGGCACTGGCGAGCCACATGCATGGGGAACGGGCGTCGCTGAAGAAGCTGCTGGCCGGGATGCCGCGTTTCGATATGAGGAAGGCGGAAGTCGAGTTGGACGCCAAGCGGATCCCGGAGTTGATGACGGAACTCGAGGAGCGCTATGAGGGGGCGCAGAAGAGTACGCTCGATGGCCTGCGGGTGGATTTTGAAACCGGCTGGTTTCATGTGCGCGTATCGAACACGGAGCCGGTGGTACGCGTGATCGCGGAGGTTCGGGAAGGGAACGCGGAGGAACTAATGTCGAAGCTGCTTGATGTGGTGCGCAGCTATGCGTGAGCACAAGTTGAAAGTGGGTGTGTCGGGGGTGCGCGGCGTGGTGGGCGAGTTCCTGACGCCGCTGCTGGCGGCGGATTTCGCACAGGCGTTTGGGGCCTATGTGGGGAGGGGGCGGGTGGTGCTCGGGCGGGATACGCGCTTCACGGGGCCGATGATCGAACATGCCGTGGCGTGCGGGCTGCTGGCAGCCGGCTGTGAGGTGGTGAAAGTAGGGGTGCAAACCACTCCGACGATGCAGATCTATATCGCCGAGACGGGGGCGGTGGGCGGTATTGCCGTGACGGCTTCGCACAATCCCGCCGAATACAATGCGCTGAAACTGTTTAATGGCGAGGGGCTGTTCTTCAATCACTATGAGCGGACGGAGCTGCTTGACTTATTCCACCAGGGTGAGTTTCAGGTGGCGACGAACGAGCAGATGCTGGGCATTGTGGTGGACGATGTGACGCCGTGGAAACGGCATATCGACCGCGTGTTGAAGCACGTGGAGGTGGAGCGGATCCGCAAGCGGCGCTTCCGCGTGGCGCTCGATGGGGTAAATGGGGCGGGATCGCGGATGAGCGTGTGGTTTCTCGAAGAGGTTTTGGGCTGTGATCTGCATGCGATTCATGTGGATCCAACCAAGACCTTTCCGCGCGAGGCAGAGCCGAAGCCGGAGACGCTGGGCGAGTTGATGCTGCTGGTGCGGGCGCATGGATGTGACGTCGGCTTTGGCCAGGACCCGGATGGAGACCGGCTGGCGGTGTGCGATGAGCTGGGCGTGATGATCGATAACGACGACATGCTGGCGTTGGCGATCGAGGCGGCGCTGGCCAAGCAGGGCGGCGATGTTGTGGTGAATCTGACGACATCGAACGTGGTGGAGGATGTCGCGGCCAAGTATGGGCGAAAGCTGTACCGGGCGGCGGTGGGTGAGGCGAATGTAGTGGATCGGATGAAGCGTGTGAATGCCTTGATCGGGGGGGAAGGTTCGAGCGGAGGCGTGATTTTTTCGGGCACGCATCTGTGCCGGGACAGCTACACGGCGATGGCGCTGTTGCTGGACCGGATGGCGGGCGAGGGGGCGAAGCTTAGTGAATTGGGCCGGGCTTTGCCGCGCTATCACCGGCGCGGGGGCAAAGTGCAATTCGCTCACGGCAAGCTGGGCGGGCTGATGCTGGCAATGGAGCGGCAGTATCCGGCGGCTGAGCTGGAGCGCAGCGACGGGCTGAAGTTGAATCTGGAGGATGGCTGGATTCACCTGCGTGCCTCCAACACGGAGCCGATCTTGCGCGTTGCCGTGGAGAGCCGAAGCGAGGCGCGGGCCGAAGAAATGTTTCAGCGGGCGATGACACTGCTAAAGGGTTGAGGGCATTGGGAGAGCGGTAGCGCGGAAACTGTGACAAGGTGGAATTGAGATGGCAAGACCTGACGTAATCGATTTGGAAGACTTTCCGCGGCGGCGGCGGACGGGGCAGGAGCAAAGCGGCGGGTTCGGGCGCTTAGGCTGGTTGTTGTTGGCGCTTATTGTGCTGGGGAGCGGCGGGACGATTGCCCGGTGGGTGATCGACTGGGCATGGTGGCAGGAGATGGGGCAAGGAGAGACCTGGCAGCAGATCCTGCTTTATGCCTGGATGCCAAGCGTGGTAGCGGGGTTGGTTGCTTTACCGGTTTTGGGGATGCTCTATGCGCGAGGACGGCGTGGTGTCCTAACGGCGCCAAAAGCTCTGCTGGCGCTGGTGGGATCGATGATTCTGGGTATGGTCCTGATTGACGACTGGATGGTGGCGCGGTTCTTGGGATCGTTTGGAGTGGTGGCTGATGGTTGGCGTGATCCCGTGTTCGGGCATCCGATCGGATTTTATTTCTTCCAGCTTCCGTTCTATGAAATGGTGCTGCGCTACCTGCAGGGGTTGCTGGTGGTGGGGTTCATTGTGTATTGGGTAGGCAGCCGGTTTGAGCTATTGCGGGAAGGGTTTTCCCGGATGCAGGCCGAGGATGGAGTGGACCTCCGGGTACTGAACTTGGGGGACGTGCTGAGCGGATTGCCGGTGCGGGTGGTGGTGGCGATTTTCTTTTTGTTGCTGGCTGGGCGGGCTTATCTGAGCCGTTACGATGTGCTGCGTCAGGACCACAATTTCATGGTGGGGGCGGATTATGTGGATGTGAACATTGTGCTGCCCCTGCTCTGGGGGCTGGTGGGAGCTTGCGTGGCGGGCGCGGCACTGGTGATGGCGCGCCGGGTGGGTTTGGCGGTGGGTCTTATAGTGCTTGTGTATTTGGCGGTGGGGGCGGTGCCGAAGGCGGTGAATGCCATCAGCGTCCGGCCGAATGAGATCAGCCTGCAGAAGCCATACATTGCGCGCCATATCGAGGGCACGCGAGCGGCCTTCGGGTTGGCCGAGCAGTTGAAAGAGCGGGATTACGACGCGAAGATGACGGGGAAATTCGAGCCTGCGAAATACCAGACGCTGCTTGAAAATGTGCGCTTGTGGGACTGGCAGGCATTTCATGACACGATTTCGCAGATCCAGGCGCTGCGGACCTATTATGTGTTCGCCGATACGGATGTGGACCGCTATCGCGATGAAAAAGGCAACCTAAGGCAGGTGTTGGTGAGTCCGCGCGAATTGGATGTGCAGAAGCTGCCCGATGCACGAAGCCGCTGGATCAATCCGCACTTCATTTACACGCATGGCTATGGGATGGTGATGGCGGAAGCGAACCGGATCACGAGCGACGGATTGCCGCATTTGCTGATGCGCGACGCGCCGCTTGTATCGGAGGCGAACGCACCGAAAGTGAAGCGGCCGGAGATCTATTTTGGCGAGGCGGTACACGAGCCGGTGTTTGTGCGGACGGCGCAGGCGGAGTTCAGCTATCCACAGGGCAACGCGAACGTGCAAACACGGTATGAGGGCAAGGGGGGAATTCCCATCAGCGGATTGGGCATGAGATTGGCGGCGGCGGTGGCCTATGCGGACTGGAATGTGCTGTTGACAAATCTGCTCACAAGCGAATCCCGGATGTTGATTCATCGCAAGGTGGCGGAGCGGGTGGGCCGTTTGGCTGAGTTCGTCGCTTGGGATGCCGATCCGTACCTGGTGGTGACCGAGCAGGGCCGCCAGGTTTGGATGATCGACGGCTATACGGTGAACTCAATGCATCCATATGCCCGAATGGCGAATACGCGGTTTGGGCGATTGAATTACATTCGCAACAGCGTGAAGGCGACCGTGGATGCCTATGACGGTACGACAGTGCTGTATGCGTGGGATGAGAAAGACACGGTGCTGCAGAGCTATCGCTGGATCTTCCCTAAGCTGTTTCGCCCCAAGACGGAAATGCCTGCGGATTTGCGGTCGCATACGCGGTATCCGGAATCGCTGTTCCGGGTGCAGTCGGAAATCTACCGCACCTATCACATGCAAGATCCGGAGGCCTTCTATAATCGCGAAGATCCCTGGGATCTGGCGCGCACCGCTGAAGGCATGGACGGACGGACGGAAGCCGCGCAGCCGACCTATATGATGGCGTTGCTGCCGGGACAAAGCGAACCGGAGTTTCTGTTGTTGCAAACATTCACGCCGCGGGGCAAGCAGAATCTGATCGGCTTGATGGCCGCGCGCTGTGATGGGGAAAGGCTGGGAGAGATCGAGGTCTTGCGCTTGTCCAAGCAGGAATTGATCTACGGGCCGATGCAAGTAGCGGCGCGGATCAATCAGGATCAGACGATTTCGAAGGATTTGACTTTGTGGAACCAGCACGGCAGCAAGGTGATCAAGGGACAGATGTCGGTATTGCCGATGGGCGGGCAATTCTTATACGTAGAGCCGATCTACATTCAATCGAGCAACGCGCCGATGCCGGAGCTGAAGAAAGTGGCGGTGGGCTATGGAAATCAGATTGGCTATGGAAACACCTATGCCGAAGCGCTGAGCCAGTTGGGGCAAGGCGAAATGAAACTCGGCGAAGCGGCGACGGCAGCGGTGGTAGGGGGAAAGATAGAGCAGCCGGAACCGGGAGAGGGACGAATCGAGAAGATCCGTCAGCGGCTGAAGCGATACCGCGAACTAATGGGAGAAGGAAAATTTGTGGAGGCGGCGCGGGAATTGGAAGCGGTTGAATCCGAAGTAAAGCCCTAAGCCGTAGCTCGATGATCAACGTCCGTTCGATTTGCCCGATTGAGGGCCAATTTTTCCTCAGTGGCTGTCAGGGCCTGATTGAGTGAATCGCCGAAAGACTCGTGTGCCCCCCAAGAAAAAACCACTGAAAACGTGCCGAGAGTTTCCATTTGGTAATTCCAAAGCGACTCTGATATGGACGTGAGTTTGGCGTGGGCGGCGTCACCGCTGACGTCAGGAAAAAGCAAGAGAAATTCATCATCGGCGCGCCTGGTGAGAAAGCCACCTTGAGAAACCAGACCAGCCATCAGGCTGTC
>Ga0068877_10005223_pt1 | contig 10017 bp, 9 predicted proteins | sample NOAtaG_FD_66437 | JGI IMG/M metagenome (GOLD analysis project Ga0068877, IMG submission 66437) | Freshwater lake microbial communities from Lake Erie, under a cyanobacterial bloom - NOAA_Erie_Diel6S_1000h metaG | ecosystem: Environmental > Aquatic > Freshwater > Lake | place: USA: Ohio, Lake... | reverse complement strand
GTGTTGGTCATTCTTTACATGATCTTCAAGATTGGCAACTTGGTGGGTCTTGTGAAAGGAAAAAAAGAAGAGGAGTTTTCTATTTCCTGGAATAACGCCAACGCCATGATGTTTATGATTTTCATGGTTGTTGGCTTGGGTGGTTTCTTTTGGTATTCCTATGCTTTTTTTGATGACTATACACTGCCGGTTGCATCGATTCATGGCGAAGTCACTGATAGCTTGTTCTGGATTACCATGTGGATCACCGTGGTTGCATTTGCAATCATTTTTGCAGTGATGTTCTGGTTTACCTTCGCTTATAAATATGAGAAGGGCAGAAAGGCAGCCTACTTTGCAGATAATCACAAACTGGAAATTTTGTGGACGGTAGTTCCTGCTATCGTCTTAGCTCTTTTGGTTTTTAAAGGCCTTCGTGTGTGGCATGAAATCACGGGTCCAGCTTCGAAAGAAGCAGTCGTTGTAGAAATGGTGGGGCAGCAGTGGCTTTGGATGGCTCGTTATCCTGGTGTAAAAGATAAAACGTTGGGACATCATAATTATAAACTCATTGATGCCTCCAATGAGTTCGGTCTTGACCTAACAGACAAGAATTCTTTTGACGATTTTAAATCTTTGGAGCTTCATATCCCAGTAGGCCAGGAAATCTTAATGAAGATAAGAGCGAAAGATGTATTGCACAGTGTTTTCCTCCCTCATTTCCGCGTAAAGATGGACGCAGTTCCGGGGGTTCAAACTCATTTTAAATTTACGGCTACGAAAACAACAGCGCAAATGCGTGAGGAGTTGAATAACCCAGCGTTCAACTATGAAATGGCTTGCACTGAAGTATGTGGAAAAGGTCATTTTTCAATGAAATTTCCGGTTGTGGTAGATACACAGGAAGACTATCAGAAATGGCTGGAGTCTCAAGAGTCATGGCTGAAACAAAATCCGGATTATCTAAAGTATGTGCCGGCAGAGTTGAAAGAAGCCGCCATGATCAAAGCTGGAATACCTCTTGATAATACAGTTACAGTGCAGACAGCAGCTATCAAATAAGCATAAAAGAAACTATGGCAACAATTGATGTACACCCTCAAACAGCAACCCACCACCACGATGAACATGGAGACGATCATGCGCATCATGGAAATTTTTGGACTACCTATATTTTTAGCGAGGATCATAAGGTAATTGCTAAACAGTTTTTGCTCACGGGCATGGCGTGGGCATTAATCGGGGGAATGCTATCTGTTCTTTTCCGATTGCAACTTGGCTTTCCTGAAGCAAATCTCGGATGGTTGAAGCCGATATTGGGTGGTTGGTTAACTCCGGAAGGAAAAATTGATCCTGAGTTCTATTTGGCATTAGTGACGATGCATGGAACGATTATGGTGTTCTTTGTGCTCACAGCTGGTTTGAGTGGAACGTTCAGCAACTTTCTGATTCCGCTGCAAATCGGTGCACGCGATATGGCATCCGGTTTCATGAACATGCTTTCGTATTGGTTTTTCTTTTTGTCAAGTGCGATTATGTTCATCTCCGTGTTTATCTCGACAGGGCCCGCTGCGGGTGGGTGGGTGATATATCCACCTCTAAGTGCACTACCGCAGGCTATTTCAGGCTCTGGGCTGGGGATGACTTTGTGGCTGGTTTCGATGGCGTTGTTCATTGTTAGTTCACTTTTGGGTAGTATCAACTACATTACCACAGTAATTAACATGAGGACTCTTGGGATGTCATTCACTAAACTGCCTCTCACCATTTGGGCTTTTTTCTTAACTGCAATTATTGGAATCCTCTCGTTCCCCGTTTTGTTTGCGGCTGCTCTACTTTTGATTTTTGATCGCAGTTTCGGAACGAGTTTCTATTTGTCAGATATTTATATAGGAGGTGAGGCGTTGCCCAATCAAGGAGGTAGCCCCATTCTTTTCCAACATTTGTTTTGGTTCTTGGGTCACCCGGAAGTGTATATCGTGTTGTTACCTGCCCTAGGTATCACGTCAGAGATTATCGCTACCAACTCCCGCAAGCCAATTTTCGGATACAAGGCCATGGTTGGTTCTATGTTGTTTATCGCAATCCTTTCCTTTGTGGTGTGGGCACATCATATGTTCGTGACGGGTATGAACCCTTTCTTAGGTTCAATCTTTACTCTCTTAACGTTGATTATTGCGGTGCCATCTGCCGTTAAAATTTTCAATTACGTTACCACTCTTTGGAAAGGAAATATTCGGTTTACACCGGCTATGCTCTTTTCGATCGGATTGGTATCGTTCTTTTTAACAGGTGGTATTACAGGTATTTTCTTAGGAAATTCAGCAGTAGATATCCAATTGCATGACACGTATTTTGTGGTTGCACACTTTCACTTGGTGATGGGAAGTGCTTCCTTCTTTGGGATGATGGCAGGTGTCTACCATTGGTTCCCGAAAATGTTTGGTAGGATGATGGATGAGAAATTAGGTTACTTGCATTTCTGGTTGACATTTATTGGTGTATATCTCGTGTTTTTCCCTATGCATTATATTGGTATAGCAGGATTTCCTCGCAGGTATTATACATGGACAGCATTTGAGACTTTTAGCGGATTTGCTGACTTGAATATGCTGGTGAGCATTGCGGCTATCATAACCATGGTGGCACAGTTTGTTTTCTTGTTCAATTTCATTTACAACATTTTCCGTGGGAAGTTGGCGCCTGCGAATCCTTGGAACGCAACAACTCTAGAATGGACGACACCGCGCTTGCCTGGCCACGGTAATTGGGTTGGCGAGATTCCAACAGTTTATCGTTGGCCGTATGATTATAGCAAGCCGGGCTCGAAAGAAGATTTTATTCCACAACATATTCCTTATTCAGAAACACCAGAATCAAATCTTCCTCACGAAAACGATGAGATCAAATTAGAGATGGGTGGTGACCGAGCGATTGTAGTTGAAGAAAGAAAACACTAAGAATTCAAAGTTCAAAAATCAAAATTTGCTCATGGTGAATTTTGAGTTATTCAATGAACGAGGAAGCAGCGTCTAGGGGATTTAATAAGCTTTGCTTATCTACCTTGGTTGCTGTTTTTCTTTTAATAGCAGCGGGTGGCATCGTTCGCACGACAGGGTCCGGGATGGGCTGTCCAGACTGGCCCAAATGTTTTGGTCAATGGGTTCCACCCACCTCTATAGATCAGCTTCCTGCTGATTACAAAGAATCTCACTCAGCACTTCGCGAAAAGAAAAACCAAAAGTTTATCAAGTATTTGAAAGTGGTCGGTATGACGAATACTGCTAATCAGCTTTCTTCGGACAAGAGTATATTAATAGAGTCCGATTTTAATCCCACCAAAACATGGATTGAGTACTTGAATAGATTGCTTGGGGTGTTAGTTGGGTTTTTGATTTTGCTTTTGGTTTGGCGATCGATTCGATTTAGAGCGAATAAGCCCACAATTTTCTGGATATCCTTGGCAACGCTGGTAGCTGTTCTGTTTCAGGGTTGGTTTGGTTCGATCGTGGTTTCTACTAATCTCACTACATGGACAGTGACGGTTCATATGTTAGTGGCACTATTAATTGTTGGACTGCTTGCCTACCTTGTGGTTGCTTCAGGGCGAAATCGAGAGGAAATCGCGGTTCCAAAGGGCATAAAACCTATATTATTGACTTGTTCTGCATTGTTGTTAACTCAGATTCTTTTTGGGACGCAAGTAAGGGAGGGAATTGATAAACTTGTTTCTTTCCCAAGGACAACCTGGATTTCTTCACTCGGGTTTGAATTCATTCTGCACCGGTCTTTTTCGTGGTTGGTGACAGGCTTCCATTTTCTATTGATTTGGCGTTTAGGAAAAACTACCGGGCTCAAAGCTTTATCAAGTGCATTAATGGCGTTAATTTTGTTTTCGTTTTTGACGGGTGCAGCCATGGCTTATTTTAATGTGCCAGCTGCGCTTCAGCCTGTTCATTTACTTTTAGCAACGATCTGTTTTGGTATTCAGTTGCTTTTGTACTTTCAGTTGAACAGTAGTAAAAAAGAAGTGTTAATTGGATAATATGATTGCCACACAAGATGTAACAGGAATAGCAAACGTTGCCGCAAAATCGAGAGCTTATATCGAATTGATGAAGCCTCGTTTGTCTATGCTAGTAGCGTTTTCGTGCGCCTTCGGTTACGGGCTCGCTACAAGAGGAGCTGTCGATTGGATGACGTTGGTGATGTTGTATTTGGGTGGCTTTTTGTTATCAGGAGCGTCTAGTTGCATCAATCAAATTATTGAACGTGATCTGGATAAGGTCATGAATCGTACAATGAGTCGGCCACTCCCGACAGGAAGGGTAAGTTTGGCAGAGGCAACATTTTTTGCGGTTGCCTGCTTTATGTCAAGCATCGCCATTCTTTGGATTTTTACCAACCCGCTGACGGTTCTATTATCAATTGTGTCGATGGTATTGTATAGTTTTATTTATACTCCATTGAAAAGAGTCGGACCTATAGCTGTTTTCGTAGGAGCGATACCGGGGGCTTTGCCTCCTCTGTTAGGTTGGATTGCCGCAACAGGCGCAATATCCTATGAAGCTCTAATTATTTTCGGAATTCAATTCATTTGGCAGTTTCCTCATTTTTGGGCGATCGCATGGGTAGCAGACGAGGATTATAAGAAAGCTGGTTTTAAGCTTTTGCCTTCGGGTGGAGGAAAGGACTTGAATACAGCTATTCAAATAATGGTTTACACGATGTTTCTGATCCCTTTGGGATTATTACCTGCTAAATTCGGTATCACTGGACTAGATTCCGCAATTGTGGCATCGATTTGTGGTGTGGCCTTTTTTGGACAGACATTTTCATTGATGAAAACAGGAAGCCAGCAATCGGCCAAGCGGATTATGTTTGGTTCATTCTTGTATTTACCAATTGTTCAGATTGCTTATTTGTTGGATAAAATTTAATCAAAAATTATATGAGTGAGGCTGTTGATTTCAAAATTGTTGAAGAGCCAAAAAGGCCCATGGCCATGAATCCCAAGAAATTTGGGATGTGGCTGTTTATGGCCAGTGTGTTAATGTTGTTTATTTCGCTCACATCTGCCTACATCGTGCGGCAAGCCGAGGGCAATTGGCTTTTCTTTGATTTGCCGACTATTTTTATTGTGTCTACCGCAATCATCGTAGCAAGCAGTGTAACTATGCAGCTGGCTTTTTGGGCAGCCAGAAAAGATGACGTTGAGCGAGTTAAGGTAATGGTGCTGCTTACAGCTATTTTGGGCTTGGCATTTGTCGTATCTCAATATCTGGGTTGGAAAGATCTGGTAGCTAGAAGTGTTTATTTGGTTGGAAACCCGTCTGGCTCATTCCTTTATATCATCACCGGATTGCATGCAATACATCTTATAAGTGCGGTTGTTTTTTTACTGTTTGTTCTTTACTCCAGTTTCCGGAATAAAGTGAATTCAAAAAACACAGTACAGATAGAAATCTGCACAACTTATTGGCATTTTTTGGGTCTTCTTTGGGTATATTTGTATGTTTTCTTAACATTGCTACGATAAAATTGTAACCATGGCACACGCAACAACCACAACTGCACCGGGACAAGATGTTTGGAATGGGGGAGTACCTCCGCTAGATGCTAGTTATGGCAAACTGATGATGTGGTTCTTTTTGCTTTCCGATGCGTTCACGTTTTCCGGACTATTGATTACATATGGATTAGTACGTGCTGCGCATCCGGCTTTTACGGGAGCTGTAGATGCTTTTGTCTTCTCTCATGAGTATTGGCCAATACCTGAAAAGGTTTTTGAAGCTGTTCCCTTTTTACACGGGATAAGCCTCCCATTGGTTTTTGTTGGTATCATGACATTCATTTTGATTATGAGTAGCGTAACGATGGTATTGGCTGTGGAAGCAGGCCATCGCATGGATAGAAAGGCGGTAGAAAAATGGATGCTTTGGACAATTTTGGGTGGTATTACTTTCCTCAGCTGTCAGGCATGGGAATGGGCTCACTTTATTGCTGGTACTGATAGGCCAACGCTGTTTAAGGATTTCGTAAATGGTCAATGGATTACGAAAGAGGTAGTGGGCGCGAACCTTCATGTTAATCAATATGGCCCTCAGGATTTTGCTGACTTCTTTTTCTTTATCACTGGCTTTCATGGCTTTCACGTATTTAGCGGAGTGCTACTTAATTTCTTGATTTATTACAATACAGTCACTGGCGTGTACCAGAGAAGAGGCCATTACGAAATGGTGGAGAAGGTAGGATTGTATTGGCACTTTGTTGACTTGGTTTGGGTATTCGTATTTACGTTCTTTTATCTTGTATAATTAGATTAAACGCTATGGCACATCATTCAGAAGAAACCGAAATTACCGTACTTCCCCCAGACAAGGAGAAGATCAAAAAATTATGGACTGTTGCTGGCATCTTAGGTCTGCTAACAGCTTTCGAATTCTTGATTGCTTTTACGATGCATCACGGTCCGGCAAAGACAGCTATATTTGTGGTAATGACGATTGTCAAAGCTGGTTATATCGTAGGTGAGTTTATGCATTTGCGATATGAGGTGAAGGTGCTCTTCTGGGCGATCATGGTGCCTATTGTCTTTATTGTTTGGATGCTGGTGGCATTTGTTTACGAAGGGATGAAGCTTTCTGATATTAACTTTCTTAACTAAAACGAATAGGCATTTCTCGAAAGGCTAAAGTGACAACTTTAGCCTTTCTTTTTTAAAGTAGGACATGAAGCGTAAAATTATCTTTCTTTCATTGGCGCTTTTGTTACCGGTGATTGTCTTTCTTTTTCTAAAAACGTTCGGTCGCAATCGATTTGATATACCGGTGTATCATAAAGATTCAGTCGAATTTATGGTTGGTTGTGAGAGAACCTTTGAGGCTCCTTATGTTATTGCAGATTCGGTGACAACAGAAATTGGTTGGAAAGGGAATGAGGCAACGCTAATTAGCTTTTCCGAAATACTATCGGAGGGGCTCATGAGATTAAAAGAAGATTTTGAACCAAGTCAGCTGCAAATTGTTTCTCTCAATGAGTCAAAGTTTGCACGTTTAAGATGTGTTTTTTTAGTTTCAGAAAAGTACAATGCGGTGTTGGTAGACAGCAAAAAGCAAATTCGAGGCTATTACCAACTGACAAGTCGTGATGAAGCAGATCGATTATTAATGGAGATATCAATATTATTGAAAGATTACTAGTATGCAGAAGGCAACAACAAGCTCAGAACCATATAAAAAACTGATCCTGACCCTGTCTATTGTCATTCCTATTGCCGTGGCGGCATTGTTTAAGATTAAGATACCCGGATATGATTTTTCGTTTTTGCCTCCCATTTACGCAACAATAAATGGCATCACGGCAGTGCTTTTGGTGGTAGCAGTCATTGCCATCCGAAATAAGAATCGATCTCTGCATGAATGGTTGATGAAGATATCGATCGGTTTGTCTACCATCTTTCTCGTTTTGTATGTTGTTTACCATATGTTTAGTGACTCTACCTCATATGGGGGGGAAGGAGCCATTCGGATATTTTATTACTTTGTTTTGATCTCACATATCGTGCTATCGGTAGTCGTTATTCCCTTTGTGTTATTTACGTTTTCCAGGGCACTTTCTGGTAATTTTGAAAGGCATAAAGCGTTGGCTAAATTTACATTTCCCCTTTGGCTGTACGTGGCCGTTACTGGCGTAGTCGTGTATTTAATGATTAGCCCCTATTACGGAGGTTAGAATTTTTTGAATTCGATTGATATGAAAAAAGTTTTTGGTTTTATTTTCTTTCTCTTACTGAACTCACAGGCGAGTGCGCAATGTGCGATGTGTCGAGCTACGCTAGAGAATAATATCAGTAATGGAAACATCGGCATAGCAGCCGGCATAAATTTTGGAATTCTATATCTTTTTGTGGCGCCCTATTTGGCGATTGCAACACTAGCCTATTTCTGGTATCGCACCAGCAAACGAAATGAAAGGAAACTCGATAAAAGCAGCCTGGCAAGGTAAATGCCCACGTTGTGAGAGAGGGGACATTTTTAAATATCCGTTTTCCAGCATTTCAAAATTCAGTGTGATGAATGACCGGTGCTCTAACTGTGGAGTTAGTTTTATGCCCGAACCTGGCTTTTACTTTGGTGCGCTTTACGTTAGTTACGCCTTTACCATCGCTTTTTTTATTGGCCTCTGGCTGATATTGTATTTGTTATTCGACCCGGCTGATTGGGTATATGGAGTGACCATCGTACTTGCTTGCGTCCTTTTTGTGCCGTTTAGTTTTCGTTACTCCCGAATTCTTTTTCTTTACTGGTTTGGAGGCATCAAGCGCATCTAATTCTTCTGTTTTTTTTGGGGTAGGCTTTTAGTATTTTTATAAAGCCTTTTCATGCCTTCTAAGAAATACGTTGTATTGCCTTTACTATCACTACTTCTTCTCCTCGGGGGAGTTGGATGGCATCAGTATTTCAAAACTCAGTTTCAAGAAACCCAGTTAAATCGCAGCGTTTCCAGGAATCTCGAACGAGAAATTCAAGAGTTGGATAGACAGGCAAGTCGCATCGCGAAAACTGCGTTCAGAGAGCTCATGAGTAAACCATTGCCAGGTGCTTTTTATCTTCTGGACAGCGGTGAGTTATGTGCATGGGGGTCCAATAAGTTCGTTCCGGATCCCGCTTTATTGGAAGATACATTTGAAATTAAGTATTTAAAGAATCATCGAGGTGACTACCTGATTAAAAAATGGGTGCTTGATTCGGGAAGGCTATTGGTAGGATTGTTGCCCCTTCTCGAACAATACAAAATTACAAACAAATATCTCCAACCAAGTTGGAATCGACTGATTTTTCCGGTTGATGGACTACTGATATCAGATATGAGCTCGCCCACCGGCAACCCGGTTTGTGGCCAAGATGGAGTATGTTATTTTAAAATAAAAGTCAGCGACTCAGGTGTTGTCTACTCAACGGATTATGCGGCAATATCTTTATTGACTTTAGGTGTTCTCGTTTTTGTCTTGTGGGTGGTTTTTTTTGCTTTTAAGTTACATCAAGAAGGAAAAATAGAGATTGCTTTTTTGATCGGATTGGTTTTTGTTTTTGGGATTCGCATTCTGATTATTCGACTCGGTTTCCCCATGCAATGGGGAAGTTTGAGTCTGTTTGACCCGCAGGCGTTTGCTTCGTCATCAGTCAATGTTTCTCTTGGTGACTTTGTTATAAATTCGTTTCTCGTTCTTTGTGCCTGCTTTTATCTATTTAGGTATTACAACAGATTCTCTTTCCTAAAAAATCTTTTCTCCACTACGCGTGTTGCTAAATTGGTAATAGTAGTGCTTTTATTGACGATGGCAGTGTTTTCGTTTTTGTACCCTTACCTGTTTTTTGAAATTATTTCGCACAACTCATCTATTCAACTGGATATTGCCCAACAAGTGAATTTCGAAAGGAATCGGTTTTGGGCGTTTGTGGCGATTCTTTTTGGCACGTTAAGTAGTTTTCTTTTCTGTCATGTATTGCTTCGTCTTGCCATCGAACTCACAGATAAGAGTCATTTCCGATTTCTCCTATCGGTAGGCATAGCGTTGCTATTGTTTTATGGCTATTGCATGCTCGAGGAACATGACTATACAATCACAATAGTTGTGTCTTTCTTCTATTTTCTTTTGGTGTACCTCTTAAAACTGTATCGTTCGTTTTCTAAGATAAGCTTTACCACATTTTTGTATTTACTAGTGACGATTACTGCATACAGTACGCAAAGCGGGCTGTGTGTCAGGAAGTTTTCGACAGAGTCAACAACTGCAGCCCACGCCCGATTTGGGAACAGCTCTTTGGTTGGTCAAGATATTTTGGGGGAATACTTATTAAGTGAAGCCATTCGAAAAATAGAAGCCGATCCATTTATCATTTCTCGATTCGCAAATCCATTGTTGCCAAAAAAAGTAGTGCGTCAACGGGTGCAGCAAGTCTACCTCAGTTCCTATTTTGATCGTTATGCTACCGATATTTTTCTGTTTAACTCGCTAGGCGAGGGGATAGGCAA
>Ga0068877_10005222_pt1 | contig 10018 bp, 10 predicted proteins | sample NOAtaG_FD_66437 | JGI IMG/M metagenome (GOLD analysis project Ga0068877, IMG submission 66437) | Freshwater lake microbial communities from Lake Erie, under a cyanobacterial bloom - NOAA_Erie_Diel6S_1000h metaG | ecosystem: Environmental > Aquatic > Freshwater > Lake | place: USA: Ohio, Lake... | reverse complement strand
TTCGGCGCCGCCTGCGTCGTGCTCGGCCACCTGCTCTTCGGCATCTCTTGGTGGATGGGCATCCTCGCGGTGCTCGTCACGTTCCTGCTCTCGATCGTCGCCGCCCGCGCCACCGGCGAGACCGACATCACCCCGATCGGGGCCATGGGGAAGATCACCCAGCTGGTTTACGGCGGCATCGCCCCGGGCGATGTCACCACGAACCTCATGACCGCCTCGATCACCTCGGGCGCCGCCTCCCATGCCGCCGACCTGCTCACCGATCTCAAGAGCGGCTACCTGCTCGGCGGCAATCCGCGGAAGCAGACGATCTCGCAATTCTTCGGCGTGCTCGCCGGCACGATCGTCTCGGTGCCCGCCTACCTGTTCGTGGTGCAGTCCGACCCGTCGCGGCTCGGCTCCGAGGCCCTGCCCGCCCCGTCGGCCAAGATCTGGGAGAGCGTGGCCCGCCTGCTCGCCCAAGGCGTCGGCGCCCTGCCCGAATACGCCGTCGAGGCCATCATCGTGGGCGCGGCGATCGGCGCGGCCCTCACGCTCCTCGAGGAATTCGGCCCGGCGAGCTGGAAGCCGTGGCTGCCGTCCACCACCGGCCTCGGCATCGCCGGGGTGATCCCGGCCTTCAACGCCGTCTCGATGTTCGCAGGCGCCCTGCTGGCCTGGCTGTTCGCGAAGGCGGCGCCGAAGGCCGCCGAGGATTACACCGTGCCCGTGTCCAGCGGCCTGATCGCGGGCGAGTCGCTGATGGGCGTGGGCATCATCCTCGCCATCGAGCTCGCGAAGGCGTTCGCTTCATAAAAGCCCCCAGGCGCAAGCCGGGGGATCGGGCTGCACGTCGATCCCCGGGCTTCCGCCCGGGGCTTCTTGGGGACGGAGCCCCTTGCTTATACAAGCCCCCAGGCGCGAGCCGGGGGATGATGCGGGTAGCTTCGGGATGGATGCCACATTATCCCCCTGCTTGCGCATGGGGGCTTGTATGTGCGCCGCATTGATCCCCCTGCTCGCGCATGGGGGCTTTTATGGCCGCGTGCGGAGCGTGGCGAATGCGGCGCCGGCGGCGTCCTTGGCGGAGACGAGCGGAGGCTCGGTCAGGCCCCAGTCGATCGCGAGATCGGGGTCGTCCCAGCGGATGCACCGCTCGTGCTCCGGGAACCAGTAGTCGGTCGTCTTGTAGAGAAAGTCCGCCGACTCGCTCCGCACCAAGAAGCCGTGGGCCAGCCCCGGCGGAATCCAGAGCTGACGCTTGTTGTCCGCCGACAGTTCCACGCCCACCCAGCGGCCGAACGTGGGCGATTCCGGCCGGATATCGACCGCCACGTCGAACACGCTCCCCGCCACGACCCGCACGAGCTTTCCCTGCGGCCGCTCGACCTGGTAGTGCAGGCCGCGGAGCACGTTGCGGCTGCTGCGGCTGTGGTTGTCCTGCACGAAGGTCACCGTCCCGCCGACGGCCGCGTCGAACGCCCGCTGGTTGAAGCTCTCGAAGAAGAAGCCGCGGGCGTCGCCGAAGACCTTCGGGTCGAGGATGAGGACGCCTTCGATAGGAGTGTGAGTCATTGTCATCGGAACTGTTGCAGACAAGAGAGCCGATTCGCCCAAGCCAGGCGACACGGCGGTACAAGTCTCGTCGCGGTGGGCCGCGGCGGCCCAATGCTCCTCGAGCTCGCACCGACCGCGTCGCCTTCCTCAGCTGGGAAGGGCGGATGGAAAGCCTTCACGTTGGTTAGTAGATGTTGTCCTGCATGAGGGCGAGAAGGTATTCGCCGTAGCCGCTCTTGCGGAAGGGTTCGGCGAGGGCTGCGAGGCGGGCGGCGTCGATCCAGCCGTTCCGCCAGGCGATCTCCTCCGGACAGCAGATCTTGAGCCCCTGCCGCTTCTCGAGCGACTGGATGAACTGGCCGGCCTCGATGAGGCTGTCGTGGGTGCCGGTGTCGAGCCAGGCGTCGCCGCGGCCGAGGATCTCGACCGTCAGCTCGCCGCGTTCGAGATAGGTGCGGTTCACGTCGGTGATCTCGAGCTCGCCGCGGTGCGAGGGCTTCACGGCACGGGCGATGTCGACCACCTGTTCGTCGTAGAAATAGAGGCCCGTGACCGCGTAGCGGCTCCGCGGCGCCTTCGGCTTCTCCTCGATGCTCTTCGCCCGCCCCTCGCGGTCGAACTCGACCACGCCGTACCGCTCCGGGTCGGCGACGGGGTAGGCGAAGACACTCGCGCCGCGAGACCGCGCCCGGGCCGCGGCGAGCCGCTCGACGAGGCCGTGGCCGTAGAAGATGTTGTCGCCGAGCACGAGCACCGACGGCCGGCCTGCCACGAAGTCGGCCCCGATGATGAAGGCCTGGGCGAGCCCCTCGGGCTTCGGCTGCACGGCGTAGGAGAGGCTCATGCCCCACTGGCTGCCGTCGCCGAGCAGGCCGCTGAACCGTGGCGTGTCCTGGGGCGTGGAGATGACGAGGATCTCCCGCACGCCCGCCAGCATGAGCGCGCTGAGCGGGTAGTAGATCATCGGCTTGTCGTAGACCGGCAGCAGCTGTTTCGAGACCGCCAGCGTCGCGGGATGCAGCCGCGTGCCGGAACCTCCGGCGAGGATGATGCCCCTGCGGGCGATGGTGTTGTCAGACATGGTCATGCTCCCTTTGCGTCACTCTCAGCCGGCCACGACGCGGCGGAGGGTCTCGGCCACGGCGTCCACCTGTGCGAGGTCGATCCATTCATCGGCCGTGTGGGCCTGCTCGATCGAGCCCGGGCCGAACACCACCGCCGGCACCCCCGCCGCCGAGTAAATGCTCGCGTTGGTGCCGTACCGAGCCGCCACGCGTCGACCGGCATAGCCCTGCCCGCTGGCCGCCGCTTCGAGGCGGTCGATCCACGGGGCCGCCGCCGTCGAACGGCTCTCGTCGGGCAGACCGGCACTTTCGAGAAACGGCGGCTCGTGCTCCACCCTCGCCCCGCTACACGCCGCCGCGATCCGCCCGATCACCTCGTCGCGGGCCGCCTGCGGCGACTCGCCCGGGAGGAGCCGCCGGTCGATCTCGAGCAACACGAGCTCGGGCACGAGGTTGACCCCGCTCCCCCCACGGACCGTGCCGAGATTGAGCGTCGGGGGACCGCACGGATGATCGGCATGCCGCGTGAGCAGTTCGGCCGCCAGCGTTTCGAGTGCCAGGATCGCGCGACCGGCATGATAGATGGCGTTCTCTCCGCGTTCCGGAAACGCACTGTGGCAGGAGCGGCCGCGAATCCGCACCCGCCACCGCACCGCGCCCTTGTGCTGCACCACGAGATCCAGACCGGTGGGCTCGGCGACGATGGCCGCTGCCGGCGCCGCGTCGATGAGACCCCGCGCCGCCGCATCGCTCGGCTCCGTCGCAGCCGTCCAGAGCCGGGTCAGCGCCTTCGCGCCGGAGAAGCCGAACTCCTCGTTGACGGTGGCCGCGAAGATGACGGTGGCCTCCCGCGGGCCGTCCCCTGCGAGCAACCGCTCGAGCGCGACGAGCATCGCGGCCATGCCGCCCTTCACGTCGCACGCCCCGCGGCCGTAGAGTCGCCCATCGCGCACGAGTGGCGTGAACGGCTCGATCGTCATGCCGTCGGCCGGCACCGTGTCCTGATGGGCGTCCCAGAGGATGACGGGGGCACCGGCGTGGGTCGCCTCGAGCCGGGCGATCACGTTGTCACGGCCCGGAGCGACCGGCTGCCTCGCCCAGGGCAGCCCCGCCGCGGAGAACCGCTGCACGAGATACTCTCCCACCCGCGCCTCGAGAAACTCGGGCCCCGAGACATCGCGGCCCATCGGGTTGACGCTGGGGCGCCTGACGAGGTCGGCGAGCGTGGCGGCATGGCTGGACATGGCATTCACCCTACCAGACCGCCGCCCCGCCGACGTGGGCCGACACGTTTTCAGGGGCGGATGCCGCGTGGTACGATTCCGTTAGTTTTTCCGTTTTTCCTGTGGTCCGGATCAGGTCTTTCATGCTCCGCCTCCGAATCCTCGGCCTCGTCCTGTTCGCCGGCGCGTTCGCCGGATCCCCAGCGGCCGCCGAGCAGTCGGGCCGCGAAGCCGACGCAGCGGCCATCCGGGCTGCCGCGAAGGCATATGTCGACGCCCTCAAGTCGGGCGACACGAAGACGCTCTCCGGCCTGTGGACCGCCGACGGCGACATCGTGGACGACCTCGGGCAGGTGCTCCGCGGCCGCGAGACGGTCGCCGCCCCCGCGGCCGGCCCGCGGCCGGCCGATGCACCGGAGTTCACGATCACGGAGACGAACCTCCGGTTTCTCACCGCCGACGTGGCGATCGAGGATGGACAGGTGGAGGTGCACGCGCCCGGAGGGAACCCGCTCGAAGGACGCTTCACGGCCACGTGGGTGCGCGACGGCGGCACGTGGAAGCTCGCCGCCCTGCGCGAGGCCCGCGATCCGGAGCCGACGGGCCCCGAACTGCTTCGCGACCTCGACTGGATGGTGGGCGAATGGAAAGCCGTGGATGAAACGGCCGCCGGCGCGGCGGCGACGCCCGAGAAGCCGCACGCCGAGATGTCGATGAGCGTGCGGTGGAACGACACGCGAACCTTTCTCCATCGTGAACTGCGGATTCGTCCGGCTGATGGCGGTGACAAGGCGGCCGGATTGGTGATCTCGCAGCGGATCGGCTGGGATCCACTGTCCCGGCGGATTCGATCATGGGCGTTCGGCTCCGACGGCAGTCACAGCGAGGCCACCTGGGTGCGCGACGGGGGCTCCTGGGTCGCCCACACCGCCTCCGTGCAGCCCGACGGCAGCCAGACGGCGTCGATCAACGTCTACGCCTTCGACGGCAAGAATCGCTGCACGGTGCGGTCGCTCCATACCCACGTGGGAGGCGAGCATCTGCCCCCCGTGGTGCTCACGCTGGTGCGGACATCGGAGGGCAACACCCCATGAACTCGTCCACGATTCCCGGATCGCTCATCCCGTCGCTGACGCTCGCCCTGCTCGTCGCGACCGGCGCTGCCGCGTCCCGGGCTGCGGATCCGCAGCCCGCCGCGACCGCGGAGGCCAAACCCGCCGCCCAAACCGCCGCCGACCCCGACGACGCTGACGATCTGGCCCGCAAGGCAGAGATCATGAACAGCCCCGAGTGGCGGCGGGCCATCTTCGAACTCGGCGAATGGCTCTCCACCACGAAGATCTACACGCCCGAGCAGGTCCGGAGGATCAAGGTCGACTTCAACCGCCGGGTGGCCGGCATGTCGTCCTACGAACTCGAGTATCTGCTCGAGGACCTGGAGAAGAAGTTCAAGGTGCTCGATACGCCGGAGGCCCAGGACGTGCGGGCCTGGGTGGGTCAGTATCTTTCAGCGATGTCCGACGAGCGGCGGGCGCAGGAGCTCAAGGACGTGCCGAACGTGGTGACCATGTCGGCAGGCCAGCTGCAGATGGAGATCAAGACGATCGAGGAGAAGCGGACGTCGCTGCGGCAGCGACAGGCCGATTTCGAGCAGGGGCGGAATCTGCTCGTGCAGCGGGCCGACGAGGCCCGCCGCGAAACCGCCGCCGCATCCGCGGCCGGCCTGGCCGAGGCCCGCGCTTCCTTCTCCCCCTATCGCAACCAGGGCCCGGGCAAGACGCCGTTCTCCGATGTCCGCACCGGCGCCGACGCCGGCATCTTCGGCGGCATGGGCTTTGGGTTCGGCTTCGGCATGGGCATCTGGTAGGAGGGCCTGCGGCTCCGCCGGTCCGCCGCCGAGCATGCGATCACGTCCCGAGGATTTTGCTCCGCCGCCGCGAATCACCCCGCTCGCCGAAACCCGGCTGCGGGAGCGATTCTCAGTAATGCTCCCCACGTACTGCCCCGACGAAAAGCTCGCGCAGAGCCTCGCCTCGGTGCTCGTGCAAGCGCCGCCGGCGACCGAGATGCAGATTGCGGTCGTGGACGACGGCTCGCCACCGGGACTCGTGGAGGAGATCGTCCGCTCCGTCGATCGTGCGGGCCGCGTGGACATCGTGCGGCATGGAGAGCGGCTGGGGCTCGCCGGCAACTGGAATCGCGCGATTGACTTGGCGCATGGCCAACTCGTGCATCTGTTGCATCAAGACGACTATGTGCTGCCCGGCTTTTACGCCCGGATCGACCATGGCTTCCGCCGCTTGTCCGACGCGGGCATGGCCTTCTGCCGCACGCGGCTCGTGAATGGCGAAGACCGCTTCCTGAAAAACAGCTCGCGACTGCGCTGGTATGCCGGGCCGATCCGCAACTGGCCGGCCGTGATCGGCCATCGGCAACGCCTGCAGACGCCGGGGGTCGTCGTGCCGCGGACCACGTATGAGCGGCTCGGTGGCTATCGTCCCGACCTCTGCCAGGCGCTCGACTGGGAGATGTGGGTGCGGATCGCGGCCCGCTACCCCGTGTGGTACGAGCCGCGGCCGCTGGCCGCGTATCGGAGGCATCGCAAAAACGAGTCGGCCCGACTGCTCGCCCGCGGCGATGTGTGGCCCGATGTCATCCGCACGATCATGGTGAATGCGGCGTCGCTGCCGCCGCAGATGCGGGAGACGTTGACGGCCGCCAGTTCGAAGTGGCACGCCGGCTCGGCCCTCCGCAGCGCCGCCCACCGGCTGCGGGCCGGCGACGCCGCCGGGGCCCGGGCGACCCTCGACCACGTGGCCGCGCTCATTGAAATGGCCGGCACCGCTCCGGGCATCGGCCGGCTGCACGCGCGGTTTCGCAGGGCCGTCGCCCGGACGGAGGCCCTCCTCGCGGCCCAAGGCCGGGCCAAAACGACCTGACTCGTCGCTTCGGGAGCCGGGCGGTATAAATGTGCCGGTCGTTCCGATTGGCCGGAGCCTGCGGGCAACTCCGGCTTTTTTCGGGCCCGACTTCGTGACAAATTTCACGAAGTCGGTTCCCGCGGCCGATTTTGGCAATTCCGCCCGCCCTGACCGCTGACAGTCACGCCATGGACGCCATCCTTCCGGTCCTGTTGTTCGTCGCGATCGCGGCCGCGGTATCCGTCGGGCTGGTGGTCTTCGCCCAGCTCGTCGGCCCCCGGCGGTCGGGGGCCGTCAAGGAGATGCCGTACGAGAGCGGCATGGATCCGATCCATGACACCCGGCGGCGGTTCGACGTCCGGTTCCACCTCGTGGCGATCACCTTCCTCGTGTTCGACGTGGAGCTGTTGTTTCTCTACCCGTGGGCCGTCGCCAGCCGGTCGCAGGCCGGCGTCGATGCGGCGGTGGCCGGCGGGCTGGTTTCCTCCCGCGGGCTCGTGTTCGCCGGCGCGATGCTCTTCATCGCGCTTGTGATCGTGGGTTTCGCCTACGACTGGCGCAAGGGGGTGTTCCGATGGCGATAGACGGCGGTCCGAAGCTGGAGCTTCCCGAGAACGTGTTCGTCAGCAAGCTCGACGAGCTTGCCAATTGGTGCCGCAAGAACAGCCTCTGGCCGATGCCGTTCGCGACGGCCTGCTGTGGCATCGAACTGATGGCGACGGGCGCGAGCAAGCACGACCTCGCCCGGTTCGGCGCCGAAGTCTTCCGATTCAGCCCTCGGCAGTGCGATCTGATGATCGTGGCCGGCCGCGTGGTGATGAAGATGCTGCCGGTGCTGCAGCGGATCTGGCAGCAGATGCACGAGCCGAAGTGGTGCATCTCGATGGGCGCCTGCGCCAGCACCGGTGGCGTGTTCGACACCTATGCCGTCGTGCAGGGCATCGACCGGTTCATACCGGTCGACATGTACGTTCCCGGCTGCCCGCCGCGGCCCGAGCAGCTGATCCAGGCGATCATCGACCTGCAGGACAAGATCCAACGCGAGGGCACGATCACCGGCCGCGAGTTCGATACGGCCGGCCGTCAAGCCCGCAAGCGGGCGCTCGTGGAGATCACGTCGCCGCTTTCGATCGACGCCTCACGCAACCCCGTCCTGCAGCGGGAACTCGCCGCCGCAGCTGAATCCGCCGCCCGTTCCTGACTTTCCGAGCATCCACACCGAGCCTCATGCCCTACACGCCTCCTGCCGTCGACGACGTGGTCGCCGCGCTCGCCGAGCGGTTCGGCACCATCGACCAGTCGGTGTATCGCGGCCAGACGCGGGTCGTGCTCCCGGTCGAGACCGCCCTCGAAGCCTTCCAGTTACTGAAGAACCGGGGCTTCGACCTGCTCGTCGACGTCACGTGCGTCGACTACCTCGACTTCAAGGGGGCGAAGCACCGCTACGGCCTCGTCTATCTGCTCGCGAACACCGCCACGAACCAGCGGCTTACCGTCCGCGTGTTCACCGACGATCCCGACCCCACGGTGCCAAGCGTCGTGCCGCTCTGGGAGGGCGCGAATTGGCTCGAACGCGAGGTCTGGGACCTGTTCGGCATCCGCTTCGAGGGGCACCCCGACCTCCGCCGCCTCGTGATGCCCGAGGAGTTCACCGCCCACCCGCTCCGCAAGGACTACCCGCTGCAGGGCCGCGGCGAACGCCACAACTTCCCCGTCATCACCCGGGACCACAGCTAGGCCATGTCGATCGCCCCTCCCGAATTCGACGTCACGAACCGCGGCCCCGAGGCGGGCGCGCGGTCCGAGGACTACCTCTGGACGCTCAACTTCGGCCCTCAGCACCCGGCCACCCACACGACGCTCCGGCTCGTGCTCAAGCTCGAGGGGGAGCGGGTGGTCGATGCGATGCCGGAGATGGGCTACCTCCATTCGGGCTTCGAGAAGATCGGCGAGCACCTCACGTTCAACCAATACGTGACGGTCACCGACCGGATGAACTACATCTCGCCGATCGCCAACAACGTGGCCTGGCACCACGCTGTCGAGGCCCTGCTCGGCCTGGAACTCACGCCGCGGTGCACCTACATCCGCACGATCGTCGCCGAACTGGCCCGGATCAGCGACCACCTGCTCTCCAACGGCGCGGTCGGCCTCGATACGGGCGCCTTCACCTTCTTCCTCTACGCCTTCTATCAGCGTGAGGTGATCTACGACATCTTCGAGACGCTCTGCGGCGCGCGGTTCACGAACTCGTATACCCGCGTGGGCGGCGTCTCGCAGGACTTCACGCCGCTGGTGATCGAGAAGATCCGGGCCTTCATCAAGACCTTTCCGAAGACGCTCGACGACATGGAGCGGCTGCTGACCCGCAACCGCATCTTCGTGGACCGCACGAAGGGCGTGGGCGTGCTCACCAAAGAAGAAGCGATCAATCGCAGTGCCACCGGCCCCGTGGCCCGGGCCAGCGGCGTGACCCGCGACCTCCGCAAGGACGAGCCCTACCTCGCCTACGCCGACCTCGACTTCAAGATCGCCTGCGCCAGCGCCGGCGACTGCTACGCCCGGTATCTCGTGCGGATGCAGGAGATGCGGGAGAGCCTGAAGATCGTCGCCCAGGCGCTCGAAAACCTTCCCTCCGGCCCGGTGAACGTGGGCATCGACCAGCGGACGGCCCTGCCGACGAAGAAGCAGGTCTATTCGTCGATCGAGGGCACGATCTCGCACTTCGAGCTTTCGATGGCCAATCGCGGCTTCGAGGTGCCCTTCGAGGAGTCGTACGCCGCGATCGAGGCGCCCAACGGCGAACTCGGCTTCTACATCGTGGGCGACGGCGACGACACGGCCTACCGGGCCCGCTGCCGCCCGCCGAGCGTGCTCCACTTCGCCCTGTTTCCGTTCCTGATCCGCGGCCACACGCTCTCCGACGTCGTCGCCGTGCTGGGCAGCCTCAACATCATCGCCGCGGAGCTCGACCGATGAGCACGCATGCACCCCTCACAGACGGTAGGAAGGGGCTGCCCGTGCCATCGAGCCGGCGTTGCCGGCCAGCGCAGGCAGGATGCCGGAGCGCAGCCGGCACCGAGCGAGCGAAGGGCAGGATGCCCGGAGCGAGCGTCCGGGCGAGATGGCATGGGCAGCCCCTTCCGGGACCAACCACATGATCGCTCAGAAAAAAGTCCTTACCGACGAGATGGTGGCGAAGATCGAGGCGCTCGCGCCGCGATATCCGAATCGTCGCGCCCTCACGCTGCCGGCGCTCCACATCGTCAATGCC
>Ga0068877_10005219_pt1 | contig 10022 bp, 9 predicted proteins | sample NOAtaG_FD_66437 | JGI IMG/M metagenome (GOLD analysis project Ga0068877, IMG submission 66437) | Freshwater lake microbial communities from Lake Erie, under a cyanobacterial bloom - NOAA_Erie_Diel6S_1000h metaG | ecosystem: Environmental > Aquatic > Freshwater > Lake | place: USA: Ohio, Lake... | reverse complement strand
CCATGCACGTCTCTGCTTGTCGCTTCCCTGCCATCCGTCGCTCACCGACGCGGAGGTCGCGCAGGTGATCGACGCGGTAAATTCCTTCGCGAGCTGATCGATTGGAACACTTCGTCACGCTGATCGACAGTCTCTTCCTGCCCCAGGTACTCGCGTTGCACGCCTCCATGCAGCGTTCCTGTGGTCGTTTCACACTGTGGGTTCTGTGTGTAGATGACGTCGCCCATCAGGTCCTCGAGCGGCTGTCTCTGCCCGACCTGCGCTTGTTGCGCCTGTCCTCGCTCGAAACGGCCGGGTTGCTCGCGGTCCGCGCGGGGCGGACACGCGCTGAGTACTGCTGGACGCTCACGCCCTTCGCACCGCGCTTCGTGTTCGAAGCCGAGCGCTCCGCCGCGCGTGTGACCTACCTCGACGCGGATCTCTGGTTCCTGCGCTCTCCCGAGCCGCTGTTTCGCGAAATGGAGGCTGCGAAGCGAGGCGTGCTCATCACCGAGCACGCCTATGCGCCGCGCTACGACCAGAGTGTCCTGAGCGGCAGGTTCTGCGTGCAGTTCGTGTCCTTCTGCCGCGAGACTCCGCAGCCGGTGCGCGAGTGGTGGGAAGCGCGGTGCATGGAGTGGTGCTTCGCGCGCTTCGAGAACGGGCTCTTCGGCGACCAGAAGTATCTCGACGACTGGCCCGAGCGCTTCGCGACCAGTGTGCACGTCCTCGAGGACGCGTCGCTCGCGGCTGCGCCCTGGAACGCGGAACGCTTCGATCCGCGTGAAGCGGTGTTCTTCCATTTCCATAGTCTGCGTCTCCTGCGCGGCGGGATGGTGATGCTCGCCGGCGGATACGAGCTGCCCAGGGTCGCGCGGGAACACATCTACGAACCTTACATCCGGGCACTCGGCGAGGCCGTCTTCCGGCTGCGCTCGGTGGGGTGGGAGGCTCCGGCACAGGATCGGCGGGCGCCGTGGGTCCGGGCTTTGCTGAACCTATCGGTGGCGCTCAGGCAAGGCTGGCGCGAACCGTTCGCACAGGCGAAGGTGCGCCGCCTGCCGCTGCCTTCTAAGGGGCGCTGAGCCCGCGCTGGCGGTGCAGCACACGCGTACCCAGCCACAGCAGCGTGCGCAGTCCGGCCGCCGCGAGCAGCAGAGCGGTCCAAGCGCCGCCGAAACCGCGGTTGAGTTCTCCGAGGCCGTTACCCACTCCACGCGCGCGGAGAAAACCCGGCACGCCGAGTTTCGGCGCGAGGCTCGCGTAGTCGGATACGACGCGCAACCGCCACAGGATGCGTGTGCCGCGGGCGGCGATCCCTGCGTCGTCCAGGGCCAGGTCGAGGCAGAGGAAGTAGTCCCGGTGGGTGCGGAAGTAGATCTCGCGCCAGTTGCGTCCGAACTCGTCCCAGTGCTGCACATTCTCGACCGTGTGCGCAACGAGGTCCTCGTTCAGGTAACCCGAATGGGCAGAGAGGGCGATCCGGGCCGCGACCGCGCAGGGGAAGTAGGCGTTGTTGCTCGCCTCGAAGAAGAAGCGCATGTCGAGTGCGTCGGCGCGGATGAGCAGGCGGCTCAGCACCGCGGCCCAGGGAGCGATCGTTGCGGCGCTGCGCGCGCCGGGCGGGTAGATCGGCTCAGTCGCCGCGGGGCCGCGCCGCGCGAGCGGCGGCTGTCCGGGCCCCGTGACATCGACGATCGGGGAGAGCACGAGCGCGACCTCGGGGTGGCGGTCCACGAACGCGCGCAGCGCGGGGAATGCCCCGGGAATCAGCACGTCGTCGTCGGTCAGGATGAACAGGTAGCTGCCGGACGCGCGGCCGATCGCGTCGACGAAGTTCCGTTGCAGCCCGATGTTCTCCGGCTGGCGCTTCGGGCGCAGGCGCGGATCGCCCGCGAATCGCTCGATCACCTCCCCGGTATTGTCTGGCGAGGCGTTGTCGTTCACTACGATCTCGATGTCGGCGTCGGGCAGCGCGACGATGCTGGCGAGACAGCGCTCGAGTTCCCCGGCCCGGCGGTAGGTGCAGACGATGAAGGAGAAACACGTGTTCATTGCGCCGCCGGGTCGCCGCGCATCCGCGCGTTGAAGATGACCAAAGTGAAGGCGAGGCCGATCACACCGTGGACGATGGCGTACAGCAGCAGCGCCAGTTCCATCCTGCCTGCGTGCAGCGCGAGGGGCAGCGCCAGCGCCAGTACCGCAGTCTCGGCCAGCACCAGCCGCAGCATGGGCTCGCGCCGATAGCTGCGCAGCGCCGCCGCCAGCGCGGACTGCAGCGTGTGGGATACCGCTGTGGCCAGCACCAACGCGAAGAGAGGCCACTCCAGCACGCGATCCACCAGGGGCAGGCCGCGGTGCTGCGTGAGGGCTGCCAGCACGGAGCCGGAGACTGCCAGAGCGCAGGCCACTGCCATTCCGCGGCGCAGGCTCCACTCCAGCCGCTGTAGCAGTGCGCGATCCTCGCGGGCCGCGGCCAATCGCGCAAAGTCGGGGATCGACGCGTTAACCCAGATGGAGGAGACACCGATAATCGCCCAGCCGATCGCCATGCTCATGCCGACCTGGCCGGCGCGCGCGGGCCCGAGGCTCGCGAAGCTGAGAGGCACGATCGCCTGGAAGATCACGTAACCGCCGAGCCAGCTCAGGGCAAACCGCCACTGCAGCGGCCAGACCTCGCGACGCCAGAGCCGGGCGCTGGCGCCCGCCTTGCCTAGGGCGTGTACGAAATTGCCCCGCTCGCGAAGGACCCATCCGGTCTGCACGGCCAGATTGACCGCCATGCCGATTCCGATGGACCACAGGCCGAGCCCGGCTACTAGGCTCGCCACCGCGCTCATCGTTCCGGCCATGGCGGCGAACACCCGCATCCAGCTGAGCGCACGCAGGTCGCCGAGTCCCTCGAGCGTGGCGAGAACGGGGCCGACGGCCATCGCCGCGCAAGCGCTTGCAAGCGCGAGAAGCCACGGGAGCTGCCAGTTCACGCTTAGCGACGGGCGCAAGAAGAGGCCCTGGGCGGAGACCCCGAGCACGACGGCGAACAGCACGGAGGCGGTCCCGCACCAGCGTACGGCCGTCCCCGCGAGGCCGCGGATGATTGCCTGCGCCGCCTCGGGTCCCTCCAGGCCTGCGCGGCTCACGCGACACCCTGCCGCGTGATGGGCAACGGTATTGACCATCACCTGCCCTAGGCCGAGTTCGAAAACCGCCGACAGCGCGAGCATCGCGCCGAAGGTGTACGCGTATCCCTGCTCGTCGGGCGAGAGGAAGTGTGCGGTGGCTGCCAGTTGTGCCGGACCCGCGATCGCTGACCAGGCGCGTGCGAGCAGCATCGCGCCGGCGGTGTTGCGAACTTCCCGGGTCGATGCAATCGTACTCATGCGCTCGTGGCCGCCTGCAGGCGGCGATCGGCGGACTCCACCGCCTGCCACAGCCGGATCGTGTCGCGGTACCACTCCGGAAAATGCCCGGTCGTATCCTGCATCGCCTCCGCGATCAGGCGCTGGAGCGGCAGCACGCGGGGATCGAGACCGTTTTCGGTGGCCTTTGCGCTATAGGGGTCGGTCAGTCTGAACAGCTCGCGCGGTGCAGCGCCCTCGATCGAGGCCGCGAAACACGGCGCCTCGCGCAGCGTATCGAGTTCGATGACGCAGCGCGGCAGGCCCGGAGCGCCCAGCGCGCATTCCCAGCGGTCGCACTCGTCGCGTGAGCCACCGGCGCTCAGCGAATACTCGACGCGGGTGTAGCCGGTTTCCGCCAGCAGCGCGATTAGGTGGATGCCGTAGTAGCGGAGCGCGCCGCCGCCCTCGCTGTGGCGGCGCTTCCAGGTATCCAGCGCGTTGCGATGATGATGCGCGAGGAAGTGCCACTGCAGCCTGAGCGTGGACTGTGACCCGGCCCTGCGCAGCGCCTCGGCGAGAGCGGGGCTCCAAGAGGTGAAGCGGAAGTTGTATCCGATGCGAAAACGCAAGCGGGCGTCGATCAGGAGAGCCAGGCAGCGCGCTGCCGCCGCGGGTTCGCAGGCCAAGGGTTTCTCGAGCACGAGCAGCTGCGGGCCGCGCCTGGCAGCGATGGCCGCGATGGCCGGTCCCTGGTCCGCCGGGCGGCGAGCGACCACCACGGCGCTCGACTGGGCGAGCGCCTCGCGCTCGTCGGCGAACCAGCGCACCGCGCCGCGAAAGCGCGCGAGTTCGGGCCGTTCCTCAAGGCGGGCGCGGTAGGCCTCGGGCAGCGCCACCGGGCCCCAGCCGCCGCCCACGATGGCTGCCAGATAACCGTAGAGGCCGAATCCGGATCCCTGGATGGCGAACATGTCAGTGCAGGTCTTCGGGAGACAGGATGTCCCGGACTTCCGCGACGTACCCGTGTTGCCGCAGGTGGGCGCGGATTTCCTCGCTGATGTGCCAGGCGAGGTTCAGCAGTGGACTCTTCGGGTTCGGGCTCGCGAAGAGTTCGTCATCCGGGAGGATCGGGATCCGCGTCCCGGGCACGTAGTGCCCGATTTTCTTTGAGCCCGACTTCTCGTAGACGGCTTCGATCGCGTCGACGTCGAGGCCGAGGAGGCGAATGAGAATGGCGGCCCGGCCGGGGAAGGCCTTTGCTCGCATTGGTCCCGACTCCGCCACGCGCTCGCGTATCCAGCGCGATTTGCGCTGGCGCCAGTTCTCCATCGACGCGCGCATCGTCGCAAAGGCCGCGGGAAACCCGGACTCGCGCTGCTCGAGCGACAGCTCCAAGGCGGTGCACGCGGCCGGGATGCTCCCGCGTCCCAGGGTTACGCGGATGTTGCCGCCGTAACGCGACGGAAACCCGATGTCGAGCAGCGCGAGGCCCAGGGACTGCGCCACGAAGCGGAAGGAGCGCGCGCTGTAGGTCCTCGGGTGCTCGTGATAGAACGTGTCGAACTGGCAGCCGTCGAGGACCGAGCCTAGATAGTGATTCTCGATCACCAGCAGCGTCTGCTCGCCGAGCAGCACGCGCAGCGACGCGAGCAACGTCGGCAGATCCTCGATGTGCGCAAACACGTTGGTAAACGTGATGACGTCCGGATGCCCGTGCGAGCCCAGTAAGCGCTGCGCCAGCTCCGGCGTGAAATAGTCCGCCAGCACCTCGTGGCCGGCATCGACGGCGTCGCTGTACGCGTCCGTCGGTTCCACGCCGAGCGTTCGGGCCCCCCGCTCGCGAAAGAAGCCGAGCAGGCTGCCGTCGTTGCAGCCGACGTCGAGCACCAGGCGCCCCGCGAGCCCGCCGAGCCGGGCCTCGACGGCCGCCGCGAGCCCCCGCATCCCGTCGAGCACGTCGGCCGTGAAGCGCGAGCGGTAGTGATATGTTGGAGGAAACAACTCGCGCTTGGGGACGCTGTGGCGCTGGTGCGCCGTCAGGCAGACGGGGCAGAGAAGTATCTCGACGGGGTACTCGGCACACACGCGTTGCTCGCCGATGGGCACCAGGTCGTCGCAGAGCGGATGCAGGCCGAGGTCGAGAACCGGATCGAGCCCGGTGTGGCCGCACACCTCGCACGCGCGGGCAACGCGTTCGGCCGCTGTCATGGCCGCTCGGCCCACGGCAGACGGGCGCGCCGCGCATCGGCACAATAGGCTTGGATATCCTCGGTCGCGAGCGATTGCGCGGCCACTCCCCGGCGCAGCCGGTTGTACCACCCGACAGTCCTCGAGACGGTAGATTCGGCGTCCCATACGCAGTGCCACCCGAGCGTCCGGAGCGCGCGCGCCGAATTGAGCCGCAACAGCGTGGCCTCGTGCGCTGCGGCGGGTCGCGGGGAAGATGCCGGCGCGGGCGCTCCGCAGGCTGCAGCGAGGCGTGACGCGAGTTCCGCGACGCTTATGCCGGAAGAGTCCGCAGGCCCGAGATTCCACGAGCCTGCGAGCGCGTCACCGCTGGCTTCCGCAAGGCGCTGGGCGAGGTGCAGGTACCCGCCCAATGGCTCGAGCACGTGCTGCCACGGGCGCGTCGCCGACGGATTGCGCAACTGCAGTGCGACCCCGGATTCGAGCGCGCGCACGAAATCGGGTACGAGACGGTCCGGCGACCAGTCCCCGCCCCCGATCACGTTGCCGGCGCGGGCGGTGGCGATGCGTGGCACGCCGTCACGAGCAAAGGAGCGGCGCCAGGCCGCGACCGCGATTTCCGCAGCGCCCTTGCTCGCGGAATACGGATCGCTGCCGCCGAGGGCGTCGTCCTCGCGGTAGGGCTTGGTCGACTCGCGGTTCTCGTAGCACTTGTCGCTGGTCACGACCACGCAGCAGCGCACGGAGGTACACGCGCGCAGCGCCTCGAGGAGGTTCACGGTGCCCATGACGTTCGTCGCCCAAGTCTCACGAGGCGCCCGGTAGGACTCGAGAACGAGCGGCTGCGCCGCGAGGTGGAACACGGCCTCCGGCCGGACCTGCGCGAGGCGGGCGGAAAGCGCATCGAAGTCGCGCACGTCGCCGACAGCGTGATCGATGCGCCTCGCGAGCCCGAGCAGATCGAACAGCGACGGTGTCGTCGCCGGTTCCAGCGCGTAGCCGTGAACCTGTGCTCCGAGGCCGAGCAGCCACTCGCAGAGCCAGGCGCCGCAGAAACCGGTGTGCCCGGTCAACAAGACGCGGCGACCGTGGAACCAGCCAGAAAACTCGGTTCTCATCCGGCGGGGCGGCGCGGCCAGGCGCGCGTCCACGGTGCGCTGCCGCTATCCCACAACTGGTTGAGCAGGTGATGCTCCCGTGGTGTGTCCATGCACTGCCAGAAGCCTGCGTGCACCCATGCGGCCATGTCGGCCTCGGCGGCCGCCCGACGCATCGGCGCCTCCTCGAGAATCGTGTGTTCGCCCGTGGCGGCGGGAGGAAGGTAGCGATCGACGAAGCCGCGGTCCAGAACGAGGAACCCGCCGTTGATCAGACCGGATTCGGTTTGCGGCTTCTCGTGGAAACCGATGATACGGTTGCCGTCCACCGTGATCTCTCCGAAGCGTCCTGCCGGATGGACCGCAGTCACGGTGATCGACTGCCGGTGCGAGCGGTGGAAATCCAGCAACGCCCCGACGTCCACATCGGCCACGCCGTCTCCGTAGGTGAGAAAGAACTCGCGGTCGCTCTCCCGGAGGTAGCGGGAGGCTCGGAGGACCCTAGCGCCTGTCATCGCGCCTTCACCGGTATCCGCCAGCGTGACTTCCCAGTCCTCGTCGTCGAGGAAGTCTCCGTGGAATGTAATGCCGCCGTTGCGCCCCAGCTTCACCGTGAGGTCGGATGAGCGCGCGCGATAATTGACGAAGTAATCGATGATCGATTCGCGCTTGTACCCGAGGCAGAGGATGAAGCGGCGGACTCCGTACGCGGCATAGATCTTCATGATGTGCCAGAGGATCGGCTGCGGGCCCACCGGCACCATCGGCTTCGCCAGCAGTTCGCTCACGTCGCGAAGCCGCGACCCCTGGCCGCCGCACAGGATCATGGCGGGCGGCATGCTGCGGCCTGCATTGTTCACGGGATGGCTCGCCTCGAGCGCTGATTTGCCGGGATATTAGACGGCTTGTACCCCGATGGCCATCGGTGGGATGCGGTCTCGCGCGCGGCGCGAGCGGGTGCGCGAGGGCGTGCTTTCAATGCGTCTCCCCGCCTGCGTCTTCGAGTGTCGCGGCGAGTTCGGCCGCCACGCGAGTGGCAGTCTCGTCCCAGCCGAAGAGACCAGCTGCCTCTAGCGCGCTCCGCGCAGGGTCGCCGTCCGGGTCCTCGCGAAGCACGCGCTCCAGAAGCTGTGCGAGGGCCTGCGCGTCGCCCGCTCGATAGGTCGGCTGGCCCAGCGCCGCGCAGGCGTCGGAACTGAGGGCGCGAGTGCCGCAGGCCATCGCCTCGAGGAGCGTCAGGCCAAAGCTCTCGTACGCTGACGGCAGCACGAGGACGTCGTGCCGGCGGTAGAGATCGGGCATCGACTCGTGTGGCAGCTGCCCGGCGAATCGAAGTCGCTGGCCGATACCCAACTGCTCGCCGAGGGCTAGGAGGCGCCTCTCCTCCGGACCCGAGCCGGCGATCGTCAGGGAGATTTCGGGGAACGACGCGGCGAGCGACGCGATCGCGTGCAGGAGATCGGGAATTCGCTTCAGCGCATCGAGCCGACCGACGAAGAGCAGCCGCTCGCCACGCAAGCCATCACGCCCGCTCTGGTTGAAGCGCTGCGTGTCGACGCCGTTGCAGACGGTCGCGAAGCGACGCAGCGATATGCCGAGGCACTCCAGCTCGCGGCGCATCGTGGTGGCCGTTGCCAGAACCGCGGCGGAGCGCCGCGCGTGCAGCGAGTCGAGCGGGGCGAGCAGCGCGTTGGCGAGCGCGACGAGCGGTCTGTCCGCTCGCCAGGCCGCGCGCGCCTGCCCTGCGCGGGTGACGTGGAAGTGGCTGACCACGGGCTGGCGTGCCCGTACGACGGGTCTCAGCGCATACAGCACGTCGCCCGGGTAGCCGCGAACGATGCGGCGCGAACTCCATGCGAACGAGACGGTTCGGGTCAGGAAGTTCGCGCGCACCACCGCAACGCGATGCACCGGGAAGGGCAGCAGACGGTCGTGTTCGCTCGCGCCGGGAATGTCGGGCGCCACGACCTCGATCCCGATTCCGCGCGCAGAGAGGCGGGCTGCGATCTCGCCGGCGAAAATGCCCTCGCCGCCGAGTATCTGCGGCGGGAAGTCGTGCGTCAGCATCAGCACGTTCACCCAGGCGGGCTCCGCGGTGCCGCACGCCGGTCCGAGGCCCGGTCGATGATCGCCCCGATCTCCGCGCCGTATCGCTCCCAGGAGCGGCTGCGCGCGTAAGCGACGCAGGCTTCGCGTCGCGCCAGCGGGCCGCAACCAAGCAGCTCGCACACCGCCTCGGCGAAGGCCGGGTAGTCCTCCGGCTTCACGAGGGTGCCGGAGACGCCGTGCTCCACGGCGTCTCCCACGCCACCAGTGTCGAAGGCCACGGTGGGTACGCCGCTCGCGGCCGCCTCAAGCGCCACGAGGCCGAATCCCTCGACGTCCTGCGGCAGGTCGATGACCGGGAACACGTGCACGCGGGCGCGGGCCATCAGGCGCGCGAGTTCCCGGTCGTCCAGGTACCCGGCAAGCCTTGCGTGGCCCTGCACCCCCGCGTCGGCGATCGCCGAGCTGATGCGCTCGGTCTCCGGCTGCTCGCGTTTCAGTGCGGCGGCAGGTGCCTCGCCCACGATCACGAATTCCACGCGAGGGTGCTGCGCGATGATCGAAGGCAGCGCCTTCCGGATGAACTCGGCGATTCCCTTGCGTCGGACCAACCTTCCCACCGAGACGAGCAGCGGAGCCTCGTCACCGGTGAGCATGGCGGGATCCGCCGCGGCCGTTGGCGCGGGATCCACGCCGGGAGTGACCACGTGCAGGCGCGCGGCCGGAATGCCGTGCTCCCTGGCCAGCCGAGCGGAGTTGCTGCTGCAGGCGATGACAGCGGCGCTCCGCGCGATGAGCGGCAGGCAGAGGCACTGGTACAGGCGGTTGTCGGCGACGATGTCCAGCCCGTAGACCATCGTCACGATCGGCATGCGGTGAGGCCACGCGGCCGCAGCCGCGAAGCGCATGAGGCCGTTTCCGGCGAGCACCGCGGCGAAGCGTCTGCGCCAGAGGAGGAAGGCACACACGCACCACGCCAGCGCGACGAACAGCGGTGCGGGCCGGTGCGGCAATTCGAATACCTCGAGGTCGGGAGGCAGGAACCGTCGGCAACCGCGCGGGCCTATCACCACGCACGGTCGCGAGGTTGCCAGCTCGCGGATCAGCCGATGCATCAGGCGCTCGATGCCGCCGACGACCGGCGGCAGGTTGCGGCTGATGATCAGCAGCAGGCGCCGGCCGCGTGCGTCGTGCATGCCAGAAAATCCCGCCGGGCACTACGGCCCCTTGCTGAGGCGCGTCGCGCGCGCCTAAACTCTTTCCCCTTCACGCCGGAATAGCTCAGTCGGTAGAGCAACTGATTCGTAATCAGTAGGTCGGAGGTTCGATTCCTCTTTCCGGCACCATTTCTTCCGTTCGCCCCCCTCACGGC
>Ga0068877_10005214_pt1 | contig 10027 bp, 1 predicted proteins | sample NOAtaG_FD_66437 | JGI IMG/M metagenome (GOLD analysis project Ga0068877, IMG submission 66437) | Freshwater lake microbial communities from Lake Erie, under a cyanobacterial bloom - NOAA_Erie_Diel6S_1000h metaG | ecosystem: Environmental > Aquatic > Freshwater > Lake | place: USA: Ohio, Lake... | reverse complement strand
ACGATAGTATTCTCCTTGACCTACATGAGTTTTATACAAAGCAAGAGTTAACACAACAACTTAACAAACGAGGCCACTCCCTTAGAGAAGTCTTCTTAGCAAAAGCGACCCAAGAAACATCCATAACAAATTATCTGTCAACAAATTATTACAAACTCCTCGAAGTGCACGAGGACAGTTGTGAGGAAGAATATACTTCAACTTCTACAAAGCTACCAAATCGATCAAGCCAACTAATCATGAAAGAGCCCGAATCTTCGATTCAAACCTCCTTTCCAGAGGACCTGAACATTACTGAGGTCGAAACGTCAATCCGCCACCGTCAGGCAGCCGTCGCGATGGATGAAGATGTAGAAGACGATCCACATCAAAATCCATTACCACATACTCCGCCGAGAATTATTACAATTACAACCTCAGACGCTTCCGTTCCTAGTAACATACGCATTAATCTTATTCGACATAAAAATGCAGTAGTTACCGAGAAAACTTCTCTGCAGCTCTTCAAGACATTCATTGTAGCAGCAAAGAAAACAGATCCAAACTTAACAGTCCTACCAATTGACTCTACTAAGCAACATCTCTCGTCCTTAACCTCCTTTAAGCAAGTTGAAAATTTAACAACAAATCAACTTCGATTGTACTTTTCCCCCTGGTTTCGAGATCAACCACATTCACTGAGCGGCTTTCTCCATCTGAATACCATACTTGAAGTAGGAGATATGATGCAGGAACTACCCTTAGCAGAGTGGCTTGCAACATATCAATACTCGGTCAAACCCTGTAAAAGTCAGGTAGAAGAAATGTCAATCATCGGAGCACTCTGTTATGGGAGCTTATTCCTCCATCGTGATGGTCTATTAGATAGCATCCAATCTCTCCCAGAATGGGTGCAGCTAAATCAAGGCAGAGACACTCCTATCATCATAGACCTTGTCATTAAACCCTTCAAAGGTCCAGGAAAATCCGCAGACATGATCTTCATTAGATCAGAAAGGTCGAAGCGAGAGGAAGCCACCAAATTCTTTCTTAAACTTTACGACGGGACACCCAAACGTTACCCAAGAGGAGACATGTTATTTTTCATCCCAGTTACATCCAAACTAGAAGCGGAATATACAGACGCTCAAAGATCCAAATACCTCTTTAATCATCAAGCCTATTTAGGGGATGAAGATTGCCTAACAATTTTCGGACTTGCAGACCTCGAAACAAAACTTATTCTTAAAGATGGTCGCCCAGCGACGATCCGTACTCTATTAAAAAGTCTACCAGCGACAGAGGGGATGTCTAGATCACGGCTCTTTCAAGTAGTGGACTTTGTACCCTCACAAAATTGTGTATTAGTCACCTTCCAACGCTCCGACCGACCTTTAGTCGAGGAACGTCAATTTGGATTCGAAGTAGAACTTAGCGACCAACTATCTAATGGGGAAGTCCCAAAGCTATATGTTGACGAAATGCAAGGTCTTCGGTTTGGTAGTGCATATCATAAAAACAAGGGTAAGGTCATTCGCATTCATAATCCATCGCAAACTCACCTAGATTTCGTTCAGTATGCAGATCGTATGTTAAGCTCCCCTCCTAAAAAACGAACCAACGCTGAGATGAAAGAAGGGTCAGTAAAGTCCACCCATTCAGCAGGATCAGGAAGCATATCTTATAGTGGAGTACTCCAAGCTCAAACAACACGAACGAGATCAGTAGCAGCTCCAAATGGAATTACCACTACTACTACTACTCAAACCTCAAAGACAGTTATGGCAGTGATGGAAACTCGTTTCCAGAATATAGAGGAAGAGCAGAAATCCCTGAAGCATCGGTTGAGTAATGTTGAAACTCGCACTATGACCACAGATGACAACATCAGAATTATGATGGCCCACTGGAAGATAAACCCTACCCCTATGAAGAGGAAACACATTGAAGGAGCGGAAGATGAAGAAAATGATAGTGCTGCAGGAAATGCCATCCTTCCTGTAACCACACCACAAGGACAGGGGGCTCAGTATTTTTAGCAGCGATTGGTCTCGGTTTATCAATATATGTGATTACAATGTGTCTAGTATAAAATATAAAAAGAATATCCTATACATCGGGCATTCTTCGCCCATCAGTTTTTTCTTCCCCTCACCATCCGTCTCTACTCCTCCATTACCAAAAGTCGCGCACAAACATCTTGCTCTAGATGCCCAATGTATACTACAAGACCAGATCCTCAAGACTAACAGTAACAACGTTTTATCGTTGAACAAGTTAACGCCTATATCAAGCAATTTACTAAGGCTAAAGAACAACTATTTAGCGCCTACACCAAGAGACATATTAACGCCAACGCGAAATTACGGGGGAGGTGTAAACCCTCTTCAAGTGACCGCTATTGCAATAGATATTAATATTAGTTGGCGACCCTCGACCCTATTATCAGTACGACGTAGCCAACATCCGTTAGATGTAGCGTGCTCACAACAAGAACTACGGGAGATAATGCGTTACAGCAATAGAGATGAAACAGTAACCTTCGTAAGACACCAGGTTAAGGAAGATGTACATGTCACAACGAAAGACCTAAGGGATTTACTTAGTCATTTCAGCCCAATAGCCGATGAAACAATTACCCTATACTTGGAGTTGCTCTCAACTCAATACAACTTTGCCTATTTAGCTACAACCTCAATTCCACAATTACAACAAGAGGGATGGAGCAAACTTAAGAGGAATTTTGCCTTCTTCAGGAACAGACCAAGAACAAATACAAGACCTACATTGAATGGAGAACCTGTCATAATCATCCCATGTTTTATCCATAACTGCCATTGGGTTACGGTCGTCCGACGAGAAATCTCGGGAGAGGTTCGCTTCCTCTATGCGGATGACCTCAATAACCCAACTACTGAAGAAGTAATTAAGCGACTACTATCCACAAGTAATACAAGCTCTAGCTTTCATCCTCCCGGAGCAAGCTGGATTTCATGCAGAAATTATACGTACGTACCGCATTCAAATGAGTGTGGACCTCGGTCTTTAGTTGCAGCAACAATATTGGCCATTCACCCAGATCCCACTCATCTATCATTACTACCACTTATGCATCCCAACTTGGCACAAATAGCCCGGACATGGGTAGCCAAATCACTGTTTACTAATCAAATAGACCATTCAGCAATTCAACAACTCATAGCGCCTCACAGTCTAATACCACGATCAAATATCCAAGTACCGAGTCAGCCCTTTCACCTAATTCCTTGGCAAAACTTCTCCACACCAAATACTACCTCACCGATACCCCAAAAGCCAAAGAGTAGAAACATAACAGAGGAGTTAAAACAGCAGTCATTAGTACGAGCTTCTTCCAAATTGAATCCACTAGCAAAAGAGTTTCTCCCAAGAAAACAACTAATGCGATCGATCCGTCCGAGCATTCAAGCAACTAAAGCAACAGACAGAACTACTAAGCCATCAAAACGCATGCAAGGAGTCCTTCCAGGTCAACGATTGCTCTCTGCGTTTTTCCAGCAAACAAATCCAGTACAACATGAATTTCACCATACAACACTCTCCTTGTCCATACCCTCAGAGTCATGCAGCCAAGAAACAACGACGACATCCAATAAGGCACTGTCTGACAAAATATCATTGCAGATATCAAAGAAACCAACCCTTACTAGACAAAAGACGCTATATGACTTTGCATATTTCAAGCCCCAATCTACAAGTACAGAATCAGATCCAGAAGTATGGGGGCACATCCCCGAGTCTATTGACACAACGACTACTTTTAGAGTTTTGTTGCAGAACCCCAATGGAATCAAGCCATCAGTTACAGAGCCAGAGTTTTTATTCAGTCTGCACGTTTGTCAGGATATTGGTGTGGGAGCTATCTGCTTAGCAGAGACAAACCTCAATTGGCACCACACCCATCAAAAAATCTCTCTGAGACGATGTCTCCAAAGAAATTGGTCATCCTCTAGGTTTCAACCTTCAATACCATCAGAACAGTTCTTAGGAACCTATCAACCGGGGGGCACAGCTACCATAGTCGTCGACCGATGGACGTCTCGGATTATTACCACAGGTATGGATCCACACAATCTCGGACGCTGGTCTTACATCATACTGCGGGGGAAATCAGATTCTACCATTTGTATCATTACTGCATACAGGGTATGTAAAGTCAAATATACAGGTCCGAAGACAGCGTACCAGCAGCAGAAGCGGCAACTGTCATCAATTTTTAGGGACCAAAATAAGATGCCTATCATAGATCCTCATAAACAGTTTATTGTTGACCTCCAAAGCTGGATTGCATCATTACAATCTACAGGCACTCAAATCATCCTATGTCTAGATAACAATGAGGAGCTCCTGCCCAACAAGGGTAAATTAATCACACTCCCCTTTTCAGAAAAACCCCTTATTCATCCAACACATGACGGAACTCTAGAAACTCTAGCTCGAAGTACAGGTCTTATAGATGTACTGCGACACCACCATCCATCCTCTCAGTACCCCCCTACCTATAATAGGGGTAAAAAGCGAATTGACCTCATCTTAGCCTCCGCCTCCCTCCTTCCTGCCATTGTACGGTCTGGCATTTTACCTTATAACTCAGTCTTTCAAGGAGACCATCGGCCTTGTTACATTGACCTGAACGCAGTGGAAGCCTTTGGAGGACAAACCTCTCCAGTATGCCCCCCATGCCAGAGAAGTTTACAGTTGCATGACCCAAGAAAAGTAAATGAGTATCTAACAGCTCTAACTGCTCAGTTATCACTTCACAAAGTCCAACAAAAGGTTGCTACTTTGCATAATAAAGCAATAACTGGATGGCAGGAGGATGACCAGCTTCAATACGAACGCCTTGACAAACTTATTACTGAAGCAATGTTATATGCAGAGCGGCACACAGGCAAGCGTTACACAAAAACCTATGAATGGTCCCCTACACTGGTCCAGGCGGTTTATGCTGAACGGTTCTGGCGGTTAATGTATAAGAAGTCGACAGGTAGATTCGTGTCCGACGAGCACTTAATTCGGACAAGATCTATGGCGGGCATCCCAACCAGTTCGGCAGAGCTACAACTCCCGCAAATACTTAAATGCTTAACTGGAGCTAGAGAATCACGGAAGCTCTTGCAAAAAGATCATCGTACTCTAAGGCGGAACTACTTGGAACAGTTGGCCCAAGCACTAGTTCTAAAACGCTCATCTGCAATGGCTGACCCGAAAAACGCAGATCAACGTGAGAAACGAACTGCGAAAGAGGTGAAACGACTTATCCGACTTGAGTACAAAAGGTCCTTGTATCGGTTGATTGGAAACACCCTGAATATTAAAAATGAAAATGGCCATGGATTATCCAGGGTGGATGTCCCTGCCCCTATGGTTAACCAACCACACTTACTTACTGATCCAAAAACTTGGAAAGGACCATGGGTATCAGTTACCGACCCTGAAGAAATAGCACAATTTGTATGTGAAATTAATCAAAAACAGTATAACCAAGCCCATATTACCCCCTTTGCTTCCCAGTATCTCAATGAGAATATAGGAATGAACCTAGAGGGACCAGCAGTGGCCAGTATATTAAATGGTACCTTTCAATTGCCTCATGATGCACCATTACTACCGGAAACAAGAAGGATTATCACTACTCTCGGTACTCCACCAGCGGGAGGAAGATTCACGTTCCCTACCTTGATAAAGGTAGATGAATTCAAGGCTACTTATAGTATTGTTAAGGAACGTACTTCTTCTTCAATATCAGGTCGGCATGTAGGGCATTACAAAGCTGCGACGCAAGATGATCAGTTATCCCAACTGCACTCCATCATGATGAGTTTACCGTACATTGTAGGCTTCTCTCCGGAAAGATGGCAGAAAGTCGTCGATGTTATGTTGGAGAAAGACCCAGGTACTCCTAAAATTCACAGATTGAGAATCATCGCCCTCATCGAAAGCGATTTTAATCAGTCCCAACGCATACTGATAGCCCGTCGATTGTCACACCGTATGGAAGACATTCAGATTATCCCAGAGATGCAGTATGGTTCGAGACCCGGGAAGCTCTGCATTTCCCCCGCTCTGAATAAGCAGTTAACACATGATATTGTACGGCAAACCAAACAAACTATTGCGGTGATAGAAAATGATGCTGTAGGATGTTATGACAGATTGATGAATCCCTTTATATTACTGGGGATGCGTTGGCTGGGAGTGCCCGAATCCTTGGCCAAATCTATAGGACAGACATGGTCTCATACCACCCATTTTATAAAAACACAATTTGGTGTATCTACAGTATCATATACTAACACTCCACAAACCCCATTATTTGGGCCTGGACAAGGATCAACAACAGGCCCAACCTTGTGGCAACTGAGTTTTGTGTTTCTAGAAGATAGTGCCATTGAAGCGGGCCTCGATCTTTCTGAGCTAGAAGAGCCTATCAACCAACTTACTCTAATTTCTACAGATGGATCAACCGAGTTAGACGCCTCTGGTGAAGCTTTTGTTGACGACAGTAACCTAGCAAGCCCGTCTTCACTATCCCAACACCCACATGAAGTATCAGAAGTCGATCAACGTATGCAAAGCGCATCAGCACTTCAGAACCTGCAGGTATTGGCTCAACGATGGGAAAGATCACTCTTTTCTACCGGTGGTGCAATAAACTTCAGTAAAAGTTTCTGGTTTACTTTCCATTGGAAATGGAAAAATGGAATTCCCTACTTGGTTGACCCTCCCGAATCTATGAGTTTGCAATTAACGGAGGGCGATGCCCTCGATTCCCCCACTAATGTTCCTAGGAAGTCAGTTCACGACACGTATCGTACACTGGGCGTCTATATCTCCCCGTCGGGTTGTTCCAAGGAATCCTTTAAAATTCTAAAGGAGAAAGCATATGATTATCAAACCAAGATAGCATCTTCTAAGATACCAAGAGAGGCAGCACTATTATCTTACAATGTGTATTTGTTACCTAAATTGGGTTATCCTTTACCAGCTCTTACCTTCACAGAGGCCCAGTGTCAATCACTACAATCTCCTACATTAATGGCATTTCTTCCTAAGATTCAGTTGAATAGGCACACTGCCAGATCCATAGTGTTTAGCCCTATTAGGTTTGGAGGATTAGGGATAAAAAGTCTGTACTCCATCCAAGGCCTTGGACAATTGAATTTATTTGTAGGCCACGGCCGATCCAAGGATAAAACATCTAAGTTACTATTGATATCCTTATCCTATTTGCAACTGGCTGTGGGATCCTCAGTGAATGTATTCCACCTCTCGCCAAAAAATTATGGTAGATGGGTTGATAGTTGTTGGCTAGTCTCCTTTTGGACATTCATCACTAAGTTAAAACTACAAGTATCTGTCGCTGACCAGTGGATACCATCACTTACTCGCGCTCATGATAAGAACTTAATGGACTACTTTGTAGGCCTAGGTTACTCACCGGCAATCTTAGGCACTCTCAACCGATGTCGATTGTATCTTCAAATTATTACCTTGTCAGATATCGTGTCGGCAGACGGATCTTGCATTATAACTGATGTGTTTCAGGGTCTACCATTGCTCGATAGGAAAAGTACGCTAAAATGGCCCAACCAGCAGCGCCCCCCATCCAAAGATTGGGAGATATGGGCTTCAGCACTCCGTTCCCTACAGCCGCGAAATTCTTTACTCCAACCTTTAGGGCAATGGATGCATAACAATTCGCATCAGTCCTGGTTCTGGTTTAAAGCTGCAAAAAGCCCTATATTTTATTATCACGATGGAGAGGATAACTGGATATCTCACAGACCTCTTGACCCTGGTCGACGGCGAACCAGATCTGGCATGTCTCTGGTATTGGACGAGACAAAAGGTACCCCTTTACAAAAGCGGCCTCAAGAGGAACTCTTACCAGTCTCAGCTATCCAGGACCGGTATACGTCTCTCACTACAGTAACAGTAGGTCAACAAAAACCCTCTTTGCCACAGCTATACTGGCCAAAGAGTACAGTCCCAAGTCTACTTATGCAAGATGCTTATTTTAGTTCATTCTACACTAATTATCAGTTCCCAGACGAAGAAGAGTATCAACAAGTAGCGCAAGAATGTTCCTCTGGCCTCACGGTATTATATCGTAGTTACTATAAGTCAGACTGCATGATCTGTGGGTGGATATTGTATTCCACCACCTCCTCCATGGTACTACACAAAGGAGTTATAGCGAAAGGAACTATCCCTGGTATTTCATCCTCACAGCGAGTAGAACTCGAATCCCTCCTTTTAGTTCTCAATCTACTACGGTGTATTCTACATAGATTCTCGGTGACCGGAGGAAAAATCCATGCTTATTGTTTATCCAAGAAACTTACCAAACTAGTACGTGGTATTCTTTTTCGCAGTGTAGCATCTGCTCTTGACGATCATGGGGATCTGTTGGCAGAGTTATCGTACATCTTGCGACGGATACAACATCGCGCTAGCGTGACTTTTCAGCATCTAGATTTATCTAATGGAAAAGGACCACCTATTCCCTTACATAATATAGACCAATTAGGAACAGAAATTACAAACCTCCAGGATAGCTTAGAGCCACCCCCTTCTGAGGATTATTTGAACCCTCCAAATAATCCTGTACTGATGAAGTATCAAGGACAGCCACTGCTAATAAAAGTTAAGGCTACACTCCGCCAAGAGATGTACCTGTCAGCTATTCAAGCTACAATATGTAAACAGGAGGACTGGTCGGATTTACAATTTCAATTAGTAGATTGGGCAGCTCATGAATATGCCTTCCTTAGAGCCTGGAGTTGTCGCCGTGTTACTTACACTAAGCTAGCTCATAAGTTGTTACCTACGAATACCCACAACAAGAAACTCTATGGGAAGTCAGATCTCTGTCCTTGTTGTGCAGCCCAGCCTGAGACACTGCTACATGTTCTTACTTGCCATGCTGACCAAGCAAAAACTTTTCGTTTAACCCAACAGCGAATCTTATGGAAACATCTAGAGTTGATAGATACTCCAGACGAGATACTGCAAGCGATACAATCTGGTATTCTACATTTAGAAGGAAGCAACCTAACACCTCGGCAGTTCTCAGCTCCTGTGACCGCAGCTTACCGGGCCCAAATACTATTAGGATGGGAGCCGTTTTTACGAGGTCGAATAAGCTCTTCCTGGCGTACAGTTTTCAGTGGTGAGGATGCAGTAGCAAATCCAAAACAAGGTCAAAAATGGGCAGGCCAGTTAGTAGGGCATCTTATGAACTACTCCCAACAATTATGGGTCTTCCGCTGCGGCATCGTCCACGGACATACAATAGCTGAAAATCGACAACGCCATAGGGAGGAACTGCATCGAAATGTCAAGGCCGCATATGATGAATACCTTCACGATCCCTTCTGCGTTCCAACAGATTGGAGGCATCTCTTTTCTAAGCCAATAGATCTCATCCTCCATTCAGATAGAGATTCCCTTATGTGCTGGCTGCGATCCTTTAGTGAGGCTCGCCAACTTCAAGATCTAGCTTCACTTCGGCAAGCGTCAAATGCGAAGCAGTATTTCTTTCCTGTACAGAGCCCTAAACCCTGCACCTCCTCAGTGCTCGGAGCTTCTTCTCCCTCTTCTACCATTCAAAAATCAAGTGCTGGTAGTTCCAAGTTACACGCTCTTGATGATAACAGTTGGTCTGAGTCAGATGACGATAGTACGTGTGAGAGCGATAGTGATAGCGAGTATTCCATGCTTGATTACAACCCATTCAGTACACCTGTGTTCGCAAAGCAGGCTAATAGACCTCCAATAGAAGAGCTTGATACCGGGTAATTGTTTTGTTTTCGGTTTACCCAACCGTACGGCGGGGTATTGTAATCTGTACGATTGTCTATGCCAATAATACTAGATGCAATTAAAATAATCTTTTGTTATATATATGGTTTTTGTCTGTTCCGAAAGTAATAATAATGAGTCCCTATGCTCTTCAAATAAGATTATAAAATAATATATATTAGTAGATCGTCACCTATCCTAT
>Ga0068877_10005209_pt1 | contig 10036 bp, 9 predicted proteins | sample NOAtaG_FD_66437 | JGI IMG/M metagenome (GOLD analysis project Ga0068877, IMG submission 66437) | Freshwater lake microbial communities from Lake Erie, under a cyanobacterial bloom - NOAA_Erie_Diel6S_1000h metaG | ecosystem: Environmental > Aquatic > Freshwater > Lake | place: USA: Ohio, Lake... | reverse complement strand
GGCGCTGCGGCGCGCGGGCCTGGCCACGGCCGGCTGAACCGCGGCGTCGTCTCGCGGGCTTCAGGGCAAGCCCCGTCCGCCGCCCGCGTGGGCCGGGTCTAGCATCGGCCGCAGGCGTGCCCTCCGACACGCGCCATGGAAATCAGCCGATGAAGCAGCTCTCGGGGCTCGACGCCACCTTCCTGTACCTCGAGACACCCGAGATGCCCATGCACGTGGGCGCGCTGCACCTCTTCGAGCTGCCGCGTGGCACGCGCGGGCGCTTCGTCACCCGGCTGCGCGAACACGTGGCTTCGCGGCTGCCCGTGACGCCGGTGCTGCGCCGCCGGCTGTGGTGGATGCCGCTGAACCTGGCGAACCCGGCCTGGGTCGATGCCGAGCCCGACCTGAAGGCCCACATCGTCGAGATCCGCCTGCCCAAGGTGAACGGCGTGCTGCCGGGCCTGCGCGAGCTCGAGGCCCAGGTGTCGGCCCTGCACCCGGTGCTGCTCGACCGCAGCCGGCCGCTGTGGAAGTTCCACGTCTTCGAGGGCCTGGCACCCGGCCCCAATGGCGAAAAGCGCGTCGCGCTGTACACCCAGCTGCACCACGCCGCCGTCGACGGCCAGGCCGCGGTGGCGCTGGCCAACGCGCTGCTCGATGCCACGCCCGAGCCGCGCGCCATCGACGTCAAGCCCTCGGGCCGCACGCGCGTGTTCAAGCTCGAGATGACCGAGATGCTGCGCGGCGTGCTCGGCCTGCAGGCGCAGAAGGTGGCCTCGATCGTGCGGAACCTGCCCGACACCGTGGGCACGCTGAAGGACGCCACGGTGCAGGCCCTCGGCAACAGCGCGCTGCTCGGGGGCGAGGGCGCCAGGTCCAGCGGCAACCTCACGCTCGCGCCGCGCACGCCGATGAACCTGTCGGTGACACGCGAGCGCGCCTTCGCCGCCGTGACGCTGCCGCTGCACGAGCTGCGCACGCTCGGCCGCATCCATGGCGCCACCGTGAACGACATGGTGCTGGCCGTGTGCAGCGGAGCGCTGCGCCGCTACCTGGCGCGCCGGCGCCAGCTGCCGAAGAAAAGCCTCGTCGCCGCGGTGCCGATCTCGCTGCGCGAGAAGGGCGACACCACCGCCGACAACCAGGCCAGCATGAGCCTCATCAGCCTGGGCACGCACATCGCCGACACCGCCGAGCGCCTGGCCCACATCCGCGCGGCCTCGGCGGCCATGAAGTCGACAATGGGCGGGCTGAAGAAGATCCTGCCGACCGACTTTCCTTCCATGGGTGTGCCCTGGCTGATGGAGGCAGCGGCATCGCTGTACGGCAAGGCGCGGGTGGCCGACCGCATCCCGCAGGTGGCCAACGTCGTGATCAGCAACGTGCCCGGCCCGCCGGTGGCGCTGTACATGGCCGGCGCGCGCATGCTCACCAACTACCCCGCGTCCATCATCGTGCACGGTCTGGCGCTCAACATCACCGTGCAGAGTTACGAGCACTCGCTCGACTTCGGCCTGATGGCCGACGGCGCCGCGATGCCCGATGTGCGCGAGCTCGCCGAGGCCGTGTCGGTGGCCTTCGACGACCTGCGCGTGCTGCCGCAGCCCGGCGACCCGGGCCATGCCGACACGCCCGAGCCCGGCGCCACGGTGCGCGCGGCCAAGAAGGCGGCCCGCGGCGTGGGCCGCAAGGTCGGCGGCCTGCTCACCGATGCCGTGACCGGTGCCGTGAAGGGCGCCGTCGGCTCCGTGGTGCAAGCGGCTGTCTCGCAGGTGACAAAGCCTGCTCGCAAACCCCGGGCTGGCGCGGTGCCAGCGCCCGTCAAGCGGCGTTGACAATCGGGCATGGCTGCAAGACGCAACAAGCCCGTTCCCGATCCCTTCGCGCCGCTCGACAACGAGGAGCTGGTCGCTGCGCCCGGCGCCTGGCAGTTGATGCTCGAGGCCCGCGCGCCCTGGGAGTACGCCGCGCTGCTCGCGGCCACGCCCTGGCTGAGCCAGCTGCCACGCGGCGACGGCCACCCGGTCATCGTGTTCCCCGGCCTGGGCGCGTCCGACGCCAGCACGCTGCCGATGCGGCAGTTCCTGCGCCAGCGTGGCTACACGCCTTACGCCTGGCAGCAGGGCTTCAACTTCGGCCCGCGCCACGGCGTGCTCGACGCGGCCCGCGCCCGCGTGCGCCACCTGGCCGAGCGCCACGGCGAGGCCGTGAGCCTGGTGGGCTGGAGCCTGGGCGGCATCTACGCCCGCGAGATCGCCAAGGAGCAGCCCGACATCGCGCGCTGCGTCGTCACGCTCGGCTCGCCCTTCGGCGGCCACCCGCGCGCCACCAACGCCTGGCGCTTCTACGAGCTCGTCAGCGGCCAGGCCGTGCACTCCGACGAAGAACTGCTGGCGCAGATCCGCAAGCCGCCCGCGTGCCCGACCACCAGCGTCTACAGCCGCAGCGACGGCATCGTGGCCTGGCAGTGCAGCCTCAACGAAACCGCGCCGCACACCGAGAACATCGAGGTCCACGCCAGCCACATCGGCATGGGCATGAACCCGCTCGCGCTGGCCGTGGTGGCCGACCGCCTGGCCCAGCCGCCCGGCGCCTGGCAGCCGTTCGACGTGAAGGGCACGCGGCGCTGGCTCTACAAGATCACGCACCTGCCGCCGCTGGCTGCAGCGGGCTGATGCGCATCGCCACCGCGCAGGGCACGGCGCTGGAGGTCGACGACCAGGGCCCGACCCATGCGGAGCCGGTGCTGCTGGTGATGGGCCTGGGCATGCAGCTCATCGCCTGGCCCGATGAGCTGGTGGAGCGGCTGCTGCGGCACGGCTTTCGTGTCATCCGCTTCGACAACCGCGACGCCGGCCTGAGCCAGGGCTTCGATGAACTCGGCAAGCCCAACCTCGCCGTGGCCGGCCTGCGCCACTTGCTGCATCTGCAGGTGCATGCGCCCTACACGCTGGCCGACATGGCCGCCGATACGGTGGGCCTGATGGACGCGCTCAGGCTGCCGCGAGTGCACCTGGTGGGCGCCTCGATGGGCGGCATGATCGCGCAGCACGTGGCGGCGCGGCACCCGGGCCGCGTGGCCAGCCTGGGGCTCATCATGTCGACGAGCGGCGCGCGCCATCTGCCGCAGCCCGGCTGGGAGATCCGGGGCCTGCTGATGCAGCGGCCCGACGGCAGCGATGCCGATGCGGTGGTGGCCCATCTCGAGCGGCTGCTGCGCAAGATCGGCTCACCCGCCTATCCGCCCGACCCAGTGCGGCTGCGCGAGCGCCTGCGCGCCAGCGTGGCCCGCGCCTGGCGGCCGGCGGGCACGGCGCGGCAACTGGCCGCGGTGGTGGCCGATGGCGACCGCAGCGCCTTGCTGCGGCTCATCACCGCACCGACGCTGGTGATCCACGGCGAGGCCGACCCGCTGGTGCCGGTGGCGGCCGGGCGCGAACTGGCGCAACTGATCGCCGGTGCCGAGTCCGACTTCATCCCCGGCATGGGGCACGACCTGCCGCTGGCGCTGATCACGCGGCTGGCCGACGGGCTGGCGCGGAACGCAAGGCGCTAGATCGGCCTCGCGAACCCGCAGTGGTGCCTGAAGGCATGCCGCGGCCCGTTCGGTACCGCAACCTCAGCGCGTGGCGCCGCGGCGGAACAGGTTGACGATGGCCAGCAGCACGGCCGCGCCGATGAAGGACACGCCCAGGGCGGGCAGGCTGAAGTTGCCCTGGTTGATGGTGCCCACGCCCACCATCGGCGACAGGAACCAGCCGGCCAGCAAGGCGCCGACGATGCCGACGACCACGTTGAGCAGGATGCCCTGCTGGCCGTCGGTCTTCATGAGGAGGCTGGCGAGCCAGCCGATGAGGCCGCCGACGACGAGCCAGATGATGAGGTTCATGCGCGCACTCCCGATTCGTTGAGAACACCGGCACGAAAGCGCCGGACAAGAAGCGCCGACTCTGGGGCGGCCGGCACGGCCTGTCCGTGCGTTCGCGGACGCAAGCCCGGATCCGCCCGGGCCGGGCTTGCGCGCCCTTGCGATCCGTCAGAACGCCGTCACCGCGCCTCGCGCATCATCGGCGCATGAGCATCCGCCATCTCGACGCCCTGTTCGATCCGCACTCGGTGGCCGTCATCGGCGCCAGCGACAGCCCCGGCAGCGTCGGCGCCACCGTCTGGCGCAACCTGCGCCGCGGCGGCTTCGAGGGCCCCTGCTGGCCCGTGAACCCGAAGCGCGCCACCATCGGCGGCGAGCCGGCCTTTGCCAGCGTGGCGGCGCTGCCGGCGGCACCCGAACTGGCCGTGGTGTGCACGCCGCCGGCCGCAGTGGCCGATGTCATCGCAGCACTGGGCGAACGCGGCACGCGCGCCGCCGTGGTGTTGACGGCCGGGCAGACACGCGAGCAGCGCCAGGCCATGCTCGATGCCGCCCGGCGGCACCTGCTGCGCATCCTGGGGCCCAACTGCCTGGGTCTGATCTCGCCGCACGCGCGGCTCGACGCCAGCTTTGCGCACACCGGCGTGCCGGCGGGCGGCCTGGCCTTCGTGTCGCAGTCAGGGGCGCTCGTCACCGCCATGCTCGACTGGGCGCAAGGCCGCGGCATCGGCTTTTCGCACTGCGTCTCGCTGGGCGAGCACGCCGACATCGACTTCGCCGACCTGCTGGACTGGCTGGCCAGCGATGCGCGCACGCAGGCCATCCTGCTGTACATCGAAAGCATCGAGGGCGCGCGCAAGTTCATGAGCGCGGCGCGCGCCGCGGCGCGCAACAAGCCGGTGCTGGTGGTGAAGGCCGGGCGCAGCCCGCAGGGCGCGGCCGCGGCGTCCTCGCACACGGGCGCGCTGGCGGCCAGCGACCTGGTGTTCGACGCCGCCATCCGCCGCGCCGGCATGCTGCGCGTGGACACGCTGCAGCAGCTGTTCGATGCGGCCGAGACCCTGGCACACCACCATGCCGAGGCGCGCAGCGCGCTGCCGGCTGGCGGTGTGGCGCGCCGGCTGATGATCGTCACCAACGGCGGCGGCGCCGGCGTGATGGCGGCCGACGCGGCCGCAGCCGCCGGCGTGGAACTGGCGCCGATGACGCCGGCCCTGCGGAGCGCACTCGATGCCGTGCTGCCGCCCAACTGGAGTGGCGCCAACCCGGTGGACATCATCGGCGACGCGCCTGCCACCCGGTACGTCGACACGCTGCACACGCTGCTGGCCGAGCCCGAGGCCGGCACCGTGCTCTTCATGCACGCGCCCACCGCCATCGTGCCCGCGCCCGACATTGCCGAGGCCTTGCTGCCGTTGCTGCACCAGCACCCGGGCCGCGTGCTGGCCGGCTGGCTGGGCGACGCCGCCGTGCGCGGCGCGCGCCAGGCCTTCGGCGCGGCCGGCATCCCGTGTTACGCCACGCCCGAGGCCGCCGTGGCCGCCTTTGCGCAGTTGCTCACCTACCGCGACAACCAGGACGCGCTGGCGCAGTGCCCGCCGCTGGGCGAGCAGGCAGTCATCGACTCTGCTGCCGTGGCCGCGCTGGTGGACCAGGCGCTGTCCGATGGCCGCGAGTGGCTCAGCGAGCCCGAGGCCAAGGCCCTGCTTGCGGCTTGCGGCGTGCCAGTGGTGGGCACGCGCGTGGTGCCACCCGATGCCGATGCGGCCGTGGCGGCGGCGCGCGATCTGGGCTTGCCCGCGGTGCTGAAGATCCTCTCGCCGCAGATCACGCACAAGAGCGATGTCGGCGGCGTGGCGCTCAACCTCGAGACCGAGGCGGCCGTGGCCGAGGCCGCCCACGCCATGCTGGCACGCGTGGCGCGGCTGCAGCCGCAGGCGCGGGTGGAGGGCTTCACCGTGCAGGCCATGGTGCGCCGGCCGCGGGCGCAGGAGCTCATCGTCGGCGGCAGCCTCGACCCGCTGTTCGGCCCCGTCATCCTGTTCGGCCAGGGCGGCACGGCGGTGGAGGTGATGGCCGACCGCGCCTTGGCCTTGCCGCCGCTGAACCGCACGCTGGCCGCCGCGCTGGTGCGCCGCACCCGCGTGAGCCGCCTGCTCGCCGGCTGGCGCGACGTGCCCGCCGCCGACACCGCCGCTGTCGAGCGCGCGCTCGTGGCCGTGGCCGAGCTGCTGGCGGCCGAGCCGCGCATCACCGAGCTCGACATCAACCCGCTGCTGGCCGATGCCGACGGCGTGATCGCGCTCGATGCCCGTGTGCGCGTGAGCGCCGCCGCGCCCGGCGGTTCCGCACGTTTTGCGATCCGGCCCTACCCGGCACACCTGGTGCAGCGGCTGCCCTGGCAGGGGCGTGAGCTGACGATCCGCCCCATCCGCCCCGAAGACGAACCGCAGCACCTGGCCTTTCTGGAGCAGCTCTCGCCCGAGGACATCCGCATGCGCGTGTTCTACAGCCGCCGCAGCCTGCCGCGCAGCGAGCTCGCGCGCCTGGTGCAGATCGACTACGAACGCGAGATGGCCTTCGTGGCCACCGTGGTGGGCGAGGGCGGCGTCGAACAGACGCTGGGCGCCGCGCGCGCGGCCTGTGACCCCGACAACGAGAGCGCCGAGTTCGGCGTCGTGGTGCGCAGCGACCTCAAGGGCCACGGCCTCGGCGGACGGCTGATGCGGGCCCTGATCGAGCACTTGCGCCAGCGGGGCACGCAGCAGCTGGTGGGCGAGGTGCTGGGCGAGAACCGGGCCATGCTCGGCCTGTGCCGGCACCTGGGGTTTGCCGAGCGTGTCGAAGGCGACGTCGTGGTGGTGAGCCTGGGTCTGCAGGGCACCTGAACCAGGCTCCGTCGGCTATGCTTTTCGCTGGCGCGGCTCGCAACGGGTCATGCCAAGGCCGGCCACACGCGCCATCGCGCACAAGGAACACATCATGGGTCTGATTCAGGCAGCGGCTGGTTCGATCGGCGGTTCACTCGCCGACCAGTGGCAGGACTTCTACACCGTGCCCGACGGCCTGCCGCCGACCGCCGCGCTGTTCGCGGCGGTGCCCAGCGGCACCAACGCCGGGCGAGGCTCCAACACCCGGGGCTCGACGAACATCATCACCAACGGCTCGCGCATCGTCGTGCCCGAAGGCTATGGCCTGCTGCTCATGCAGGACGGCGGCGTCACGGCCCTGGTGGCGGAGGCCGGCGCCTACGAGTGGCAGTCGAACGATCTGCAGTCCAAGTCCATCTTCAGCGGCGGCGGGCTGTTCGAATCGCTGGTGCTGCAGAGCTGGGAGCGCTTCAAGTTCGGGGGCCAGCCGGGCTCGCAGCAGGCGGCGTTTTTCGTCTCGCTGAAGGAGCTGCCGAACAACCGCTTCGGCACGCAGTCCGAGATCTACTGGGACGACGGCTACCTCAACGCGCAGGTCGGCGCCATCACGCGCGGCAGCTACACGCTGCAGATCGTCGACCCGATCCGCTTCGTCAAGAGCTTCGTGCCCGCGAGCTACCTGCAGTCCGGCCAGGTGTTCGACTTCACCGACCTGGACAACGCCGCCGCCGGCCAGCTGTTCAACGAGGTCGTCAGCTCGCTGGCGCCGGCCTTCAGCGCCTACACGAACGATCCCGCCAAGGGCAACCGGATCACCCGCATCCAGCAAGACGCCATCGGCTTTGCCAGCAGCCTTTCGGATGCCGTCGAAACGGCCTACCGCTGGAAGACCGACCGCGGCCTGGTGATCGTCAAGACCGCCATCGTCGCCATCGAGTACGACGCCCACAGCCGCGAGTTGCTGAAGACGGTACAGCGGGCCGACGCACTGGCCGGCGCGCGCGGCAACTCCAACCTGCAGGCCTCGGTGGCGGCCGGCATCCAGGCGGCAGGCCAGAACGCCGGTGTCGGCGGCATCGTGGGCATGGGCATGGTCACCGGCGGCATGGGCGGCCTGGCCGGGCTGCAGCAGCCGGTGGCGCCGGCCCCGGCCGTGGCGCCCACAGCGCCGGTGGCCGCGGCCCCGGCCGCCGATGACCCCATCGCCCGCCTGACGCGGGCCAAGCAGATGCTCGACGCCGGCCTCATCACGCAGGCCGACTACGACGCGGTCAAGGCCAAGGCGCTGGGTCTGTAGGGGCCCGCACCGCCATGATCGACACCGAGTCGAAGGAACTGCGCGACGGACTGAACCCCTGTCCCAAGTGCGGCTCGACCGAGGTGGAGCCACGCGCCGGCACCGACCGGCTGATCTGCCTGTACTGCCGCCACGAATGGGCGGCCGCCCGCGTGGAAGAGGCCTTCGGCCTGGGCGAGGGCATCGCCGATCTTCGCGGCACGCAGATCGCGTCGGGCGCGCGCGACATCGACGCCGATGCCGCGCACCTGCGCAGCTACCACTGCGGCGGCTGCGGCGCCGAGGTCGTCATCAACACCGAAACCACGCTGACCGCGCGCTGCCACTGGTGCCGCCATGTGCTGGGCGTGAACGAGCAGATCGACAACGGCGCGGTGCCCGATGCAGTGCTGCCCTTCAGCGTGAGGAAACACGACGCGGTGGCGCGCATCAGCCAGTTCGTGGCCAAGCGCCGGCTGTTCGCACTGCAGGCCTTCAAGGACGAGTTCACGCCCGACAACGTGGTGGGCGTGTACCTGCCCTACATGGTGGTCGATGCGCGCGGCAGCGCCGACGCGGCGGGGGTTGGCGAGGTCCAGACGCGCCGCTACACCCGGGGCGAAGGCAAGAACAAGAAGACCCTCTACGACGCCGATGTCTACCAGGTGCAGCGCCATGTCGACTTCACGGTGGACGACCTGACGCTGGAGTCCAGCGCCCGGCGCGGCAACCTGGACACCGGCAGCAACACCCACAACATCATCAACACCATCCTGCCCTTCGACACCAAGAACGCCGTGAAGTGGAACGCCTCCTACCTGGTGGGCTACACCTCCGAGAGGCGCGACCGCGACGTGCAGCACCTGGTGCCGCGGCTGCAGGAGCAGATGCTGTCGATGGCGCGTGCGCAGATGCAGCCCTCGGTGGCGCGCTTCGGCAGAGGCGTGCGCTGGGAACGCGAGCGCATCGACATCAAGGGCACGCGCTGGGTGTCGATGTACCTGCCGGTGTGGCTGTACGCCTACCACCAGCCGGGGCCGGGTGGCCGCCCGGGAGCGGGCCTCACGCACTACATCGCGGTGAACGGACGCACCGGCGAGACCATGGGCAGCGTGCCGGTGCAGCAGTGGAAGCTGGTGCTGGCGGCGCTGGCCATCGGCACGGTGGTCGAGGCGCTGGCACTCTGGATCATCGCGAGCTGAGATGGACATCGAAACCGTCCTCTTCCTGCTCGCACTGGGCCCGATCAGTGGGGCGGCCTTCTACTGGCTGATGCACCGCCACTACCGCAACACCGACAAGTCGCACGCCTACGAGCGCGAAACCGCGGTCGAGGTGCTGGCCCTCAAGGGCACCGAGTCCGATCGCAAGATCGACGTGATCCTGGGCACACGCGCCTCGCGCATCGAGGGCGACAACGTTGGTGAGCATCGGCAGCGGGTGCGGCCGATGTAGTGGGTTTGCCGATCCGCCAGTCGTGGCGGACTTCGGGCGAGTCGGCCAGGCGAGTCACCAAGGGCGACTTGGGGCACGGCCGCAAGCGTCGGTACACGTCGCGATCGTGCCTACGGGCTTGTGCCCGATCGATGCAATGGGAGCGCCAACGTGCCGAGCTTCTGGGCGTGGACTCCCGTGGTTCAAGGAACCACGGATTGAGAGGAAGAGGTCGTTCGCCAGCTTCTGCTCTCGGTCAACGGACTCACCCGCATGTTTCACCAGCTCTACCGTCGCAAGTCGGATTCCATGCCCCTGGATCACCACAGTCTCATCAACGTCGTCGTCGACGGAAGGGTGGAGCAACCGAGGGCGGGCGCGATCTACAAGCGGATCGCCGCGCCCGACCGGTGACCGCAGGTATCCTTGTCAGTACTCGACCACGCGGTCGAGCTGGAGCCGCCAGGTCGCCTCGCCGCGTGTCAGTCGGTACTGCATCTGGCGCACACCACCGCTGGGGGTGGCGTTGGTGTCGCTGTCCTTGTAGACCGGAAAGCGCCTCACCAACGTGCGCTCGACCACTGCGAAGTCGTCGTGGCCCATGTT
>Ga0068877_10005207_pt1 | contig 10037 bp, 8 predicted proteins | sample NOAtaG_FD_66437 | JGI IMG/M metagenome (GOLD analysis project Ga0068877, IMG submission 66437) | Freshwater lake microbial communities from Lake Erie, under a cyanobacterial bloom - NOAA_Erie_Diel6S_1000h metaG | ecosystem: Environmental > Aquatic > Freshwater > Lake | place: USA: Ohio, Lake... | reverse complement strand
CGCACGTTGGCCGGGTTCACCGCCAGGCCATTGAACGACCGCGCGCCGACAAAGGGGTTGTCCGCGGGGATCGAATAGTTGGTGGTGATCATCCACGCCTGCGCCGGGTTGGCGAGGTTGCGGTTCGGGAGGAGGGAGCCGGGACGTCGGTCCACGTCGATCCGCAGCAGCCCGGCGAAGAGGTCCCGGTCGATCCGCTGGCCGTTGTTGTACGAGTCGTTGCCTCCACCCTCGTCGCCCACGGCGACGTAGAGCAGGCCGTCCGGGCCGAAATGGAGGTCGCCGCCGTTGTGGTTGGAGGCCTCGTCGTGTTGCGCGAAGAGCCGGATCTCCGACGCGGGATCGAGGGCGTTGGGGTTCGAGTCCGAGGCGCGGAACTCGGTGAGCACGTTGTGCGGTTGACGCACGCCGTCCGGCCCGGTGTTGAGGGTCCGGAAGACGAAGAGCCGCCGGTTCTCGGCGTACCGCGGATGGAATGCCAATCCCAGAAGCCCCTGTTCTCCGGACGTGAGCAGGTTGGTGGTCAGGTTGGCGAAGACGGTTCGGGTCGGGCGGGCGAGGTTGGTGATGACCACGATGCGCCCGGTCTTCTCGACGACGAACAGGCGCCCGGTCTCCCCCGGGGGGGTGGCCGTGGCCACCGGTTGGTTGAGGCTTACCCCCGGCAAGGCATCGACGAAGGAATAGGTCGATCTCGGCGGCTGGGCGGGAAGTCCCTGGAACCCGTCCAACGTGGAGGGAGGCCACGCGGCCTGGGCGACGAGGAACCCCGCCCACAGGGCGAGAAATCCCCGGAATCGTGCTTCTGGTTTCATGGGCGATGTTGGTGCGGGGTTCCCGGTGTGGCCTCGGGTCTCCGGGCATCCGGCGGTCCGGAGTCCTGGAATGCCCTCGGATCGGGCTCTTAGGCGGGGATGACCGAGGTGTCAAGGGCGGGTCGAGACGACGGGGGACGCCGGTCCCAACGGCCCGGGTCGGCCGGCCCACCGCCGGATGGCGTCGGGCGGGGCGGGGCATGGGTCGGTCTCACCGACACCGCAGCGGGCCAGGCCCCCAGGTCCGGGGAATCATTGGAAATGGGGCTCGTTGTCGCGGTTCCAGAAGCGGGCCACCGCCTGGCGCCGGGCCGGGTCCTTGTGGAGTTGCCCGATGATGTCGAGCCGGCGCTTGGACTCGGCGTGGCCGTCGCAGAACACGATCGAGGTGCGGCCGGCATGGACCTCGAGAGGCCATTGGCGTTCCTCGTACATCCCGATGAATCCGCTCCAGTCGCGGTCGCCCTTCTTCTTGAGGTCCCAGTTGCTGTCGCCGAAGGAGATCATCTCGGAGGGGTTCTTCACCGAAGCCTCTTTCGTTTCCCCCCACACCGGGTCGCCGAGGTAGACCCCGAGACCGGTGTTGGGTGTCTGCCCGGCGAAGGCACCCCAGACGTTGTAGCCGTAGCTCATGAAGAAACTGCCGCCCGGCCTCAGGCGCACCTCGTCCTTCAGGTAGCCCAGCTTGGCGGCCGCGCCGCTGCCGAACTTGGGGATCCACTGCGACTGGCGAGGCGCGGCCGGGCAGTGGAAGATCTCGGTGTTCGGCCCGCCCTGCATCGAGCTGCGCAGCAGCGCCGGCCAGATCCACGCCGACCCGTCACCCCCGTCGATGCCCACGGGATAGACCCCGTGATCCATGATGTAGGTCATCGTCGCCAGGCCCATCTGGCGCAGGTTGCTCAGGCACTTCACCCCGTTGGCCTTGGCCTTGGCCTTGGACAGCGCCGGCAGGAGCATGCCCGCCAGGATCGCGATGATGGCGATGACCACCAGCAGCTCGATGAGGGTGAAGCCGTTCGCGGTTCTGGACCGGCCGTGCTCAGGGCGGGGGAGGTGGTTCATGGTCGTGGGGCGACGGGATTCGAGATTCCGGGAATGTCTCTTTGGTACCATCCGGGGTTGGGCGACGGAAGAGCAAAGAGCGGCCTGGTTCCGGGGAGCGACCGATCTCGTGCCCGTGTTCCTCCCCCGGCGCCTGCGGGCTTTCCGGCGGCGGGTCCGGCGGGCTAGTCTTGCAGCCATGTTCGACTCGCTGAGCGGCAAACTGCAGAACGTCTTCCGGAACCTGCGCGGGCTGGGGAAGATCTCCGAGGGCAATGTCTCGGAGTCCCTGCGCGACGTGCGCATGGCGCTGCTGGAGGCTGACGTGCACTTCAAGGTCGCCAAGGACTTCGTCGAGGCGGTGAAGACCAAGGCCCTCGGCGCCGAGGTCATCCAGTCGGTGCACCCGGGCCAGCAGATGATCAAGATCATCAGCGACGAGCTCGTGACGCTCCTCGGCTCCGAGAACCAGGGGCTCCATCTCTCGGGCAATCCGGCCTGCATCCTCATGTGCGGCCTGCATGGCTCGGGCAAGACCACCAGCTCGGGCAAGCTCGCCAAGCTGCTCCTCAAACAGGGCCGGTTGCCGCTGCTCGTCGCCGCCGACGTGTACCGTCCGGCCGCCATGGACCAGCTGGCCACCCTGGCCGGGCAGGTCGGCGTGCCGGTCTTCGTGAAGAAGGGTGAGACGGACGTGCTGAAGATCGCCCGTGAGGCCCTCGACTACGCGGCCGGCCACCAGTGCAACACGGTGATCTTCGACACCGCCGGTCGCCTCCAGATCGACGAGACCCTCGTCCAGGAGCTGGTGCGCCTGCGCGACCTGATCAAGCCGGCCGAGACGCTGCTGGTCCTGGACGCCGCCACCGGCCAGGAGGCGGTCAGCGTGGCCACCCATTTCGACAAGGCGCTGAACATCACCGGGGCCATCCTGAGCAAGCTGGATGGCGACGCCCGCGGCGGCGCGGCCCTGTCCTTCCGTCACGTCGTGGGCAAGCCCATCCAGTTCATGGGCGTGGGCGAGAAGCTCGACGACCTCGAGCCCTTCCACCCGGAGCGCATGGCCCAGCGCATCCTGGGCATGGGCGACGTGGTGTCGCTGGTCGAGAAGGCCATCGACCGGGTCGACGCCGCCAAGGCGATGGACCTCGAGGAGAAGATGCGCAAGGGGCAGTTCACCCTCGACGACTTCCTCATGCAGCTGCGCGAGATGAAGAAGCTCGGGCCGCTGCAGGACATCGTGGGCCTGCTGCCCGGCGGCTCCGAGATGCTCAAGAACACCGACCTTTCCAAGAGCGAGAAGGACTTCAAGCGCATGGAGGGCATCCTCTGCGGCATGACCCCTCAGGAGCGCAGCACGCCCCAGATCCTCAACGCCCGACGCCGTCAGCGCATCGCCAAGGGGTCCGGGGTCACGGTCACCGAGGTCAACAACCTGCTCAAGCGCTTCGACGAGATGCGCGAGATGATGCGCAAGATGGGCAAGTTCCAGAAGATGATGGCGAAGATGGGCGGGGCCGGCGGCCTCATGGGCAGGATGCCCTTCGGCCGCTGACCCCATCCCGCCCCGTACGGCCGCCACGGACGCCCCGATCCTGCCGCGCCGGCCTCAGGTGCCCGGGAACAGGTCGCGCACGGCCGACCACACGGCCTCCTCGACCGCCTCGACGGAGCCTTCGGCGTCCACCTGGCGCCATCGGTCGGGTTCGGCCTCGAGGCTCTTCCGAAATCCCTCGGCCACCCGGGCGAAGAAGGCCTCCTGCTCTTCATCGAAGCGGTCGCTCGGTTCCGGGCCTCCCCCGGCGAGCTGGGCCGCTTTGCGGCCGGCCAGGCGCGCCCGGGCGGTTTCCGGGGGCACCTCCAGCCAGAGCGTGCGGTCCGGCCGCAGGTCGCCCACCGCGAGGTGGATCACCGACTGCACGGCGGCCAGGTCGAGCCTGCGCCCGTGGCCCTGGTACGCGATCGTGGAATCGTAGAACCGGTCGCAGAGGACCACCTGGCCCGATCGCAGCGCCGGCAGGATCCGCCGCCGGACCAACTCGGCGCGGCTGGCGTTCATGAGCAGCAGTTCGGTCTCCGGGGCCATGCCGCGACCGTCGGGATCATGCTTGAGCAGGTGGCGGATCTTCTCGCCGAGCGGCGTCCCGCCGGGTTCCCGGAGTTCGAGCACCTCGAAACCCAGGCTCCGCAACCGGCCCGCCAGCCGGGCGATCTGCGTGGACTTGCCGGCGGCCTCACCGCCTTCCAGCGTGATGAATCGACCGACCGGGCTCACGGGCTTGCCGGGGTGGCCGGGGGTGCCGGGGGTGTCGGGGGTGTCGGGGGTGTCGGCGGAGCGGTCCGGGCCGTGACCTTGAAGGCCGGGCTGGCCAGGTGGTCGGCCAGCGAGGCCATCTGGGCCTCGTCCAGGATGCCCCCCTGCTTCAGGTCGAAGGCGGGCATCAGGCTGCCCGGTTTGCCGTTGCGGACCCAATGGGCCCAGTAGGCCCGGTCCGTCGGATGCTTCAGGGCGCGCAGGTCGGGCACCATCGTGGCCTTGTGCTCGGCGTCGTGGCAGATCCCGCAGGCCGTGGCGTAGAGTTCGGCGCCCTTCTTGCCCACCGTGGGGGCCACATGGCACGAGGCGCATTCGCCGCGGAAGACCGCCTGGCGGTCGGCCGCCGCCACCGCGAGGTTGCGCTGACGGTCGGCGTCGCGCAGCCGGCCGGGTTCCGGCGGTGCGATCTGCACCTTGACGTTGAGCAGGACCGACCCCACGTCGCTCAGCACGGTGACGGTCTTCACGACGGTGCCGGACTTGCCGGCCAGGTTCATGGTGCCCGAGATCTCCCCCCGCTGGCCCGGCGCGATGACCCAGGGGGTCTGGGGCAGCTTGGCGACGGTGCAGCCACAGCTGGTCCGGGTGCCGGTGATGGTGACGGCATTGGTCCAGACGTTGGTCAGGGCGAAGCGGAAGTCGACGGCCTGCTGGCCGTCCTTGGCCTGGAGCTCCCGGCTCTGGGCATCCCAGGACAACGCCTGCGGGTAATTCAACGGAGGGACCGGCAACGCCCGCTGGAACGCGGCCGTGTCGATGCCAGTCGGCGGGTTCGGGGAGGTGGTCTGGGCCAGCAGCATCGCGCCGCCGAGGGTCGCCACCGTCCACGCCGTCCAACGCATCCATCCCGATCTCATGGCAGAGGCAATACCAGAGCCTCCCCGGGGCGCGAGCCTGATTTTGCGGCCTGCCCCGGGCTCCGGCGCCGGCGGATCGGCGTCGATCGCATCGGGTTTCGGTTGGAACCCCGGCCCCGGGCGACGTATGCAGACGGCGACGACGATGGCGGGCACCTCCTTCCAGTGGCTCAGGACAGGTGACGAGGCCTTCTCGACGCTGCTTGCGGCGATCGGGGGAGCCCGGGATTCGGTCTGCCTGGAGACCTACATCTTCGCGGTCGGCGAGCCGGGGCATTCGGTGCTCGCCGCCCTGGTCCAGGCCGCCCGCCGCGGGGTGTCCGTCCGGGTCCTGGTCGACGGGCTGGGTTCCTCGTCGCTCGATGACGGGTTCTTCGACCCGCTGCGCGCCGCGGGCGGGGAGGTCCGCGTGTTCAACCCACTGACCCTGCGCCGCCTCCCGGTGCGCAGCCACCGCAAGCTGCTCATCGTCGACCGGCAGACGGCCTTCACCGGTGGCTTCAACGTCGCCCCCGAGTACCTCGGCGACGGCATCCGTTCCGGATGGCGGGACATCGGGGTCCGGCTCACCGGTCCGGTGGTCGACACGCTTGCGGACACCTTCGAGCCCCTCTGGGAGCGTGCCGGGTTGCGTCCACCCCGCTTCGTGCGGCTCCGTCGTCGCGACGCGGCGGCCTGTCCGCCCGAGCCGGCCCCGATGGACGGCCTGCGGGTGCTGCCGAGTGGTCCGGGTCGTGGCCGCAACGCCTTCCTGGCCGAGTTCCTGGAGTGCCTGGAAGGGGCTGCCGACGTGAGGATCGCCGTGGCCTACTTCCTGCCCGGGCTGGCCCTGCGCGCGGCGCTCCGCCGGGTCGCGGCCCGGGGCGGGAGGGTGCGCATCCTCGTGCCCGGAAAGTCCGACGTGGCCATCTCGCAGCGGGCGGGCCGCTTCCTCTATGGCCGACTGCTGCGCTCGGGGGTCGAGATCCGCGAGTACGGCCCGCAGGTTCTCCACGCCAAGCTGTACCGCGTCGACGACTCGGTCTTCGTGGGCTCCTCGAACCTCGACACCCGCAGCCTGCACATCAACCACGAGCTGATGGTGCGCATCCGGCACCCCCAGGCCGCGGCCGAGACCGCCGAATGGTTCGATGCCGCGGAGGCGCTGGCGCGGCCGGTGGACCCGGCCACCTGGGCGAGGTCACGATCCTGGTGGGAGCGCATCCGCGAACGCTGGAGCTTCCTGGTGCTCTCGCGGATCGATCCGTATGTGACCCGATGGCTGGCGGAAGATCCCCGCTAGGCCGGCCGGGACAGGACGCGCCGACCGGCCCGGGCTCCTCAGGCGGCTCCCTGCAACGCCCGGATGCGGTCGTCCAACGGCGGGTGCGAGGCGAACCAGTTGCCGTAGTTGTGGCTGATCTTGAAGGCCGCCAGGGCCGCCGAGCGGTCGTCGAGCACCCCGCCGCCCTCGTGGATCATCTTCAGCCGCTGCAGCGCCCCCACCATCGCGTCGCGGCCCTCGATGCGGGCGGCCATGGCGTCGGCCGCGAATTCGCGCCGCCGGCTGTAGGCCATGACGATGAGGGTCGCCACGAGGCCCAGGAGGATCTGCGCCACCAGCGAGCCGATGAAGAAGCCGATGCCGGTCCCGGACGATCGGCCCTCCTCGTCGCGACGGTTGCCCTGCAGGAAGGAGTCGACCAGCAGGCCGATCACCCGGGAGAAGAACACCACGAAGGTGTTCAGCACGCCCTGCAGCAGGGTCATGGTGACCATGTCGCCGTTGGCGATGTGGGCCACCTCGTGGGCGAGCACGCCTTCCACCTCACGCTGGCGCATCTGGTGGAGCAGGCCGGAGCTGACGGCCACGAGGGCGCTGTTGCGGGAGCGGCCCGTGGCGAAGGCGTTGGCCTCGGGGCTGTCGTAGACGCCCACGTCCGGCATGGGGATCCCGGCCTTGTGGGCCTGCTCCTCCACCGTCTGGAGCAGCCAGCGTTCGGTCTGGTCGCGCGGCTCCCGGATCAGCTCGATGGAGTAGGCGCGGATGGCCATCCACTTGGAGATGAGCAGCGAGAAGAGGCTGCCGGAGAAGCCGATGACCAGGGACATCACCATCAGGCCCGGGTAGCTGATGCCGTGGGCGCTGATCCACCGGTCGAGCCCAAGGGCCCGGACCACGATGGAGATGACCAGGAGGATCGCGAGGTTCGTCAGGGCGAAGAGCGTGATGCGTTTCATGGATCGGGTGTCGGTCGTGCGGGATTCCGATGGCCCCCCCGCAGGGGCTTGCAGGGGACAGATAGGAGGTTCGGCGGGCTCCTGCAACTGGGAGAACGGGCTCCGTTTTCGAATCGGGTCCCCGGGCCGGCCCGCCCGTTTCGGATCCTCGGGGAAATGTTGCCAACAGGCCCCCGCTCCCTTACCACACCGGCGTCGCCCTGATATGCCCCTGTTCGGCAAACCGAAGAATCCCGAGGAACACCGGTACTACCTGCTGCCCGGACAGGGCCGGGGAGCCCGGAAGAAGCATCGCCAGCAGGTCCTGGCGGGCATCGTCGTCGGGTGCATCGCCTCGGCGATCCTTGGGCTGCTCCTCTGGCAGATGAACCGGCGCTGAGCCGGTCGCCCTGATGAAAGGGCCCCCCGTCGGCCTTGGTGAACCGGCTCAGCGCCGGGTCTGCTCCCACTGCAACATCAGGTCTCCCAGGCCATTGAGCGGCGTTGGGGTCGTGGCGGGTGCCAGGTGCTGCCGGAGATACTGGACCGCCGACTCGTGGTCGTTCACCGAGCGGGGCAGCGTGGTTCCCGAGGCGTTCGGGTGCCCGCCCCCGTCGAAGCGGGCAGCGACCTTCAGGGCCTCCCCGTTGCGGCTGCGGAAGCTCACGATGAACGCCCCGTTGCCCTTCTTGAACAGGGTCGCCAGCACGGGGTGCGTGGTGGCCCCGCGTTCGAGCAGCTGGTGGACGATGACGTTGGTGTTGCCCACCACCGGCCGGACCAGCCCGACCTCCGGACTCAGCGCCTCGACATGTTCCCGGGCCCAGGCGAAACCGATGGGGTCTTCGACCCTCCGCCGGACCCGCATCACCTCGAGCAACGGGTGATCCAGCAGCGCCTCGATGCGCCCACCGATCAGGGAGTGCAGGTTCCAGAATCCGTAGCTCTTGACGAGGTTGGCATAGTCGCAAGCCTCCACGAAGTCGTCGTGCGTCTCCTCGAACAGGTCGCCGATGTCGGCCAGCTGGACGATCCGGTCGAGCTCCGGCGAACCCAGCCCATGCTCCCGCACCAGGTCGTGGCACAGCCGGCTGGCCGACTTCGACGGGTCATGGATCAGCCGGGCGGCCGACGGCCGGGTCTCGGTGGCGTGATGGTCCACCACCAGCCAGCCCTTCCGGTCGAGGCGCGCCTCGAAGGTGAAGTCGCTGACCCAGGCCGTGCGCTCGGAGAGCTGCCGGGCCTTCCAGCCCTGGTAATGGTAGGCCTCGAGGGGCACCTCCTTGCCGAACAGGTGCCGGGCCAGGCGCTGCAGCAGCAGGCCGGAGACCAACCCGTCGAGATCGCTCTCGTGGGTCAGCACCACCTGGGGTTCCGTCAGGGGATCCATGGGAGGGATGAAGGTACCGGCGATGGGATTGCCCGGAAACGCAAATGATGGACCGAAACCCTCATTTCGCCCCGGGCAGCTGCTCCAGGTAGTCGAGCAGGGAGGCCAACTCGCGCACGGTCAGCCCGGAGGCCAGGCCCTCGGGCATCAGCGAGCGCTGCTGCTTCTCGCGGCGCGCGATCTGCGCGACCGGCAGGGTCTGCTCGACGGCGGCGATCGTGCGCACGGTGACCGCGTCGGCGGCCTCCCGCACCACGAACCCGTCGACCTCGGTGCCGTCCTTGAGCTCGAAGTGGTTGGCCACGAAGCCCTGCGCCAGCGTCTTGCTCGGCAGGAGGATCGCCTCGGCCAGTTCTCGCCGCTGGTAGACGGTGGCGATGGTGCCGAGGTAGGGACCCTTGAGCGGCTCGTCGGCCCGCACGGTGTGGCACCCGTTGCAGCCGACCTGCCCGAAGAGCTGTGCCCCCCGCGTGGCGTCCCCGGAGGTCTTCTGGACCTGTGCCAGCGCGTCCTCGACGGCCAGGTCGCCGACCTTCGCGGCCCGGGACTCCGCACGGAAGCGTTCCGGGTCGATCTTGAGCCTGCCGACGGTCTCCTTCGCCGCCTTGGCGATGGTGGGGTCCGGGTCGTCCAGGGCGGCGACGAAGGCGGCCGCCCGGGAGGCGTCCCCGACCTGTGCCGCCGCCTTGAGGATCTGCAGGCGTCGTCTCGGCTGCGACCAGCCGGCGTCCAGCGACGCGTTGGCCGCCGCCCGGGCTTCCGGAGCCCCCACCTTGCGCGAGGCCAGGCGCAGCACCGCGCCCTCGGCCAGCGCGGAGGCCGGCCCATCGGCCTCGGCTGCCACCGCCTCGAACACGCCGTGGACCTGGTCGAGCTTCGGCGCGTTGCGGAAGGCGTTGCCGGCCTTCTCGGCCAGGTTGTTCTCGGACTTGGTGGCCTGCACCTTCGGCAGCGCCCGCAGCACGGCGCGCCAGGCCCCAGGATCCACGGTCTTGGTCAGGGCGATGACCGCCTGGGCTCGGGCGGCGTCGGGGGTCTCGGCGGCCTCGGCGGCCCGGACCAGCAACGGCACGGCCTTCGCGGGGACGTCCTCCGCTTCCGCCAACTGGCCGGCCACCGCCGGCAGCAGGGCCGGCTCCGAGGCCGCGCGCCCGATCAGGGTGTCGAGGGCGTCCCCGGCGGGGATGCGATGCCGGGCAAGCTCGCGCCCCAGGTGGGCGACCTCGGCGGCATCGGCACCGTTCAGCCGGGATCGAAGGGTGGCGGCGATCCGTGCCGTGCCGTCCCAGGCCTCGGGCTGGTAGTAGGGCCCGCGGGTGTCCGGGCGGGTGCCCCAGGAGTCGCCCTTCCAGGGGCCTTCGCGGAAGTGCAGGCGGCAGAGGGCGGTGATGAGGCCGGCTCGACGGGCGGCCTCC
>Ga0068877_10005203_pt1 | contig 10042 bp, 7 predicted proteins | sample NOAtaG_FD_66437 | JGI IMG/M metagenome (GOLD analysis project Ga0068877, IMG submission 66437) | Freshwater lake microbial communities from Lake Erie, under a cyanobacterial bloom - NOAA_Erie_Diel6S_1000h metaG | ecosystem: Environmental > Aquatic > Freshwater > Lake | place: USA: Ohio, Lake... | reverse complement strand
CCCCGCGATCGGTGACGACCTCCACGCCCGGGACGAGCTCTTCGTGGCGCGCACGCTGGACCGGCTCGCGCCGGCCATCGAGCGGCTCTGGTCGCCTCGCGCCGAAGGCGCCGAGCACCTCGCCCGAGGTGGCGCGGCGCTCGTGGTGGGCAACCACAGCGGCGGCGTCCTCGCCATGCTCGAGCCGCTCGTGCTCGCCCACGCGGTGCGGGGCGCGGTCGGCACGACCCGGCTGCCGCACCTCTTGCTCCACGAAGTCATGTGGCGCTCGCCAGCGGCGCCAGTCGTGGCGCGCCTCGGGGCGGTGCGAGCGAGCGAGCCGAACGCGACCGCGCTGCTCTCCCGCGGTCGCCCGGTGCTCGTGTACCCCGGCGGGGATCGCGAAGCGTTCCGATCGTTCTTCGATCGCGACCGCGTCCAGCTCGGTGATCGGCGCGGTTACCTGAGGCTGGCGCTGAGAGCCGGCGCCCCGATCGTCCCGGTCGTCACGGCTGGCTTTCACTCCGGCCACGTGACGTTGCACGACGGCCACCCGCTCGCCCAGCGTCTGCCGCTGGCGCGCTCGCTGCGGGTGGGCGTCCTGCCGCTGACCTTCAGCCTGCCCTTCGGTCTGACGTTCGGCGCTCCGCCGCCCTACTTGCCGATGAGCCGCCGGGTTCGCATCCGCGTGCTGCCGCCCATCCGGTTTACCCGCGCCGGCGAGGCGGCCGCGAACGACGTTGCGTACGTGGAGGCCTGCCATCGGATCGTGTCGGGCGCGATGCAGTACGCCCTCGACGAGCTGTCGCGCGTCCGCCGCCTCGAGCGACGTCGAGACCTGCACGACGCGCTCGATGGGGCGCTCGATCGGCTCGACCGCTGGACCGGCGCCGGGATCGCCATCCCTTCGCTGCGCCCAACGCTGCGTCGGGCCGCCTGAAACACTCGTCTTCTCCACCGTTTGGAAGGAGTCGTCCGGACCGTCGAACGGTTTTGCGCGCTGCGGGCACGGACCCACGCAGCGTCGTTTTCTCCCGGTCCGACCCCTGGAACGCCCCGATGACCCGCTCTCTCCTTCTCCTCTGTCTCTCGCTCACCAGCGCCTGCACCCTCAACGTCCGCAGCTTCGAGCGCGAGGTGCCGATCCCCGACGACGATCCGGCGCGCGTCGATCGCCTTCGCCTCGACGACGCGACGTACCCGCGAGCGAGCGGCGGCGCCAACATCGTGGTCCGCGGCTCCGCGCGGGAAGACCTCACTGGCACGGTGACGGTCACCGGCCTGCTCGGCGCGAACGTCGATCCGAATGCGGTCGCGGCTGGGGTCACCTGGGACTGGCCGAGCGGCGGCGACCCCGTGCGCGAGTTGAGGCTCGGCTACCGCGGGCCCGCCGCCGACACGGTTCGGCTCGAGCGGATCTCCCTCGAGCTGCCCTCCCACGTCGGGCTCGATCTCTCCAGTGATGGTCGCGACGTCGACGTCGCGGGGCTCGACGCGATGGTCGCGGCTTCGACCAGCTTCGGCGCCATCACGGTGCACGGAGCCACCGAAGTGCTCCTCGAGTCGCAGTTCGGCGCGATCGACGTGACGGCGGGCTTCGGCACGATCGACGCGGAGAACGGCCGCTCGACCTTCGATTTCGATGGCTGGATCCGCTTGCTCGGCGGCGAAGGCGACGTCTCCGGTGCGTTCCGAGACGGCGGGGAGATCACCACCCGCACGGGAGGGATCTCGGTCGTCTTCACCGGCCCGCTCACCCGCGACCTGACCATCGGCTCGGTCGACGGCCCGATCGACGTGACCCTGCCCGACGACCTCGCGGCCGAGCTCCACGTGGCGTCGCAGCTCGGGGCCGAGTCGATCCGGGTGGGCGACGTCTCCACCGACCAGCCCTTCGAAGGCCGGCTCAACGGCGGCAGCGCGTTTCGGATCATGGTCCTGAGCGATCGCGGCGCCATCACCGTCCACCGCCCCGAGGCTTGACGGTGTTCTTTTCCCCCTCGATAGCTGCTGCGATGTCGGCTCTGGAGCGACCGGTCGTCGGCGACCTCTTGGTCACCCGCCTCCGGCGGGGCGACGCCCGGGCGCTCGCCGAGGCCTACGACGCCCACCACGAAGCGGTGCGGGCGTTCGCGCGGCGGCTGCTCGGGGACGAGGTCAGCGCCGAGGACTTGGTGCATGACGTGTTCGTCACGCTCCCCGACGTGATCGGCCGCTTCGAGGGCCGGAGCTCGCTCCGGACGTTCCTGGTGTCGATCGCGGCGAACCACGCGCGCCACGCCAAGCGCGCGCGGGCCCGGCGCCTCGGAGCGTACGAGCGCCTGCACGAGGAGCCGCGCACCGAGAGCACGACGCCGGAGGACGAGGTGGAGCGCCGGGCGCTCGCGGCGACGCTGACGCGCATGCTGGAGGCGCTCCCGATGGAGCAGCGCCTGGTGGTGGTCCTCTGCATCGTGGAGGAGCGAACCTCGACCGAGGCCGCCGAGATCGTGGGCGTGCCCGAGGCGACGGTGCGGACCCGCCTCTTCTATGCCCGCAAGAAGCTGCGCGAGATGATGGACGCGGAGGTGGTGCGATGAGCGAGCCGTTCGCGAATGAGGAGAACGACCCGCGCCTCGAGCGCGCCGCCCGCGCCCTCGCCGAGGTTGGGCACGGGCGCTCCGACGACGCCGCGCGGACGCGCGCGCGTATCCTTCAGAGCCATCGTGACAAGCAGCAGCGGAGCGCTTGGCTCTACGCCGCCGCCGCGGTGCTCGCGCTCTCCCTCGGCGTGCCCACCGCCTGGGCCTGGGCGACCGGTCGCCTCGCCCACTGGCTCGAGCCCGAGGCCCCAGCCGCGCCGAGCGCGCCGAGCTCTGCGGCCGTGGGTGAGCGTCGGCCGCCGCGAGAGGACGACGAGCCGGTCACGCCGGAGGTGACCGCACCGAGCGCGCCCGAGCTGCCCGAGCCGATCACCGAGGCGGCCCCGCCCGAGCCGGCGCCGGTCGTGCTCGCTCCGCCGGTCGAGGCGCCCGATCTTGCGCCGCCCGAGGAGGCGGGCGCCGAAGGACCGGTGGTCGACCCCGCCGAGCGCCGCGCGTACCGCGAGGCCCACGCGCTCCACTTCGATGCGCGCGACGCCGAGGGCGCGCTCGCGGCGTGGGACCGCTACCTCACGCGTTACCCCTCGGGCCGCTTCGCCATCGAGGCCCGCTACAACCGTGCCCTCTGCCTGGTCCGGCTCGGACGCGAGAACGAGGCCCGCGAGGCGCTCGCGCCGTTCGCCGCCGGTCGCTACGGCGAGTACCGGCGGCGCGAGGCCGCGGCGCTCACGGAGGCCATGACGCCGTGAGGCTGTTCGTCGCGCTCGCGGTGGTGCTCTTCGCCACCACGGCGTCCGCCCAGGCGCCTCTCGAGCTCGAGGTGCGCGCTCGGGAGGCCGCCGCGGTCGACGTCGAGGCGCTCCGCGCTGCGCTCGCCCGCGAGCTCGGCGTCGAGGTGGTCCTGGCCGCGGGCCGGGGCGGCGACCCGCTCCGGGTGCGGGTGCGCGCGATCGGCCGGCGGCGCGCGGTGCTCGAGCTGCGCCGGCCCGACAGCTCGCGGATGGTGCGCGGCACCGAGCTCGACGCGGACCCCGCCGAGCGCCTCGAGACGATCGTGATCCTCGCGGTGAACCTGGTGCGCGACGAGTCGGCGGAGCTGCTGGAGCTCTTGCGTCGGCGGCGGGGCGAGTCGACGACGGAGCCGGTCGAGATCGCGACCGAGGCCGCCGCGCCCGACGCGCCGCAGAACGAGCTCGCCGGGCCGGTCGTCGCCGCGGACCCCACGCCGCCGCTCGAGGTCGCGGAGACCACCACCGAGGAGACCCCGAACGCGCCCGAGACGCTGGCCGCGGCCGCCCCACCGGGGCAAGCAGCGATGGAGGCGCCCACCGTCGCCGCCGACGATCCCGACACCGAGCCGGTCGCGCCCGCCGACCCCGCGGGTCCCGGCCAGCGGGTGCTTCGGACCGGCCTCGGCGCCTTCGTCGGCTCGGTGCCGAGCGGTGGCGGGACCGAGGTCACGGTGCTCGGTGGGCTCGAGCTCGTCTTCACCCCGACCGACTTCGCTGCCATCGGCGTGCGGGATCTGGGCGGCGGCGCACCGCTCGGCTCGATCGGTGGCTGGTCCTTCGGCGGGACACTCTTCGGGGAGCTCGGCTGGATCCTCGATCCCGCGGTGGTGCTGCACGCCGGGCTCGGCGTGGATCTGCGGGTCAACGGCCTCGTGGACCGCGCCACCGCGGGCGCAGCGCCGGTGCTCTTCGTTGGGGCTCGCTTCTTTCTGCTGCGCGAGCTCTCGATCGCCGTCCAGACCGCGCTCCACGCGGTGGCCACGGACGCGTGGTCGTCGAACCTGCACCTCTTGCCTCAGGGCGCGGTGCTCTGGACCGGCGGGGTCGGCTTCGCGTTCCACGTCTCCTGAGCGCATCGGCGGAACAGACTTCCCAGGGCGAGCACCAGCGACGCGGTCAGCGTGATCGTCGTGGCGCGCTCGACCCGCTCGGGGCCGAGGCGCTCCCGGGCGCGGACGCCGAGCAGGTTGCCCAGGACGATGCCGACGGCGAGCGCGGCGGTGGCAGACGGGTCGGCGCCGCCCTCGCCCGTAGAGCCCGCCCAGGGCGTAGTCGAAGATCCGTCCGACGTACATCGACATCGCGATCCCCGCGCCGGTCGCGATGAGCGTCCGCCCGTTCAAGCCACCGGCGAGCCGCACCGGTGCGGCGATCACGCCCGCGCCGGAGCCCGCGGCGAACACGCCGGCGCCGAACGCGAACGGCGTCCACGCCCACGGCGGCGGCGAGAGCGCGAAGAGCCCGCGCTGGCGGGCGAGGGCGAAGAGCGTGACCAGGATCGACGCCACGGTCAGCACGCGGGCAGGCAGGTCTGGGACCGCCAGCGCACCGAGCGCGGCGCCCGGCACCGCGCCGAGCACGAACGCCGCGGCGATTCGGCGCGTAGGCGGGATGAACGTCCCTCCGTCACGGGGGCGAGGGAAGCCCGAGGCAGCCGCCGGGGGGGGCCATGGGCGTCGGGTCGGGGTCGCCGGGCAGGCGCTTGCCTCGTGGGGGGCCTCTGCGGCGCGCTCGGGGCTCGCTCGGCGTGGCGCTGGGCCCGGTGGCTCGCGGGCGCACCTCACCGTCGCGGCTCGCGTTCGCGGCCGGTCAGCAGTCGTAGGTCTCGGTCCAGAGCTCGGGTGGGTCTCCCGCTCTGCGGACGGGGATGGGGTCGCTGAAGAGGCAGACGTTCTGGAGCAGCCGCTTCACCTCGGCGTGGTCGAAGATGACGGCGACGTGGGTGAGGCGGCCCTTGCAGCCGGCTGTGGGGCAGCCGAGGACGTCGGACTCCGAATGTGTTTCGTCAGCGCGGCCCAGCTCGAGTCTTCCTTGCGGGTGGCCTCGCGCTGGGGCTTGGGGACGAGCTTGTTTCCGTCCTTCGCGTGGGCGGCGAGCACGCCGAAGTAGAGCGAGGAGTTTTTCTTGGGGCGCGGCACGAGGGAGCTCAGGCGCATCAGGAAGGCGCTCGGCGTGAGCTCGACGTGGGTGGTGCGGTCTTGCGAGGGCTTCTTCCGCAGGAGGATCACGACGCCGCCGGTTCGGGCTCGGCGCCGGCGCGGTGAAGAAGTTGTCATCGTGGCCGGAGGCCCCGTCCAGCAAGAGCGGGTGCAGGTGCACATTCAGGCGCAGGTCCGAGCCCAAGCGCTGCCCACCGCCGCGCTCCGGTCAGCGGCCCGCGAACGCGCGCTCCCAGGTGCGCGTCGGCAGCGCGATCGGCGCGCCCAGCGAGAGCTGGCCGTGCACCAGCGCGGCGATCATCTCCCCGAGCGGCGGGTGCCCGATGCCGCGGGCGCGGAGGCGGGACGGGTCGAGGAACGAAGCCCAGCGCCCGGAGAGCGGCGAGACGTCGCGCACCGAGAGGCCCGCGTCGGCGATGGCCTGGCGTTCGATGGGGACGATGTCCGGGGTGCGGCCGATCCGCGTGAACAGGTGGCCGACGAGCTCGGCGAGGCTCGGCGTCTCGTCCTGCGTCTGGTGGAACGCGCCGAGGGCATCGGGTGCGCCGAGCAGCGCGAGGATGGCGTCGATCACGCCCTCGGCGAAGACGTGCCGGACCGGCCGCACGCCGCCCTCGGGCAGCAGCACCGGGCCGCCGTCGAGCGCCCGCGCGAGGTAGACGAGGAGCCGCTGCTCGGGATCGCCGAGGCCGTGCACGATCGGCACGCGCAGCGCGGTGAGCGGCAAGCGGTGGGCCCGTGCAGCGTCCTCCGCCGCGCGCTTGCCCATCCCGTAGGCCCACTGAGCGAGGTCGGCCTCGTCGGTCGGGCGCGGAAGCGTCGGGCCCTCGTAGTCGTCCTCGCGAAAGGGCGGCTCGAGCCCGTCGCGCACGAGGTACACCTGCCCGGTGCTGATGAGGAGGTACTGCCCGATGCGGCCGCCGAGCACGCGCGCGAAGCGCTCGACGTCGCTGCCCTCGTAGGCGGCGAAGTCGACGACCGCGTCGAAGCGCCGGCCCGCGAGCGCCGCATCGAAGGCATCGGTGCCGCGGTCCGCGTGCAGATCCTCGACGCCCGGCGGCAGCGGCCGGCCGTAGTCGTGGCCGCGGCGGAGCACGGTGACGCGGTGGCCGCGCAGGACGAGGCGCGGCAGAAGCAGCGGCCCCATGAAGCGGGTGCCGCCGATGACGAGCATGTCCATCGCGCCGTCGCTCAGAGCCCGAGGCGCGTGCGCGCCTGCCGGTTCTCGGGGTCGATCTCGAGCGCCTCTTCCCACGCGCGGCGCGCGCCAGCCTCGTCACCGGCGGCCCGCCGTGCATCGCCGAGCAGCACGCGGTAGGGCGCCCGGTTGCGGCGGCGGGCGACGGCGCCCTCGAGGAGCGGGACGGCGTCGGCGGGCTGCCCGCGATCCATCAGGATCTCGGCCAGGCCGAGCATCGCGTAGTGGTTGCGCGGGTCGAGCGCGAGGGCGCGGCGGTAGAGCGTCTCCGCGACGGGTCCACCTGCGTCGCCGGCGCGCTCGACGAGCGCCGCGGCCTCGGCCACCGGATCGTCCGACGGGGCGCCCTCCGGCGCCGGCGCCTCGACGACCTCCGGGACCTCGACGACCTCCGGGACCTCGAGCACTTCGGGGACCTCGAGCACTTCGGGGACCTCGAGCACTTCGGGGACCTCGAGCACTTCGGGGACCTCGAGCACTTCGGGGACCTCGAGCACTTCGGGGACTTCGACGACCTCGGGGAGCTCCGGGTTCGGTGCGCCCAGCTCCGGCGCGACGGCTCCATCGTCCAGCGGCTCGGGCGGGGCCGGGGGCTCGCCGGGGACATGAGGCGCCGTGGGCACGCCGCCCTCGTCGGGCAGGCCGACCGTGGGCGGGCCATCCAGCAGGCGCGATACCGCGAACGCCCCCACGGCCCCGACGAGCACGAGCGTCCCGAGTCCGACCAGCGCCCAGCCGATGCGCCGCGAGGTCCCGGCCCCCGCGGTCGGGGGCGGCAGCGGCGGGGTCGGTGCAGGCAGCGGCATGACCGGCGCCGCGAGCGCCGGTGCCGCGAGCGCCGGGAGCGGCGGCAGCGGCGGGGCCTCGGCAGGCGTGGGCGGCAGCGGCGGGAATTCGGCCGGCGTGGGCTCGAAGCCAGGCCGGCTCACCGCGCTCGGCGGCCCCGGATCGACGCTCGGCGGATGCAGCGTCGGCAGCGCTGGCATGGGCTCTTCGGCGAGCATCCAGGCGCCGAGCGGCGAGGGAAGCCGTGGCGGCTCGCCCGCACCCTGCGGCGACCTGGGCCGGCCCTCGAGCGCCGTCACCTCGGTGGGAGGATCGCTCGCCGGGAGCAGATCGGCCATGTCGATCGAGGGCTGCGACGAGCGCGGCGCGATCGGCTCGAAGCCCGGCTCGGAGAGCCCGGTCAAGGATCCTGCGCCCACGTCGTCCACCGTGTCGAAGCCCTCGGGCACCGAGGGGCGCTTCGCCACCGGTCCGAAGGCCGAGAGCGCCGAGCCGAGCATGGCTTCGGCGCGCGGCACCGGGCTGCCCGTCGCGAGCGTGGGCGGGCGGGGGCTCGGCTCCTCCCGCGGGCCGACCTCGTTCGGGCGGGGCACCGGCGGCGGCTTGGGAATCGGCCCGCCCATCACGAGCGTCTTCTTGCGTGCCGGGAAGGCCATCGCCGGGGCCGGTCCGCTCCCGAGCACGCCGGTCGGGATGGCTCCCACCGGGCCCATCGGCGGAGGCTCTGCCGGCCCGGCCTGCGCCGGTGCAGGCGGCGCGGGCGGCGGCGGCACGGGCGCCCGCGCCGCTGCGCGCTCGCCCGGCGGCGGCTCCTCGCTCCGGGCAGCCGCGAGCCGCGCCAGCTCGTGGCTGTCGTAGACCTTCGTGTTCTCCTCGCTCGCGGGGGGCTCATCATCGCTGAAGAGCGACGTGAAGGTCCCGCGCGCGACCTCGGTGGAGGATCTCGGCGTCGACGTGCCCGCCCACGTCCCCTCCGTGTCCGACGCCGGGAGGGACACGTGCGCGCCGAAGGCCGTGCGCAGCGGCATCGCCGATGCGCCCTCGAGCGCCCCATCGCCCGATCCGCCCGGGCGCTTCGAGGCTGCGGCCGCGTCGCGCAGCTCCGCCGCGGCCGGGAAGGGTCGCCGCCGCGCGCCCGGCGTCTCGACACCGCTCCCGCTCGGAGGGCGGGAGATCGGACGCGCGTGGGCCTCCTCGCCGGCGCGTGCCAGCGCCTCCTCGATCGGCAGCATCAGGTTCGCCACGCTCGGATGCGCACGCCGCTCGACGTGCACCCGCGCCGAGCCCATCGCCAGCACCGCGGCGAGCGCGGACACGCCGGCGACCGGCTGCCCGTCCTGGCTTCCCTGCGCCCCGACCACGAGCCCCTCGGCGAGGTCGAGCTCGACGCTCCCGCTGCGGGCCCGCACCGCGACGTGCAGGGCCTGCCGCGCGCCGGTCAGGATGCGCACGAGGCGCGCCGGGCCCGTCGCCTCGAGGCGCGTGTCGAACGACTCCTCGCTCCGTGCGCGCGCGGCGAGCTGCCGGTCGTGCACCACCAGCGGGGTGATGCGCTCGGCCAGGCGCGCGACGTCGGGGATCGACTCGGGCCCCGGCCAGATCTCGTCCCACGGCGCGACCAGCATCGAGGCCCACCGCAGGCGCAGGTCGCGGCGGATTGCACGGAGCACCTCGAAGCCCGGGCCCTCCATGCCTGCCGCGTCGACGATGACGATCTCGGGGTCGAGCCCGCGCGCGCGCTCGAGCCCCCGGCCGGCCTCGTCGGCGACCGAGACCGAGACGCCGTGCGAGCGCAATTCCTGGGCGAGCGCGTCCGCGCGCACCGAGTCGGTGTCGACGAGCAGCACCCGCAGGCCCTCGAGCGCGGTCGCCGTCCCGTCCCCGACCGGCTCCCCGTCGAGCAGCCCGAGCGGGCCCCCGGCGCTCACGTGCAGTTCGTAGCGGAGCGGCTCGGCCCGGGTCACGAGGGGCCGCAGGCGGCGCACGAATTCCTCGACCGCCTCCGCCACCGGTCGCCCCGCTCCGAGCACCAGCCGGACCGGCTCGCCGTCCTTGCTCTGCACCGAGAGGATGCCGCTCCGGAGCTCCCGGCCGACCAGCTCGACGAGCTCGTCGAACGTGGCCTCGCCGAGCTCGGGCTGCGGCGAGGAGGCTTGGTCTTGGATCTCCTTGACCAGGAGCGCGATGCGGGTCGCGATCGCGTCGGCGCTCGCGGTGCGCGGGATGACCGCGACGGCCCCGTGCCGGAACGCCGCGACCCGGGCGTCGAGCTTGGTGCCCGAGCCCAGCACCGCGACCGGCGTCCCTGCGATCGCCGGGTCGCTCCCAAGCCGGTCGAGCACGAGGCGGCCCCCGTCCTCCGAGGCCTCGCCGACCAGGAGCACGAGGTCGGGCGCGAACTGAAGGATGGCGCTCGCCACGTCGGGCCCGCCGTCCTGCACCGCGAGCTGGTGCCGATCGAGGGCGTGCCGGAGCGCGGCCTCCATGGGCTCGCCCTGCCCGACGAGCAGGACAGTCGGACGGTGGCCGGTCTCACCGAGGGTCGAG
>Ga0068877_10005198_pt1 | contig 10048 bp, 6 predicted proteins | sample NOAtaG_FD_66437 | JGI IMG/M metagenome (GOLD analysis project Ga0068877, IMG submission 66437) | Freshwater lake microbial communities from Lake Erie, under a cyanobacterial bloom - NOAA_Erie_Diel6S_1000h metaG | ecosystem: Environmental > Aquatic > Freshwater > Lake | place: USA: Ohio, Lake... | reverse complement strand
CGCGAACACCCCCGGATTGAAAAAGCGCGAGAACGTTCTCTCTCCATAACTCAGTTGCGCTTTCCCTGTCACGTTGATTCGCGTCCCGTCCCCTCCTCCCGCGAGGTCCACTACATCCACCGTTGAAAAGCCCACTCCAGTGGGGAAGCCACTCGCGAATGTCGTAATCCCTGACACCTGCCAATTGTCCAGAAGCAATCTTCCCGCCTTGCTCGGCACCAGTTTGCTACCCCGCGGAAGATCCCAAATGTAGTTCCCTACGAACATGTGCGTCTGGTCAAAGCCCAGCTTGCCGTAGTTCCAAACCCGTAGCGGCCGGTACAGCGCGATCCCATCTCCATCCGAGTTCGCATAGCCCATTGCTTTCGAATACGTGTAGGCAAGGCTGATGCTCAGCCCTCGCGCAAAGCGCCGGTTCAGTGTCGCCTGTCCCGAGTTGTAATTCGAAGTCGAGGAAAACTCGTTGTACGTGATCGAGCCCCATCCCGGATACGGGCGGAAGAAATTATCCGGCAGCGGCGTCGCCGGATTTGAAGGATCGGCATTCTGCGCCAGGAATCTCGCTCCATAAGGCACCGTATTGAGATTCCGGCTCACCTGCAGGTGCCGCCCTACATTGCCTACATAGGTCAACTCGAGCACGGTCCCCCGCCCGATATCCCGCTGTACGCCCAGCGTGAAGTTGTACATCGCCGGTACCTTGTCGCCCCGCCGCTCAAAGGTCGAAGTATTGTTCGGAAACAATACACCAGTCGAACTCAAATAGTTGCTCAGCGAGCCGTAGTAAACCGTCGGCGTCTGCTGCGTCGGCGGATTCTGGCTGAATCCTCTCACCCCCGGCGCCACCGTGTTGTGGAAGATTCCGAACCCAGCCCGAATCGCCGTCTTGCCATCCCCAAAGGGATCGTACGCCAATCCGAATCGCGGCTCATATTGAATCGGCGCCTGTTCACGGAATCCCCGTGGATAACCCTGGTTCGACGCCACCACTGCCCCATTGAACGGCTCTCCCGTTCCCGGCACAAACGCTCCAATAAATACCGCCGGCAGAATCTCGCCCGTTCGCGGATTCACCGCTCGCCGCCCCTGTGGCGTGCTTACCGGCGCGTACAACGCCGGAATCCGTTGTGCATTGAACAACCCGAAGTCCCAAGCAGAGGCCTGCTGCCGCGCGTGATACCACTGGTTAAACCACACGAAGCGCAGTCCGATGTCGAATGTCAGCTTCCTCGTCGCCCGCCACGTGTCTTGCACAAACCACCCCATCGTCGACTTCCGTCCTTCGTTCGAAGGCCGGGATTGCGATTCGCTGTAATTCGCGAAATTCCCCAGCACCGCATTCGAATACGCATAGTTGCTGTCAAAAGGATTGTTCACGTCCCGGCCGAAGGCGAAACTGCCCCCATACGTTCCTTGTTCCCCTTCATAATTCCGCACCCGCTCGATGGCAATCCCCGCCTTGAACGTGTGCTTACCCGTTGTGTAGGTCGTGTTGTTGCTCAGATTGAAAGCCGTATCGGCCCCGCGCAGCGGAAAGCGCCCGTCATAAGTGATCGCCGCCGCATTCGGTACGCCCCCGTAGCTCGCCTGCGGAATGATCCCCAGCGGATTATTCCCCGGGTAGAACTGCCCCAAACCGCTCAATCCCCGATCCGCCCGCAGCATGTTCTTCAACTCCGTATCGTTCAACGGCGGCCCATCCTCCACCGAGTGCCGCGCCCCAAACGTGAATTCGTTCACCATCTTCGCCGACAGAATTCGCGCCCAGTTCATCACGATCCCATCATCGGTAAACGTGTACTTTTGCTTGATCAGCCCCCAGTTGCTTGACCCCGCCGCCACCGCATAGCCGATCGAGTCCGCAAACCATGTCGATCCCCGGAAGTTCAACGAGTCATTCGCTGTCGGCTTCCAATCCACCCGGAATAAATTCTGGTTCCGCGGCTGCTCGATTGCTTCCTGAAACTGATAGTTGAAGTTCCCGCCTGTCAGTGCCCGGTTTAACTGGTTCGGCAACGGGAAGATATTCAGCATCGCCCGGCCATTGGCGTTCAGCCGGCTCGCCGGGATCACGTTGTTCGGAAAGTTCGCATTCGCCTGTGGATCCCGGATCGCAATCAGCCGGTTGTTTACGTCCACCGTTTGCGAAAAATCCCCCGTCCGCTCCAACTGTGTCGGAACCGTCACTTGCCGCACCGCCTGCGGATTTTTCACCCAACTCTTCTCAAACGAGTAGAAGAAAAACAGCTTGTCCTTCATCGCTCCTTTCAGCGGCACAGGCCCACCCAGTGTGCCCCCTATCGTCGCGTACCGGTAAATCGGCCGCGCCACGCCATTCCGGTTGTTGAAGAAATCGTTGGCATTCCACTGTTCGTGCCGCTTGAACCAATATGCCGTTCCGTGAAATTCCTTCGAACCCGATTTCGTCACAATGTTGATCGAACTCGCCCCATTCCTTCCGTACTCAGCCTGATAGTTGTTCATCAACACTTTCACTTCCCCAATCGCGTCCATGTTGATCGGGCTTGAAAACGTCCCCGGACTACCCAGGTCGTTGCCCGTCACCCCGTCCACCTGCAGCGTATTCCAATTGCTCCGCGTGCCCTGTATGTTCGGCGACTGCGTTCCAAAGCTACCTCCCAGAAACTCCGTATCGATCTGCTGCGATACACCCGGCAAAATCCTCAGCATCGACACAACATCGCGCCCGCGAATCGACACCTGCTCGATCTGCCGCGATCCGATCAGCGCCGAATGTTCCGTTGACGTCGTCTGCACCGTCACCGCCTGTGCCTCGATCGTCACCGATTCTGATACCGCTCCAATCGTCAACTGCAAGCTCCCCACATTCAGCCGCTCGGCGGCGCTCAGTACATTCCCCGTCTTCTTCAGCGGCTTGAACCCGCTCACTTCCACCTGCACCGTGTAAATACCCGGCTGCAGGGCAGGGAAGCTGAAGTCCCCTGTTTCATTGGTCGCCGTCGTCCGCTCCTCCCCCGTCCGCTCACTCACCAGTTTCACGGCAGCCGCCGGAATCACATTCGCCGAGGAATCGACCACCGTACCCACGATCGAACCGGAGATCGTTTGGCCCCAAACTGAAACCGACAAAAACGGCAATATTAGAAAGACGCGACGCAGCATAGTTCCGTGAAGTTATCACACTTCTCCACCTTCAGGCCAGTTACAATCGGAAGTCTCATGACCTTCCTCGATCGCCACACCGCCCGCGTTCTGGCGACGATTCTTGTCTTCGTCTTCACGCTCTGGATCCTTTGGGGGCTTCGTGAATTCTTCTTCCTCCTCATCGTCGCCCTCTTTTTCGCCTGCACCGTCGAGCCAATTCTCGCCGCCATCTACCGCCATACCCCCAGCTTCATCTCTCGCCGCATTGCCACTCTCATCACTTTCCCGCTCGTCTTCCTTTCTTCCGGGCTCATTCTCACCATCCTCGGCCAGATCGTTGTCAACCAAGCCTCTCAACTCATCCAGCAACTCCCCTCGCTCAACTCCGACCCCTCCCGCTCGCCCCTCCTTCCCCTGCCCGGCTATCTGGAACCCTGCCGCGAGGAGATCATGCGCCTCGGCTTCCAGATCGCCCACGATTTCTCCAACCTCTTCATCGCGAATATCTCCAGTGCCGGCTTTCTTGTTCTTGCCCCTGTCTTTGGCCTCTATTCTTTGCTCAAAGGCTCTTCCTGGCGTAATGCCTTAGTCCTATTCGCCGCCCGATCCGGCCGCGCGATCTGGCTCGCCGCCCTGCTCGATGACCTCCATACCCTCCTGAGCAACTGCATCCGCGCCCTCTTCCTGCATAGCCTCGCCGTCCTTCTCGCCTACCTCGCCTTCTACCACCTCATCGAACTGCCCTTTACCCTGCTGCTGGCCACGCTCGCCGCGGTTCTCGAAGTCATCCCCCGGCTCGGCTGGCCCAGCGCCGCCCTGCTCAGCATCTTCGCCGGAGAATTACTCGGTGGCGTCCGCCGTTTTTTCCTGTCGATTCCAGTCCTCGCCACGCAACGCATTTTCTACCGCCACGCACTGCGCCCCGGAGCGATCCTGCTCGGCCTCACCGCCGCCTCCCTCAGTGCTCACTCCATTAGCCTTTCCACCAGCGAAGCGGTAATCGACGGCTCCGCCCTCACGCTCAAGCTCCGCATCCCGCGCTACGAGGTTGAACACGTGCCCTTCACCGGTCTCTCTTCCGCCTTTCATTTCTCCGGCGCCCAACTCAACTCCTCTTCCTGCGCCCCTCAGGATCAGGAAATCCTCTGCGACCTCCGCTTTGCCTTTCCCTCTCCTCCCGCTGAGCAGCTCGACGCGCAAATCACCCTCGCCCGCGTTACCGTTCCCAACCACGTTCATATACTGCGCATCAGCCGCGGCCCCGTCACCCGCCAAATCGTCTTCGATCGCACCTTCGAGAAAGAACGCATCAACTTCCATGAGCCCGGCCGCATGGAAGTCTTCTGGCGCGCCGCCCGCATGGGCTTTGCGCAGTTGCTCTATCAACCGGTCCTTCTCGCCCTGCTCCTCATCCTCCCGCGGCCCCTTGCCTATTCCGCCGCCCTCGCCGCTGCCTTCCTCGTCGTACTCCCTGATCGCTTCTACGCCTCCCCCGGCTTCTTCGAACTCGCCACCGCCATCTCGCTCACCTACCTGGCCTGCGAGCATCTGCTCTTCCGCGATGCCTCCGGCAAATGGCTCATTTCCGCCGCCATTGGCCTCCTCGAAGGCGCCACCCTCGCCATCCTCGCCCGTCCCACCGGTTCCGGCGCCGTTGCTTTCGGCGCCGGTAATCTCCTTGCGACGCTCACCCTCAGCCTCGGCGCACGCTACTTCGCCCGCAAAATTCCCCCCCTAATCGAGCGCTATCTCTACTGGGCCTTCGCCGCGCTGGGAATTCTGTGGACGATTTGGGTCTTCTTCAATCGCTTCTGATTCGCGGCCAATCAGCTCGCAAAGTTTACGATCTGGGCGAAGCTCGCTGCATCAAGGCTCGCTCCCCCCACCAGCGCCCCGTCAATCTCTTCCTGCGCCATCAGCGCCTTGACATTGTCTGGCTTCACCGAGCCGCCGTACAGGATGCGTACCTCCGCTCCCCCGAACCGTTCCGCTGCCAGCCCCCGGATCACCCGGTGCGCTTCCGCCGCCATCTCGGGAGTGGCCGTCTTTCCCGTCCCGATCGCCCAAACCGGCTCATAAGCGATGACGATCCCGGCGAATTCCGCCGCCGTCAATCCGGCAATCCCACCCTCAAACTGCTTCCGTAGCACCGCCTCGGTTTCCCCCGCCTCGCGTTCGCTGAGCAGTTCCCCCACGCACACGATCACCTTCAAGCCCGCCTCCATCGCTGCCTTCGTGCGCCGCAATACCGTCTCATCCGTTTCCCCAAAGTACTGCCGCCGTTCACTGTGCCCCACGATCACCCACGTGCAACCCAGCGCCTTCAGCATCGGCCCGGAGATCTCCCCGGTGAACGCTCCTTCCTTGGCCCAGTACAGATTCTGCCCGCCGATCATCACGGCGCTCCCGGCCGCGGCCGATACCGCCTCGGGCAGGTCCACGAACGGCGCGCAAATCGCAACTTCGCAACCCGTCGTGTCCTTCACCAGAGGCAGAAAACTCGCAAAAAATGTCTTGGTCTCGGCCGGTGTCTTGAACATCTTCCAGTTCGCGGCCATCAGTGGAATTCGCATCCCTTCCAGTCTATCGTTCCAACTTCACGCCAAGCAGACCCGCCAGCCTTCCCGCGATCGCCTCCATCGGCATCTCCGGCCTCCGGCCCGCTCGGATCCCCTCGCCCCAAAACACACAGCCCGCCCGGTAGTCCGCCAGCCCCGGCCACCAGCCATGGTTGCCGCGCTCATAAGGCGCCACATATAACTCCCCACCCGGTTTCATCGCAAACCCCTCATTCCGCTTCGGCTCAAACCCCGCTGCCGCCTTCACCCCCGGCATGAACCTCTCCCGCTCCTCCTCCGGCACTTCCCGCCCCAGCTTGCCGCTCTCCCGCACCCGCCGCGCCGTCGCTTCATCCTCGGCCAGCAGCAATCCCCCCGCCACCCGAACTCGCATCCCCGCCCCGAACACCGCTACATTCAAGTCCCGGTCCACCCTTTCAAATCCGTGATCTCCCAACACCACAATCACCGCCCCCTTCGGCGCCGCGGCGGCAATTTCCCCGATATAGCCGTCCGTCACCTCGAGCGTATGGTTCGCTTCCCGCTCAAAGGGCCCCGCTTCGTGCGCCACCGCATCGAGATCCACAAAGTGCAACAACAGCAGGTCCGGCTTCTCCTGCTTCAGCAGGTATACAGCGGCTACCTTTCTCGTCCGGTCGTCCACCCAGGTCTGCCGGAAACTCGGATCGAATCTCTCGATCTTCTCCACCAGCCCCGCCGTCGCTGTTTCATACACCGAGATGTAATCCATGCTCCCGCCATCCCGCCCGCGAAAGTATTCCGGAAGATTGAAGTCGATCGCCGCCCCCACCGTCACCGGCCAGGTGATCGCCGCGCTCTTCAGTCCCGCCTTCCGCGTCGCATGCCAAAGCGTCTTCACCCTCAGCATCTCCGCCATCCAATAATAATCGCCGCTTTCGCTCTTCGGTCTCCGGTTGCCAACAATGCCGTGTTCCCGCGACGCCACCCCCGTGATCAGGGTCGTATGGGATGGCCATGTCACCGTCGGCACCGCCCCCACCAGCCCCCCGATCCACTCGCCTTCCTTCAGCAGCCGCCGCAGATGCGGGATCCTGAGGCCCAATCGGTCCGCGTCCCGCAAGTACCGGTGGTCCAGCCCGTCCACCGAGATCACCACCACCGGTTGCATCGCGGTTAGGCCGCTGCCTCTTCCGCCTTCTCTTCAATTGGCTCAAGATCGCCTGTCGGCAGCTCCACTCCCTCCCACCGCGCCACCGCCGCCGTCGCCAGGCAATTGCCCAGCAGGTTCACGCTCGTGCGCGCCATGTCCATGATCGTGTCCACTCCGAGCAACAACGCCACGCCTTCCAGCGGCAGATTGAAGCTCGATAGCGTTCCACTCAACACCACCATCGATGCCCGTGGCACCGCCGCCACGCCCTTCGATGTCAGCATTAGCGTCAGCATCATCACCAACTGCTGGCCGATCGTCATATCCACTCCCGCCGCCTGCGCCACGAATACGCTCGCCAGGCTCAGGTACAGCGTCGTGCCGTCCAGGTTGAAGCTGTAGCCTGTCGGCAGCACGAAGCTGACGATATGCTTCGGCACCCCAAAACGCTCCATGTTCTCGAGCGCCTGTGGCAGCGCCGCCTCGCTTGATGCCGTCGAAAATGCCAGTATGTACGGATCCTTCACTGCCTGGATAAACCGCCGCATCGGGATCTTAAACAGCACCACCACCGCTCCCAGCACCACCACCACGAAGATCAGCAGCGCCGCGAACAGCGTCGCGATCAACTGCCCGAGATTGAACAGCACCCCTATCCCCTTCGATCCGATCGTTACCGCCATCGCCGCCCCCACCCCGAATGGCGCGAAGTACATCACATACTTCGTGTATTCGAACATGATCTCCGACAGGCTCTTGCACCACTCCACCACGCTTGCCGCCTTCTTGCCCACCGCAATGCAGGCCGTGCCGAAAATAAAGGCGAAGACCACGATTTGCAACACCTCGCCCTTGGCCATCGCATCGATGATCGACGGCGTGAACGTATGCTCCAGCATCCCCGAAAGCGTTACTTTATTTGCCGCCAACGATGCCTTCTCCGCGGGCAGGTTCACTCCTACCCCCGGCTTCACTAGATTCACCGCCGCCAGCCCCAAAAACAAGGCAATCGTCGTCACCACTTCAAAATAGAGAATCGACTTCGCCCCGATCCGCCCCATCGCCTTGGCGCTCCCCGTGCCCGCGATTCCATACACCAGCGTTGCGAACACAAGCGGCGCGATGATGCTCTTGATCAGTCTCAGAAACACGCTTGATACCGGACCCAATTCCTTGGCGAAGTCCGGCGCCGCCACTCCCAGCACTATGCCCAACGCCATCGCGATAAAAATCCAGGTGGTAAGTGAAATCTTCTTCAACGTTCGCCCCATTTCAGTTTTTGTCTCAGTACATCAAAAAACAACATCCGCGGCGGCCGGACCAGCCGGATCTCATACGGACTCCGCGCGCATCTCACTTCGTCTCCACGCGCCAGCGGCTCACCCACCTGCCCGTCAATCGTCAGGTAAGCGTCCCCGTCCGCCGCCTCGTTCTCGAGACGGACCACGCTGTCTCCCGGCAGGATCACCGGCCGGTGCGTCAGCATATGCGGACAAATCGGGGTGATGCTGATGGCATCCACGTTCGGAAAGATGATCGGCCCTCCCGCGCTCAGCGAGTACGCCGTGCTCCCCGTTGGTGTCGACACAATTAGTCCATCCGCTTTGTAGTTCGAAACAAAGTGGGAGTCGACATGGACAGCCACATCTATGATGCGCGCCAGCGATGTCTTCGTCACCACGGCATCGTTCAGCGCCTCGTATGAGGATACACGATGTCCGTCCCGGTGCAACTCGACCCGCAACATCCGCCGCTTTCCCACCCTCTGTTCCCCCGCCAGACACCGCTCCAGTTCCGGATACAACTCCTCCACCGCGATCGAAGTCAGAAAACCGAGCCCCCCCAAATTCACCGCCAGCAACGGTATAGCCTGCCCCTCGATTGCCCGCGCCGCGCTCAACAGTGTTCCGTCTCCACCCAGCACGATCACCAGTTGCGCCTCCACCGGTACGCGCTCCCGCGGCATCCAATCCGCCAAGCCCCCGTAGCGCGCCGTCTCCTCGTCCGCCCTCACCCCAATACCCCGCTTCGCCAGCCATTCCACCAGTCCCGGTACGATCGTCAGCGCCCGCGGTACGTTCGGCTTCGAGATGATCCCTACCGTGCGAATCTCAACTCTTTCTTCTGGCATAAAGCAAAAACTCTTTGTTCCCTTTGCCACCCAGAATCGGACTCTCCATCAATTCAGTCTCAAAACCCAGTTGGCGTACCGCCGATTCTACCCTGTCACATGCCGCCGCGTGCAGACTTTCTTCCCTCACTATTCCTCCCTTGCCCACCTCCCCGCGCCCTACCTCAAACTGAGGCTTTACCAGAATCACCATCTCGCCATCCTCGGCCAGCAGGGCAGGGAAGCGCTCCACCATCAGCGTCACACTGATAAAGCTCACATCGCACACCAGCACGCCCGCCTTTTCCCCAATCACCTCCGGCCCGATCAGCCGCGCATTCTGATGCTCATGCAACACCACGCGCGGGTCGGCTTTCAACTTCCAGGCAATCTGTGTCGCCCCTACATCCACGCAATGTACTCGCGCCGCCCCATGCTGCAGCAGACAGTCGGTAAATCCCCCGGTCGACGTCCCCACATCGATGGCTACCCGTCCCGGCACCCTCACGCCAAAGCGCTCAATCGCCGCCTCCAGCTTCAACCCTCCCCGGCTCACATACCGCATTTGCCCCAGCAATTCAATCCGGGCCTCCGGCTGGATGCCCGCCCCCGCCTTATCCACCTTTTGCCCGTCCACCAACACCTGGCCGGCCAGTATCAATGCTTTCGCCTTTTCCCGCGATTCGGCCAAACCCCGCTCCACCAGCATCTGATCAAGGCGCGTCTTCAAGACTTCCGGTCCACGATCAGATCGGCAATTTCCCGCAACCTCTCCGCCCGCGGCCCAAACCGTTCCAGCGCCGCATGCGCCGCCTTCCTTTCATCCTCCGCCATGCGCTTGCTTTCGGCCAACCCGTACACGGCCGGAAACGTGATCTTCTGCTGATCCACATCCTTGCCCGCCGTCTTGCCCAATGCCTGGCTCGATTCCTCGATATCGAGCACATCATCGACAATCTGAAACGCCAGCCCCGCATGTTCTCCATACGTCGTCAGCGCCGCCAGATCCTCCGCGCTCGCCCCCGCGTAAATCGCCCCCATTCTCACACTCGCCCGCAGCAGCGCCCCCGTCTTGGCCCGGTGTATCCGCTCGAGCAACTCCGCTGTCGGTCTCTGCCGCTC
>Ga0068877_10005195_pt1 | contig 10050 bp, 2 predicted proteins | sample NOAtaG_FD_66437 | JGI IMG/M metagenome (GOLD analysis project Ga0068877, IMG submission 66437) | Freshwater lake microbial communities from Lake Erie, under a cyanobacterial bloom - NOAA_Erie_Diel6S_1000h metaG | ecosystem: Environmental > Aquatic > Freshwater > Lake | place: USA: Ohio, Lake... | reverse complement strand
GCTGCAATCACCTGCTTGAGATGCTCACAGCACCGTTCGGCCTCCTGAAGGTCCGAGGATAAGCAGTTCGGGTAGTAACCCAAGCCGCTGATCCCAACCTTGTGCTTGGCCAATAGCTGATGGATCTGTGCAACATCCCGATCGCCCAGCTCCTGGACATTCACGTGGGTCACACCCGCATAGCGACGATCCGCCTTGCTCGGGGGCCAACACATCAGCTCGACGGTTTGATATCCGATCGATGCGGCTAGCTCGATGACTTCCGCGAGACTCAGCTCCGGAACAATCGCACTTACGAAACCGAGTTGCATCATGGAAAAAGGCGTTCTCTTAGAGTTCCAGGAAAAGTCGGGCTGGATCCTCGATCACTTCTTTGATCGTCTTGAGGAACGAGACCGCTTCGCGTCCGTCGATGATGCGATGGTCATAGGTCAAGGCCAAGTACATCATCGGGCGAATCACGACCTGACCGTTGAGCGCAATCGGACGCTCTTGGATGGAGTGCAAGCCGAGGATCCCGCTCTGGGGTGGATTGACAATCGGAGTCGATAGGAGCGACCCGTAGATCCCGCCGTTGCTGATGGTAAAGGTCCCGCCTTCGAGATCCTCGGGCATGAGACGATTGTTCTTGGCCAAGTCGGCAAATTCCCCGATTGTACGCTCGATGTCTGCAAAACTCATACGCTCGACATTTCGCAAGACAGGAACCACTAGCCCCTTGCCGCCGCCGATCGCGATACCGATATCGTAGTACTGTTTGTAGACGATGTTGTTTCCTCGGACCTCTGCATTGACCGCTGGGTAACGCTTGAGAGCCTCGCATGCCGCTTTGGCGTAGAACGACATGAATCCAAGCTTCGTGCCGTGCTTTTCAAGAAAAGCATCTTTGTATTTGTTGCGAAGCTGCATGACTGGCTGCATGTCGACTTCGTTGAAAGTCGTCAGCAACGCCGCTTCGTGCTGAGCACGAACTAGCCGTGTCGCAATCGTGCGACGGATCATGCTCATCGGCTTGACCTCCTCGCTCCGATTCTGCGAACCCTGCTGGACCGCGATCGATGTGGCCGCGATCGATGTGGCCGCAGGAACCACTACCGGTGCCTGGGCCGGCGATACGACAACCGGTGCAACTGCGGGAACGCTTCGTCCAGACGAAGCGTTCGCGACGTCCTCTTTCAATACCCGCCCGCCAGGCCCTGTGCCGGGAATCGACTCGGGGCTCATTCCAAGATCCCCGGCCATGCGGCGGGCCGCGGGCATCACTCGCACGTCACCATTAGATCCTGTAGATCCTGCCGTTGCGACCACAGCAGGTTGGGCAGGTGAGGCTGGTCCTGCCGCAGGGGCCGGTGCGGAGGGGGCGTTTGCGGCCGACTTGGCCGCCGGCTGGAACTCTGCAATCGCCTCGCCAACGGCAGCAAACTGATCGTTCGGCTTGAGAATCCTCAGGAGGATCCCATCGACGGGAGCCGAAACCTGCACGGAAGCCTTCTCGGTCTCGAGATCGACCAAATCGGTGCCGGCGGCGACCCACTCCCCCTCCTTTTTGAGCCATTGGCTGATTTGGACTTCGGAAATGCTTTCACCAACAGCAGGTACGACGATAGGTGTCATAAAAGTACGGACAAAGGGGTCAGAGGTAGTTCCAAGGGTTGGCAGGCTAAAATCAACGTTCCGAAATCATAGCCTAAAGGCAAATGGGCTCCAACACAGGGTTTGCTAGGAAAATCAAATCGCACGGGATAAAAGCCGATCCGTCCGATCCGTCCGATCCGTCTGATCCGTCCGACGCTCCTAGCTATTACAGTGCCATTTTGCGATTAATTTCCGGAAAAGTCTTGATTTTAAACTAAGTGGCCTTTTGAGAACCAGGAGCGTTGCTAAACTAGGGGACTTAGCTGGAACTGGAGTCGGCGGAATTTTCGTTGGATTCCAGGACGCACTTGGGCGATGCGACAGCTTGAATTTAAACAATTTCGATGCGGCAGGGGGGATTGCTTTGGTTTTCCGAGATCATTTTCCTCAAAGAGCCAAAGTTTCCGAAGGTCGCCGACCGGTCGGTCTTTTCGAAAACGTTTCTTCTCGCCTCGGGAGTTCGCAGGAATGGATGTGTGCTGCGGTCCGATTGCGCCCTGTCTTTATGAGTACGGATTTTACGAGTACGGAGGATTCTCAATGAAGCCATTGATTCTACGGCCAGATAGCCGAATCACCCCCGTTGCGTGTCCCCGCAGTGTTTTCAGGCCAAAAGCTTGAAGCACCCCCACCGGCGATCAGGAAATTTAGGCTCCTTTTCGATCGTCACTCCTGTGTTGCCCTCGACCGCTTGAGTCGAGTGCATCGAGCCTTCCTTCCCAATTTCGAGTGCTTGTATCCCTTAACCGATAGAACTTTCCAGTTATGGCGACATCATCGAAGCGACGACTGCAGACCTCAGAGACAAGGGTTTTCGGATCGGGTCGCAGTCAGTTCCCAATCCCGAACCTGACGGTGCTCCAGACGGCCTCCTACGAAGCCTTTTTGCAGGAGGATATTGCACCTGACAAGCGAAAGAACCAGGGCCTTGAAGGGGTTTTGCGAGAAGTTTTCCCGATCACGAGCTACGACGGGACCGCTTCGCTCGAGTACTTGCGTTTCGAACTAGGCAAGCCCCGCTACACTCCAGAAGAGTGCCGCCAATTGAGGCTGACCTACGGCAAGCCATTGAAGGTTTGGTTGCGACTGAACCGTCAACAACCTCTCGAAGAAGAGGTGTTTTTGGGCGATATTCCGATCATGCTCGGCGGTGGTGAATTCATCATCAACGGTGCCGAACGGGTCGTCGTAAGCCAACTCCACCGCTCCCCTGGGGTCGATTTCGTCGAGGAGTCCGAAGGAACTTCGGATCGCAAACTCCCGTCCGCCCGCGTGATTCCTGAACGCGGAAGTTGGATCGAAATCAATGTAACGAAAAAAGACTCCTTACAAGTTCGGATCGACCAATCGGGCAAGTTCTCGGTGATCACGTTGCTGCGAGCTATGTCGCCGAAGTTCAGCACCAACACCGACATGCTCTCGGTTTTCTACGAGGTGAAATCCGAAAAAATCAGCGATGGGCGTTCGTTGTCCAAGATCGAAAACAAGATCGCTTGCGATGACGTTGTTTTCCCTTCGGATCATGAGCGGGCTGGTGAAATCATCGTCGAAGCCGGCCACAAGATCACCAAGGCGATCGGAGATGTTATCTGCACCTGCGGAGTCAAGTCCGTCGAGGTCATGGAAGCGCCCAAGGTCCCGTATTTGCTCAATTCGATGGCAGAGGACAACACCGCGAGCCACGAAGAAGCTTTGCTCCGAATCTATCAGCGACTCCGACCGGGCAATCCACCGGCACTGGAGAAAGCCAAGCAACTGTTCCATGAGAAATTCTTCGATATCAACCGCTACCGACTCGGTCGGGTTGGTCGCTTCCGAGTCAACCGCAAGCTCGGCTTGGCTGTTCCCGAAGACGAAATGGCCCTGCGACCAGAAGACTTGATCGCTTCGATCAAGTACCTGATCGACCTTTTCGACCAAGACAGTTCGGCCCGTTTCGACGACATCGACCACCTGGGAAATCGTCGTCTGCGAACCATCGACGAACTGGCTTGCGAGGAACTCCGCAAAGGATTCCTGAAGCTCCGACGCACCGTGCAAGAACGCATGAGTGTCAAGGATGTTCAGGACATGACACCACGTACGCTTGTCAACCAAAAGAGCATCTCGGCAGCGATCGAGTACTTCTTCGGTCGGGGAGAACTTTCGCAGGTCGTCGACCAAACCAATCCGCTATCCCAACTGACCCACGAGCGACGTCTCTCGGCCCTTGGACCAGGCGGTTTGAACCGAAAACGAGCCGGCTTCGAAGTTCGCGACGTTCACATTTCGCACTACGGTCGAATATGCCCGATCGAAACCCCTGAAGGTACCAATATCGGTCTGATCAGCTCGCTGTCGATCTACGCTGCGGTCGATGAGTACGGGTTCCTGATCTCACCTTATCGCAAGATTTCCGAGGGACGAGTCACCGATGACGTCGTGTGGCTACGTGCCGATGAGGAGTCCGATGCCTACATCGCACCGGCGGACTTGGCCGTCAAGGATTCGGTGTTGGTTTCGGGCCCCGGTCTGATCGCCCGTCACCGAAGCGATTTTGAAATCGTGGTCCCCGAAGCCGTCCAGTACATGGACATTTCACCTTGCCAAATGGTCGGAGTTTCGGCCGGTTTGATCCCGTTCTTGGAACATGACGATGCGAACCGCGCGTTGATGGGTTCGAACATGCAACGACAAGCCGTTCCGCTGCTGGTTGCCGAACCGCCGATCGTCGGAACCGGCTTGGAAAAAGAGGTGGCGAAAAACTCATCCATGGTGGTGCGTGCACGCCGCGCCGGTAAGGTGACGTTCGTCGATGCGACCCGCATCGAAGTCGGCACCGATATCTACCACATGAAAAAGTACCAAGGCCTCAATGAGCGGACCTGCTTGAACCAAAAGCCGATTATCCAAATCGGCGACAAGGTGGAAAAAGGTCAAATTATCGCCGATGGTGCCTCGACCTATTTGGGCGAATTGGCCCTCGGCAGGAACGTTCTGGTAGGCTTCATGTCCTTCGATGGCTACAACTACGAAGACGCCATCATTATCAGCGAAGAACTCGTCAAGCAGGACGTTTACACCTCGATCCACATCGAGGAATTCGACGTCGAGATCCGCGAAACGAAGCTCGGTCGCGAAGAGTTCACCCGGGACATTCCCAACGTCAGCGAAAAAGCCCTTCGAAACCTCGATGAGTCCGGGATTGTTCAAGTCGGCACGTACGTTCGCCCTGGGGATATCTTGGTTGGAAAAGTCTCGCCGAAGAGCAAGACCGAACTGACCCCTGAAGAGAAACTCCTGCACGCGATCTTCGGACGGGCCGGGGAAGACGTCAAAAACGACTCCCTCGAAGTCAGCTCCGGTGTCGAAGGGATCGTCATCGACACCCAGAAGTTCTCTCGCCGCATGAGCCTGACCGAAGAAGAACGAAAGAACTTCGAACGAGAACTCAAGCTTGTCGAAACCGAAGGCAACAAGGACATTGCGACGGCGTTTGTCGTCTTCGCCGAAGAGCTCGAAAAGGTCATCGGTGGCAAGTTGACCGACGAGGATGGCACCCCGCTTACCGGTGGCCAAGACCCAAAGTATATCTCCGAGAAAGCCCAGACATTCAACCTGTCTCGTTTGCTCAATCGGCTCGATGCGGGCCTGCACGCGGAAGTCAAGAAGGTCCACAAGAACATGTGGCCTTCGGTCGAGGAAGCCCTGGATCTTCGCGATCGACGCACCAACAGCATGAAGCGCGGTGATGAACTGCGAAGCGGTGTGTTGCAGATGGTCAAAGTCTACATCGCCACCAAACGGGTCATCAGCATCGGCGATAAGATGGCCGGTCGGCACGGCAACAAGGGGGTTATCTCCAAGATCCTACCGGTCGAGGATATGCCCTTTTTGCCAGATGGTACCCCGATCCAGATCATGCTCAATCCGCTGGGGGTTCCTAGCCGCATGAACGTAGGTCAGATTCTTGAAACCCACTTGGGATGGGCCGGTGCTATGCTCGGCTTCCAAGCCATCACACCGGTCTTCGACGGTGCATCGGAAGAAATCATCAACGATGCACTCGAATCGGCAGGTTTGCCAAGGCACGGAAAGATCCGACTCTTCGACGGTCGGACCGGCGAGGAAATGGAGCAAGAGACCACCGTCGGATACATCTACATGCTCAAACTCCACCACTTGGTCGACGACAAGGTCCATGCTCGAAGCACAGGCCCTTACTCGCTGATCACCCAACAACCTCTCGGTGGCAAGGCCCGCTTCGGTGGCCAGCGCTTTGGGGAAATGGAAGTCTGGGCTCTGGAAGCTTACGGTGCTGCGTACATCCTCCAAGAACTCCTGACGGTCAAAAGCGACGACGTCGAAGGCAGAACCAAGATCTACGAATCGATGGTCAAAGGCGAAAACACGCTCGAGTCTGGGACTCCTGCAAGTTTCGACGTGTTGACCAACGAAATCCGGGGCCTTGCCCTAAACATGCGACTCGAAAAACGCCGGTTGTAATTCGACCCTTTTTTCATCGCTCACCCAAAACCAACATCCGATCACTCTTAGATATCCGTTCCCTGGAGCATTCCTTACATGGGTACTGTTGCCGAAGCCACCTACGATCGCGTCAACGATTACACCTCGGTCAAGATCTCCCTGGCCCGACCGCAAGACATCCGGTCCTGGTCATTTGGAGAAGTCAAAAAGCCTGAGACGATCAATTACCGAACCTACCGTCCCGAAAAAGACGGCTTGTTCTGCGAACGTATTTTTGGCCCTGAAAAGGACTGGGAATGCGCTTGCGGAAAGTACCGTGGGATGAAGTACAAAGGGATGATCTGCGATCGCTGCGGGGTCAAAGTCACCCACTCGAGAGTCCGACGCAAACGCATGGGACACATCGAACTGGCCGCCCCTGTCGCCCACATTTGGTTCTTCAAGGCCATGCCAAGCCGACTTGGTAACCTGCTGGAAATGAAGACCACTAGCTTGGAAAAAGTGATCTACTTCCAAGACTATGTAGTCATCAATCCAGGTACCACCGACCTGGAAGCGCAACAACTCCTGACCGAAGAAGAGTACCGACTAGCCCGAGCCCAACACGGCGATGCTTTCGAAGCCGATATGGGTGCCGAAGCCGTTCGTAAGCTTCTCCAGAACCTCGACCTGATCAAGCTCTCCGAAGTCCTCCGAACGGAGCTCCAAGAGACCAGCAGCAAGCAACGCAAAAAGGAATTGATCAATCGACTCAAACTCGTCGAATCGATCCGAGATAGCGAAAATCGTCCCGAATGGATGATCCTCGACGTTATCCCCGTCATTCCACCCGACCTGCGCCCTCTGGTCCTTCTCGACAGCGGGAACTTCGCAACCTCCGACCTTAACGATCTTTACCGACGGATCATCAACCGCAACAACCGATTGCGCAAGCTGGTCGATCTCAACGCGCCTGAAGTCATCATCCGCAACGAAAAACGAATGCTTCAGCAGTCGGTCGATGCTCTGTTTGACAACGGTCGATGCAAACGCCCAGTGCTCGGAAGCAGCAACCGACCGCTGAAGTCCCTGACGGATATGATCAAGGGCAAGCAAGGTCGGTTCCGCGAAAACCTGCTCGGAAAACGCGTCGACTACTCGGCCCGCTCGGTGATCGTCGTCGGACCACGCCTGCGTCTCCACCAGTGCGGATTGCCCAAGAAAATCGCTCTGGAACTCTACCAGCCGTTCATCATCCGAAAGCTCAAAGACCTCGGGCATGCCGACACGATCAAGTCCGCAAAGAAAATGCTCGAACGAAAAGATGACGAAGTTTGGGATATCCTCGAACAAGTCATCCGAAACCACCCCGTGCTATTGAACCGAGCCCCGACGCTCCACCGCATGGGTATCCAAGCCTTCGAACCAACACTCGTCGAAGGCAACGCGATCCACTTGCACCCCCTGGTCTGCAAAGGTTTCAATGCGGACTTCGACGGTGACCAAATGGCCGTTCACTTGCCCCTGTCGATCGAAGCCCAAGTGGAAGCTCACACGCTGATGATGAGCACCCACAACATCTTCGCACCGAGCAACGGCAAGCCGATCATGAGTCCCTCGCAGGACACGGTTATGGGTTGCAACTACATCACCATCATGCTCGCGGATCAAAAAGGCGAAGGCATGACCTTCTCCAATCCAACCGAAGCCGATTACGCTTACAACGTCGGTAAGATCGCGCTGCATGCGAAGATCAAGGTTCGATTGCCCAAGGGCCAAAAGCTCAAGAGCGGTGAACCGACGGTTCCCGGTGGACGAATCGTCGAGACCACCTACGGGCGAATCCTCTTTAATTCCATCCTTCCCGAAGGCATGGACTTCTACAACCAATCGCTCCGATCGAGCGACTTGGCGATGGTTATCAGCGACTGCTACCAGTTGCTAGGCCGACGTGCGACGATCCAGTTGCTCGACGACATGAACCAACTCGGGTTCCGCGAATCGACCCACAGCGGACTGTCCTTCGGTGCCGACGACCTCGTCACCCCGGACACCAAAGCTCGGCACATTACCGATGCGGACAAGAAGGTCATGACGTTCCAAAAGAACTACCTCAAGGGGGTGATGACCGCTCAAGAACGCTACAACCAAGTTCTCGATGCTTGGACTGCCGCACGCGAAGCGATCACCAAGGACATGCTCGCGGCGATGGAGACCGACCAGCACCGAGGTCCATGGTACGTCAACCCCGTGTTCTTGATGGCATCCTCCGGTGCTCGTGGTGGTATCGAACAGATCCGGCAACTCGCAGGCATGCGGGGGCTGATGGCCAAGCCAACCGGCGAAATCATCGAAACGCCCATCAAGTCGAACTTCCGAGAAGGTCTTTCCGTTCTTGAGTACTTCAGCTCCACGCACGGTGCACGCAAAGGTCTAGCCGATACGGCTCTAAAGACCGCCGACTCCGGATACTTGACCCGTAAGCTCGCCGACGTCGCCCAAAACGTTGTGATCACCTTGCACGATTGCGGGACCAACAAGGGGATCACCAAGGGTGTGATTTACCGAGGTGAGAAAGTCGAAGTCCGACTCATCGAGTCCATCACAGGTCGTGTCAGCCGACAAAACATCGTCAACCTCATCACCTCCGAGACCATCGTCGAAGAGAACCAGATGATCTCCCGAGCCGTCGCCCACAAGATCGAAGAGATGGGCCTCGAGAAGATTCAGGTCCGCTCGCCGATGACCTGCGATGCTCCCTTGGGTGTATGCCGTGCCTGCTACGGCATGGATATGAGCACCGGCGCGGTGGTCGAAGAGGGCATGGCCGTGGGTATCATCGCCGCCCAAAGTATCGGTGAGCCTGGTACTCAGCTAACCATGCGTACCTTCCACATCGGTGGTGCCGCAGGTACGACCATGGAAGAAAGCGATATCAAGTCCAAGAAGGGCGGTATCGTCAAATACATCAAAATGCGTTTCGTGCGAAACGATAACGGTGAAGACGTCGTGCTGACACGAAACTGCGAAATCGCAGTCGTCGATGCCCGTGGTCGTGAACTCGAACGCTACGAGATCCCCGTCGGAGCCAGACTCTTGGTTGCCGATAATCAGGAGATCCCCAAGGCCCAAGTGCTCTGCGAATGGAACCCTCACAAGATCCCCATCTTGGCGACCGCTAGCGGTAAAGTTAGCTTCGTCGATATCTCCGAAGGCGAAACGCTCAAGGTCGAGAAAGACCCGAGCGGAAACATCCGCCGGAGTATCATGGACTCGCGTGGGAAATTCCACCCGCAGATCGTTCTTGAAGATGCAGACGGAAAAGCCGTCGATGTGCACTACCTGCCCGATAAGGCGGTAATCAACGTCACCGAAGGCAAGAAGGTCAACGCAGGTACCGAGCTTGCAGAAATGCCACGCGAAGCCACCGGCGTTCGAGACATCACCGGGGGTCTGCCACGGATTACCGAAATCTTCGAAGCTCGAAAACCCAAAGATCCTGCCGTCGTTGCCGAAATCGACGGAACCGTCGAAATCTCCAAAGATCGTAAACGGGGCAAGCGATCGATTCTCGTCAAGAGCGACAGCGGTGAGGAAATCGAACACCTGGTCCCACCAGGAAAACGATTCCTGGTTCACTCGGGCGATATCGTTAAGGCTGGGCAAGCTCTCGTCGAAGGACCCCTGGTCCCCCACGATATCTTGCGAGTCAGCGGCGAAGAAGCCGTACAACAGTACCTGCTCCACGAAGTCCAACAGGTCTATCGTTCGCAGCGTGTGGAAATCAACGACAAACACGTCGAGATCATCATCGCTCGGATGCTCCGAAAAGTGAAAATCACCAACCCAGGCGACACCAGCCTGTTGGCTGGATTGGTCATGGACCGCTTCGACTTCAAGAAACACAACGACCATATCGCCAAGTGCATCCGAGTCACCGATCCAGGTGATACTCAGTTCGCCCTCGGT
>Ga0068877_10005194_pt1 | contig 10051 bp, 6 predicted proteins | sample NOAtaG_FD_66437 | JGI IMG/M metagenome (GOLD analysis project Ga0068877, IMG submission 66437) | Freshwater lake microbial communities from Lake Erie, under a cyanobacterial bloom - NOAA_Erie_Diel6S_1000h metaG | ecosystem: Environmental > Aquatic > Freshwater > Lake | place: USA: Ohio, Lake... | reverse complement strand
GCGCGCCGCGTCGTCCGCATCACGACCACCGAGGACATCGCCGTCTGGTTGCTGCCGTCTTGGCTGGCGGCGATCACGCACCGGCATCCCGCCATCCGGCCCGAGGTGGTGGTGAGGGCGTTCTCTCACATTGCCGCCAGGCCGCCAGCGCAAAGGACCGAGCTGATCGCCACGCTGTTCGGCTTGGACAACTTCCTATGCGCAGCTCACCTGCAGGCGGCCGTGCGGATCCGCGCCGCAGCCGGCGTTGCGATGGTGCCGCGCAGCGGCGGCGCCTCATACACAGACGGCTATCTCTACGCGCCGGGCGGCCATGCGCTGTTCGATCTCGGCGCGCTCGATTCGATCGAGATCGACGTGCCGAACGCCGTCGTGACCTGCGGCCCGGGCGCGACCTGGGCCGCGCTGCGCACGAAGCTCGCCGAACATGGCCTGCGCACGCCGTTCTGGGGGCCGTTTCCCGGCCTCGTCGCCACCATCGGCGGCAGCGTCAGCCAGAACGCATTGAGCCACGGCAGCGGCGCGCATGGCATCTCGGGCCCCTCGGTGCTGTCGATGGACATCGTGCTCGCCTCCGGCGAACTGATGACGACGGCACCATCCACGGCGACGCGCAACTTCGGTCCGGACATGACGGGCCTGTTCACCGGCGACTGCGGCGTGCTCGGCATGAAGGCCGCGATCCGCCTGCCGCTGATCGCGAAGCGCGAACATTTCGAAGCCGTCTCGTTTGCGTTCGAGACCTTCGAGAATTTCCACGCCGGCGTCCGCGCGTCGCAGCTCGAACGGCTCGACGACGAGAACTTCGGCCTCGACATCGCGTTGTCGCAGGGCCAGATCGCGAAGCAGGATGGCGTCGCCGCGAAGGCCAAGGCTGCCGGCGACATCATGCGCGCGGCACCGTCAAAGCTCGCCGGCCTGAAGCAACTCGCAGGCATGGCTGTCGCCGGCGAGCGCGCGATGCGCGCGGGCGAATGGATGCATCACTTCATCATCGAAGGCGCGGACCAGGCCGAAGCCGCCGCGAAAGCCAAGCGACTGCGTGCCGTGATGGCGCCTTTCGGTCGCGAGATCGCCAACAGCGTGCCCGGCTTCGTGCGCACGCTGCCGTTCGCGCCGCTGACCAACATCCTCGGGCCCAAGGGCGAGCGCTGGGTGCCGCTGCACGGCGTGCTGAATCATTCGAACGTGATCGGCTTCCACGATGCGCTGACGGCGTTCTACGAAGAACGGGCCGCGGACATGGAGCGGCTCGGCGTCTGGTCCGGCGGCATGTTCAGCCCGGTCGGCTCGACCGGATTCCTGTACGAGATCGCGCTGTACTGGCCGGACGTGCGCACCACTTATCACGAGAAGATGCTGGATCCGGCCTTCCTCGCGGGCCAGCCGTCCTATCCCGCGAATCCGGAAGCCCGTGCCTACATCGACCAGCTGAAGCGTGACCTCGTGGCGCTGTACGCAGCCCATGGCGCGGCACATTTCCAGCTCGGCCGCGCCTATCCGTATCGCAAGCGCCTCGACCCGCGCGCGGATGCACTGCTGGCCGCCATCAAGGCGAGCGTGGATCCGAAGAACCTGATGAATCCGGGCGCGCTCGGCTACTGAACGGTCGCGTCGCGCGGCAGCAGCCGCCGATCCCTCGGCAGGTGCAGCGTGACCGTCGTGCCCGTGGCATCGCTCGAAACCTCGACGCGACCGCGCAGTTGCTCGGCGCGCCGCGCCATGTTGACGAGGCCGCGCCCGGTGAGCGCGTCTGCGGCGCCGCTTGCCGGTGCGAAGCCGTGGCCGTCATCGCGCACGATCACGCGCACTTCGGCGGCATCCGCTGCCGTCTCGATGCGGATCACGCGCGCGCCCGCATGCTTCACGATGTTCGTCAGCGCCTCCTGGAGGATGCGCAGTACCTGCAGTGAATACACGGCATCCAGCCAGGGCAGCGGCGGCAGATCATCGACGCGCCAGTCGAGCTGCAGCCCGGCCATCTCGAGCCGGCGACCGAGGCGGTAGCGCAGCGTCGCGAGCAGCGTGACGAGATCGTGATCGATCGGCTCGAGCGAGTCGATCGTCAACTTTAGATCATCGATGCATTCGCGCAGCACGACGGCAACGGCAGCCGGCTCGAGCCGCCCCTGCTCCACCATCACGAGCGAACTCATCAGTGACGACCCGAGGCCATCATGCATCTCGCGCATCAGCCGCTGCCGCTCTTCGCCGACGACACGCTCCTTCTCGATCTTGCGCAGCGCGTCGTAGCTGGCCTCGAGCTCGATCGTGCGCTCCCGCAGGCGCGCCTCGAGCGTGAAGTTCGCCTGTTCGACTTCGCCGATGGCGGCGGAGAATCGGCGCGTCACGGCGAACAGGAACGCGCCGAACAGGAACAGCGCGCCGTAAGGCAGCAGGAATACGCGCTCCGGCGGCAGCATATAGGCCTGCAGCAGCAGGTCGTATGCACCGAAAGCGACATTGATCCAGATCGCCACGGCGAGCAGCCGCGTCTCCGGCGTGCGCAGCCGCAGCGCGTTCCGCGTCAGCGCGGTGGTCACCGCGAGCGCGACGCCGAGCTGTGCGGTGTAGGTCGTGATCGTGACCAGCAGAGGCTCCACCGGAAGCCACGGCAATGTCACGAGCGCACTGACGATCACCAGCCCGCCGAGCAGCCATTCCGCCCAGCGCTCGCGCTGCTGCTGGAAGCGCATCGCGAACAGATAGACGAGCAACATCAGCCAGTTCATCGAATTCAGCGTCAACCACCACGAGAACATGCGCCCGGTCACGGGCTCCTCGACGTGGAAATGCAGCGTGCGGACGAACCACGCCACGGTGCCGAGCGCGAACAGCAGATACGTCACCTCGCGACGCCGATACAGCCAGAAGCCGAGCGCGAACAATCCGAGCACGAGCAACGCATAGCTCATCGCACGAGGCGCTTCGATCTGCACGAACTCGCGCCAGGCGGCGATGGGCCGCAGGTCCTGCATCGCGCCGGCGAGCGGCGCGGCAAGCAGGTAGCCGGAGCGGGCATCGTAGGTGACGGCGACGTGCAGCCAGACGCGCTTCAGGTGATCGACGCTGCGCGGCAGCGTGAACATCATCGGATGGTTCCACGCGTTCTCGACGTCCGTGAACGCCACGTCGATCGGTTGGCCGTCGAGGTAGAAGACGATGTAGCCAGCACCCGGCATGAAGCGCGGCACGAGCACACCATAACGTCCGATCGCTCCCGGCGTTGGCTCCAGTTCGAAGCGGTACCAGGCGCGCCGGAACACCGGACCCTGCGCCGGCTGCTCGAGCCGCGGCATGTGATGGTAGAGCTCGATCGGCTCCCAGCGCTGGTCGGCGGCGAGCACCTGGTCGCGGGGAATGTTGTCCGGGTAGCGGAAGTAGCCGTCGCGGTCGATGTTCTCGATCCGCATTTCAGCGCGGTAGAAGGTGTGCACCGTCGACGGCGGTGCACCACAGGCCTGCAGGCCCAGGCTCACGGCGACCCAGGCGAACGCAAGCCGCAATCGCCGCAGCCGCTCGATCAATCCTTCACCAGCCCGAGCTTGCGCGCTTCGTACACCGCTTCGGTCTTCGAACTCACCTGCAGCTTGCGGTAGATGCGCTTGACGTAGGTCAGCACCGTGTGCGGCGACACGCGCATCAGCGATGCGATTTCCTGATAGGAAAATCCCTTCGTGACGAGACTGAGCACCGAATGCTCCCGCTCGGAGAGCTCGGGCACGTCGGCGGATTTCTTCATCGCGGGCGCGACGAAGCGTGCCAGCAACTGGCGCGCGATGACCGGACTGATCGGACTGCCCCCGGCATGCAGCACGCGGATCTGCTCGATGAAGTCCTCCGGCAGCGAATCCTTCAGCAGATAGCCGCTCGCGCCTGCTTCGATCGATTCGATGACATGCCGCTCGTCGCCGAAGATCGTAATGACCATGATGTCGCAGGTGTCCGAACGCGACGCGACATGACGGATCAGATCGAGCCCGAAGCCATCCGGCAGATCGAGATCGACCAGCAGCACATCCGGCATGCGACGGCGGACCAGATCCATGCCCTGTGCCAGCGTCGCTGCGGTGCCGAGCAGCTCCATGTCATGGGTCGCCTCGACCAAGCGCGCGAAGGCGCCGCGGAACTTGGCGTCATCCTCGACGATCGAGACTTCGATCAGGGCCATGCGTCACAGTCTAGCCAGTTTGGGCGACGGGCTGCACGAACCCGTCGCCCGCACCGGTCAGGGCAGCGTCACGAGCTGCGGGCTCGTGCGAGTGTTGCCGCCCACCCCATCACCCAGCGCGCCGCGCAGGCCGCTGCCCCAGGCGTACACGGCGTTGCCGGGCCCGATCGCGAGCGCGTGGATGTTCGACGCCGAGATGGCGGTCATCGCGACACTGGCCGGCACGAGCCGCGGGTACGGCACCTGCGAGGGCGTGCCCGAAGGAAGACCCAGCAGTCCGTTGAGGTTACGGCCCCAGCCGTAGATCTGGCCGCTGCGCAGCGCGAGCGTTGCGAGGGAGTTGGTCGACACGATCGCGTCGACGCCCGTCAGGAAGCTCGTGCACGGCGTCGCGGTGCAGGTATCGGCGATCACCTGCAGCGGGCCGTTGTATGCGGCGGACGGCACGTCGCCGGTGCCGAGCTCGGTATTGTTGCTGTAGCCGCTCGCGAACACCGTGCCGTCCGTGCGGATGCCGAACAGCGAGTAATAGAAGCTGAACGCAAAGCCGCGCAGGCTGCCCCAGGCAGCCGGCAGCAGTTGCGGTCCGGCCACGCTGCCGACGCGTCCGGGAACGGGTGCCGGCATGCCGAAGCCGTTGTAAGGGTTGGTTCCGATGCCGTAGGCACGACCATCCTCGAGCGCGATCGCCACCGGTGGGCTGCCGGACACCGACTGCCCGCCGGTCACGACGGCAGGCGGCGAATAGCCGCCCGCACCGGATTGCGGCAGGCCCGGGATCTTGGCGACGACTCGCGTGGAGTCCGCCGAGAAGCCCGTGTAGGTCCCGACCCACCAGACGGTCTTCGCCGAGCCGGCGTTGCAGTTCGTCGTCGTGCCCGCGTCATCGATGGCGCGGATCATGATCAGCGTGCCCTCGGTTGCGGCGATCGAGCAGACGCGGTCGACCGGCTGCGGTGTACCGGTGACGATCTCGAGCATCGGGACAGGCGATCCGTTGTAGCGGAACTGCGGCACGGAGCCCGTCAGGCTGCCGTTGCCGTCGGTGCCGCGGCCATCCGACGCGCCGCGGGCATTGCCCCAGTGCAGCACGCGCCCGTCTTCCATCAGCGCATACCAGCCGTCGTACCAGCCGGCGACCGCGCGCACCGCCGTCAGCACGGGCGGGTACATCTGCACGGGCCGTAGCGCTTCCTGGCCGACCGGCACGCTCTGCGACACAGTGCCATTGGCGTTGTGCTGCGAACCCCAGGCCCAGACCGTGCCGTCGGGCCGTCGCACGATGCTCCACTCATAACCCGCAACGACCTGGGTCGCCGTGATCGCGTTCTGCACGGTCAGCGTGGCCGCATTGCTCGTGCCGCTGTTGCTGATGGCAGCCGGGGCCGGATCGTTGGAGCTGTTGCTCCAGCGCACGCGGAAGCGCGCGTTGTGGTCGCCCGCGACGGTGGCCGGCGTCGTGTAGCTGGCGCCGTTGGCAGCGGGAATATCGACAAACGTCGTCGGCGTCGCGGCTTCCGCACGCTGCCATTGCAGCGCCGCTGCGCCCTGCCCGCCCGAGACGGTCACGCTGAACGTCGCGGTCTGGCCCGCGATCACGCTCGCATCGACGGGATTGGTCACCGTCGGCGCCGCATAGACATACAGCACGCCGGCGGCGCTGTTGGCCGAGCCCTGCGAATTGGTCGCCACCAGCCGGTAGCGTCGGCCTTCATCGCCGAGCGCCGTCGCCGGAGTCGTGTAGCTGCCGGACGTGGCCCCCGCGATGTTCGCGTAGCTGGCACCGCCGTCGGTGCTGACCTGCCACTGCACGGCGGGCGACGGGACGCCGCTCGCCGCCGACGTGAACGTTGCGGTCGCTCCCGCCGTCACGACCGTCTCGAGCGCCGGCTGGGTCGTGATGCCCGGCGCGACGGGCGCGGGATTCACGGTCAGCGTCGCCGTCGCGCTGGTCGCATCCGGCGCCACGCCATTGCTGACGACGACGCTGAACGTCGCGCCGCTGCAGCCGATCGGCACGTTGGTCAGCGTCAGCGTGGCCGTCGTCGCGCCGGCCACGGTGGCACCCGCGCAGGCACCGGAGCCGAGCGCACCGTCCGTCAGGCTCGTGCTGCCGAGGCGCCACTGGTAGCCCGGCGCAGGTGTGCCGGAGGCCACGACGATGAAGTCCGCATTCGCGCCCGCGGTAATCGTGCGGGACGCTGGCTGCCCGGTGATCGCGGGCGCCACCGGCGTGGGGTTCACGGTCAGCGTGGCCGCGGCGCTGGTCACGGACCCGGCGGAATTGCTGACGACGACGCGGTAGCGATGACCGCTCTGCGCCGTCGTGGTGCCGGTCACCGTCAGCGTCGCCGTCGTCGCGCCGGCAACGTCGTTGTACGTCGTGCCGCCGTCAGTGCTCAGCTGCCAGCGATAGGTCGGGCTCGTGCCGGTCGTTGTCACCGTGAAGGTCGCGGTCGCCGGCGCCGTGACGGTCTGGTTTGCGGGCGGCACGGTGATCTGCGGTGCGATCACGGATGGCGTGACGGTCAGCCGGACTGCGCTCGTCGTCGTGCTGCCGAGCGCATTCGTGATGATGGCGCGATAGCGGTTGCCGTTCATCGAGGCCGTCACGGCTCCGGTGGTATACGTCGGCCCGGTGGCGCCGCTGATCGATGTCCAGTTGATGCCGTCGGTGCTGAACTGCCATTGGTAGGTGAGCGTGCCGGCGCCTGCTGCGTCCGCCGAAAGAGTGGCGGTGGCGCCTTCGAGCACGCTCTGGTCGGCGGGCTGCGCCACGACCACCGGCAAAGAAGGCCCCGGAATATTGGCATCGGAGCCGCCACCGCAGGCCGTCAGCAACGCCGAGGTGCAGAGGATCAGGATCGTGAGAATGCGTGACATGACTTACACCTCAGAACCGGCGCTCGACGCCGACGGTGAACACACTGAACCGGCCCTTGCGCGTGTAGGCTTGGCCTTCCGTGACATCGAAGTCCGCGCGCAGCGCCCACTGCCCGGCGAATGACTGACGCAGGCCCAGGCCCAGGATCGGTCGAACCTCGGAGGCGCTCGAATCCAGCACTCCGGCGGTTGCGCTGTCGAACTTGCCGCGCACCGACGCGACGCCGGCGCGCAGCTGCAGTGGCAGCGAACCCAGCCGCAGATCGAACGCTGCGCTGGCACTGATCGCTTCCATCGCGACGCGCCCGTTCCAGGTCAGCGACGCGAGGCTGTCGCTCGCCGTGAAATCCGGCGTCGCGCGCAGCCAGGTGGCCTCGAAACTCCAGCGGTCGTTGAATCGCCAGCCCGCTGAGAGGCGCAGCGCGCCCGCCTTGTCATCGCAGGGCGCATTCGCCGCGCAGACCAGTTGCTGGGACGAGAGGCCGGCGGATGCGCCGGCGAAAGCCTCTGCGTGCGCGGAGGCAGCGCCGAGCAGCGCCACGAGCGGCAGGCAGGCGGCAGTGAGGGGGATCAGCAGGGGTCGCATCGGGACGCTCCACGGCAGAGTTGGCCTGCATCGACGGTAGCGATCACGATTCGGCGCGACCGGCGGGCAGGCGCCCTGTACCCTGTTTGCGGGACAGGCAGTGCGAGACGTCGACATGGACCGCAGACAGATCCTGAAGGCCGGTGCGATCGGTACAACTCCAGGCGCTCTCACGGCCTGCGCGACGCCACCTTCCATGCCTGCCAACACTCCAGCAGCCCCTGTCGCCCTCGCCCGCTCGCCGGCCGACATCCTGCGTGGCGCGCCGCCGGTGGATCTCGAGCGCGCCCGGGAAATGATGGCGCGCGACGGCCTCGATGGCCTCGTCGTGTCGCTGCCGATCAACGCGTATCACTTCTCGGGCTACTGGCCCGCGACCTCGCGGATGGGATACGTGCCGAACGTGACCGTGCTGGTCAGTCGTGATCCACAGCAACCGATCAGCATCGTCACGGCCGAATTCACCTACTACTACCTGCTCGCCGATCTGCCGTACGAGTATCCGTTTCGGTGGTTCCTGTGCACGGCGCCCGGCGGTGCCTCGCTCGTGTTCGAGGATGTCGGCGCCGAGCCGCTCCCGGACTTCGAACGAAGGCGGCGCGCGGCCGTGCAGGCGGCCATCCAGACCCAACCGGCCGGCGCGGACGCGAACGCCGCAGTGTTGAAGGCGTTGCGCGCGACCGGACTCGACCGCGGCCGCATCGCCGTGGATTCACCGGGCATCGAACTGGCGTTCGTTCGCGCCGGGCTCGCCGCAGCTGTCGTTCCTGCCGAGCAGACGCTGCAGCGGATCCGTCTGATCAAGTCGCCGCGCGAGCTGGAACTGATGCGCATGGCGGCCACCGCCAACATGGACGCCGCGCTCGCTGCCGCCGCGGCGGCTCGTGCCGGCGCCACGTATCGCGAGTTGCGCACGTCGTTCTATGCGGAAGCCGCGCGACGCGGCAATCGCGGCGTGTTCATGGTGATCGGCGGAATGTCGGCGGAGGGCGTCGATCGAACGCTGCGCGACGGCGATGCATTCCTGTTCGATGCCGTCAGCGAAGGCGCGGGCTATCACGGCGACTTCGCCCGCACCCTGTTCGTCGGCGAACCGGCACCGTCGATGCGCCGCGCGACCCGCGCGATGCTGCTCGGCTGGGAGGCCATCCGCGATGCGATGCGGCCCGGACTGCGCTTCTCCGAGATCACGGCGCTGGGGCGCGAGACGGTGCGCAAGGCCGGCTACGTTTCCTGATCGCTTTCGGTCCCCACAGCGTGGGACTGCAGCACACGGACGCGCCGGGACTCGGCGACGTCGTGCTCGAGCCCGGCATGGTCATTTCCGTGGATTGCCCGGTGATGCAGACCGGCATCGGCGGCAGCACCCACCTCGAGGATCTGACGCTGATCACGGCGAACGGGTCAGAGCCGATCCATCGCGTCAGCGCTCCGACGATCCAGGTGTGAACAGGCCCTAGCGCGGGTTGAAATACGCCGAGACGCCGATGAACCTGCCGGTCTCATCGGATGGCAGCAGCACGGAAGATCCGTCCGCATAGACCCAACCGGTCCAGGTCCAGTCGTTGGTGTCGAACCGGTCGTCCACATAGTCGATGCGCACGCCCATCTGCTCGCGCAGCGCGTACTGCAGGAACAGGCGCAGGCGGCTGTGGCAAGTGTCGATGTCGGGCAGCACCGCAGTTGCCGGCACCGTCGCCACGAGCTGGCAGTCGTTGCGATCCTTCTCGTACTGCAGCTCCGCGCCCACTTCGAGCTTCTCGTTCAGGCGGCCCGTGATGCCGCCACCGATCCCATCACCGATGTTGCGCAACCGCGCCTGCCGGGTCTGGGCAGCGACCACCGTGCCGTTGGTGCCACTGACGGTGGCCTGATCGATGCCCGTCTCCTCGCGCGAGGCCCACAGGTTCAGCTGCCAGTCGTCGGCGAGCGTGTACGCCGCATCCAGCGAGTAGAAACGCGCCTCGCCCGCCTGCGGGCCGAGCGCGCGGCCGTCGTAGGTGTCGTCCGAATCTTCGAACATCGCCTGGAAAGACAGCGTTTCGGGCGGCGTCCAGTCGAGGCTGAGCCGCGTCTTGTCACGATCGCGATCGGCGAAGTGCACGGGATCGATCAGGTCTGCGGCGGCAGCGTTGTTCGCGACCAGGTAATCCGAGCCGTCGCGCTTCGCGCGCACGACCGCCACGGCGCCCTTGACCGTCGCGGACATCGAGCGACGCAGCTCAAGGCGATACGAGGTTTCGTCGTTCTTCAGGCGCCAGCTCGCCTGGCGGATCGTCAGCGTCGAGCGCTTGCGACTGTCGAGATCGACGCGTCCCGTCAGATCAGCTACATCCACGCCGAGGCCTACCCGGCCGGCGAGCTGAAGCACGGCCCGCTGGCCCTGGTGACCGAGGAGATGCCGGTGGTGA
>Ga0068877_10005192_pt1 | contig 10053 bp, 1 predicted proteins | sample NOAtaG_FD_66437 | JGI IMG/M metagenome (GOLD analysis project Ga0068877, IMG submission 66437) | Freshwater lake microbial communities from Lake Erie, under a cyanobacterial bloom - NOAA_Erie_Diel6S_1000h metaG | ecosystem: Environmental > Aquatic > Freshwater > Lake | place: USA: Ohio, Lake... | reverse complement strand
CCATATTTAAATTTACAAAACCTTTTGCAATTTTTAATCTATTTAATTGGTCGTATTCATTTTAGCTTTCTGTAATGAAAATGCCCCGTAAACAGGGCATTTGGGAGGTGTTTTTTGATGTAGGAGATAATTTGATGCGTAATCATGTGTATCCCTATTTTATAATATCATTAATGTCGTTATTGCAATTAATAAACAATAGAACATCATATGATTTTTTGTTTCTAATTATCATTGCGAAGTGTTTTAAGTTAGAACGTAATCCATATAGATTATCTTCGTTTTCAATTCTAATTATAGAGGATTGATTTTGTTCATCACCGATAAAAATGACAGGCGATTCTATCTCATAGAGGCGTTTTGTATTTTCATTAGATAGTAATCTCCATTTGTAACAAAATAACTTCATTTGTGCCGGTTGGATGTTTGTACTTATGTTGGGGTAAATAATTTTATTTCCAATTATTATCGGTGTGTCACTGAAGTTAGAGCTAAATATCGACGGTGCATATCGCAAATTGATATTTGGGTGATATTGTAGTTCAAGTGAATTACAAAATATGGTTGTAGCGATGACATTAACATCTCGATAATTATACAACGTAATTGGTAACCGAGTCTTGGCAAATCGATACTCTCTTGCTTTTAAAGGAATTTTGATATGCTGTGAGAAAACCCTACTTTCCATTTCGTATACAGTTTTATACATTAGAAGTACTTCATTGCCATTGAGATTTGTCAAATAATAGGTTCCAATTACGTCCCAGGACGTAGGCAATAGTATACTCGTCGCGCATAAAATTAAAATCATTATCAATTTTTTCATATCATTTAACGCGGTGCTAATATTAAAAGAGTGGGAATACTAATTTCTTCAGACATTGCAATGATAATACCGGCCGAGCCTAGGACTATTGCCAGATTCCCGATATTCGTTTGTGCATTTGTTATTGCAAGCGAATGTTGCATATATAATCCATTCCCCAAGGCCTGTGCTTGTGAGAAGGTATATGTACCATTCTGAGCAACTGATAAACCATATTTGTGTCCATTACTGTCTTTACAATTGTATGTAATAGTGCCTTTTGTTGGTGAAAATTGTGTTGTCATAGGACCATATTTATTAACGAATTCCGGTATAATCGTATGTTCTGAAGGAGTAACTTGTAAATTCACCATATTTTTTCCTGCACAATCATAATTTCCATTGCTTCCTTTTCCACACTCAGTTGGCTTAAACTGCATTTTAGAACTTGCTGTTATTCGAAGTCCATTAGCTGTTGGTGGTATAAATTGATCGTAATGAATAATAGTACTGCTGTTGATTGTCGTTTCCGATGATAGAGAATTGGTGTAAGTACTTCCACTGTGGTTTTCTTCTGAGGTTGAAGAAGCATTGTTTGCGGGAGTATAGGAGTCATAGATAGTAACACCTTCTAAATCGCCCGTCGTCATTTCTGTACCAACAAAGAATAGTTCGCCGTTATCCGCTTGGTGCACCTGGTATCGTGCGTTGTATGCAACCCCGTCCTGGGTCCTATTAACATCAAAGTAGTCGCCAATTTGAAAATCTGAAGCAGATGATGGCATGCCTGTAAACCTTCCTTTATACTTTGGATCAGGTTCTTCAGGATCGAGTCCTGATGGATCGCTTAAGAAAATCGGATTATTAGAAAACGCTGCATATCCACTTTCCCATTCTTTAACAATAGGATCAATACTCAACCATCTGCCTAAACGGGAATCAACTAAACGGAAATCAGTGATGTAAAAATCACCTGCGTATTCCCCTAATTTTTCAACACCATTAAACCCATACCTACTATTCCCACTCGAGTAACTTCGCCCATCCATAGCCACTCCAAAAGGCGTGTAGTCTGTCGCAGAAAGAATCTCCGCCTTGTACGAATCTACGGTATTATCATTATTCCAATCCTTCGCAATTAATTTATCAGAAATGGTACTTAAAACATTTCCAAGATGGTTATTTAATTCATACTGCTTTTTTCCAATATGATGTATAAAATTGCCTGTATCCGGAACTGTAACTGTGCCCGAAAGTTCAACACGTTCTTTATTTACACCAACTCTTGAAGAACCATAAATAAAGCGTTCTGCGGCATGGTAAGTAATTCCGGCTCCATCGTTTTTCTTTTCATAAATGCACATTACGTTTCCGGTAGCATCATAAGAATAATACGTGGAGGACTCCCACACATTCGCACTGGTATATACGTGTTTCGCTATGCGTTTACCAAAAGCATCATAATCAAACTTCAAATTATTCTTCGGAGAACCATTCGTTCTTATCACCTCCTTCACCTTTGAACCCACAGTCCATTTGATCTCTTGTATATCTTCCGAATCATCTCTTATCAAACGTCCTTCTTCATCATAACCATAGTTATTCGAAGTATTGATGTTCGTTGTAGAAAAAGCGCCTTGATCGTCGATATCATCGGCAAATACCCCTGCACTTACTGTTTCATTAACATGGTAAAGCCTATTACGAAGCAATCTGCCATTTGCATCGCGCTCGTACTTGTACGAGAGGTTTTCTATTTGCGTGCCGGCTTGGTTGTAACGTGTCTGTGTTAAAATATTGCCATTCGCGTCATACGTAAATTGATTCAAATAACTATTGTTGTAGGTGCTGCCGTTCTGCCAAGTATTTGTTCCAATATTCAGGTTGGTGTAGGCTTTGGCGAAGGTTAAACGATTCAGCTGATCGTATTCATAACTCATGGCCTGTGGCAATACCGCATACGTACTCGGGTTCTGTATCGTAGTCACCATCATGCCTATATTTCCGTTCCATAGGTTTTTTCTTGCGGCTAGTGCATCACTTCCGGCTTTGTCGCTCTCGAAGCGCGTGGTTACGGTGTTCCAGCGGTTGGTGGCGTCAATGGGTTTGTAGTCGCTGATGCCTGCTGTGTCGTAGTAATTCAATGTATAGCCAAACACATCGGGCGCAAATCCTGCATTAGGGTTATTGGCAATCGGGTTGCCGTCTCGGCCTACATCTCGCGTAGAATCTAGCGTGTTGCTGTTCACTCCTTTTATCCAGCCGTGCAGGGTATATACATAATCCACGCCTTGCACTTTTTCGTTGCCCAATTCTGTTCTTGCCAACGGTCCGTGCGCATAATAAAAATACTTGGCATCCAAATCTTCATGCACGCCGTCGGTACTCGTGTACACGTGCGTTATTCGGTTATCGGCATCGTAGCGGTACTTGTGTATCATGCCATCGGCAAAGCCGCTTTGGTATTTTACCTCGTGTACATTCCCGGAAATTAAATCATACGTATAATCCATACGTTTTATGTCCTGACCTGTTATTCCCGTGTTGTTATTTTCTTGTAACAGCGTGTTCACATTCCCGTGTATGTCATACGTGTAATGACTCGCGGCATCGTACGTCGCATCGTTGTTATCAAAGGTTTCTTCGTAGGTAACGTGCGCAACTCGCTTACGCAAGTGCGTAGCCGTAAAGCTTCCCGGCAGATTACCTGCAATAGCGCTGTTGCTGTAATCGTAATACGTTTTGGTCACTTCCTTACGCGCGCCGCTGCCGGTAATCCACGAGTTTAAGTTAGCATCGTCCATCACTTGAGGATTGTAGTACGTGCTCACCATGGTGCCAAACACCCCTTGGAACGCAAGCCCCGAGCTGTTTTCTGTTTTTTCTCCTGCCTCACTCACACGCCCCAGCGCATCGTAGGTGGTGTAGCTGTATTTTTTGGTAGCACCGTTGTATTGCCTGCTGTTCTGACTTACTACAATTCTTCCGAGTTTATCGTAATAAAACTTGGTACTAAAAATTCCTGATTCATCATTCAGCACCCGCGCATAGCTGCGCCACGCGGTAGGTTGCGATGTGTTGTCGTACGCCCCGCCAATAAAGCCTTGGTAGCGGTTGGGGAAATACACGGTATTTATAGTAATGTTCGTTACGGTAGTTTGATTATTCAAATTATCCGCCGCCGATTTGTCCACCCACGAACCTGCTGTATATAGCCCTGTTGTAGGGTTGTAGGCAAAGTTTTCGGATTTGATGATGGTGCCGTTATTGCCCACAATGTATCCGTTCAGATCGTCGTGGAAATAAATATCATTAAACGCAGTACCGGTAGGCACTGTTCCGGGAACGGTGGTTATGGATGAGTTGTAGGTGGTGCCGTCCCAGTAGCGGATGGTTTTTTGTGTACCAACGGCAATAAACTGGAAGGTGGAATTTCTGTAAAATGCTTTTACCGAGCGCAGCGCAACACTTGCCAGCGTTGTACCGGCTTGTGTCCACGTAGTGCCTCCGTTAGTGGTGGTGAATGCAATGGCTGCGGAACTGCTGTTTCTACCAACAAAAACACCGCGGTTAGCATCCGTAAAATCAAATCCGTTCACTAACGCACTGCCGCTCATTCCGGATAAGGTAATGGTGGTGGCTACTGCTGCGGCACTCACACTGCTCAGGTGTCCTTGCGTTCCACCAATAAATCCAACGCCGTTCGCTTTTAAGTAGCAACCGTTCAGCTGCGGCACATTGGCTCCCAGCACGGTATTGGGCGTTGTGGTGGTAATCACCTGCCAGGTTTGTCCTCCGTCTTGGGTATAACGTGCGGTAAACACGCTGCCTGCAACAATTCCGTTCATGGCATCGCTAAAATGCACTGCACGCAGGGCATGTGTAAACACTTGTTTGTTTACCATAGTAGTAGCTCCAAAACAACGGCGCACGTGTGCATGTGCTCCCATGGCGTAGGCTTGTGTGGTGCTGGGTATAAAGGCTACGGTGTATAAGTCGCCCGCAGTGCTTACCGGTGCTGCACTTACCGCCGTGGTGGTAATGTTGCCGCTTACCAGCAAGGTGCCGTTGGCTCCGGCTACATACACGCTGTTGCCGCTGCGTTCTACATCGTACAAGTGCTCGCTGTTGGGCGTGGAATGTACAGTAGGTGTGAGTGTGCTGCCGCTTACCGCATAAGAAATTAACGTGCCGTTATCACCGGCTACGGTTACATCGGTAGTGCCGTACCACGACATGCTGTTGATGTTTTCCGCCGTACCGCTCACCAACACTTGCCAGTGATTACCGCTGACATACTGCACCACCGTGCCGTCGGTACCTGCGGCATAACGCTGCGATCCCGAGTAACGAATGGTGTTGTACGCCACGTTCTCCAGGTTTTTCTTGCGGTCGGTAAACGTGGTGGTGTTTCCGCCAATGCTGTAACTCACGTGCTCTGTAGCTCCTGCAGGTCCTGTCAGCAGCACATCACCACCCGATACGCTCATGCCGGTTAACGCCGCCGCGCTTGCTGTTCCTGTACCAATTGCAGTAGCAGTGGTGGTTACAGCGGTATTGTTCAACACAATTTTATACAGCTTATTATCATTGTTGTTGTACGCCAATAAATTGTTGGCGGTGTTGGATGTGGTGATATCGCTGAAGTTTTGCGAAGCATTGGCCGGCGCAGTAAATGCACTAACGCTGTAACTGCTGCTGTTGTTGGCTTTGAAGAAACCGTGCAACTTCCCTGCGGTGGTTACAAAACTTCCGCTGATAGCAGGATCAGCACCGGTTCCGGTAACGGAGGCGTTTAGTTTTTTGATGTTGGTGACACCTGTTGTGATGGATGTCCACGTAACGTTCGACGTGCCGGTGTTTTTACTCAGGTACACCGTTCCGTTGCTTCCCGCAACATAAACCCAAGGTGTGGTGCCCACGGTGCCTACCCACGAGGTGTACAACGAGGTATTGGTTGGTGCATTTAACACATCAACACCTACGCCACCTGCAGCAGGTAACAGCACGCGACTCACCAGGCCGTTGTCTCCAACAGCCATAACTTTTACGCCCCAGGCGCTGCTTTCGTACACTTCCAAATCGGTGTAGTCGTTGCCCACGGTACTTATTTTGGTCCACGTAACACCTTTGTCGGTGGTGTGGTACAATTCACCGGTGCCTGCGGTTTCTTCAATAATGGCGATACCTTCATTAACATTGCGGAAGGCGATGTCGGTGAACTTGCCGGTAAGTTGTGTCGGTACCACGTTCCACTTACCGCCGTTGTTGGTAGTGCGCAATAAGGTGCCGTCTGCTCCGCATGCATACGCGGATGAAGTGCTGTAATAGTTCACTGCAGTCAGATCAGCGGTTGTGGACAATTCATTTTGTAGCGTCAGCGTAGTGAAGGACGCATCCAATTTATAAATCAGTCCGATGTCCGGATTGCCCGCGCCACCGCTGCGTTGTACGGTGAGGTAATACTGTGTGCCGTCGTACGTAATGGAGGTGATGTTATCGGTAATCGTTAAGCCGAGCGCCACCAAATCAATGTGCGTCCAGGTGGAACCGTTGGCCGTGCGCAGCATTAATGCGCCGTCGCCCACAGCCACGCCTGCAGAAATACCGGTGAAGTAGCAATCGTTCAGGTGCGACTGAATATTTACCGAAGAAGTAGTCGTTACACCAAAAGTGTTTAATTGGTCCCAGTTATTACCACCGTCCGAAGTTTTTAGGATAGTGCCGTAATCACCTACGGCGTAACCCACGCTGCTGCTCGCCCAGAAGACTTCGTGCAAATCAGCGCCTACTTCGTTTCCGGTGCGCTGCCAGGTAACTCCGCCGTCGTTGGTGATGTACACGTAACCCCGTTGTATGCCGGTTCCTACATCTACAAATCCGGTTAAGTAACCGCGGTTACTATTCACAAAATGTGTGGACATCACCTGTAAGGTGCTCAACAGTCCGTTCGGCAAGGTGGTGTTCCAGATGTCCATATCATCCTGATCGGGCATACTCTGACGCACCAACTGATTCAGGCTGTTGTATTCGTAATGCGTAGCCAGTCGATGTTGCGTAAATACCGTATGTGTTTTATTGGCGCGGTCGTTACTGATTTGCAAACCGATTCCTGTGGTGGTATTGGTTATTTGCAAAGGTCCAACACCTTCGGGTGGCACAGTTTTAATCAGGTTGCCGGCTTGGTCGTAGTAATACAACGTAAAGTGGTATTCTTTGTCGGTAAATGCAGCGGTAAAGTTTTCGGTTGTGCCTAAGCATTTGGTGCGGTACGCATTGGCAATTACCGTGGTAAGACTGTCCACGTATTGTTCGTACGCCAATTGTGCGTTGGACAATGCCGTGTTAATGAGGAACTGCACACAAGGATTGTGATACGGCACTGAAGGCATGATGAGTGTATCGAGCACCGCACTTGGTTCGCACGGCGGTAACAAGCGTTCTTTGCACGCATCACGGAAGTGCATTTTGTCGTATGCTTCTTCCGGATTGGCATTATACAATCCTGCTTCAATGGCATCTACCAGTGCCAGTAGATATTCTATGCAGTAGCAAAGTTCTTGTGCCGTGAATTCTTCTTCAGAATAGGGCTGCTCAATTTGATAGGAGTACCCCCAATTATCAATGGCGTAATTATTATAAATATCGACTAAGGTTAGATATGTATCGTAAGCATGGATACAAGTATCCTGAGGTAGATCAGCCGTGTCGGAACAAAACTCATCAATGCTCATGGGTAATGGCAATGCCAAGTTCGGCGGGTTTCCTAAATAATCTTTCAAATAATTATTATAGGCAACAACACATTCACACTTTCCGGCGCGATAGAAGGACTGGAAATCATAATACAAACTATCGTCCAGATAATAGTTCATGGAATCGGCATAGGCAGAGATGTTGTATTTATTAATACGATCGCGATACGTAATGAAATGACTATAACACTCTTCCTGCGACATCATCATGCTGTAAGATTCTTCACCGGCCGGTAGGTACACATTTTCTTCGGTAATCATTTTTTGGTAAGAAGCCGAAGTAATGGTGGTGCAACCCGTAAAGGTGGGTGCTACTTCAGGACAGGTATTGCCCGTGAAGGTTTGTATGTAGGCGGTGAATAAACTGCGTCCGTTGGCATCGCAGCACAAGCCGCGTTTTACGAAGTCTTCGTACGCCAACAGCGGTGCTTGTTGATGGTAATCACCACAAGTGGAATTTGCGGTTTGCGCAGCGTCAAAGCTCATGTAGGTTGTAATGTACGCTTGGTACAACACGGCGCAAGAATCGGTGTTGGTGTGTAAAGCGTTGCGTGCACCCAAATACGTCAACACATCATCAGCAGCGGCGTTACCCACAGGCTGCGTTTTGAGATAATTGATATACAAATACACACTGTCGGCTACACGCGCCTGATAAAATGCTGTATCGTTTAGTGCTGTTAATGCCGGAGCGCTTTGTGTTGTTGCACGGTTATTATAGGCCGCAACGGCAGCGGTATAGCGTTGATATTCGGCTTTTACATTGGTGCCGTAACCGTAATGCGCTACAAAAGAGTCCGGATGCGCCACAGTATTGCGGGCATCAATCACACTGTCGTACGACACCAAATGTTGTACATACGATTCGTGAACGTGTTTTACGCCTTTGCTGCTGTATTCCAGGTACGATACCGGTTGCACGTAAGCAGAGTCTGTAGGTTGTGCGCCGTTAATGGCATTCATGGAATCTACCGCGGCTACATATCGCGCATAGAGATCGGGCGTATCGTCGTAACGCAATTTCCCTTGCACCAGTTCTGCGCTGTCTTGTTGTTGCCAACTTTGCATGCTCATCATCATTTCCGGTCCGCCGGGCAAAGGATCCAGTTCTGCAATCGAAGTATCTGGACAGGCATCGCAGTTTTTAATCGGCCAACAAGAAGTGCCAAACAACGTGTCTTGGTATTCGGTAGCGCCCACGGTATAGGTTACGAATAACATAAAATCATAATACGCACCTTGTGCATTGGCAACACCATATCCACGCAGTTCTTTCACCGCAGTAATGTTCGCCATGTTTAATCCCGGTGTGGTGTACGCATCCGATTGCGTTAAGGTAAGTTCACATCCGGTCATGCTGAATGCCAGCGTGTCGTAATTAACGCCGCTTTCGGTGTCTTCCACGTATGTGGATGTAGAAGATGTGGTGGATGCAGGAAGATAGGATTGGAGCAATGGTGTCATGGTAGTGGATTGCCACAAATTGATGTTACCGGTAAACGGCACTTCCAATAATTTTTCACGCAGCAATCGTTCCAAGTCGGTACGCACCTGATGTTCTTGTTGATCACATGCAACAGGAGTAGGATGATCACAATGACCGAAAGTCACGCCTCGTGTGCCATTTGCATCGGTAAATGTGCCAACCACACGCAATGTAGAAATGACATTGCCGCTATTGTCTAGTGCTTCAATGGTAAATGAAGATTCTTGTGCCCCGCGAATATTCCGGAAGCCGGCTATGGAACTTAATGCTACGGCAGGATTGAAATTTTTAATTTCTAATTGTAAAATACTGCCCGTGGTGTTATCGGTAATTGTAAATATGTTACCTCCGATATAATTCCATTGCAAGGCCACAGTTCCACCTGTCGGATCGAAGAAATGGGACAAACGGGAAGTCATTAAAATATCGTACGGTGCATTGCTAAGATCTACACCGGTGTTTAATAAATCACCTCGTGCTGCTACAGCAGTCATGATCATTTGAAGATCACGGGACACAGCGGTAGGCGGGCACGACTCCGGAAAAATACAACTGTCTAAACGGAAGCAAGTGGTGTAGCCCGTAAGTTCTTTGTAGGTGTAAGGCAGAGTAGAAGTGCTTGGTGCGGGAACGCGTGCAAGAATGGTGAAGGTATATTGTCCCAAACCGTTTACTCCGGTGGGCACTAAATTCACAAAGCCGAGAATATCATCCCAGTTAGTTATACCGGTGCCTGTTTTATCCAATTGCAAAGAACAATCCGTTGTACCGTTAAGCCCTAATGTAAAATTGGTCGTCAATACTTGTCCGCCTCCGGAAATAGTAGCGTCCCAATGCCAATTCTCAGCAGTAATGGGGTTAGCAGGTGCGAAGTTGTGTTGCGCAAGATATAATGCAGTGTATGCAGGATATCCGATTAAGGGAACATCAGTGCCGTCTAACGAATCATTTTGTGCAATTGCATTCAGCAAATTCACCAACTGATAAGGAACAGGACATTCTCCGGT
>Ga0068877_10005190_pt1 | contig 10055 bp, 8 predicted proteins | sample NOAtaG_FD_66437 | JGI IMG/M metagenome (GOLD analysis project Ga0068877, IMG submission 66437) | Freshwater lake microbial communities from Lake Erie, under a cyanobacterial bloom - NOAA_Erie_Diel6S_1000h metaG | ecosystem: Environmental > Aquatic > Freshwater > Lake | place: USA: Ohio, Lake... | reverse complement strand
GCCAGCCCGCGATAGACTGCGACCAGATCCTGCACGCGGCTGACCTTGCAGGAAAGCAGAATCCGCTGCGGCGCAAGACCGATGCTTTCCGCTTTTGCTGCACCTGCGAGGGCGGAGGCAATCAGCGCTTCACGCGCGATATCTGCCGCTTCGCGCGGCTGTTGCGTTGCAGCATTTTCATCCATCATCCGGGTGAGAAGCGCCTGATCCATTGAGCCCCAATTCACCCCAATCCGCACCGGTTTATCATAGCGGATGGCAGCTTCAATCATGCTGGCAAACTGGCTGTCCTGCTTTGCACCGAACCCCACATTGCCGGGGTTAATGCGGTATTTGGCGAGTGCCTGCGCCATGTCGGGAAAGGCCTCGAGCAGGCGGTGGCCATTATAGTGGAAATCCCCCACCAGCGGCACGTCGCACCCGGCGGCCAGAAGCGTTTCGTATATCTGCGGCACGGCGCGCGCAGCCGCTTCGTTATTCACCGTCACCCGCACCAGTTCCGACCCCGCCTCGGCCAGCTGCCGCACCTGCGCGACCGTTGCTGCCACATCCGCCGTGTCGGTATTGGTCATGGATTGCACCACAATGGGCGCATCGCCACCGATGGCTACTTTCCCGATGCGCGTAGCGTATGAGCGGCGTCGGGCGATCACCGTGCGTTCCCCGCCCCGGACCTCAACCAAGGAAACTCTTCCGGCGGTGAGGCCGGTGCAGCGGGTTCCGCCACTGAGGGCGTTGCCGGTATCACTTTTTTCGATATCGGCGCAGCCCCATCCGGACGGGTCACAATCACGGGCGTGACGGAAGCGCCGGTAGTGATGGATGTGGCGGGCGCGATTTTCAGCGCCTCGCGCGTACCCCAAGGGGTGGGGGCGGTAAAAATATCCGGCGCAGCGAGGGGTTGCGAAACGGTTACTTCCGCTTCACGTGGCAAACAGGCGGCCAGCGCCTCGCCCGAGGCACAGCGCAGGTTTTCATCGACTGGCATCACCAACCGCCGCGCACTACCCACCATGGCGGCCGGCACGGAGGCAACTTCCGGAACCTCAACAGATTCATCGCCGCCACCCTGGCGCAGCACACCATAGGCCAGCAAGGCCGCCACCAGCAACAGCGCCCAGCGATACCATTTTCTCCGGGCGGCATGATCCGCTCGCAACGGCTCGGGGACAAAGAATTCCTGCTTCTTCGGCGTTTCACTGCCCAGTAATTTTTCGACCGTCTGGTCGGGGTCTACCCCCAGAAATTCAGCATAGGAGGCGATATGCCCGCGGGCATAGACTTTTCCGGGCAACTGTTCGATATCACCCATCTCAATGGCTTGAATATATTTGACACGAATATGCAGGCGCGCCGAGACATCCTGCGCGGAGAGCTTGTAATGCTCTCTAAGCCCACGCAGATACGGCCCAACATCGGCCATTTCCATGGTTTCTGGCAGACGGGTGAATTGCGATTTTATGACCATGCGGGAGGGTTGTAATATAAACTGTGCCGCGCCGCAATCGCACAATCACTTCCTAATGTATCTCGACCCCGTGATCGCGGGCAAAACGCTCAAGCGATGGGCGCAATGAGGTGACAGGCTCCGCCATTGTATAATCCAAAAATCCAGCCAGCACCCTGGTGTCGAGCGTGCGAATCATGGCCTTGACCGGCCCCACCGCCGAGGGTGGCATCGAAAGCGAGCGTAGCCCCATCGCGATCAGCGCCATGGCATCAATCGGGCGGGTCGAGAGCTCGCCACAGAACCCAACCGTTACCCCGCGCGGGCGAGCGGCCTCGGCTACCAGCCGCACCGCACGCAGCACCGCCGGATGAAGCGGGTCGTACCGCGCCGTCATGCGCGAGGAACCGCGATCGCAGGCAAACAAGAATTGCAATAAATCATTGCTGCCGATCGACACGAAATCGACCCGCTCCATCAATTCCGGCAACTGGAAAAGCAGCGAGGGAATCTCAAGCATACTGCCGAGGCGCACTTCGCTGGGCGCGGTTGTGCCCTCGGCTCTGGAACGCTCCAGCTCTTTCAGGAAAATCTCTTTCGTCGCCTCAAACTCATGGACAGCGGCGATAAAGGGAAACATGAGATGCAGCTTCTGCGCGGCGGCCGCGCGAATCAGGGCGCGGAATTGCTGGCGCAGAATGACTGGCCGATCCAGCCCGATGCGGGTAGCGCGCCAGCCCATCGCTGGATTTTCCTCGTCTTCGACTTGGATGTAAGGCACCTGTTTGTCACCACCGATATCGAAGGATCGGAAAATAATCGGCTTGCCGCGCGCTTTCTCAAACGCGTCCTTGTAGATACGCTCCTGCTCCTCCACCCCGGGCATGTCGGTGCTGGCAAGATAGGGCAATTCAGTGCGAAAGAGACCAATACCATCGACATCCGCGCCGGCCAGATGCTGTGCATCCACATAGAGCCCAACATTGATATTGAGCGAGATTTTCACCCCGTCTTTGGTGATAGCCGGCAAATCACGATCTGCTGCATAAACTGCCGATTGGAGGGCGCGGGCGCGGATATCGTAATCCACCTCCTGCTCAACATCTTCGGGCGGGCGGATATAAACCATCCCATGGTCGCCCTGGATAATCGCCAGATCTCCTTGCTGAACAATCGATAGAATATCCGGAATGCGGCCAATCATCGGCACGTCCATCATCCGCGCGATAATCGCCACATGCGCGGTTACCGAGCCGTGGGCAACGATAATGCCTTTGAGTTGCTGTGCATTATACTCGAGCAGCTCCGCCGGCCCCAGCGTTTCAGCGACGAGAATAAAGGCGGGTGGCAATTCAGTATGAGCGGCGCTCGGCTCCATCCCTGCCAGATGATAAAGCAGGCGCTGGGAAAGGTCTTCAAGGTCATGCACCCGCTCTTGAATATAGGCCGAGGAAATCTGGCTGAGGCGCGCGTGCATTTCTTCCTGAACCTTCCGCACCGCCGCTTCCGCCGTTAGACCCGTGCGAATTGCCTCGCTGATGCGCTCAATCCAGCCGCGATCCTGACTGAACATGCGGTAGCTTTCCAGAATCTCCTGCTGTGCCGAGCCTTCTTCAATCCCTGCCGAGCTGATGAGCGCATCGACCGATTGCTGCAGGTTATAAAGTGCAGCATTCAGGCGTTTTTCTTCGTCCTCGGGCGCCTCGCTCACCAACTGCGTAATCTGAATTTTCGGGCGGTGCAGTACCACCGGCGCTTTGGCAATCCCCGCTGATAGCGTCACCCCCGCCAGTTGCTGCGATTGCAGCGACGGGTGCTCCTGCCCTGCAATCTCAAAAACATCGACAATCTTAGTGCCGATGGCAAGCTCGGCAATCACCATCGCCACTGTATGTAAAATCTCCACCAGATCGTCCGAGAAACTGCGCGAGGTTTTACCCTGAATGACGAGCACGCCCACCACTTTATGGCTATGAAGGAGCGGCACGCCCACGAAGGAATGGTATAGCTCCTCCCCCGTCTCCGGCCGGTAAACGAATTTTGGATGAAGCTGCGGCTCGGACAGATTCAGGTCAAGCGCGGTGGCCGCCACCTCGCCTACCAGCCCCTCGCCAACGCGCAGACGAGTCACGTGAATGGAGGTCTGTTTAAGGCCGTAACTTGCAAATAGTTCGAGCACCTCGCCTGGGCGCGTCACGTAAAGCGAACAGACTTCGGCCGAGAGCGATTCGGCGATCACTTGTACCAGGGTGTCGAGTTTCTGCTGGGTAGCGCCAGACGTCGCCGTCATTACGTCACGCACTTTACGCAACAGAATGATCGGCGATTGCAACGCCGAGGGCGGAGAGTCAATGGGAATCACATTGGCCATGCCGAGCCTGTTTTTAAGGTGAAAAAGACGCCTGTTTTTTGCAGTACGAAGAATATTAGGCGGCGGGCTTATTCGCTAAATATAATGCCGCTTGTTGCACCAGTTCGTCAATGATTTCCTGCACGCTTTGTGTGCGCTGCACCATGCCGACCGATTGCCCCGCCATCAGCGATCCACGCTCAATATCCCCTTCAATCACAGCCTTACGCAGGGCACCTGCCCAGAAATGCTCAATCGCAAGCTGGCCTTCTTCTTTACCCATCTGACCGGAAAAAACTTTCTCCACCGTGTCTTTCTGAAATCGCATAAAATCTTCGGATGCTTTATTGGCAATTGCGCGCACCGGAATCACTGGAAAATCGGGGTGATATTGCACCGAGGGTATCGCATCACGCGCATTGGCTTTGATAAATGCCTGTTTGAAATTCGGGTGAGCGATGGATTCATTCGCGCAGACAAAGCGTGTACCCAGCTGGACACCGGAGGCTCCCATTTCCAGATAACTCACAATCGCCTCGCCCCGGCCAATACCGCCAGCTACGAACACCGGCACGTCACGAATCACTGGTAAAATTTCCTGCGCCAGTACCGAGGTCGAAACGGGGCCGATATGGCCCCCCGCCTCCATCCCCTCAATCACCAGCGCATCGACCCCCATCTTAATGAGTTTCCGACCAATCGCCGCCGTGGGCGCAAAGGCAACGACTTTCGCGCCCGCGTCTTTCAACCGCGTTACCACGGTCGCTTTGGGAATACCGCCGGCCAGCACAACATGGCTCACGTTGTTGGCGATACAGATATCGATTAATGCATCGAGCTTCGGGTGCATCAAAATCAGATTCACGCCAAAAGGTTTTGCGGTCAGGGAGCGAGTCGCCTTGATTTCTTTATCGAGCAATTCCGGCGGCATGGAACTGGCTGCAATCACCCCGAATGCACCGGCATTGGACAAGGCCGCAACGAGATTGCGCTCGCTCACCCAGCTCATTGCTCCGCCCATGATGGCGTGCTGCGATCCAAGAAATTCCGTACCGCGCTTCCAAAGTTCTTTCAGGGAGGCTGCCATCAGTTTTTCTCCTCTGCCGCATCCAGACCATAGGCCGTATGAAGCGCGCGAAGCGCAAGTTCGAGATAGCTCTCGTCAATCAAAACCGAGGTTTTGATTTCTGAGGTCGAGATCACAATAATGTTGATATTTTTCTCCGCCAATGTGCGGAACATTTCGGCCGCTACCCCGGCATGCGATCGCATCCCGACACCAATGACAGAGACTTTCGCAACCCCCGCATCCGAATGCACCGAGTCACATTTGGGCACGCGCTTGTCATGCTTGACGATGTCAAGCGCACGGGCGAGGTCTGTCTTGCCGACGGTGAAAGTGATATCTGTCTGTTTGCCGTCTTCAGTCACGTTCTGAACAATCATATCGACGTTAATCCCCGCCTCCGCCAGTGGGCCAAAGAGCCCGGCCGAAACCCCGGGTCGGTTTTCCACATTGGTGAGCGTTACCCGTGCCTCGTCGCGGCTATAGGCGATCCCCGTGACTCTGTGTTTTTCCACGATCTCCTCCTCATCCACCAGTAATGTGCCGGGGATACTGTCCGCCGGCCGGTCATCAAACGTCGAAAGCACCTGCACCTTGACGCCATAATTCATCGCCAGCTCGACCGAGCGCGTCTGCAGCACCTTCGATCCCAGCGACGCCATCTCCAACATCTCCTCGTACGAGACACGATGCAGTTTCTGTGCCCGCTTCACGATGCGCGGGTCACAGGTATAGACCCCGTCCACATCGGTATAAATATCACAGCGATCCGCACCAAATGCGGCGGCAAGAGCCACCGCCGATGTATCCGAGCCGCCGCGCCCGAGTGTGCTGATGCGGCCCTCGGCGGTAATACCCTGGAACCCGGCCACTACCGCAATTTCGCCGCGCGCGAACGAAGCATGTATCGCTGCCGTTTCAATGGCATCAATACGCGCTTTAGAGTACATATTGTCGGAGCGCAGGGGCAATTGCCAGCCGCACCAGGCGCGCGCCTTAAGGCCGAGACTTTCCAGTGCCAGTGCCAGAAGACCGGAAGTAATCTGCTCGCCGCTGCTCACCACATGATCATAGTTGGCCTGTGCTTCCGGCGTCATCAACGAATTCATGGTCTGGCAATAATCGACCAGCTGGTTGGTCACCCCTGCCATCGCTGAAACCACAACAATAACCTGATGCCCCGCCGCCGCCTCGCGCTTGACAAGGGTCGCCACATGCTGAATGCGCTCGCAATCACCGACCGACGTTCCACCGAATTTCTGTACAATCAATGCCATACGCGGCGGGTTATAATGGAACTATAGTCATTTGCAAAAATAATCTTATAGATTGTTTTTGCGTTACGCTCGTTACGCGCCGCAAAACCTCCGCTTTCAGCGGAGGGTTTTTGATAACAATTTAGATGGTTCATCAGTTCAGGTGGCTAATTTCGATGTCATCACCAGACGCATGCTGTATAGCTTGATGATGGCTCGTAACGCTATCAAACCCACGAAAGACGCGCAGATAAAACCCGGGAAATTACTTCGGTTTCATCTCGCACTGCAGCATTGGTATCAGGCACATGGCCGACACGATCTGCCCTGGCGTCAAACACGCGACCCCTACCATATCTGGGTCAGCGAGATCATGCTGCAACAGACGCAGGTGGCAACCGTGCGCGACCGCTACTACCACAATTTTTTGCAACGGTTTCCAACCCTCGAAGCCCTCGCCGCCGCGCCACGCGAAGCGGTGATGAAAGCCTGGGAAGGCCTGGGCTATTACCGCCGCGCCGCGCATCTGCATGAGGCGGCGAAGCGGGTGTCAGATTTCAGGTCTCAGTTTCCGGAAATCCTAACTGAAGCATGGAACCCGGAACCTGATACCTTAATCACCCTCCCCGGCATTGGCCGCAATACAGCGCACGCCATTCTCGCCTTCGCCTATCATCAGCCCATGGTGGTGATGGAAGCCAATGTCAAACGTATCGTCGCGCGGATTTTTGCATTGACCCAACCGAAAGAGGCTGAGCTTTGGGCAGGTGCAGAGAGACTCATGAATAGAAAGAATCCCTTCGATTATAATCAGGCCATGATGGATCTGGGAGCGATGATATGCACCCCCAAAGTGCCGCGCTGCAACGCATGTCCTGCCTCCGGCATCTGCAAGGGTCAGTCAGACCCGACCCATTATCCGCAAGCGAAAGCGAAAAAGAAAATCCCCATCCGCCACGTCGTGATTCTGGTACGCGAAGACGCGAAAGGGCGACTTTATCTCGAACACCGCGAAACGGCACTGCTCGGCGGGATGTATGGGTTTCCGCAGCTTGCGGCAAGCCATAACGGTGGAAAAAAGATTGGCACTCTCACCCATATCTATAGCCATTTCCGGTTAGAGGCCACGGTACGGCTGGAATGCACACGAACGGGGAACTCCAGAAGCTGGTACAATCGTGAAGCCCTTGCCAGACTGCCACTCTCGAGCCTCGACCGCAACGTGCTGAAACTGCTACAGCGACGCAAGGATTCATGACCTGAAACATCCCTCGCGCCAAGGGCGGTTGACGTCACAGATTGAGACGTCTAGGCTCAACATCCCGTAATACATAAGTCGCACAGGAGAGGATCATGGCCAAATACGCTGCCAAAATGAAGCCGCATAAGGCCGAGAAATCCAAGGCCAAGAAAAAACCGATGCTGGGCGTGCCGCCACGGCCCAAACTCTCCAGCAAAAAACCGCAGGACGCAGCCTCGCGTTTCAAAAAAGCCGGTAGCGCCACTTTACAGATTAATGGCGGCGCACCGGTGGAGTTTCCGATCTACAAAGCGATCGAGGGCGCCAATGTGATCGATATCACCAAACTCTACGGACAAACCGGGCATTTCACCTACGACCCCGGTTTCCTCTCGACCGCCAGTTGCGATTCGGAAATTACCTATATTGACGGCGATAAAGGGATTCTGCGTTATCGCGGCTATGACATCGCAACTCTCGCCGACAAATCAGACTTTCTCGAAGTCGCCTACCTGCTGCTCTATGGCGATCTGCCCAATGGTAAACAGAAGGAGTGGTTCGATTACCGCATCACGCACCACACCATGGTGCATGAACAATTGCAGTTTCTTTATCGCGGGTTTCCCCGCCGTTCGCACCCGATGGCCATCATGGTCGGTGCGGTTGCGTCTCTTTCAGCTTTCTATCACGATTCGCTCGATATTCATAACCCCGAGGAGCGTGAACTTGCCGCTTTCCGACTTATCGCTAAAATGCCGACTTTGGCGGCGATGTGCTATAAATACTCGGTGGGACACCCGTTCGTGTATCCGCGCAACGAGCTTGGGTTCTGCGAAAATTTCCTGCATATGATGTTTGCCACTCCGGCCGAGCCGTACCATGTGAACCCGGTGATTGCGGACGCAATGGAGAAAATTTTCATACTCCATGCCGACCACGAACAGAATGCCTCAACCTCAACCGTACGTCTGGCCGGTTCCTCTGGCGCCAACCCCTTTGCCTGTATTGGCGCGGGGATTGCCTCGCTCTGGGGGCCAGCGCATGGCGGGGCAAATGAAGCCGTCATCACCATGCTGAGCGAGATTGGTGACATCAAAAACATTCCGCATTTTATCAAACGCGCAAAGGATAAGAACGACCCCTTCCGGCTAATGGGTTTCGGCCACCGCATCTATAAAAACTACGACCCGCGGGCGGCGGTCTTGCGTAAATCCTGCCATGAGGTGCTGGAAGAGCTGGGGCGTGGCGACGAACCACTTCTCAAAATCGCGATGGAGCTTGAGAGAATCGCGCTTAACGACGAGTATTTCATCGACCGCAAACTCTACCCCAATGTCGATTTTTATTCGGGTATTATCTACCGCGCGCTCGGGATCCCGACCTCGCTCTTCACCGTATTATTTGCAGTGGCAAGAGTTTCGGGCTGGATTGCACAATGGAAAGAGATGATCGAAGACCCAGGCCTCAAAATCGGTCGGCCGCGACAGCTATTCATTGGTGAATCCCCGCGCAAATTCATCACGCTCGAGAAGCGGTAGAAACGCAAAACCAACATTAGCAGATTAATGTCAATCGCATAAATAATTACACATCATTATTTATGCGTCTCGCTCGCTACGTGGCGCAAAACCGCCGCTTACGGCGGACGGTTTTGATACTCACTTGTGCTATAAATTGCTCACGTGAGTATAGCATGCGTAGGCCGAAGGCCGAGCCGCGAGCGCAGCGAAGCGAGGGGGTGTGGGGTGGCAACAGCCCTGAGCCACGCTCAGTGAGGCGCAGCCGAGATGAGCATCAAACAATCTGCTGCCCCCACCGTCGCGTAGCGACATTATAAAATACTACTCGTTCACGAGTAAGAGGATATTGGGCGGCAAGCGGTTGGTCTGGGCACGCTGAGCGCTGGTCGATTGGCGCTCAAGTGCTGCCTGTGCATTAGCTTCATCGAGCACTCTCACATCCGCCTCATCCAGCCTGTTGCGTGCGGCTTCCTGATTCTGGCGCACCGTCTCAGCGACCGCGAGGGTACGACCATCCACTTGCGTTGCTTCTTCGCGCCCGTCAATTGCTGAAGTTGCCGATTCCACAACGCGGCTGCGCTGTGCGTCCTGCGGACGTATGCCTCCCCCTCCCGGGGGTATGATGGGTGTTATGGCCATAACCTAGCTCCATGTCTTCAGCTTACATGCTGAAATCTGTTAAACGGGGTTCTTTGCCCCCTTGCCGCCACCGTTGCCGGAGGCGCAAATCTGGATTGGTATGTACTTGCATCCAAGATTCGGTTCGTATTATATGCCGCAAGATTCACCTTGACAAGGAAAATGCCATGCTAAACCCCTTCATCAATCTAATCGGGAATCTTATTTCCCTTATAAATCTAACGCTTATTGTCTGGCTTATTCTAAGTCTGCTGCTGCAGTTTGACATCATCAACCGCCAGAATCAGTTGATTCAGCGCATTTTTTCCACCCTGCAAATGCTTGTCGAGCCGATGCTGCGCCCTATCCGTCGCATTCTCGCCAGAATTCTGCCCAATCTGGGCGGAATTGACCTAAGCCCCATCGCGCTCATCCTGCTGCTGCATTTCCTAAGCGATGCGCTTTATAGCTGGTTTTACAGCATTTAAAGAACGCGGCCTACTTAAATACCACGGTTTTCACTCCATTAAGCAGCACCCGGTGCTCGAGATGGTACTT
>Ga0068877_10005189_pt1 | contig 10055 bp, 7 predicted proteins | sample NOAtaG_FD_66437 | JGI IMG/M metagenome (GOLD analysis project Ga0068877, IMG submission 66437) | Freshwater lake microbial communities from Lake Erie, under a cyanobacterial bloom - NOAA_Erie_Diel6S_1000h metaG | ecosystem: Environmental > Aquatic > Freshwater > Lake | place: USA: Ohio, Lake... | reverse complement strand
CGACCTTGCCTTCCCCCGCCGCATCTGGCCGACGATCTTCGTGATCGGCGGATTCGGCGCCAACCATCTCGACGCCGCTGCGGACGCGGCCATGCTTCGTGCGCCCGAGGCGCGCGGCGCGATTCCGCAGGCGGTGTGGATCTACCTCGATGCGGATACCCCGTGGGGGCACAGCGGCTTCTGCGATTCCGACACAAACGGACCGATCGGCGAGGCGCTGGTGCGTGAGTTCATTCCGTTCCTCGAAGAGCGTTTTCGCCTGATTTCCCGCAGCGATGCCCGTGTCGTCACCGGACACTCGAGCGGCGGATGGACCGCGCTGCACCTGACGCTCGCCTATCCGGACACGTTCGGCCATTGCTTCGCAAGCGCGCCCGACCCCGTCGACTTCACCGCGTTCCAGCGCTCGAACCTCTACACCGACGCGAGCCTGCATGTCGGGCGCGATGGCGCCGAGACGCCCAGTTTCCGCAGCATCCTCGGTCCCGAGGATGACTTCGTGCACATGACGGTGCGCGAGGAGCGCATCACCGAGCACGCCATCGACCCGAATGGCCGCAGCGGCCAGCAGTGGGCGGCGTGGGAGGCCATGTGGTCGCCGTTCGATCCGGTGCGCAACGCACCGCGACGCATCGCCGATCCGGAGTCGGGAGCGATCGATCCGGTCACCGCCGAGGCGTGGTCGCGGCATGACATCGCGCGGCGCTTCGAGCAGTCGCGCGAGACGCTCGGGCCGCTCTTCCTCGAGCGGATCCGACTGCTGTGCGGCACGCGCGATTCGTTCTACCTGAACGAGGCCGTCGCGCGGCTCAAGGCGAAGGTCGATGCGTGGCGCGCCACCTTGCCCGCCGGCCGCGCCTCCACGCAAGGCCGCGGATACATCGAGCTTGTCGATGGACTCGACCACGACTCCATGGCTTCCGTCGCGGCGCTGCGATTCCACCGCGAGATCGCGCTGGCGCTGGCCGAGGCGGGACACGCGGAGCGGCCGACCGATCCAACCTGGGCTCCGCTGCGGCCGGAGGGACGCGGCAGGCCGTCACCTGCGCCACCCGCTCCGGCGAGCCCTCCGGGCGGCTGAGCGCATGCGGACGGGTTCGAGCCGTGCGGCGTGGGGTCGCAGGGCCGAGATCGATGGCTGAAACCGCGACAAAACCTGCGCCCTGCTGCCGGAAACCGCAGGCGTCCGGCATCATGCCACCCATGCAACTCGTTTCCCACGCCCGTCGTCCCGTCCGCGCACTCGCAACCAAGCTCCTCGCCCTCGCACTCCTTGCCGGAATCGGCGGGCCGTTCGCGCCTTCCGCGAACGCACAGTTCGGCGCGACGCTGCCCTCGCCGGTCGCCGCCGGCGAACTCGAGTCGCTCTTGCGCGCGGCTGGCGCCGACGAGGCGCTCCTCGCGATCGCGATGCCGCTCCACGAGGGCTACTTCTCGCGCTTCCGCGAGTTCGAGGAGCGCGAGGTCGACGAGTCGATGAGGCGCGCGGCCTCGCCGCTCGAGACCGCGCCGACCGTCGAGGACGCGAAGCGCACCGCCGACATGCGCCGCCGCATCTTCGCGCGCGCCGCGCAGATCGACGCGGAACTCGTCGATGAGATCGTCGGCCTCCTCACTCCCGAGGCGGCAGCGAAGGCGGAGAGGCTGCGCGCAGCGCTGACCCGCCGCCGCGCGATCGCCGCGATTCCCAACATGGGCTTCGCGCGCGGCGCGCATGCATTCGACCTTCGCAGCGCGCCGGCGCTCGCTTCGCTCGACGAAGGATCGCGCACGGCCATCGCCCCGATCTTCGCAAGCTATGAGGCGGATCTCACGCGACAACTCGAGCGGCTTGCCGACGCATCGTTCGTGCGGCGCGTCCGCGCGGCAGAGGCGCGCGAGGAACTCGGAGTCTCGGCGTTCCCGCAGCCCGCCGCCGAGGGCGACGGGACCGCGGCGGGAAGCGACGCGCAGTCGCAGTGGATGCAGAAGATGCAGGAAGTCCAGCGCCGCGCCGGCGAGGAGATGTCGCGCATCGATGCCGGCATCCGCCGGCTGCACCGCGACACGCTCAACGCGGTCGCCATGGCGCTGCCTCCGGCGCAGGCCTCCGCGATGCGCAGCTATCTCGTGAGCGAGGTCTACACGGGTGCCGGCATCGCCGGCGGCTTCGACGCCCTCCGCAAGGCGGCGGAAAGCCGGCGCGCCAAGGGCGAACTCGACGACGCGCGCTGGGAGCAGGTCGTGGCGGTCATCCGCTCGCACGACTCCGAGCTTGGCCCGGAACTGAGTGCGTTCCTCGACAGGCTTGACGGCCAGGCCGCGCGCGGCGGAGGCATCGCGTTCGGCGCAGAGCAGGACCGCGAGGAGATCGCCGCGATCGACGCCGTGCGCCAGCGCTGCAACGACATCATCGCGCGCCAGGAAGGCGCGCTGCGCGCCGCGCTCGGCACCACCACCGACGACCCCTCGCGCGCCATCGCCACCCGCGACATCCAGATGGGCGGCGGCATGGTGGTGAGCGGCGGCGTGCAGATCGCCGTCATGGGCGGCGACGGCGAGGCCATCGCGCTCGGCACGGATGACCTTGCCGACGGCGGCATGGTGCTCGGCGGCATGTTCGGCGGCACAGGATCGGGCCGCATCCCGCGGCCGATGTCGGGCGACGAACTCGACCAGCTCGCGCAACGCCTCGGCTTCGGCGCCGACACCCGCGCGATCTTCGACGAGATCGTGGCGCGTGCATCCGAAGCGCGCAATGCGGCCGAGGAAGCGGACCGCGCCGGCGGCGCCGCTGCCGCGGAGCCGCTCGAGGATGGCGCGATGGCGGTGACGCTCACCATCGGTGAAGACGGCGGAATGACGATCGGCGAGTCGGGTCCGGCCGATGCCGAGAAGCTGATGCAGGCGATCGCCGCGGCGGAAGAGCGCATGTTCGACGAACTGAAGGCAGCCGCCGAGCCGGCGAAGACGGATGCGGCCGAAGCCGCTCGGCGCGCGCGCGCACGCACGCGCCTCTTGGTCGACGAGCGTGGACCGCAGTCCGCCGACGTCGTGGCGATCGTCGAATCGGCGTCGCTCGACGACGCGCAGCGCGCGGCGGTCGCAGACGAGGTGCGCACGTGGGACGAATCGTCCGTGTCGGCGCTGCAGTCCATGCGCGCCGTCGTCGCGCAGGCGAACGAGGAGCGTGCCGAGATCCTCGAGCGCGCCTCGCGCACCGAGGAAGTCGAGGCCGGCGACGGCAACACGCAGATCGCCCGGACCATGCGGATCGACGACGAGATGAGCAAGGCTCTGCAGGGCCTCGACCAGCGCATCCGCGAGGCGCGCGATGCCGTCGTGAGCCGGAACCGTGCGACGATCGATGCGCTGGCCGCGAGGCTCGAGTCGTACCCCGCGGCCGCCACGGCGATTCGGCGCGGCTTCTACCGCACGCTCGAACCGGGCGCGTACCGCGCCTCGCGCGATCTCGAGCCGTTCTTCTCGCGCGCCGCCGCGCTCGAAGGCCTGCGCGCAGAGACGCGCACCGCGATCGCGACGATCCGCGCCGAGTGGATCGAGTCGCGCGAGACGCTGTGCGAGGCGTTCGTCCTCGAACGCGAGAAGGAACGCGCCGCGAGAAGCGGCGACGGCGGCGCGTCGTTCGCGTCGTTCGGAGCACTGGCGCAGGCGCGCAAGCGCCTCACCGCCGATCTCGAGCAACTCGAGACGAGCTCCATCCGCAGGCTGCGGGATCTCCTCACCATCGAGTTCGGCGCCGAGAAGGCCGCATCGATCGGCGACCTCGCGCCGCGGCGCGCGCGCAACACGCCGATGCTCGAGATCGGTGGCGGCGGCAACCGGCCGTGATCCCGCCTGAAGGAACTACGCGTCGAGCTTCGTCATCCAGCACGACGGGACATCGCCCGACGTCGCCACGATGCGCGAACGGATGCCGCCGCGGCCCTTCCACACCGTGATCACCTGCATCCACGCGGGGCTCATCGCCTCTGCAAGGTCGTCGCGCAGGCGGTTCGTCACGGCCTCGTAGAAGATGCCTGCGTTCCGGAAGCTCTGGTAGTAGAGCTTGAGGCTCTTGAGTTCCACGCACACCGCCGCCGGCTGATAGCGCAGGATGATGTGCGCGAAGTCGGGATGCCCTGTCTTCGGGCAGACCGAAGTGAACTCCTCGCTCACGTGCTCGATCACGAACGGCGAGTCGGTGGGCGAGTCGAAGAACTCGAGAAGCGTCGGATCAACTGGGCTCGCGTCAGGCATGGGGCGACATGGTAGGCGATCGGATGTCGGCGGACGGCGACGGGCCGCGCGCGCCGGACCGGCAAAGGCCCCTGCTGCCGTCGCACGACGCGCGCTACAGCCGGTACTTCATGAGAAGCCCGGCCACCTTGGGCTGGTCCGGGTTCGCCCGCAGCGAGCGCTGCAGCATCAGCCGCGCCTCGTCGCGCAGCGGGTCGTTCGGATCCTTGCCGGCCTTGATCCACGCATTGAGCGCGTTGACGCCAACGCCGTTCAGCGCAGGCCAATACTCGGGGTCGAGCTCGATCGACTGGCGGTACGCCTTGTCCGACTCCACGAACTCGCCAAGGCGGAAGAGCGACCAACCCAGGCGCTCGTACGCAGCGGCGCTCGGCGAGGTGCGCGTCAGCGCCTCCGCCGCGTTCGAGGCTTCCTGATAGCGCTTCTCGGCGGCGTAGGCGTTCACCAGCGCAAGCATCACGTCGGCGGGTGGATCGATCAGCTCGCACGCCGTCTCGTACTCGCGGATCGCATCCTTGCCGCGGCCGACCTTCGAGTAGGAGCGGGCAAGCCAGAGATGCGCGAATCCATTCGAGGGGTCGAGCCGCGTCGCGCGCTCGGCGAACGCAACCGCCGCGTCGGCCTGTCCCGTCGCGAGCATGAGGCGCGCCATCGCGAGATTCGAGTCGAGATCGGTCGGCCGGATGACCAGCGCGCGCTGGAACGCCCGCACGGCCTGCTTCAGCTGGCCAAGGGCCTCAAGCACGCGACCGTGGCCGGATGCGGCGGAAAAGTCGGCCGGATCGAGCTTGGTGGCGCGGCCATACGCGCTCTCGGCAAGCTCGAGATCACCGGTCTGCTCGAGCACGCCCGCCATGCCCGTATAGGCGTCGACGAGCGTGGGGTTCTCGTTGAGAAGGTCGCGGAAGACCCGCAGCGCGGTCTCGTAGTCCTCCGCCTGCACCGCTTCCTCGGCGACGTCGAGGCGCGCGGCCTCGGCTTCATTCGCCTCGAGCCGCAGGACGGGCCGGTCCTGCACCGGGGTCATCGCGGTGCGTGAACCGATGACGCGCTTCGGTGCGCATCCGCCGCACAGGAGCGCCGCGACGGCAACGAGGGCAAGCGACTGCTGGGTGGCGGAAAACGGGCGTCCGAGCAGCGGTCGCGCGAGGCGCGCCACGGGACTCGCCGAACGCTCGCGAGAGGGCTGCACTTCGTACGTGGGCTTCGACATCGAACTCATACGTCTCCCTATCTTCGGGCACTTCGTCGCAGTTCCTGTAATCGTCATTCCCTGAAGCGACGGTTTGCCGCTCCGCGCGGGCGTTCAGGTCGCTCCGACTCTCGGCGCGAGGGCGGCAAGCCGCTCGGCGTTGACGACGTCCCAGGCCCGGCCGTCCGGAGCGTTCCCCTTTTCGGTCTCAAGCACCTTTGGCGCCTGCCCCAAGGCCGGGGACGCGAGCACCGCCCGGAACCAGGCGTCGCCACACCTGCCCTCGCCGATGTGGGCGTGACGGTCCTTGCGCGACGCGAACGGCGCCTGCGAGTCGTTCACGTGGACCGCCGCCACGTGCGCGAGCCCTGCCTCCCGGTCGAAGCGCTCGAGCGTCGCCCGCGCCTTCGCGGGCGTCGAGACGTCGTAGCCGGCGGCGAAGACATGGCAGGTGTCGATGCAGTAGGCCACGCGCTCGGGCGCCTTCACCAGCTCGCGGATGCGGGCGAGGTGGTGGAACGCGTAGCCGAGATTCGTGCCCGATCCGGTGGTCGTCTCGAGCGCGATGCGGACCCGGTAGCCCTTGAGCTCGGAGTGCAGGCGATCGATCGCCTTCGCGATGCGCTTGAGGCCGGCGAGTTCGTCGGGGCTTGGCTCGCCGTCGAGGTCGTTCGGCTCGGCAGGCTTGCGCGCCGCGCCGCCCAGCGCGTTCATGTGCGCGCCCGGGTGCGCCACCGACACGGCGATGCCCAGCGCCTCGCAGCGCTCGAGCTCGGCCCGCTCGCAGGCAAGCGACTTCGCCAGGCTCTCCGCGTCGGGCGACGCGAGGTTCACGAGGTAGCTGTTGTGGCTCACGATGCGCGAGGCGTCGCCGAAGACGGTGCCCTTGCGCGCGGCCGCGAACTCCGCGATCTCATCTGCCGTCAGCGGCTTCGTCACCCACTGCCGCTGGTTGCGCGTGAAGAGCTGCACGGCGCCATGGCGCAGCGCCACCGCTTCGTCGATCGCGGAGCGCAGCGAGCCCGCCACCGAAAGATGGGCGCCGATCCGCAGCCTCTCGCACGGCGACTGCGTCGCGTCGCGCTGCCGTCCGCCCTTGACCGCGGTCACGCGCAGCCTCCGATGGCGCCACGCGGCGCCATGTCCGCGGCGTCCACGAGCGAAACCGAATCGCGCGACGCACAACCGACCTCCCGCGCCAGCGACTCGGCGGCCACGGCCGCCTGCGCGCGCAGCTCGGGCACTGCGGTCGATTCCCAGAGTTCGCCGCGACGCAGCGCACCGACCAGCCGCACGCGCGGCTGCGCCGCGCCATCCGCGCCGATCAGCCGGCCTTCCGCATCGGCGCGCAGTCCGAGTCCAAGGCGATCGACCGAGGCGAAGCCCATGCGCAGGAGCGATCCCAGCAGCGGGTCAAGCGTCTCCGCCACGCTCATGGCCGGCCCCGAGCAGTTGATCACGCGAGAGGTCCGCAGCGTGCGAACGGCGCCCTGCGCCGTGCGCACATCGACCGATGCATGGACGCCGTCGGCATCCATGCGAAGCGACGCGATCGCGCCCGCGATCAGCTCGACCGATCCGGCGGCGCGCTCGCGCTCGATCGCGGCGATCAGCTGCGCGGGAGCGCGATGGCGGTGGATCTCCCAGAACGGCCGCAGCCTGCGAAGGAAGATCTGCCGGTCCTCGGGCGACCACGCACGCCAGACCGCCTGCGCATGCGGACGCACACCGTCGATCGCGGCGTGCCACGCGTGACCTTCGCTCGCAAGCTCGCGCACGGCGCGACGCACCGCGCGGAACGCCGCATGCGCTCCACGCATGAGTTCCGCCGGGTCGTATGGCACCGGCGCGCCGTGCGCCGCCGCATGCGGAAGCGGCAGCCTCCCGTTGCGCGACACAAGCACGATGCGGCCCTTCCATCCGCTGCGACGCAATCCCATCAGCACGTCGATCGCCGTGAGCCCGCTTCCGACAAGCACGGCGTCGCCACCGGGCGCGAGGCCCTCGATCGCCGACTTGTCCCACGGATCATGCGCAAGCAGCGAGCGCGCGACGCCCTCGTCGACCGAGCGCCACGGCGCACGCGCCGGCGGCAGCCCCGGCGCGAGGATCACCCCGCGCGCAAGCACGGTGCGCCCCGACGCGAGCAACAGCTCGAAGCGCGCACCGAGCGGCTCCACGTGAACCACGGCGTCGCGGACGAACGCGGCGCATGCCTTTGTCTCGGCAAGCGTGGTCGACACCGATTCCGCCAGGTAGCGCCCGAACAGCGCACGCGGCACGAACTCGTCGGCGCGATAGCGGCCGGGGAAGTTCCGCTCGAGCCAATCGTGGAAGCCCGACGGGCGATCCGCGAACATGCCCATGCGGCCGGCGGGAACGTTCAGCAGGTGCTCGCCGTCGCATGCCCCGTACGCGACGCCGGGCGCGGGCAACGGCCGTCGCTCGAACACCACGCACTGGCACCTTGGCGCGCTCTGCGCAAGCCGCACCAGCGACATCAAGCCGCTGAAGCCGCCGCCGACGATCGCGACATCGCACTCCGCGGGAGCATCGGTCGTGTATCGGTCCGACGTCGGCATAGTCAGTCTCAACCGTGGATGCGCCGCGGCACGGGCGCGCTTCAGACCATGCGCTTCAGACCATGCACTTCAGACCATGCGCTTCAGACCATGCGCCTCAGACCATGCGCGCGCCAGCGGCCCGCGCCGCCGCCACGATGCGCTCGGCGGTGCGCACGGCCGCGAAGCCATCCTCTGCATTTACAAGCGGCCGCCGATTCGCACGCACCGCATCGAGGAAGTCGAGCAGCTGCAGCTTCAGGGGCTCGCCCGTTCCGACCGCAAGCGGCTCCATCGCGATCATCTCGAGGTAGTTCACGCCCGAGAGATCCTCGCCGCGCCGCAGCCGCTCGCGCACGTCCGCAAGCTGCGACGCGTTCGCGGTCTTGCGCACCACGGTGCCCTTCTTCTCGACGAAGTCGGCCGAGACGTACGCATCCTCGCTGATGAGGCGGATCTTGCGCTCTGTCTTGAGCGCGAGCCGGCTCGCCGTCACGTTCGCCGTGCAGCGGATGCCGTCGGCCCCGGCCGGGAACACGAGCCGCGCGTTGCAGACGTCCTCCGCCTCGCCGACGACGCACACCGCATTCGCATGGATCTCCTCGGGCTCCGCGCCCATCAGCATGAGGAGCACGTCGAGGTCGTGGATCATCATGTCGAGGACCACGCCCACGTCGACCGAACGGAAGGTCATCGGGCTCACGCGGTCGATCTCGATGAAGCGCGGCCGGATCGAGCCCGCCGCAACAAGGTTGCGCACGGCGACCATCACCGGGTCGTACCGCACGACGTGGCCGACCTGCAGCAGCGCGCCCGTCTCGCGCGCCATGTCGGCGATCGCGCGCGCTTCCGCCACATCGGGCGCAAGCGGCTTCTCGACGAGGCATGCGACGCCCGCCTTGAGAAGCGGCTCGACGATCGCGCGATGCGTCACGGTCGGCGTCGCCACGGTCACGGCGTCGACGCCGGCCGCGATCAGTTCCTCGACCGAGGTGAATGCGCGGCCGCCCCACTCCTCGACCACCTTGCCCGCGCGATCGGCGTTGCCGTCGACGACGCCGACGAGATCGCAGCCTTCGGTCGTCGCGTAGAGACGCGCGTGGTGCCGGCCCATCTTGCCGACGCCGATCGTCGCGCAGCGCAGCGTCTTGACGGCGGTCGCAGTTCCAGTCGAACTTGGTGTCATCGCGGAGCTCCTGCGCCTTCGCGCCGCGCCATCGCGTGCGCGACGGCGTTCCTGAACATCTGCAGGCCGGGCGTGTCGCCCGAACGCTGCGACTCGGTCAACCGGGTCCAGCGCGGATGCTGCGTCCAGCGCAGGTAGCGCTCCGGATGCGGCATCAGTCCGAACACGAGACCCGACGCATCGCAGATGCCCGCGATGCGATTGACCGAGCCATTGAAGTGATCGCGCGCGCCATAGCGCACCGCGATCTGTCCGTTCGCCTCGAGCTGCGAAATGGTGTCCTCGTCGGCGACGAAGCGCCCCTCGCCATGCGCGCACGGAATCAGCGCCGTCTCGGCGTCCATCCTGAGCCCGCGCGTCCACACGCAGCACGTGTTCGACGGGATCTCCATCGACGTCCAGACGTCGTTGAACCGCGCGGTCGCGTTCTGCGCCAGCGCGACCGTCGGCTCGCCCGGCACGTCGCTCCACGGCTCGCCCGCGGCGGGTCCGGGCAGCAAGCCAGCCTGCACCGCGATCTGGAACCCGTTGCATGGCGTCATCATGGGCACGCCGCGCTCGATCGCGGCCGCGAGCGCCGGATAGATCGACTGACGGATCAGCGCCGCCATGATGCGGCCGGCCGCGATGTCGTCGCCATAGCTGAAACCGCCGGGAAGCCCGATGAGATCGTAGCGATCGATCTGCGCCGGGTCGCGCGCGAGACGCGCGAGCAGCTCGCTGTCGACCGCGCAGCCGGCGAGTTCGAACGCCTCGCAGAGCTCGAGGTCGCAGTTGATGCCCGGCGCCGTGATCACGAGCGCGCGAAGCGACGGGCCCTTTGCTTGCCGACTCACGAGAGTCCTCCTGCGGCCATGCCGCCGCTCCACGCCTCGCC
>Ga0068877_10005187_pt1 | contig 10058 bp, 8 predicted proteins | sample NOAtaG_FD_66437 | JGI IMG/M metagenome (GOLD analysis project Ga0068877, IMG submission 66437) | Freshwater lake microbial communities from Lake Erie, under a cyanobacterial bloom - NOAA_Erie_Diel6S_1000h metaG | ecosystem: Environmental > Aquatic > Freshwater > Lake | place: USA: Ohio, Lake... | reverse complement strand
CGCGAAGTTCGAGGAGGCCTACGCCATCGTGAGCAACCCGGTCGTGCTGCTCGGGGTGGCCTCCGCCCAGGAGCGGCTCGGGCGCCTGCCGGAGGCCCGCGCCACCCTCGAGCGCTACCTGCGCGAGCGGGCCGACGCGCCCGACCGGGCCGACGTCGAGCGCCGCATCGCCGCGCTCCCCGCCCCCGCGCCCGCACCCGCCGCCGAGGAGGCGGCCCCGCCGGTCGCGGCAGCGGAACCGCCCCCCGGCACCGTGAGCGTCACCTCCGAGCCCGCCGGGGCGCTCCTCATGGTGGACGGCATGCCCGCCGATCGGACGACCCCGGCCGAGCTCCGCCTCGCGCCAGGGGAGCACACCATCGGCTTCGGGGCCCCGGGCTTCGAGCCCGCGACCGTGACGGTGAGCGTGAGCACCGGGGGCGCGCACGCGGTGAACGCCGCGCTCACCGCGCTGCCCGCTGCCGAGGACGCGGCGGCGGACGAGGACGCGGCGGAGGACGCCGCAGAGGAGGACGCCGCCGAGACCGAGGAGACGCCCTCCGACGTCCCGCCGGCCGAGACCGAGCCCTCGGCCGCCACCTGGATTCTCACCGCGGTGGCCGGAGCGTCGCTCGTCACAGGCACGGTCTTCGGGTTCCTCGCGCTGTCGCGGCAGAGCGACTTCGACGTCCTGCCGACCCGCTCGCTCGCCGACGAGGGCGAGGCGTTCGCGCTCGCGGCCGATCTCGCGTTCGGCGTCGCGACCGCCGCGGGGATCACGGCGATCGTGCTCTACGCGATCGACCGACCTGCCGCGCCCGCCGCGGAGGCGGCCACCGAGAGCGAGGCCACCGAGAGCGAGACCACCGAAGGCGAGACCACCGAGGGCGAGGCGAGCGCCTCGCTCGACCTGCGGGTGATGCCGGTCGTCGGACCGACCACCTTCGGCGCCGCCATGTCCGTGAACTTCTGAGGGCCCGATGCGACTTCGCGCGACTTCATCCCTGATCTCCCTGCTCCTCACCCTCAGCGGCTGCCAGCTGATCGTCGAGTTCGATCGCTCGCGGATCGTCGACGACGCCGGCACCGACGCCGAGACGAGCGATGCTCCGACCCTCGACGCGGGCACCGACGCGCCGATCGCCGTGGACGCGCCGACCGCCATGGACGCGCCGATGGCCGACGATGCGCCGATGGGCACCGACGCGCCGATGGCCGACGATGCGCCGATGGGCACCGACGCGCCGATGGGCACCGATGCGCCGATGGCCGACGCGGGCCCGGACGCACCGGCGAGTCCCGACGCGCCGACCTCGCCGCCGAGCCTCGGCGACCTCGTGTCCGGCGACCCGCAGTTCTCGATCCTGCGCGCGCTGGTCGAGCGGGCCGAGCTCCTCGGCACGCTCTCGGCGCCCCTGGCCGACCTCACGGTCTTCGCGCCGACCGACGCCGCCTTCGCCGCGTCCGGCCTGACCCTCTCGGCCGTCGAAGCGCTCGACCGCCTCGCGGCCGCGGACATCCTTCTCTACCACGTGCTCGACGGCACGTTCCCGGCGGCGGGCCTCTCGAGTGGGCCGGTCAACGCCTTCACGAACCTGACGCTCTGCCTCGACACCACCTCGGGCGTCCGCCTCAACGGCGGCAACCCGGTCTCGGGCGGCGCCCACGTCGTCACGGCGGACGTGGCCGCGAGCAACGGGGTCCTCCACGTGATCGACCGCGTGCTCCTGCGCCCGACCGTGCAGCGCCTCGCCGCGTACTGCGGTCTCACCACCCTCGACACCGCGGTCACCGACGCCGGCCTCGCGGACGAGCTCGCGGCGACCGGGCCCTTCACGGTGTTCGGGCCCACGAACGCGGCCTTCGCGGCTCTCGCCTCGCTCCCGACCGGGGCGGCGCTCGAGCAGGCGCTGCTCTACCACGTCGTCGCCGGCTCCCTCGGGTCGAGCAGCATCCCGGCCCGCGCCGACTCCCTCGCGTCGAACGCCTGGGGCAACGGGCTGACGCTGATCTTCGACACCAGCTCGGGCGTCCTCATCAACGGCGGGGCGCAGGTGATGACGGCCGACCTCGCCGCCACGAACGGCACCGTGCACGTGATCGACGAGGTGCTCCTGCCGATGAACGTCCTGCAGGCCGCCGAGGCGCTGGGCCTGAGCGGCGTGATCGGCGCGGTCAACGCGGCCGCGGACATCCCGGGCCCGCCGCCCCTTTCGGTGGCCGACGCGCTCGCGGCGGACGCGCCGTACACCGTGTTCGCCCCGAACAACGCGGCCTTCGCCGCGATCTCGGCGACGCTCGCGACCCTCACCGCCGAGCAGGTGCGCGATGTGCTGCTCTACCACGTGCTGAACACCACGACGTTCCCCGCGCCGGTGCGCTCGAGCAGCCTGCCGTCGGCCGCCGTGACCCTCGGGACGCTCAACGCAGCGAACGACATCCCGTTCCTGCCCGGTCCGCCCCCGACGGTGGACGGCGCTGGGCTCCTCGTCACCGACGTGAACGTGACGAACGGCGTGGTCCACGTGATCGACGCCGTGATGATCCCCGCGACGCTCTGAACCGGCGCCGCGGCTTGACGGCCATGGGCGGGAGCCGACACTCCCGCCATGGCGCGCAAGCCCGCCAAGCCAGAGGACGTCGTGGTGCTCGGGCCGGAGTTGCCGGACGCGCAGGGACGCTTCGTGCTGCGCAAGCGGGGCGAGCGGGTCGAGGCGGGCGCCATCCGGCCGAGCGAGGAGGGCAAGCCGATCACGGGCGAGCTGGTGAAGCTCTCGCCCCGAGAGGACGAGGGCCTCTACGACGTCGAGGTCCTGCACGACGGCCGGCCGAAGCCGGTGCAGGACGCGCGCAGCGGCCCGCCGCAGGTCGCGACCGACGGCTACCGGGCCGGCTGGAACCGGCTCTTCGGCAAGCGCCGCAGCGGTCCGAGCTCGCCGAACTGAGCGCCGTGCTCACCGAACTGGGGGGCGGACGCGGCGTGCCCCGCCTCCCGGCTCAGCGGGGCGCGGCGGCGCGGCGCAGCCGATCGGCGATCGCCCAGCCGAGGCCGCTCGGGTCGGGCAGCTCGACGGCGACGAGGGGCGCGCCTTCGGCGTCGAGCCGCCGAAGCAACGCGTAGAGGTCCCGCGCGAGCGCGGCGTCGTCCTCGGGAAGGCGAACGAGCCGGCCCCCGGGGGGCAGCGGGCGGGCGCGGCGCGAGAGCAGCACGAAGTTCCCCCGCGGCGGGCCGAGCCACGCCTCGATCTCGGCCGGCGCGAGCGCCACGACCCGGGCCCGCGGCGCGTAATGCGAGGCGAGCATGCCGGGCGCGCGGGCCTCGCCGCGCGTGCCGTCGAGCACCTCGGCGCCGAGCACCGCCTCGAGCGTCTCCCGGGGCAGGCCGCCGGCGCGGAGGATGGTCGGCACGCCGCTCGTGACGTCGACGATCGTCGACTCCAGCCCGACCGCGCACGGCCCCCCATCGAGCAGCGCGACGTCCGCGCCCCCGAGGTCGGCCCGCACGTGCTCCGCGGAGGTCGGGCTCACCGCGCCGAAACGGTTCGCCGAGGGTGCCGCGATCGGCCGGTCGAGCGCGCGCAAGAGGGCGAGGGCGACGGGATGCGCGGGCACGCGCAGACCGACCGTGTCGCGTCCCCCGGTGACCTCGGGAAGGACCGCCGCGCTCTTCTTCACGACCAGCGTGAGCGGACCGGGCCAGAGCGTGTCGGCGAGCCGTCGCGCCGCCGGCGGCACCGCGGCCGCGAGCGCGTCCATCGCCTCGGCGCCTCTCAGGTGAAGGATGAGCGGGTGGCTCGGCGGACGGCCCTTGGCCGCGAAGATCGCCCGCACCGCGGCGGGCTGCGTGGCGTCGGCGCCGAGGCCGTACACGGTCTCGGTCGGGAACGCGACGAGCCCGCCACGCCGCAGGATCGAGGCGGCCTCCTCGAGGCTGACGTCACGCACCCGCGGTGCATAGCAGGGGCGAGGCCGCCGGCACGGGCGGGGCGCGCCTTGGCCTGGATGGGCCGGGTGGCGTAGAGTCGCGGCGCTCCGGAAAGGCCCCCACGATGAAGCTCCGCATCGCCCTCGCCCTGCTCGTGCTGCCGCTGATCGCCTGCGGCGAGAGCACCCCCTCCCGCGGCGGCACGGAGACCGCCGGAGCCGAGCGTCCGCCCTACTCCGCCTGCGACGATCCGAACGAGGTGCGCCTGGCCCCGCACGTGTGCTGGAACCCGGTCGGGAGCCGCTGGCACGTGAACGCGGAGGCGCCGGGCGGCGCGATCGAGTTCGACCTCGAGCTCATGGCGGGCGGACGCGCGCGGGCGAGCGACGACCCGAGCGGCGGCCCGGCGACCGACGAGTGGGTCGTGCAGGAGAACGTGCTCCGGGTCTTCCTCGGTGGCCGCTGGGCCGAGTACCGCGCCGAGCTCACCAACGGCTCGCTGCTGGTGGGCGACGCGACGAACGTGCGCGGCGATTCGTGGGCGTTCCGCGCCGAGCGGCAGCATGGCGGCACCTGCGCCGCGGGCGAGCTCGTGCTGGGCGGCGGCGGCGATCCGGTCTGCTATTCGGTCGCCGGCTCGCGCTGGGCCGTGGCCGGCCGAACCAGCTTCACGGTGGAGCTCGGCGCGGGCGGGGTGCTGACCCACGACCTCCCCTCCGACACGACCGCCGGCAACGACACCTGGGCCCAGTCCGGCAGCGCGCTCACGCTGCGCTTCGACGACGGCGCGACGGAGTACACCGCGACCCTGAGCCCCCGGCCCATCGGTCGCGGCGCGCTCGAACGGTTCGAGGGCAGCGCCCGGGACGCGGGCGGCGCCTTCCCGTTCAGCGCGCAGGCGGTGCCGAGCTACCCGCCGCCCTTCCACTGAGCGGCGGCTCAGCGCTTGCGGGCGCAGAGTCGGGCGAGCGCACGGTCGCCGAAGAACGCCTCACGATAGAAGACCACCTCGAGCCCTTCGGCCGCGCGGAGCAGCTCGTTCGGCTCGGCGAGCGGCCGGCGGGCGGTGTCGATCTTCGGCGTGCGCTCGAGCGTGCGCACGGTCTCGACCTCGGCGAGCAGCACGCCGCCCGGCCGGAGCGCCTCGCGCAGGCTGGGGAAGAGGTCGGTCTGCCGGTAGTGAAAGCAGGCGACGAGATCGAACGAGCCTTCGGGCAGGCCTTCGCTGACGAGATCGCGGACCACGGTCTTGAGCTTGAGTCCCTCGTCGCGCGCCGCCTCGCGGGCGAGCGCGAGCCCGACCGGCGAGATGTCGACCGCCTCCACGTCGAGACCCCGTCGGGCCATGAACACGGCCAGGCGGCCCGCGCCGGCGGCGACGTCGAGGCCTCGGCCCGCGCGCGGAAGCTCATCGGCGAGCTCGGCCACCCAGCTCGGCACCGAGCGGGGCAGGTCGCGTTCCTCGGACCAGCGTTGGTCCCACTTGGCGCGTTCGTCGGACGACATCGGGCGCGAGCGTAGAGGCGCCGCCGCGGAAGGCAACTGCGCCCCCCTGGCGAAGGGGCCCACGTCGGAGCAGAGTCGCGCTCTTCCGCCACGAGGTCCTCCATGCGCCGTCTCGTCGTCCTTTTCGCCCTCGCTCTTGTCCTGCCGGGCTGTCCGGACTCCTTCTCGCCGTCGACCGACACGCCGATCGTGTTCGATCTCGACGGTGCGATGTTCGACGGAGGCGTGGACGCTCCGGCGCCCGACCTCGTGATCGGCGATGCCTGCACGAGCACCGGCGACTGCGGCGAGGGCGGCCTCTGCCTCAACGACCCGGACCTCGCGCCCGGCGGCTACTGCTCGCAGTCCTGCGCGGGCGGCGCGGCGTGCCCGGAGGGGAGCACCTGCCTCGACTTCGGGATGGGACAGTCGTTCTGCTTCCTCGACTGCGACCCGGAGGCGAGCACCCGCCCCTGCGAGCGCGAGGGCTACGGCTGCGCGACGAACTTCATGTTCATCCCCGAGCCGGTGTGCTTGCCAGGCTGCTTCGACGCGAGCGACTGCCCCGCGGGAGCCGAGTGCGACCCGACCGGCGGCTTCATCGGCGCGGGCGCCTGCTTCGAGCCCGGCGCGATGCCCGGCGATGCGTGCACCTCGGACACCGACTGCCCCTCGGGCGGCGCCTGCATCACCGAGGCGGACAGCGGCTGGCCGAGCGGCACCTGCGCGGTCGGCTGCGACGCGGCGACCGGCGACGGCTGCGACGGCGGGACTTGCATCCCCGGCAACTTCGGCGACTTCTGCGTCGCATCGTGCACGAGCTCGTCGGACTGCCGGCCCGGCTACCGCTGCGAGGCGAACGACGCCCCGAGCGGCGGGAGCTACTGCGCGCCGGGCTGCGCGACCGACGACGACTGCGCGACGAGCGGCTACGTGTGCAACCCCGGCCTCGGCACCTGCGACGTGCCCTTCGACGCGGCGCTGCTCGGCGAGACCTGCAACCGCCGCACCGGCGGCTGCGAGGGCGGCAGCTGCCTCTCCGAGAGCAGCAGCGGCTTCCCCGGCGCGTACTGCTCCTACGCCGGCTGCACGCTCGGCGGGACCGACTGCCCCGGTGACGGCGTCTGCGTCGCGGGCGCGGGCGACACGAACTTCTGCTTCGACGGCTGCACGGCGGACGCGGACTGCCGCACCGGCTACGCGTGCCGGCCGAGCGACTACACCGTGACCGGCAGCCCCCTCGTCTGCTCGCCCGCGTGCACCGCCACCTCGCAGTGCGCCAACGCGATGCGGGGCTTCGAGTGCAACGTGGGCACTGGCCGCTGCACCACGCCCTTCGATGCGGCGCTCCAGGGCGAGCCCTGCGCCGACACGAGCGAGTGCCCGGGCGGCCGCTGCCGTGACGAGGCGACCGACGGCTGGCCGGCGGGCACCTGCGCCGCGCTCGGCTGCCGGCTCGCCGGGACCGGCGCCAGCGTCGACTGCGGCGCCGGCGCGGTGTGCGTCGACGACGCCCTCGGCGACCCCGACGTCGGCGAGTGCCTCACCGCCTGCACCGTCGGCACGAGCGGCTGCCGGCCCGGTTACGCCTGCGTCGCGCTCGCCTCGGGCGGCACCGAAGGCGCGTGCCGCCCGGCGTGCGACGCGACGAGCTGCGGCACCGGCCGCACCTGCGACACGGCCAGCGGTCTCTGCCGCTGAGCGCGCCGCGGCGTCGCGGGTTCGCGAGCGCTTCGCCCCCGTGACACACGGGGCGCGGAGCGCGGCGCTCATGCCCGTTCGCCGCGGTCAGCGCCGCGATTCGGAGCGAGGCGCGCGCTCGGAGGCCGCTTCGAGGCCGGCGAGCAGCCCCGGGTCGACCGCGCCGCCCGCGGCGTGCGCCGCCCCCTCGATGCGGTGCGCCAGCAGGTTCGTCGTGCCGGCCTCGAAGTACGCGCCCGCGTCTGCCGCGTAGAGCCAGGCGTCAATCCTCGGGACGCCAGCCGGTCCGGCGAGCTCGCGCAGCTCGAGGTCATCCACGGGCGAGCGCGGGTCGGCGAACGCGTCGGGGTCGTCACGCTCGAGCTGGGCGAGCTGGGCCTGATGGGCGGCGGAGAGGGTTCGCGCGTCGACCGGGCGGTGCTGGGACACGATGCTCAGCGGCAGCGGACGGGGCAGGCCGCGCACGTGCTCGCTCACCGCCGCCATGACGCCGGGCCGGCGCTCGGCGAGCGCCGTCAGCTGCGCGAGGAAGGCCTTGGCGTGGACCGTGCGGGGCAAGGCCTCGAGCACCGCCCAGGCCACCTCGGTCGAGTCGAGCCGAGCGAGCAGCGCGAGACCCTTGCGCACGGCGTCGTCGGGCTGCCCCGGTCCGCGGAGCGCCCGGGCCGCGGCCGCCTCCCGCCGCGCGAGTGGAACCCGTAGTCGTTCGGCTCGCGCACGGCGTCGAGCATCCCGATGGCGCGCTCGAGCGGCTGCGCATCGAGGATCTCGACGAGGGTCTCGGCCTTCGCGAGGGGCAGCGACGAGGCCACGCGCCAGACCGGGAGCCGCTCGCCTTCGTGCTCGATCTCCTCTTCGAGAAGTGAGCGCGGAGAGAGCCCGAGCCAGCGCCGGATCGTCGCCGGCTCCTCGGGAATCGGCATCATCGACCCGAAGAGCCAGATGCCGCGCGAGCCGGTCGCTGTCACCGCGTCCTGCACGTCGGCGAACACCTCCGCGAAGCGCCGCTGCGCCGGCGTGAGCTCGGAGGCGAGCAGGACGAGCTGCGTCAGGGGGGCATCGGGGATCGCGGGCGCGGGGCCGAACCCGGCGTCGCGAAAGCCGGGGAGCACGAGGGCGCCGCTCCGGTCGTTGCGCCAGTCCTTCTGCGCGTGCGACCGCACCGCTTCGAGGGCCGCGCTGCGGAGGGCCTCGGCCTGGATGGGAGGCACACCGGCGAGGCAACCGTCGAGGTCCAGGGGGGTGTCCATGGCGCCGATCCTACGCCGCGGCGCGGTGGGGGCGCGCCACGCGGGCGTGCCCCTCCGGTGAGCCCCCGCACGACCTCGGCGCCGTTCACCCCGTAGGCTCGCCCTCCCATGGCCGAGCACGCCCCCGCCAGCGAAACGAACGTCTCCTTCGACACCCACCCGAGCCGCTACAAGCACTGGAAGCTCGTGGTGAACGGCGAGATCGCCACGCTGACGATGGCGGTCGACGTCGATGGGGGTCTGCGGCCCGGCTACGAGCTGAAGCTGAACAGCTACGACCTCGGCGTCGACATCGAGCTCGCCGACGCGGTGCAGCGCCTCCGCTTCGAGCACCCCGAGGTGAAGTGCGTGGTGATGACGAGCGGCAACGACCGCGCGTTCTGCTCGGGCGCGAACATCTACATGCTGGGCTCCTCGACCCACGCGTGGAAGGTGAACTTCTGCAAGTACACGAACGAGACCCGGCTCTCCATCGAGGACGCCTCGCTGCACAGCGGCCAGAAGTACCTCTGCGCGGTGAACGGCGCGTGCGCCGGCGGCGGCTACGAGCTGGCGCTCGCCTGCGACGAGATCGTGCTGATCGACGACGGCTCGAGCGCGGTCTCGCTCCCCGAGGTGCCGCTCCTCGCGGTGCTCCCCGGCACCGGCGGCCTCACGCGTCTCGTCGACAAGCGCAAGGTGCGCCGGGACCTCGCCGACGTCTTCTGCACGACGAGCGAGGGCGTCCGGGGCAAGCGGGCGGTCGAGTGGGGCATCGTCGACGCCATCGCGCCACGATCGAAGTTCGACGCGGTGGTGAAGGAGCGGGCCGCGCAGCTCGCGGGCAAGGCGACGGGGGCGCGCGGCACGGGCATCGCGCTGCCGTCGATCGTGCCGGCCATCGAGGGCAGCACCTACACCTACGAGCACGTCACGCTCGCGGTCGAGCCGGACAAGCGCACCGCGCGCCTCACCGTGCGGGCGCCGAAGGACGCGCCGCCGGAGGGCGCGGCGGCGATCGAGGCGGCGGGCGCCGGGCAGTGGTCGCTGAAGGCGTTCCGCGAGCTCGACGACGCGCTGCTGCGCCTCCGCTTCTCGCACCTCGAGGTCGGGACGGTGGTCATCGAGACGAGCGGAGAGGCCGCGAAGATCGTGGCCGCCGATGCGGCGCTGGCCGCGGCCCGCGAGACCTCGTGGCTCGCGCGCGAGATCCTGCTCCTACAGGCCCGGGTGCTCCGCCGCCTGGATCTCACGAGCAAGAGCTTCTTCGCGCTCGTCGGCAAGGGCAGCGCCTTCGCCGGCTCGCTCTTCGAGCTGGCCCTCGCCGCCGACCGCATCTACATGCTCGCGGACGACGACGAGGCGGTCGCGATCGAGCTCGGCGCGGCGAACGCCGGCCTCTTGCCGATGTCGCACGGCCTGAGCCGCCTCGAAGTGCGCTTCCAGAAGGAGCCGCAGCGCATCGGCGAGGCGCTGGGCACGAAGGGCCCGATCCCCACGGCGCAGGCGATGAAGCTCGGCCTCGTCACCATCGCCCCCGACGAGCTCGACTGGGACGACGACGTGCGCATCGCCATCGAGGAGCGCGCGAGCCTCTCGCCCGACGCCCTCACCGGCATGGAGGCCTCGCTGCGCTTCCCCGGCGGCGAGACCGGCGACAGCAAGATCTTCTCGCGCCTCAGCGCGTGGCAGAACTGGATCTTCCAGCGGCCGAACGCGGTGGGCCCGCAGGGCGCGCT
>Ga0068877_10005186_pt1 | contig 10059 bp, 12 predicted proteins | sample NOAtaG_FD_66437 | JGI IMG/M metagenome (GOLD analysis project Ga0068877, IMG submission 66437) | Freshwater lake microbial communities from Lake Erie, under a cyanobacterial bloom - NOAA_Erie_Diel6S_1000h metaG | ecosystem: Environmental > Aquatic > Freshwater > Lake | place: USA: Ohio, Lake... | reverse complement strand
GGTCTCCCCGCAATCGCTGACCGAGGACGGCACGACCTTCCAGCGTATCGGCACGAAAACCTTCCGCTGGATGTCCATCCTCAAGGTCTATGACGCGTCCCTGCATCTCGGGGCCGGGGAGTCCCCCGAGCGGGTGTTCGCCGACATCCCCATGCGCCTGCACCTGGTTTACCATCGCGGCTTCACCGCAGCCGAGATCGTCAAGGGAGGCGACACCCTCCTGGCCCGCAATGTCGACGCCGCCACCCTCACCTCGTTGCGCGACCGGCTCGAGCGGCTCAATGCAACCTACCGGGACGTCAAGCCCGGCGACAGCTACACGCTGACCTACGTCCCCGGGGCGGGCACCACGCTCCGGCTCAACGGCTCCGCACTGATCACCGTCCCGGGACACGACTTCGCCGCCGCCTATTTCCGCATCTGGCTGGGCGACAAGCCGATCAACGACTCCCTCCGCGACGCTCTCCTCGGGCGGTGAACCGGCCCACATCGCCAGCCGCCTGACCGCCGCCGAAGACCGAACTCCGACCCCACCTCCCATGATCCGATTCCTGCGCGTGTTGTTTCTCCTCATCCTCGCCACCATGACCTGGGGCACCCTCCGGGCCAGCCTGGCCCAGGCGCTGTTCAGCATCCCGCCGGAGGTCTACCGGAACCCCTGGTTCCAGGTGACGCTGCTCGATGCCTACTTCGCGTTCGTCACGGTCTTCGTCTGGGTGGCCTGGAAGGAGCGCCGCCTCAGCGCCCGCATCCTCTGGGGCGTGGCGATCGCCCTTTGGGGCAATTTCGCCATGGCCGCCTACCTCCTCCGGGAGTTGTTCCTCGTGCCCGCCGACGGCGACCTCGCGCAGGTCTTCGGAACGCGCCGCGACGGGGGGCTCCGTCTGCCGTCCGCCTTCGTGGGCATCGGCGTGGGCGCCTACCTGCTGGGCGCCAAGCACGTGATCTTCACGCCCACCCCATGAACACCCCCGGACCGGGTCCCGCCGCCGCGGACGCGCCTCCGGGCTTCTGGCGACGACGCCTCGTCGATCCCCTGCTCGGCCAACTGACCCGGGGCGTCACCCCCGACCGTCTCGCCGCCACCCTCGCGGTGGGCTCGGTCTGCTCCCTGTTTCCGTTCCTCGGCACGACCTCGGCACTGAACCTCGGGGTGGGCCTGTGGCTGCGGATGAACCAACCGGTGCTCCAGGGCTTGAACCAGCTGCTGGGACCGGTGCAGGTGGCCATGATCCTCGTGTATGTGCGCATCGGGGAATGGATTTGGCGCGCGCCGGAGGCGGACCGCTTCAGCATCGGCGAGATGATTCGCGCCTTCGGCGAGCTGTCCTGGAGCGGCTTCCTGCAGCGCTTCGGTCGGGCGGGCTGGCATGCCTTCACCGCCTGGACCCTGACCGCACCGCTTCTGCTGGCCGCGATCTACCTGCCGTTGCGGCCGATTTTCCGGCGTTGGGCGACCTCCGACCGGAACCCCTCGCCCAATCTGACGCCATGACCGACACCGTCTTCCAGCCGCTCCTGGCGCTGGCCGGCCTTGCCCTCCTCTTCGCCGGCGCATTTCGGGTCTGCCGCCGGCTCGACAACTACGGCTTCGTGGATGTTGTCTGGTCCTACGCCTTCGGCCTGTTGGCCGGGTTCTACACGATGGTCGGCCGGGGCTGGCCTCCGCGACGCACGATCCTCGCGTTCCTGGTGGGGATCTGGAGTCTCCGGCTGGGATCTCATCTGCTGCTGCGCCTGGCCAAGCACCATCCGGCGGAGGATCCCCGGTACGGCGCGATGCGCCTGCGGTGGGAGGGGCAGCTCGAGCGGCGCATGGCGGTGTTCTTCCAGCAGCAGGCGGCCTCGGTCGTCGTGATGGGCCTGCCGTTCCTGCTGGTCGCCGCCAATCCGCACCCGGACTTCGCGGCGGTCGAATGGGCCGCCTTCGCGCTGTGGGTCTTGGGCGTGCTTGGCGAGGCCACGGCCGACGCCCAGTTGGCGGCCTTCAAGCGCGATCCCGGATCTCGGGGGAAGGTGTGTTCCCATGGACTTTGGCGATACAGCCGGCACCCGAACTACTTCTTCGAGTGGCTCATCTGGGTGAGCTACGGGCTCTTCGCCCTCGCGGCCCCTTGGGGGTGGCTGGGCCTGGTGGCTCCAGCGTCGATCCTCTACCTGCTGCTCCGGGTCACCGGCATCCCCCTGACCGAACAACAGAGCCTCCGCAGCAAGGGGGCCGCCTACGCGGAATACCAACGGACCACCAGCGCGTTCTTCCCCTGGCCTCCGAAGAAAACAACCCCACGCCCGTCCCCATGAAGACCAATCCCCCCGCATCCTCCCCGCGCCGCAGCCCTCCGGGTGCCTGGACCGCCGCGATCCTCGCCGCCCTGGCGTGCGGCTGCCAGAGCCGACCGACCGGCTCGGACGCCGCGCATCGCGAACCCCTGCGGGCGATCGACCGGCCCGTGGACCTGCAACGCTTCATGGGCGACTGGCACGTCATCGCGCACATCCCGACCTTCATCGAGAAGGACGCCTACAACGGGGTCGAAAGCTACCGGTTGGCCCCGGACGGCACGATCCCGACGACCTACGTCTTCAACGACGGCGGCTTCGATGGTCCGACCCGGACCTACCGGCCGCGCGGCTTCGTGCACGACCGCCGGACCAACGCCGAGTGGCGGATGCGCTTCGTCTGGCCCTTCAAGGCGGCCTACCTGATCGTGTACCTCGACGAGGACTACCAGACGACCATCATTGGCGTCCCCGACCGCGACTACGCCTGGATCATGGCCCGCTCGAAGACCCTCCCCGAGGAGCGCTATCAGGAACTCGTCGCACACCTCACCGCAACCGGACACGACGTCTCCAGGCTGCGCCGCGTCCCGCACCGGTGACGCCTCTCCCGACGGCCGGACCCAACGGCCTGCCTGTGGCCTCGACGACGGCTCGCCATCGATGCCGGCCCGGGCCGATGGGACATGCCCTCCTGGCGGGACACCGATCTTCCGGAACCCCGACGGCTTCGATGCATGCGGGTCCAACGGAGTGGTGGTCACTGTCGGAGATTTGCCTGCGTGGCACCCGGGGGGAAGCCCCCTCGGCGTGTCCGACGGATGCCACCGGTCCACCTCGGTCCATCCACCCGCAGGCGACAGGGCTCATTGCTCCCCGTCCGGTGAACCGGCGTCCTCACGATTGCCGGACCGACCCTCGGGCGACGCATCCCCGGGGTCCGACGGAGGGCGGGTCTGCGGAAGCACGACCTCGATCCAGGTTCCGCCACTGGACCTTGGCCGCTTGGTGATGCTCCATCCGTGCATCGCACAGAGACGATCCACGAGCGACAGTCCCAACCCGTACCCGGAAGTGGAACCGACATCCTGAGTCCGCGCAGCGGTGCCACCGGTGAACTCGGGCAGGCCGGGCCCGTCATCCTCGAAACGAAGGATGGCCGCCCCCGAAGGATCGCTTGCCACCACGATGTCCAGCCGACCCCCCGAAAGATGGGCGAACGCATTGCCCACGAGATTGTGGACCAGCACCGCCACGATCTCGCGGTGACATCGCAGCGTCACCTCGGCGTGCGTCTCGACCTGCACGGACAGAGGATGCGAGGGATGAAGCACCCGCCACTCGTCGAGCACCTCGGCGATGACCGCGGACAGCGCGACCTCGCCGGCCGCCGGCGGCAGACGCTTCTCGCGGGCCAGCATCAGGAAGGTCTGGATGAGGCGCTCCAGGCGCCGTCCCGCCCGCTCGATCCGGGCCAGGAGACGTTCCCGGGCCTCCGAGTCGTGCGGCATCTCGCGGAGCAGCGTGGCCGCCCCCTTCAGCGTGGTGACCGGCGTACGCAATTCATGGCTGCAATCGGCGATGAAACGCCTCTCCCGTTCGAGGGACTCCCGCAATCGCTCGTGGTATTCGTCCAACACCCGGGCCAGGTAGCCGATCTCGTCGTCGGGCAGTCCGGGCGCGAGGGTCGATCCGCTGGGTCGGCCTGTTTCCCGCCCCACCTCACGGGTGCGGACGCGATCGGCCAGCGCCAGCATCGGACGAAGCGCCCATCGGGTGATGACGGCACTGGCCAGGAGTGCCGCAACCAGCACGCCGGCAGCCAGGACACCCAGCATCGCCGTGACCGGGCCCAGATTGGCCTCGGAGAATTCGCGGTCCTTGAGATCCGCCACGACCCAAACCGCCGCGCGCCCATCCCGGGCCGGCTCGAACCACAGGCGGTATTCCCGCTCCAGCGGATCCACCAGCCACAGCCTGAGACGGCCGATCAGGCCCTCCGGGATCAACGCCCGGCGCCCCTCGTCGTCGGCGAAGAATTCATGAAGTCCCGGCCTGCGGGGCGGGTCCTTCAGGCCGTGCCGGACCAACAACCAGGACGGGTCCGTGACCCGGGTGAACCCGGCAGGCATGCGGGTCGTCCCCGGATCGGAGAGCGCGACCTCGCGCAGCATCGAGCCGAGGTAGGAATCCTGCACGGCATCCTCCGCCTCCAGGAGCAACAGCCATCCACCCACGGTGAACACCAGCGTGATCGTGGCAGCCAGGCCCAGGAGCAGCCAGCGGATGCGCGAGGCCACACGGGGCGGCGGGCTGGGGGGGATCGGCTGCATCAACGGCGCTTGCCCCCGGATTCCGCCAGCAGTTGATAGCCGATGCCCCGGTGGGTCTGGAGCAGGGGTGGCCAGGGTGGCCGATCGACCTCCGCCCTCAAGGCCGCCAGATGCGTGCGCAAGGCATCGCTGCCGGGTGGTTGATCGCCCCACAGGTGATGCTCGATGTCGGCGCGCGGAACGACGGCGGGAGCGCGCTTGAGGAGGATCTCGAGGAGGGCGAAACCCATGTTGGTGAGCGTGAGCATCCGTCCTGCGCGGCGGACGGTCCGAAGCGCTGGATCAAGTTCCACGTCGGCGAAACGCAACACCGTCGACGGAGACGCCAGATGAGGCTGGGAACGGCGTACCAGCGCCTGAAGGCGCGCCAACAACTCGGGCAGGGCGAAAGGCTTGACCAGATAGTCGTCGGCCCCCGCCTCGAAGCCGGCCAGACGGTCGCTCAAGGTGTCCGCCGCCGTCAGCATGAGCACCGGCAGGCCGGCTGTCCCGCCGTCCCCGCGCAGCCTACGGCAAAGCTCCAGACCTCCCAGGCCGGGCAGGCGGAGATCCAGGATCACCGCGGCATGCCGCCCGGTCAGCACCCGGTGAAGGGCCAAGGCCCCGTTCGGCGCATAATCGACGAGCCAACCGTGGAGCTCGAGGTAGTCCTGGAGGTTGCCTGCGAGATCCAGATCGTCCTCGACCAGCAGCACGGGTTCGGCGGGCACGGGGTTCATCGATGAAAATCGCAGGCAACGAGTGGCGTCACGGAGACGGCGGGATTTCGGGCCGATCCTGTTCAGAACGTGAACCGCAGACCCGCGATCCCCGAAAGGCCGTTGTAGTCGGCCTTGATCGCAGGATCGCCCGAACCGGACTTCAGCTCGATCTCCCCGGCGAAGTGATAACGGGTTTCGAGAAAGAGGGACCAGCGTTGATTCAGGGCATATCTGACCCCGAGGAACGCCTGCGCCGCCGGCATCCAGTTGCCGCTGTACTGCCGGGTCACACCACCCACCGTCAGATCCATGTCGGCCTCCTGAAGGACTCCGATGCCAGCGCCGAGATACGGACTCAAGTCGCCCCAAAGTGCCGATCCGTCCGGACGCGTGAACGTGTAGATTCCATTGAACATGAGGTTCGCCGAGGCGAAATCCCCCTCTCTCGTTCCGCCAAGGGCTCCCGTCTTGATCGAATCGAGATCGTTCGATCGGTAGAAGAACTCCGTCTCCAACGCCCATCGGGGCGAGAAATTCTTGCCGAATGCGGCGCCGAACATCGGCCCCGCACTGTACGAGGCCTTGCCCGTGGAGACCCCTTGCCGGATATCGCCACCGGCCAGGCCATGCAGGCCCCCGAACAACTCCAGGTACAGGCCGTCCGACCAGGAATCGGCCGTGGCACGGGGAAGGCACGCGAACAGGGCAAGGGAGACCAGCGCCGAGAAACCGGCGCGACGATCGATGAGAACACAAGCGGATCCGGCAGGGGCGATCCGCCCGGTGGATTCATTGGGATTCATGGGATATTGAGGAATGGCGCGTGGTCGGCGTGGTTGCCGACCGTTCGCGTCATCTCCGCCACGGTGGACCGGCACGCGTTAAGCCAACGCCAAGTCTGCGTGAGACCCCCGCCAAAAAGCCGCGATCCATCCCCCACCATCCCCCACCTCCGCCGATGGGGCACGCCGGTTCGTCGGCCGAATCGAAACGTTCAGCCCATGGAATCCAAACCGTCATCCCCTGCCCCAGTCGGATCGAAAGGCAGGAGCGCGCCTGACGGCCGGACCCGGTGGCCAACCCCTTGGATTGAACACCGGTCACCGAAGGTCCATGGTGCCACCCCGGATCGCGTGAAGACCTCGAACTCCTTTGCCACGGTGTGGGTGACGGTGCCCAACCGCGCCCTCGGGCGAAGCCTCGGCCGGCAGGCGGTGGAGGCGGGACTGGCCGCCTGCGCCCAGGTGTCCGGTCCGCTGGAATCCATCTACCGGTGGCAGGGCACCGTGGAGTCGGCACGCGAGTGGCTCCTGGTGCTCAAGACCCGGACCCGCTGCCTGAAGGCCCTCGAGGCCCTCGTGCTGGTGCACCATCCCTACGACACCCCGCAGTTCATCGCCCTGCCGCTGCTGGGAGGCTCGCCAAAGTACCTGGCCTGGCTTGCGGCCTCGGCCCGGCCGACAACCACCCGGCCGACCCCGCGGCCCAAGGAACCGGCCAAACCGGCCAAACGAACCCGCTGAGCGCATGGGTGTCAGCCCCAAGCAATTCGCCGCGATGGAGGCACGCCTCGCCGGGCGGACCGTTCCCCGGACCTCCGGGACCGGGGCGGAGGCCGCGGAGACCTCCCTCCACCTGCCCGAGGGCTCCCGGGTCCTCGGCATCGACCCGTCGCTGCGCGGCACCGGATGGGGCGTGATCCGAACCGGAGCCCGGGGCCCAGTCTTCGTGGAGGCGGGGACGATCCGATGCCCCAAGACGTGGGACCGGTCGCGTTGCCTCGGCCGCATCCAGGCGGTCCTCGAGGAGGTGCTCCGGCAGCATCCGCCCGCCCTCTGCGTCTGCGAGGGGCTCTTCTTCGCCCAGAACCTCCAGACGGCCCTCATCATGGGCGAGGCGCGCGGTGCGGCCCTGGCCACGGTGGCACGGACAGGGACGGAGATCCACGAGATCGCCCCCCGCAAGGTCAAGCTGGCGATGGTGGGCTACGGCGCTGCCCAGAAGATCGCCGTGGCCAAGATGGTCCAGCGCCAACTGGGGCTGGCCGAGACGCCCGATGCGGACGCGGCCGACGCCCTGGCCCTGGCGCTGGTGATGGTGCAGGAATTGCGCAACCCGCTGGGACCGGCCTCGAAACGGGTGTGAGGCCCCGATTCCGATGCTGCGGCCCACGTCCGTCTGCGCTTCCATCGGCCCATGCAACTCGACGTGGGAATCATCACCATCTCCGACCGGGCCTCGAAGGGCCTGTACGACGACCTCGGCGGCCCCGCCCTGGTCGAGGCGGCTGCCGTCCATGGCTGGAATGTGGTCGACAGCCTGCTGGTGCCCGACGAGATCGCCGACATCCAGCGCGCCATCCGCTCGCTCATCGGCAAGGGCTGCGCCCTGGTGCTGACCACCGGCGGCACCGGCGTCGCGCTCCGTGACGTCACGCCCGAGGCCGTGCGGCAGATCGCCATCCGCGAACTGCCCGGCTTCGGCGAGCAGATGCGCATGGAAAGCCTGAAGATCACGCCCAACGCCATCCTGTCACGCAACCTCGCCGCCGTGGTGGAGCGCACGCTGGTGATCTGCCTGCCGGGCAAGCCCAAGGGCGCGGTCGAGTGCCTCGGCTTCGTGGTGAAGGCCATCCCCCACTGCGTGGAGGTGCTTCAGGAAGTGCCGACGAGCTGCTGAGCCGAGGGGCCGTCAGGAAGGCCGCTGTCCAGCGCACGGCTCAGGCAGCTCCCAACCGCTCGGACTCGGCGCGGACCCAGGCGATCACCTCGGCGGCGGCATCGGCGATGGGAACCATCCGCATCGTGCCGCCGCGCGGTTTCAGTTCGATCTCACCCTTGGCCAGCGACTTCTCGCCCAGGTTGACCCGGAGCGGGAACCCGACCAGCTCGCTGTCCTTGAACTTCACGCCGGGACGCTCGTCCCGGTCGTCGAGGATCGTCTCGATGCCCGCGGCCTCGAGCCGGGCCTGCAGGTCGAGGGCCAGCGTCATCGGCTGGCTTCCCGGGGTGACCGTCAACGGCGTCAGGCACACCGCGAACGGGGCGACGCTCACCGGCCAGCGGATGCCGTCCTTGTCGTGGCACTGTTCGATGACCGCCTGCAGGGTGCGGGTCACGCCGATGCCGTAGCAGCCCATCACGGCGGGGTGCCGGGAGCCATCCTCGGCCAGGAAGGTCGCGTTGAGCTTCTCGGAGTACTTCGTGCCGAGCTTGAAGACATGGCCGACCTCGATGGCGCGGCGGATCTTCAGGGGCTGACCGGTCTCCACGCACGCCTCCCCGACCTTCACCGTGCGGAGGTCGTGCCAGGCGCCGACCTTCAGGTCGCGATCGATGTCGACGTGGCGCAGGTGGAAGCCGTCTTCATTGGCACCCGTGGTCATGCCCCGGCCGCCCCGGAGGGCCTCGTCGGCGAGGACCGGCACGGCGCCCTTGAGCGTGGCGGAGACCGCTCCCAGCGAGCCGGGACGCGCCCCCAGCAACGCGACGATCTCCTCGGGCGTGGCCGGGCGCACCTGGACGGCGCCGGTCTTGGCCAGGAGCTTGGCCTCGTTGAGCGAGTCGTCGCCCCGCATGAGCACGAGGATCGGCTTGGAATCGGCGATGAGCACCAGGGTCTTGATCTGGTGACGCGCAGACACCCCGTACGGGGCGGCGGCCAGGGCCTCGATGGTGACCACGCCGGGGGTGGTGAACCGCTCGGGGGCCGCACCGGTCGACTCCGACGGGGTGGCCTCGGCGGGACCGCGGCTCACCGCCTTCTCGATGTTGGCGGCGTACTTGCCGGACTCGCAATACACCACGTCGTTCTCGCCGGTCTCGGCCGGCACCATGAACTCGTGGGAATGGTTGCCGCCGATGACGCCGGTGTCGGCCTCCACCGGGAAGGCCTGCAGGCCGCAGCGGGCGAAGATGCGGTTGTAGGCGTCGTACATGCGCTGGTAACTGGCCATCGCGCCGGCATCCGTGGCGTCGAACGAGTAGGCGTCCTTCATCAGGAACTCCTTGGCCCGCATCAGGCCGAAGCGCGGGCGGATCTCGTCTCGGAACTTGGTCTGGATCTGATAGAAGTTCTTGGGCAGTTGGCGGTACGAGTTCAGCTCGTTGGCCGCCAGGGAGGTGATGACCTCCTCGTGGGTGGGCCCCAGCACCCAGTCCTTGCGGGCCGAATCGCGCACCTTGAAGAGCACGCCCGAGGCCGTCTCATAGCGTCCCGACGCCTGCCAGATGTCGATGGGTTGCAGGGCCGGCATGAGCAGCTCGATGCCCCCGGCGCGATCCATCTCCTGACGGATGATCCGCTCGATCTTCCGCAGGACCCGCAGGCCCATGGGCAGGAAGGTGTAGAGCCCGCCGGTGAGCTTGCGCACGAGTCCGGCGCGCAGCAGCAACTGGTGCGACACGATCTCGGCGTCGGCCGGGGTTTCCTTGAGGGTCGGGAGAAACGTCTGGGACCAAAGCATGGGAAAGTCTGGGCCGGGGTCGGGCCGGGAGGCCAGAGGGAAACGATGGCTCGCGCTCAGGATGGCGGAACCGGGGACGGAACCGGGGGCACGGAGGCACGAGGGCGCAGAAAAGGCCCCGGGAGGAATCATCTCTCCAACGGGGCCTGCGTCGGAACGTCCGGAGGAGCCGGCCCGGAGGGGTCCCCGGAGGGAAGGCTCACTTCACCATGTTGACCAGCGGGGCCATGCCCTGGATGCGGACCTCGAGGCGGTCGCCCGACTCGATGGGCCCGACGCC